>SXGU01138096.1_pt1 | contig 23411 bp, 19 predicted proteins | sample 3174531 | NCBI WGS metagenome assembly SXGU01 (sample SAMN11356863, study PRJNA531348) | freshwater metagenome | isolation source: freshwater sample F1-140 | place: China: Fuxian Lake, Yuxi | collected 2017-12-25
CGGCAGCGGCAAGAAGTTCAAGAAGTGTCATGGAGCGATTGGCTAACTTTGGAGTGCGGCACGGATGCCCTGGATTCTCAACTTCGCTTACGTCGCGCTTTTGCTGGCTGTCTCGCCCGTGTTGTTGTATCGGCGCTGGGTGCTCGGCAAATACCGCGATGGTTGGGGTGAGAAACTCTGGGGTCAACTGCCGGAACGGAGCGGTTCAAAACCCTGCCTCTGGCTGCACGCCGTAAGCGTCGGCGAGGTACTGCAACTGCGACCGATGATGAAGCTGCTCGCAGCCCAGCGGCCAGACTGGGACTTCGTGATCACGACCACGACACGTACGGGACTCGATGTCGCTAAGAAGGAATATCCGCAGCACACCGTCTGTTACTTTCCGCTCGACTTCAGTTGGGCGACTCGCCGAGCAATCTCAAGAATCAAGCCGTCGGCGATCGTGCTGGTTGAATTGGAACTCTGGCCAAACTTTGTCCTGACCGCGAATCGGCTCCGCATCCCGCTGGCCCTGATCAACGGCCGAGTCAGCGAGAAGAGCTTCCGTGGCTATCGCCGCATTCGCCTACTGATCGCTCGGTTGCTGCGCGGCTTCGATTTGCTTGCCGCACAAAACGACGAATACGCCGACCGCTTGTTATCGCTTGGAGCGCCATGCAACCGGCTGCACATCACCGGCTCAATCAAATTCGACGGCGTTCGTTCCGAACGCTCGAATCCGAAGACGAGCGAACTTCGTGAGTTCTTCGGAGTACATCCCGAAGAGAAAGTCTTCATCGCCGGAAGCACGCAATCGCCAGAGGAAGTGTTCGCTCTCGACACCTGGCAGACGTTGCGCTGTGAGTTTCCAAATCTCCGCTTGGTCCTCGTCCCGCGTCACAAGGAACGGTTTGAGGAAGTCACGACGCTGATCGAATCGCGCGGTTTGAATCTGCGTCGCCGATCAGGCGGTGATGCGACGGGCAAGAGCGCCCGTCCTACGGATGAGGTCTTGCTGCTCGACACGTTGGGCGAACTCGGAGCGTGTTGGGGGCTGGCGGACATCGCGTTTGTCGGCGGCAGCCTGACTCAGCGCGGCGGGCAGAACATGCTCGAACCAGCGGCCTACGGGGCGGCTGTGTTGTTTGGTCCGAACACCTGGAACTTTCGGGATATCGTGGAACAACTTCTCACACGCGACGCCGCACGCGTCGTGCATTCTGAGAAAGAATTGACCACCACCGTGCGTGAATTGCTGAAGTCCCCAGCAACCGCGCGGGAACTTGGCGAGCGTGCGAAGACGTTTGTCGCCAATCAACAAGGGGCCGCCGCGCGAACGGTCGAGTTGCTGCTATCGCTGTCGTTCAACCATTCGTCCTCGATGTCAGAACGTCGCGCCGCTTGAACCGATCAGCTGGTCCGCCTGTTCCACCTAAAAGCGGTTGCAAAACCTAGCACGACGCGGAAGCGAGTGGTCACATCGTCGGTCAATCAACCACTCGCTCTCGCGTCGTGCTGGTTTTGAAACTGCCTCTACAGCGGGACCGAGAGGCAGCCAGTCGTCTTGCCCGGTGCGTCCCGAATCGTTGGGCCGAGGTCCATTCTTCGGAATTCCACCGTGAGCCGCCGGTCAGGCTGAGATAGCCGCAGGCGGGACGGCCGATACAATCCTAGCCGATGGCTCGTTCCGACTGCGGAATGCCGGGACTGCGAGCAACCAAGATGGAGTCGATCATGTCCCATGACGCTGCGTGGCTTCCGTCCGAAATTGCGGATCAGTTGACTGAGTTGAAGTCCTGGGTTCGCTGGCAGTGGCTCCTGCGTGGCGTTGGCCGAGTCGGCTTGATTGCGTCGCTCGGATTGGCGGGAGCGTTCATTGCGGACTATCGGTACGACTTGGCTCCGACGACGCGCATCGCTGTGTTGTCGAGCGTTGTGGGTGTGACGTTGCTGGCCTTCTTGGCTTGGGTGGTTGTGCCGTTGTGCCGACGGATCGGTTGGGCGGAACTCGCCGCAATGGCGGACAAAGCGAATCCGCGCTGGGAGGGGGCGCTCACCTCGGCGGTGGAATTGTTTGATCCAGCTCAGGCAGAGGGATTCAAAGGCTCGCCTGTGATGCGCAAGATGTTGCTCAAGCAAACTCGACAGCGAGTGGATGAACTCGATTTGGAAGAAGTGGTCTCGTCGCGGAAGGCATGGTCGTCGGTGCGATGGGGGCTCGCGTCGTGTCTGTTGCTGGCGATTCCGGTGTTCGTCGCGCCGAGCATGTATCGCCAACTTTGGCAGCGGTTCCTGATGCCGTGGGGCAACTGGGGAACGGCTGGCGCTTGGACCGTCGTGGTTGAGAATGGCGACCGCATTGTTGCTCGCGGTAGCGATGTCGAGTTGCTGGCGACGGCCGAGAAGAGTGGGCAGGTCGAGCCGCCGAAGTCGTTGACGCTCGAATGGCGTGACTCGGCCGGCACGACGGATCGCCGAGTCATGCCGTTTGATGAGGCTCGCAAAGCGTTCGTCACGCTCGTGCCGCATGTCATGCGCGATTTTGATTTCCGCATCGCGGTCGAGCGTCAGAAATCTCGCGACTACAAAGTTCAAGTCGACGAACCGCCCGTCGTCACGAAGATCCGGCTCGATGTGGAACCTCCCGCTTACGCAGGCTGGCCCGCGCAGTCGCTCGACGGCGCGATCGGTGCGATCAAGGTCTTTGAGAAAAGCCGGCTGAAGTTCACGCTTGAAATCAACAAGCCGGTTGAGTCCGCGCAGCTTGTCTGGCGACAGCACGCCGATGCGAGCAAGAAACTCGATCTTGCCGGATCGAAGCAGATCGCGACGCTTGAAGTGACGGCTGATCCGAACGTCGCGGGGCCATTTCTGTTCGCGCTTCAGGACATTCACAAGCTGCCGAACAACGACACTGTGCCGCGTGAGTTGGTCGTTGTCACCGATGAGGCTCCGAAGCTAATCGTCAAAGGAGACCATAGCTCGGAAGCTCGGCCGGATGATGTCTTGCCGATCGACGTGACCGCATCGGACGACGTTGGGTTGGGGGCGATGGAGCTGCACTTCACCATCGAAAACAATCCGCGTGAGCCGATCGTTGTCGAAGCAGTCCGCGGCCAGAAGAACTTCGCGCATCGTTTCACGCTCGACCTGACGCAGCTCAGAGTCGAGCACAATCAGTGGCTGAACTACCGCGTCCGCATCACCGATGAGCGTCCGGAACCCGGTCTGCACGAAGTTTGGTCCGAACCGCGAGTCCTCCGCATCAGCAAGAAGGCCGCGCCGCCAGGTGCCAATGAACTGGCCAAGTCGCAGGAGCAGCTCCGCGATGAACTCAACAATCTCCGCCGTGACGTCGCTGCCAAAGCGAACGAGATTCAAGAACTTCGCAAAGAGGCTGCGCAAGAGAACCGCAAGCCGGAGGATCTTCACGATGCCGAACGAGTCGCTCAGCTTCAAAAGCAACTGCATCAACTCACCGAACGAGCCGAACAACTTGCCCAACAGTTGGCGCAAGATCCTCTGTTTCACGAACTCGGACAGAAGGCCGAGCAGGTCGCTCAGAACGAACTGAAGCAGGCCGAAGCCGAAGTCCAGCAATCACGCGGCGAAGCTGACCAACAACTCAACAAAGAACAGCTCGACCATCTGGATCAAGCCGAGAAGCAACTCGACAACGCCGCGAAGCAATTGGCTCAACTCGAAAAGCCGTTCGACCAGCTTGCCGACTTACAGAAAGATTTACTCGAACTCCGCCGCCTCGCCCGCCAAGCCGAACAACTCGCCAACCGCGCCGACGAACTCGCCAAAAACGACGCCAAACAGCACGACGCGCCAGCGAGTGGTAAAAACGAACCCGAAGCGTCAGCGCGGGACGGAAGTGACGAAAAGAAGGCCGCCGCCGAAGCCGCCAAGACCGAACAACAAAAACAACAACTCGCCGACCAACAAAAACAACTCGCGGATTCGCTCAACGACCTGTTGAAGCGCCGCCCCGAACTCGTCGCCGCCGCGCAGCGTGACCAACTTGATCAACTCGGCGAACTCGCCAAAGAAGCACGCCAACTTGCCGAGCAACAAAAAGATCTCGCCGACGCGCTCCGTGAACAACAAGCCGCCGAACGCAACGCGGAACTCGCTCAGAAACAGCAAGACCTGCAACAGCGAGCCGAAGCTGCCGTTCAAAAAGCTGCCGAGCAGTCCAAAGCCAACGGCGACGAATCAAAGCCCGATCGGCCTGCCAATCCTGAAGCTTTGAAAGAGGCCGTCGAGGCCCTCAAGCAAGGGGATCTCGCCGAAGCTCAGAAGCAACAGCAACTCGCCGCCAACGAACTCGACCGCCTTGCCGCCGAATTGGAGCAGGCCAAAGCCGAGATCGCGAAAGCCGATCAATCGCCGCTCGGCAAAGCCGCACGCGAGTTGGCCGACGAACAGAAGAAGCTCGCCGAAAAAGCGGCCGAAGCGCAGAAGTCCGACGACCCCGGACAACGTCAACAGGCCGCCGAACAATTGCAACGCGATCAAGCCGCGCTCAACGAACGCATCGACGACCTGCCGCAACAGAAGCCGGCCGATGCGGCCAAGAACAAGCCTGCGGATGCCAATAGCGAGAAGCCCAACGGCGATCCGAATGCCCCTCAAGCTGAGGACAAACCGACTCCCGTCCAAGCCGCGCGCGAGAAAGCAGAACAACGGGCCGAGCAAGCTCAACAGGCTCTCGCTGACGGCGATCTTCCTAAAGCCGCGCAAGAGCAGCGTCGCGCCGAACAAGCTCTGCGAGACCTCGCCAAACAAGCGGACGCTCAACACATGGCGAACAGCGACGTGCCGCAAGACAACGCGAAACCGAATGAAGCGAATCGTGAACCGGCCGCTCAACAACTCGCGCAGCTTGCCAAGGAGCAACGTCAACTCGCTCAAGAGGTCGCTCAGGCTCGTAACCAACAGCGCGGCGAGCAACCGCAGCCCAACACCGCTCAACCTCCCGCAGTGAATGAGCAAGCAAACGCGAACAATGCCAAAGAGCAGCCGATGCCCGCGAAGGAGGAGCCGCCCGATCACAATCCGGAAGATCCCGAAGAAAAGAAAACTGTGTTGACCGTCCGACTGTTCAATCAGGACGCCAAATCTTTGGATGTCCGCGATTACTCGAAACGAAACAACCTCGAAGAGCCGTTGTTTCGCGAAGCGATATTGGCTCGCTACGACTATCTGGCGACAGATTTCCTCATCAAGAATCCGGTCGAACCAACAGTGGCTTGGCACTCGCCGGTTTCGCTACCGCTCGTTGCCGCGAATTTAGCGCGTACGAATTTTGAATTGTTTCAAGGTCGTGCGACAGCGGGAACATTTCTACAAGTTAGTCGGCTTGAACCACAGTTAGTCAATTTCATGCTGTACTCGGTCAAACTTAACTTCCCGGTCGCGACTCTGAGCAATGATCTGAACCCCAGTGATCTGGAATTGCCAGCGGGGCTGGACCGATTGACGAATTGGGCGGGTGAACTCGCGAAGGATTCTGATGGCACGCCAGAAGGCATCGCACGACGGTTGCGAGATGAACTCCAAACGCGAGGCGGATTCCGGTACATGAAGAGGACCGCCGTCCTGGCTAACCAAGATAAGCCGCGAGATGTCGAAGAGTTTCTGTTCAATGACAATCAAAAAAGAGGCCACTGCGAATACTTCGCCGATGCACTGACCATGATGCTACGTGCGGTCAACATCCCCGCGCGAACTGTTGGCGGTTGCAAAGGTGGCGAATATCAAGCAGGAGATATCGACAATCCTGGCGGATATTTGGTGGTGCAAAAGAAACACGGCCATGCTTGGGTGGAAGCACATTTGAATGGCCGTTGGTTGGTACTTGATAGCACTCCTGGTGGAGGTTCCGGACAACTTCCCGTCGCGAACGAGCAGGCCAACGCGAAGAACGCGAACGAACAACCCATGCCGGCCAACGCGCAACCGCCCGCCGGCGAGAATGCAAAATCCGATCAGCCGTCGAATGCGGGCGAGAAGCCGAAGGGCGGCGAACAACCGAAGGCGGGTGAACAACCGAAGGCGGGTGAGCAACCGAAGGCGGGTGAGCAACCGAAAGCAGGAGAACAGCCGCAGGTGGCTCAGCAAGTCCGTGAAGCGCAGAAAGCTCAGAAGGAACTTGCTCAGCAAGCTCAGGAACTTCAGAAGCAAGTCGAGCAGGAATTAGGAAAAGAATCTACCGAGGCGAAACAGTCGCAGCAGACCGCTCGACTGTGCGAGTCCTGAAGGGGTTCCTCTTCTTCCGGCCAGTTTGGTCGGGCTTCACAATCTGGACAGCAAGCCTCTCAATCCGCTCAGCAATTGGCGGATCAATTGCAGAACAACCCGCGTGCGAATCCTGAACTCGCGCAGCAGGCCAAAGACCTGGCGCAGAAGCAACAGCAGGTCGCACAGCAGATGGAGCAACTCGGTCAACAACCGGGTGCCGCCGGTGCCGCTCAGCAACAACGTCAGCAAGAGTTGAACAACGCCACTGGAAAACTCGGCCAGCAATTGGCCGAGTCGCAGAACAAGCTCGGTCAGCAACCGCTCAACCTGTCGCAACCGGCGGAAGGGGCGAAGCAAGCGGGGCAGCAAGCGGCAAACAGTCAGCAGAAAATGGAGGCCGCGAAGCAAGCGGCGCAAGAAGGGAACGCGAACAAGGCGGCTCAAGCAGCGGAGCAAGCGGCGAAGGATTTGCAAAAGGCGGCTGAGCAGGCTCAAGCCGCCGCTGAGAAGAATCCGCCTCCGAAGTCACCGGTCCCGCGCGGTGTTGGTGAAGAAGTCGCCGAAGCCGCCCAACTTTTGCGTCAACCGGCGGAAGCTCAGGGGGAGGCGAATCAACCTGCTCCCGCCGACTCGCCCAACAAAAACGGTCAGCCGATGGCCGATGCTCAACCGGGACAACCCAACAAATCGGGTGACCAAGGAAAGGGTGAGGGCCAGGAGCAAAGCTCACCGTTCGCGCAGATGGCTCAGCGCCTGCGCGAAGCGGCTCGCGCGTTGTCGGACGCGGCGAAACAATCGGCACCGTTGCCATCGCAAGACGGTCAGCCTCAACCGGGCAAGCCAGGGAACGAACCGAATGAGAATCCGCAGTTGGCTCAAGGTGGAGGTGCCGACGGTCAGGGCAGTCGCGAACAAGATCGGGGCGAGAACCTCGGCGACCTGCAAGCACAGCTCAAGAAGATGACCGGCCGCAACTGGGGCCAGTTGTCGAGCAAGCTCAAGACCGAACTGTCGCAGCAGGCCAAGCATCAAGCTCACGGCGATTACAGCAAGCTCATCAAGCTGTACTTCCAAGAGATCGCCAAGACTCAGCCCGATGCCGCGGAGGGGAAGCGATGATGTGCGTGGTTGAGAATGTTCTCTGTACTTTGGCCACAGATAAAACACTGATGAAACACGAAGCAGACGATGGATTGAGCAGCGTTTATCCGTGTTTCATCCGTGTTTCATCTGTGGCTAAATTCGTTTTGTTAGTTGTGTTGTTGCTGGCTGCTCGGCCGGTCTTCTCAGACGAACGCACCGAACGCGACAAGCAGATCGACGTGGCGATCTCGAAGGCGCTGGGTCATCTTGCGAAACGCCAGAATCCCAGCGGGGCGTGGGCACTGGATCAATACGGCGAACAGACTTCCTCGACATCGTTAGCGGTGATGGCGTTCCTCGCAGCCGGGCATGTGCCGGGAGAGGGGCCGTATGACCTGCAGATTCAACGCGGAATTCGCTGGGTGCTCGACCAGCAGCAGGCCAATGGAATGCTGATCGGTGCGCGGGGGCACGGACCGATGTACTCGCATGGCATCAGTACGCTGATGCTGGCGGAGGTCGCTGGCATGACCGACGACGCGCTCGCCGAACGCTGTCGCGATGCCTTGAAGAAGGCGGTGCGGCTGATTTTGTCCGCTCAGTCGGTTCGCAAAGACCCCAACAACGCCGGCGGTTGGCGATACTCCCCAAACAGTCCCGACAGCGATTTGAGCGTGACTGGCTGGCAATTGCTCGCGCTGCGGGCAGCCAAGAATCTCGGCTGCGATGTCCCGGCCGAGCACATCGACGCGGCGGTCGAATATGTCAAACGCTGTTCGATTCGCAATCGTGGCTTCGGTTATCAGCCCGGCAGCGGTTCGTCGCCGACACGCGCGGGAACTGGAATTCTTTGCCTCGAAATCTGTGGCGTGCATCACTCGCCCGAATCGCTCGGAGCCGCGGACTCCCTGCTGCAAGACCCGCTGCGAGCTGATCAAGATTGGTTCTTTTACGGCGTCTATTACTGCACGGTCGGCATGTTTCAAGTCGGTGGCAAGCAGTGGGAGCAAAGCAAAGGCCACCTGATTCCGCTGCTGCTCAACCTGCAAGCCGAAGACGGAAGTTGGTCCGGCCGCCGTAACGAAGAACTCAGACTCGGCACGGTCTACGCCACAAGCCTCGCGGTACTGGCGCTGTCGGTCGAGTACCAGTACCTGCCGATCTATCAGCGGTGATCCTGCCAGCACGACGCGCGAGCGAGTGGTAAACGAAAAGACCACTTGCTCGCGCGTCGTGCTACATCAGCATTCGCATGGGATGCAGGCTCCGATTGAAGGGATTCAGCACGAGGCCCAACTCTTCGAGCGTGACCGCTCCGAGCAACGCTTCGTCTCCCTCTTCACCCAGAACGACGGGAGTGTGGCACTCGCCAAGTTCGAGTTGCACGAGGCACTCGCCGATGTGCCGTTCTATCTTCGTTCCATCGGCCAGGACGAACTGAGCTACTCGTTTCGCTTTGAGCTTCAAGCTCTTCCAGACCGACTTTGGCAAGACGGTGTAGTTGGCTCCGCTGTCGACGAGGAATTCCAACTCGGCCTCACGGCCCTTCCCAGACGACACTTTTCCAGTAACGTAGGTGATGCCCATAACGATGACCCTTTCAACGAGCGGCGTTGACGATTGCCAGCATAGCAAGCCGCCAAGAACGGAAGAATCCCGCATGAACCTGCGCAGTGCCCGATGGTTTGCCGATCGTGAAGAACTGATGTTTCAGAATCGTTCCGCGCTGCGGTCGATGGGATTGAATCCTGACGACTTCGCCGGCAAGCCGGTGATTGGGATCGCGAACAGTTGGAGCGATCTCAACAACTGCAACGCGAACTTGCGCGACTTGGCCGAGGCGGTCAAGCGGGGCGTGTTGCTCGCAGGGGGGCTGCCGCTGGAGTTCCCGACGATCTCGCTAGGCGAGGAGTTCATGAAGCCGTCGGCGATGCTGTATCGCAACTTGATGGCGATGGACGTCGAAGAAACTCTGCGAGCCAATCCGATCGACGGTGTCGTGCTGCTTTGCAACTGCGACAAGACGACTCCGGCACAGCTCATGGCGGCGGCGAGCGCGGACTTGCCGGCGATTCAGCTCAACGGTGGCCCGCGAGCGATCAGTCACTTTCACGGCGAGCCGATTGGTTCGGGGACCGATCTGTGGCGGTATTCTGATGAACGCCGCGCGGGGCGACTGTCGGATGCAGATTGGCAAGAACTCGAAGCGTGTTACGGCTGCGGGGTTGGTGCATGCAACACGATGGGAACCGCCTCGACGATGACGTCGCTCTCGGAAGCGCTGGGCATGATGCTGCCAGGGACGGCCAGTATTCCGGCGACAGATGCCCGGCGGATGCAGGCCGCGACGGCAACCGGCCGGCGGATCGTGCAAATGGTTCGCGAAGACTTGCGGCCGTCGATGATTCTCACGGCGGTGGCTTTCGACAATGCGATCCGAGCATTGTTGGCGCTGGGCGGTTCGACGAACGCGGTCGTGCATCTGATCGCGATGGCCGGTCGGCGCAACATTCGGTTGCCGCTGTCGCGGTTTGATGAGCTGGCGCGGACGACGCCGTTCCTCGTGAACCTGATGCCGTCGGGACAGCACTTGATGGATCGCTTCCACGCGGCCGGAGGCTTATCGGCCGTGCTGGCGGAGATTCGCGATCTGCTGAATCTCGACAGCCTGACCGTTACCGGTCGGACTCTGAGAGAGAACATTGCTCGCGCACGCAGTTTTGATCGGGAGGTGATTCGCTCTCGCGAACAACCTCTGGCGGAGAACGGCGCACTGGCAGTGCTGACGGGCAACCTTGCACCTCGTGGAGCGGTCGTCAAAGTCTCAGCGGCGTCGCCGAAGCTGATGAAACATTGCGGCCGAGCGGTGGTGTTTCACGACTACGAAGACCTGCTCTTACGCATCAACGATCCGGCGTTGCCGGTGGATGCCGACAGCGTGCTTGTGTTGCAGAACGCCGGACCGAAAGGCGTTCCCGGATTTCCGGAGTGGGGAAGCATTCCAATCCCGACGAAGCTGTTGCAGGCGGGAGTCACCGATGTCGTGCGAATCAGCGATTCACGCATGAGCGGCACGGCGTTTGGAACCGTTGTGCTGCACGTTGCACCCGAAGCGGCGGCTGGCGGGTTGATTGGTCTCGTGCATGATGGCGATGTGATCGAACTGGATGTTGCAGCTCGCTCTCTGCAACTGCTGGTTGATGAGGCCGAGTTGGCCCGTCGCCGAGCGGCTTGGCAGCCTCGGCCGATCAAGCATCTGCGCGGGTATCCTCGGCTTTACATCGATCATGTGCTGCAAGCGGACGAAGGCTGCGACTTCGATTTCTTGCGTCCTTCGAGCGATGCGGAATTGGAGTTCGTGCAACCGGTCGTGGGGCGGTCGTAACGCTCATCATTCACGCCACCGGGCTTGCCCCGGTGGTTCAACGGCTTCTGCACTACTCGGCCACTGTTTCGTCATGAAGTAGTGCAGAAGCCCGCGAGCCACTGGGACAAGCCCAGTGGGGGGAGTCTCAATCAACTCCGCTCACGCAGCGGCACGAACGCTCTTGGCGGTGGGCCGGTGTAGTTCGCTCGCGGCGCGATCAGTCGGTTTTCGCGTTGTTGTTCGAGAATGTGGGCCGACCAGCCGGCGATGCGGGCGACGACGAACAGCGGCGTGAAGAGTTCCGCATCGAAGCCAAGCATCCGATACAGCCGCGCGATCGGCCAATCGACGTTCGGACGGAGTTGCTTGTGCGACCACATCGCCGCTTCGATCGCCTCGGCGATCCCTTCGAGTCGGCGCTGCTCGTCCGTCGTGGCGAGTTCGTGGCAGATCTCTTTGAGCACGACTGCTCGTGGATCGGGGCGGTCGCGATAGACGCGATGTCCGAAACCGGCGAGGCGGCGTTTCTTGGCAACGGCGTTGCGCACGAACTTTTCCGCTTGTGATGGCGAGTCAATCGCCAGCAATACGTCGAGGACATCCTCGTTGGCTCCACCATGCAGCGGGCCTTTGAGTGCTCCGACAGCGGCGGTCACGGCAGAATGCAAATCCGAGCCAGTCGAAGCGACGACTCGCGCGGTAAAGGTCGAAGTGTTGAATTCGAGGTCGGAGTAACAGATCAAGGATTGATCGAGTGCTCGCTCGTCTCGCGCAGTCGGGACTCGCCCCGTCAGCAACGAAAGCAAGTTGCCGGCGAAGCTCAGTTCCGGGTCGGAGTCAATCAGTTCCAGTCCGCGGGTCAACCGGTGGCGAGCAGCCAGCAACACCGGAACCTGTCCGAGGAGTCGAATGGCTTTGCCCAGGCTGGCGGTTTCGTCAGTCTCGTCAGGCTGCTCGTCGAAGTGGGCCAGCGCGCTGATGGCCGTGCGGAGCGCATCCATCGGAGTGACATGTAACGGCAGTTCGCTGAGGAGCTGCAGGATCGCCGACGGGACTTCGGCCGCTTCGGCAAGGATCGCTCGGAAATCGGCAAGCAGTTCCTGGGTTGGAAGCTCGCCGTGCAACAACAAATAGGCAACTTCGGAATAGGACGCGTGCCACACAAGGTCTTCGATCGCGAAACCACGCAGTTGCAAGCCGTGGTCGAGCGTGCTGATGGCGGTCTCGCCGACGATGACTCCGTCTAATCCCGCGGCTGGTTTCTTCATGGATCGTGGGGCAGGTTTTCAAACTGCCCGTCGCAGATTGAGAATTTGAAGGACGAGCAGGTTGAAAACCTGCCCCACGACGGTGATCAATAGTGTGGTGGCTTCTCTTCTTGCGGGTCGCGGACTTCCGGGTCGTCGGTGAGCGTGACGATGCGCATGCTGAGCTTGGCGACTTCTGTTTTCAGGGCGTCGATCTCCGCCTGCTGCTGGAAGACGACTTGGCTGAGTTGCTCGTAATCGTGTTGCAGGTGAGTCAGCAGGAGTTCGACGTTGGTCAGTCGGTCTTCGGCGGCGGGCATACGAATTTCAAATTTCAAATTTGCGATTTGAGATTGGGATAACAGCCATCAGCTCTCAGCTATCGGCCGGACAAGAACTGGATCGGCCGAGCATGGTAGGTGGCGCGGGTGGAAACTCAAGCGGCGGTTGCGATACGCTCGCGATACCACTTTTCAAGGAGTCTGCGAATGCGTGTTTGCCGGTCGGTGGTTCGTGCGTTTTGGTTGGTTTTGTTGATCGCGACGGTGAGTCGCGCGGATGACAAACTTCCTCGTTGGCAGTTCCGCTTGAGTTTCTCGAAAGACGTGCGCGCCGAGCCGTACTCTGGCAGAGTCGTGTTGTATCTCAGTCAGACTCGGCCGCAGCCGCGTGAGCGATTGAGCTGGTTCAAACCAGAGATCCTGATCGGCCGCGATGTGACCGATTGGAAGCCAGGTGAGCCGTTGGTCATCGACAGCCACAAGCCGGATGATGTGACGACCTGTCCGATGCCCGTCGATCAACTCAACCTGGCGGGTTGGAAAGTCCAAGCGGTGGCCCGATTCAATTCTTGGGTACGAAAAGTCGGCGACGGTGCGGGGAACGGATTCTCGCCGACGGTCGTTGTGCCGAGTGACGCGGGGACGATCGACTTGCCGATCACGCAGTTGATTCCGGAGCGGCAGTTCCCAGAGAACAACTGGTGCAAGCTGTTGCGAGTGCGATCGAAGCTGCTCAGTGAGTTCCACAAACGGGACGTATTCGTGCAAGCCGCGGTGTTGCTGCCGGCGAGTTATCACAAGCAGCCGGAGCGAAAGTATCCGGTCATCTTCACGATCCCCGGTTTCGGGGGCACTCACTTCGACGGCGTGCAGGCTGAGCCGATCAGCGAGCAGAACGAAGGGGGTGTGGAGTTCATTCGACTGATGCTCGATCCGAGTTGCCCGCTGGGACACCACGTCTTCGCGGACTCGGCGAACAATGGACCGTGGGGCACGGCATTGGTGAAAGAGTTCATCCCGGAACTCGACAAAGCGTTTCGGACAGACGCTCGGCCGCAGGGGCGATTCTTGACGGGGCACTCGTCGGGTGGTTGGTCGAGCCTATGGGTGATGGTCTCGCATTCCGACGACTTCGCCGGGACTTGGAGCACCGCTCCCGACCCGGTCACGTTTCAGGATTTTCAATACATCAACATGTATGCCGCTGGCGAGAACATGTACGCCGATCGCGGCGGCCAGCGTCGCCCGATCGCGCGTCGCGGACAGGAGGTGCTCCTGTGGTATCGCGACTTTGATGTGATGGAAGAGGCTCTTGGCCCCGGCGGTCAGCTTCACAGCTTCGAGGCGGCGTTCAGTCCGCGCGGTGCTGATGGAAAGCCAGTTCGCGTTTGGAATCGCAAGAACGGTACGGTCATCACCGAGGCGGCGAAGACCTGGGAATCTTACGACATTCGGCTGGTGCTCGAACGGAACTGGCCGACGCTCGGCCCGAAGCTGCGTGGCAAGCTGCACGTCCACATGGGAGACCTCGACACGTTCTATTTGGAAGGGGCGACGCGGTTGCTTGGCGAGAGCTTAAAGAAGCTCGACAGCGACGCGGTCGTCGAGATGCACGCCGGCCACAATCACGGCAGCATTTTGAATCCCCAACTCATGGGGCGTCTGCGTGCCGAGATGGTCGCGAAGTATCGATCGGCGAAGTGAAGCCGCTCTCACAAGGAAATCTCATGTCTGTTGTTCCACTGACTCCGCCGACCACCGATCCGACGCCGATCTTCGAGTTCTTTCGCGGAGCACATGCGACCGAGTTGCTCACGGCAGCGGTTGTCGAGTTTGATTTGTTTCGCCGGCTTGCCGAGAAGCCGCTGTCCTTTGACGACCTCCGTGCCGAGATCGGTCTGCAACGCCGGCCGGCCGTCGTGTTGATCACGGCATTACGAGCGATGGGGCTGATCACGACGGAGGCCGGAGGCCGGTTGACGCTGACTTCGCTCAGCCGCGAGCACTTGCTGACTCGTTCGGAGTTCGATGTCAGCGGGTATGTGGCCCTAGCCGGCAGCAGTCCCGGCGTGCATGAGATGATCGAGCGGCTCAAAACAAATCGTCCGGCGGGAGCGGCGGACAAGGAGCAAGGGACGGCGTTCATCTATCGCGAGGGAACCGAATCGGCGATGGAAGCGGAAGCCTCTGCGCGATTCCTCACATTGTCTTTGGCTGGCCGAGCGAAAAATGTCGCGTCAGTGTTGGCCGAGCGTGTGCTGCTCGAAGGCGTGACGACTCTGTTGGATGTCGGTGGCGGTTCGGGGATCTACAGCATTGCGTGGTTGCGGCGGCATCCAGCGTTGCGAGCGATCGTGTGGGATCGGCCGGAGGTATTGAAAATCGCTCGTGAGATGGCCGAGCAGTACGGTGTGGCGGATCGGCTCGACTGTGTTCCCGGCGACATGTTTGTCGATCCGGTGCCGCAGGCGGATGTGGTGCTCTTGTCGAACATCCTCCACGATTGGGATGAGCCGGAGTGTCGAGCATTAGTCGCACGCTGTGCGGCCGCGCTGACGCCGGGCGGACGATTGTTGATCCACGATGTCTTGCTGAACGATGACCACAGCGGCCCGCTGCCGATCGCGTTGTATTCGGCGTCTTTGTTCTCGCTGACCGAAGGCCGAGCGTATTCGGCTCGTGAGTTCCAAGCGTGGCTCGTCGAAGCGGGGCTGACGTTGCTACCGATCACGCCGACGCTCGTGCATTGTGCGGTCGTCGGTGGTCGGAAGTGAGAGGCTCTCTAAGAACCGTCTTTGTGAGCCGCAAGGCGCTAGCCGCGGGTTCGGGATTCGTTCAAAACCCGCGGCTAGCGCCTTGCGGCTCACTCCAGAAACCGGTTCTCGAATGGCCTCTGAGAGAGTTATTCGTCGCGTGAGTTCATGGCTCCGCTGAATCGGAAGAGATAGTACGCCAGCGTGAGAATGGATTGCAGAGTCGCTGCGACGTAGGTCCAGCCGGCGGCGTTGAGAACGTTTCGCACGGCCAGCGCACCGTCGGCGTCAACGATGTTGAGTTGACCGAGCAGCCGTTTGGCTCGGTTGCTGGCATCGAACTCGACCGGCAGGTTGATGAGCTGAAAGACGACCGTGAGTGCAAAGGCGGCAATCCCGATCAAAATAAGTTTCGGGCTGCCCATGACGAATCCCAGGATGAGCAGAATCGAGAAGGCGGTCCCGCCGAACTGAGCGGCCGGCACAGCGGCATTTCTGACGACGAGCGGTGCGTAATGGTTCGCGTGTTGAATCGCGTGGCCGGCTTCGTGGGCGGCGATGCCGACGGCGGTGGCGGTGTGACTTTCGTAGACCTCTGGGCTGAGCCGCAACACTCGCGAGCTGGGGTCGTAGTGGTCCGACAACCAACCGCTGGCGACTTCCACACCCACGTCGTGGCAGCCGGAGTTGTCGAGGATGTGTCGCGCAGCGGCCGCTCCGCTGAGCGGCGCGTAGACTTGCATGCCATGTTGGTAGGCGGATCTGACTCGCCACTGCGCCCACATCATCAAGACGATCGCGGGGGCGGCAAACACGAAGTAGAGCGGATCGAAGTAAAACATGACTGGTCCTCGGTCATTGGGGGGCACGTCCTGATCGGTTGGTTTTCCGTATCGAGTCGATCAAGCCGTGTGACAGATTCTACGCAAACGGTGAGTCTTTCGCTGAGTGATCTGAGTTCTTGCGCGGCTTGCCGCTGAAGTCGTCATCAGGGGGATGACCGTTGAAGCTCTTGGATGTCAGCGCAAGTTGCGGCCAAGTGACATTCGCGGTGCGAGTCGTGCTTTTGACCGATCGGTTTCGTGATTTCGGGCGGAAACTGCCGCTCACTGCGGAGGGGCTCCGCATCGTCAAAAAATTTAGAGTCTTGGCACTGTGTCTGCGTAACAGTATCCTTCGAGCAGACACAAACGAACGGACTTCCCGGAACACTCAAACCAATTCCCTCCGTCGTTCTGCAAATTCAAAGGAGTCTGGCCATGAGAAAGTTGATTCTACTTGCGATGTTGGCGGTCGGTGCGTTGATGGTTGGGGCGACTTCCGAAGCGAAGGCTGATCACCGCTGTGGTTCTGGTTTTGGCGGAGGTAGCTACTATCGCGGCTACAGCTACGGGCCGAGCTACTACGCTCCCGTTTACTCCTATAGCTACGTCCCAGTGAATAGCTTTGGCTATGCCTATCCGTCGTCCGGTTTCTCGTACAGCCGACCGGGGCTGAGCATCTCGATTGGATCCGGCTACCGAGGCTACAACTACGGCGGATATCGTGGCTACGGAAGCGGTCGCCATCATCATCACCACTAAACACCGCAGGCATCTACGCGGAGCGATGTGGCTGACTGCTCGGGGATCGATTGAGTTCCAAATCAAAAACCCGGCCCAGAAGCAATTCTGGGTCGGGTTTTTTCGTAGACGATCGAACGATTTGGGACGCTTACAGCTTCGGCTTGCCGCGCAGTTTGCGGCGGGTGTGCCCGCTGCAGGGGCGCTTCCCGTGGTTCGCCTTGGTGATCTTGCGATTGTTCTTGGCCATGTCATTTCCTCAATTTTAAGGTCGTGGTCGTTGAATGGGTGCGGGAATCTAGCCGGAACACCCGCCATTGCAAAGCGAAACGGCGACATCCAGTGGAGATTGCTCATTCCGTCGTCGTTGTGCTTGCCGGTGTGCGGAATCAAGTCGATCTCGCAGGCGATCTAAGACGTCGGCCTCAGCTTTTTTTGCTGCCGCGGTGGCTTGAGCCTGTCTGACAACCGAGTCGGCGGCGACTTGTTCGAGTTTAAGGTCGGCTCGCTGCGACCGTAACTCATCACGGTCTTGGCGAGTCTGTCGCATTCGTTCTGCATCCAGCCGTTCGGCTCGGCGATTTTGCTGCTGAGCTTGTCCCAAGCTGGAGATCATGGCCTCAACGCTGGCAGTCCTGTCGTGGATTTGCGCGGCGGTTCGCAGGCTCTTTGCGAGCGATTGCATCGCGGTGTCGCGGTGGTACTCGCGAATGCGCTGCAAAGTGGCCAACCAATTCTGTAATGACGACATCTCTCAGTTTCCAATCGGACTTCTCAGGAGAGTTGGCCGGCAAGCTGCCGCAGCCAAGCGAGTGTGTCTGGAAGTGTTGCCGGCTGGTCGAGCGGTTGCTGAAGAAACTCAGTCCAGCGTAGCCGCTCGCGGATGGCGGCATCGACCAGCGGATGCGAGCCGGATTGGTAGGCTCCCACCGAGATCATGTCTTCGTGATGTCGATACGCGGCGAGAACTCGTTTGAACTGGTCGGCGGTGGCTCGATGCTGAGGCGAAGTGACGTCGGGCATCACGCGACTGATGCTGGCGAGAACGTCGAGGGCTGGCCAATGAGCTTGCTCAGCGAGACGTCGCGACAAGACCCAGTGGCCGTCGAGCAGTCCGCGAACAGCGTCCGCGATTGGTTCGTTGAAGTCGTCGCCGTCAACGAGAACCGTGTAGAGGCCGGTGATGCTGCCTGACTCCGAATAGCCCGTCCGTTCGACGAGCTTTGGCAAAACGCTGAAGACGCTGGGAGGGAAACCGCGAGCAGCGGGCGGCTCGCCGGCGGCGAAGCCGACTTCGCGTTGAGCGTGTGCGAAACGAGTGAGCGAATCGACCAGCAGCAGAACATCGCGGCCTTGATCGCGGAAGAACTCGGCGACGGTTGTGCCGAAGTGAGCGGCTCGCAGGCGGAGCGTTGGCGATTCGTCGCCGGTGGCGACGATGACGACACTCCGCTTCAGGCCGTCGGGGCCAAGTGACTTTTCGAGGAATTCTCGCACTTCGCGGCCTCGTTCGCCGACGAGCACGACGACGTTGACGTCCGCTTGGCTACCTCTCGCGATCTGGCCGAGCAGTGTGCTCTTGCCAACGCCGCTACCGGCGAAGAGGCCGACTCGCTGGCCCTTGCCGCAGGTGAGCAGCGCGTCGATCGCGCGGATGCCGGTGCCGAGCGGTTCAGAGATTCGAGGCCGACTCATCGAAGCGGGCGGTGCGCCGTACAACGAGCGGCGATATGGAAGCGCCGGTTTGTCGCCGTCGTCGAGAATCTCGCCGCACGCGTTGAAGACTCGGCCGAGCATCTGCTCGCCGACGCGAACTTGTGGTGCGGAGTTTCTCAGCGAGACCGAATCACCACGACGCAGGCCGGTTATTTCGCCGAGCGGTAGGAGAAGCGTTTCCTGGTCGCGAAAGCCGACGACTTCGGCTTCGGCGAGTTGTTGTGGGCCGCGATGGACTCGGCACAGTGCGCCGATCGGCGCGGGCAGATCTGTGGCGGCGATGGTCAGGCCGCTCAGTCTGGTGACTCGGCCGGTGAGTCCGACGGGGATGATTCCTGAGACTCGTTCGGCGAACGCGAGCATGTCTTTATTCCTCTGGCCCCATTCGTCTGGCCAGAGGAATGGGGCCAGAGGAATGAAGACATGGCGGTCATTGCATGAGGAGTTCGTCGGCGATGCGTTGTGCGAGAACTTCTTGTCGCGCATCGATCAGTCCGTTCGGGGTGTCGACGACACAGTCGCCGCGGGCGAGTGATTCGTCGGCGACGAATTCGAGCGTTGCACAGGTCTCGGCTTGCAGAGAGGCAGCGGCTGATGTGACTAGCTCAGCGTCGGCAGGGTGGAGGCGGACGCTCAGACGATCCGCGCCGACGGACCATTCGAGGGCGGAGCGAACCAAGTCGATCACGGCTTCCGGGTGAGTGGCCAATGTGCGACGGAGCAGGCGTTCCGCGATGGCCACTCCGAGGCGGACCGTTTCGGCCTGGCACTGGTCGAGCCAGCGGTCGCGTTGAGCGTGCAATTGTTCGGTGGCTGCTTGGAGGGCGGTGAGGGCGGATTGCACGCGAGGATCGACTCGTCGTGATTCAGTGACGTGTGACTCGACCGCTGGTAATGACAACGGCTCGAAGTCAGATGCCGCGAATCGCGAAGGTCTTGGCACCACGAGATCATTGAGGATGACTCGGCGAGCCGGTGGGGTATCCGTGTTGGCTTTGAGAAGCCGTGTAGAGTTGGTCATGCGAAGACCCTCTGCGTCGGTGATTCAGGGAGCAGATGGGCGATCCGGTTGGTGGGCTGGTGGAGGATTGGCTCAGGAGTGGGATTCATCCGTTGGCAGACGGAGTGAGCGATTTCGGAAACCAACTCGTCCGGGACTTCGCCGAGCGACTTGAGGCGGCGAATCACGTCGGTCTGTAAGGAGGCGTCGAGTCGCGACAGACACCCGGAGGCCAGCCGTGTCGAGAAGCGAGTCAGCAGCACTGCGATAGCTTGCGGACGCTCTTGCCGTAGTGCGTCGGCGAGCGATTGTGGATCGAGTTGTTGCAGGCGAGCCAGGTCCGTGAGCGGTTGGTCGATTCGAGTTGGTGTTTCGATGAGGGTGCTCGCAGCTTCCTGTGCGACTGGGGTTGGTTCGCTGTGGGAGTCGGCGGTCGATATCGAGTTTTCGATCGGACGATTGACGGGAAGTGAGACGTCTTTCGCTGACCGACGACGGGACGCAATCGAGAGGCACAGTACGGCAAGGAATCCGCAAGCGATGTGTGGCCAAGCGGCGAAAACCGTCGCCGGCGGAGTTGTCGCTGTGTCGACCGTGCGAGGTTCGATCGACAACTCTGCCAGTGTCGCATTAGGCGGCAATTGGCTCTGCACAAGTTGGCGCAGATTTGCGTATGCCTCATCGCAGATTTCCTCGAACGGCCTGCCGTGATGTTCGGTGGACAGCAATTGTTGGGCGACGTTGGCATCGAACGAGGTTTGTGGAATCTGAACGCTGATGTGCCACGCGGAGTCGACAGTCGGTGACAGCGATTGGTCATTGGAGTCTGCGGTGGTTCGAGGCGAGAACTCGACGAGATTGATCGGGGTCTCCGTCGCCCAATCGACTGTCGATCCGAATGTTGGCTTTGCCGTGACGTGAAACGTCTTGGCGATGTGCGGCTCAGCCAGCTTGGCTTGCACGGCCGCATTGGGAAAGCTCGCCAGCGCGGCGGCGATTCGTGATTCGAGTTGTCGGGCGAGTCGTTCCTGTTGGCGGCGGCGTTGTTCGGCGATCAGTTGCTCGGAGTCGTCCGTGACCGTGAGGCCGGTGGATTGATCAAGCACGACGATGTCGTCCGCGCTGAGATCCGGGATCATGCCAGCGACGGCGGAACGAAGTGACTGTGCGAGTTCGGGGGTGAGGTCGTGACCGTCTCGTGGCAGGACGATAATGGTGGCGGTGACTTTGGAGCGGCTGGCGAAAGCGGAGCGTCCCTTGCCCCGTGCCCAATTCACATCGGCGTCGGCGATGGATGGGATGGCCTTCAAAAGGCGTCGCAAGGTGGCTCGCAGATCGTTGTCTTTGATCTGCTCAAGCTGCTCGTGGCTGGAGAAGAGGTTGGCTTTCGCGATCGACGAGCCTCGGTCGACACTGGAGTCGTTGTCTTCACGCTGCGACTTTGGAAGCGCGGCGGTGTAGCGAGCGATGTCAGCCGATGGAACGAGCAACTTGCGAGCGTCGCGGCGAAACGATCTGAGGCCGGCTTGTCGCCAGGCGGATTGAATGGCGGCGAGTTCCGTGGAATTGAACTCGCGGCCATCGGCGATGGGCTGCCAAGTTTCGGACGAGTGGTTCAGCAAAAAGCAAAACCCGACCGCGCTGACGATGAGCACGGACACCATCGCGATGCGTTGGCCGCGAGCGAGTCGCTGCCAACGATCAACGAGTGGGGCCGCGTGTCGTCGCAATTCATCCATGAACGCGCTGCCCTGTGGGCTGGTCGGGTGCAGCCGTCGTCCGTGACGGCCAGTTGGTAGGGACGGGCACTCTTGCCCGTCTTGTTTTCAGGGACGGGCAAGAGCGCCCATCCTACGCCGCTCGGAGATTCGATCCCGGCCCGCCGCGCGGGGGGTAGCCGTATTCGCGGAGCTTGCCGGAGAGGGTGCGGAGGCCGATGTCCAACGAGCTGGCGGTCTTCTCGCGATTGCCGCCGCAGCGTGTAAACGTGGTTTCGATGAGCTGTCGTTCCATGTCAGCGAGCGTCATGCGGGGGATCTCGTTCCCTTCGATGATCTCCGCCTTAGCGAGCCACGGCCGGAGCATATCGGCAGTGATGTCGTTTCCTTTGGCGAGGATCGCAGTGTTGCGCAAGACCGTGTAAAGCTCGCAGAGATTTCCGGGCCAGAGGTGCTCTTTGAGGGCCTCCAGCGCGTTGCGGGTCAAACGCGGACGGGGTTGATCTTCCTGGAGCGCCCAGCGGATGAAGAATTGCTCGGCCAGCGGAGCGATGTCGTCGGGACGTTCGCGAACGGGGGGCACCAGGAGCCGTTCGGCGTTCAAGCCGCGAACAAGAATTTCCAGACCGAGCGTTTGCCGAGTCGGGATATCAAAGTTCTGATGCGTCGCCGCGATGATGCGGACGATCGAGCGATGCCGGCCTTGCGAGCCATCGGCCAGTTCTTGCTGGCGAGCGACGAATCGACAGAGCGGCTTCTGCAACGCGACAGGGAATTCATCGAACTCATCGAGAAACAGCGTCCCACCCGCAGGGCGAGTCGGTGTGTCGATCGAGAGCGTGGCGACTTCGGCATCACAGACGTCAATACAGAGCAGGTCGTTGAGTTGTTCCATCGTCAGCGAGCGGCTGTGAACGCGGACGAACGGCAGAGCCGATCGCGTGCAGGCGTCGTGAATCGCATTAGCCAGCAAGCTCGTGCCCGTGCCGGGTTCACCGCAGATCAGGACGGGCGTGTCGCATGCGGCGGCGGCGTCGATGGACTCGAACAATTTCAACATGCGCGGACTGCCGCCGAGCACCTCTCGCAGGGAATTCGTTTGCGACAGCGATTGCGGATGTGCGGCTTGTTGCTGTGATCGTTGCGATTCCGCGTGGCGAATGGCCATTGCGATAATCGACTTCAGCGCCGAGGTGGAGAAATCGTGATGATCGAGCATGGTCAGCCGCGTGGCGATGTCTTCGGAACGCAGCCCGACCGGGAGCGAATGGCTGTCGTTCGCGGCGGAAATCAGCAGCAACTGTGTGCATCCACTGTTACCCAGCAGTGCGGCGGAGAAGTCGCGGATCGGTCGCGAGCCGCTGTCGGAATTGGCGGCAGAGTGCAAGGTCTCGTCATCAATGATGACCAGCGAAGTTGGCTCGCGAAGCAGCAGCGAGGCGACTTGATCGAGCGGACGATTAGATTCGGCGGAGGGGATTGTTCCCGCCGCCTGTTCGATCGCAGTGCGAACCGTCGGATTGCAAACGCACAGCAAAACGCGCGGCGTGGCGGGGAGCCGACCGGCGACGGCCGTCGTGGAGGAGAAGTCGGGACGAAGGGGGCTGGAGTACATGGCATGGTCCCTGAAAAAATAGACGAAGGGTTCGACAGGCGAATGCCGTCACGAAGGGAGCGCAGGGAGGCTGACTCAAGTCGGGTAGGTGTGGACGAGAGGCGATCGCGCGACGAAATCATTTTCGGCACACGACTAGGAGGGGAAACCCTGAACGGGCGGAAGGGAGAGGGCAGATGGGACGCTGAATTGAGCAGATGCCAAGTCAGCGGGCGATTGATAGACCGAAACGCAAAATCGTGTCAATTCGATTTCGGCAGATTTCGCGTGGCGGCGTGGCGGGCGCACGACGCACATGTGCCCCAATGCCTCGGCGAGAGCGACGGCGTGAGAGCGATTAAAATCGGAGGAATGCCCGCCCTTGCTGACCCATTTTGAATTCGCGCTATTCAGTCGCGAAGCGACGTCAGCAGAGAGCTGCGGGCGTTAGCCCGCAGAGAACTTTTTGGAATTCCACTGTGAGCCGCGAAGCGGCGACAGCAAGTTGTTGTCACACAGAATGCTGTCGCCGCTTCGCGGATCAACGCGACCGCAAACCCGGTTTCCGTGGGCTGACGCCCACGGCTACCTACCGCCGTCGCTTCGCGACTGTCGAAATGCGCAATTTCAAGACTGACGCTTCGAGGCTGTGAGTTTTTTCTGAAAGTCGATTCGGATCATTTTTCCCGGCAGCGGTTTTTTGCTGCGGGGTTTTTTGGTCTAGTTCGTGTTGGATTTTGGCAACGGGATTGTTGCCGTCGTTGGTCTCGATTCCTGGTCAGAAACGGGGGCCGGGTGGTTTGAGGTCTCTGGAAATTCGGTTTCGATGGTGTTTTGGTTCGTCAGAGGACGCCCAGGTGCA
>SXGU01222714.1_pt1 | contig 23398 bp, 29 predicted proteins | sample 3174531 | NCBI WGS metagenome assembly SXGU01 (sample SAMN11356863, study PRJNA531348) | freshwater metagenome | isolation source: freshwater sample F1-140 | place: China: Fuxian Lake, Yuxi | collected 2017-12-25
GACGCTCTTACACAAATGCCGGACTTGTGACGGTGCTAACGCTACTTATACAGTCGGGCGTAACCCCGTAAAGGTCTTTGTGTGCGACTTCAGGCGTAGGGAGTTCTGCACCCCGTCCTCGGAAACGTGCCGATGCTACTCCAGCAACGTCGCGCCGCGTGACCGGGTTAGTTTGTAATCGATTGCAAAGGACTATCATGCGGCTTGATAAAGATTGGAAAGACATTGTAAAAAAAGCGTGGTCCATCCGTCTTATCCTTCTGGCCGGCGTACTCTCGGGCGCTGAAGTCATCCTTCCACTGTTCCAAGACGCCTTCCCGCGAGGTATTTTCGCCATACTCTCCATGATCACCATTGCCCTTGCTTTTTGGGCGCGGATTACTGTGCAGAAAGACCTTGAGAAATGAGCCAGAAACCGCCTGCCTCTAAAGCGAAACGATTGAGCGCCGCTGCCGCAATCGCGGCGGTTATTGCAATGCCCGCAGAAGGGCTACGACAGTGGGCCTACCATGACCCCGTTGGCATATTGACGGTTTGCTGGGGCGCTACCGGGGATGGCGTAGTTGCTGGCCGTAAATACTCCCTAGCCGAATGCCAGGGGCGGTTACAAGGGGACATGCTACAGTCTGTTGCCTATGTCGAGTGGTGCGCCCCCGGACTACCGGAGCATGTACTTGCTGCGTTCGGGGATGCGGTGTTCAACCTCGGACCTGATATCGTATGCAACACAAACAGAAGCACTGCTGCGCGTTTGCTGGCGCAGGGGCGAGTAGAAGATGCGTGCAGGCAACTCCCCCGTTGGAATAAGGCTAAGGTAGCCGGCGTATCCGTAGAGCTTCCTGGGCTAACTAAACGCCGGGCGAGAGAGATGCAGCTATGCTTGACCGGGAGACTGTGATGTCTGTAACCCCCCAGCTTACTTTCATGGCTTTGTTGACGATCATTCTCTTAGTTGCAGTGCAGGGAGCTTCTGTTTACATGCTGGTCACGGGCGCACTCACCGCAGAAGGGTATCTTTCCGTATGGGTACCCGTGATGACCCTATCTGTAGGTTACTGGTTTGGAAAGCAAGGTGGACAGTAGTGGCAAAAACCCCCCCACCCCCTCCGCCTCGTGCGTTTTCGCTGACCGAGCTTGTCCTTGTTGCGCTCGTCGTTGCTGCCCTTATGACCCTTGGATGGTGGCTGTTTCTCCGCCCGGACCCGAGTCTTCCGGTAGGGGTAGCGACAGAGGCCCCGCCCAGCAAAGAGGAGCGGGCGGCAGGGCCGAAGGTGTCCATCACCCCGAAGAAACCGATTAAGGTATCCCCGTCCTCTGTAAAGGCTCCTCTCGGTCTTCCGCCTACCGTTATTGCCGACACCACCCAGCACGTTACTGCCACCGCCAAGGTACCGGAGGACGGGCATTCGCATACCGTGTCCGCCGTCTACAGGGAGGGCGATGGGGCTACCACTATCTACGTAAGAAAAGACCCTTTACCCGCGTTCGCTCTCACCGACGAGAGCGCCATAGGGATAGGGTATGGTATCCGTGAAGACGGGGCGCAAGTCGGGGTTTTATACGGCAAGGTTTCCGTTGTGCAGATGAAGAGTTTTCGCGCAGGCGCGAGGGCGGTTATAGATACACAAGGCCGCACCCTGATTTGGCTCGGAGGAGAATGGGCCTTGTAGTAAATAGCTGACAACAACGGCACACTGCTGCTTACCTATAATACGGCCATTACTTTCATGGCCCACAAAAGGAGTAGTGTATGCCCGATACCCCTAGCTATACCCCCGAAGTACAAGAGTCGATAGACCAGAATCTCGATACGCTGCAGAAGCTACTCCCGCCCTCTGGCGTATGGCTTGCGGAGTTGAATGATGTTGTCATGTCGTGGCAAGAGGATCGCCTGACCACAGACGAGGCTAACGTAGCGGTACGCCGAATTGCCGACCGCTGCACGGGGGGTACATCCTCCGTTACTGCCTGCAAAGAGGGGTGCTCCCATTGCTGCTATCAGGCGGTAGCCGTTAATACATGGGAAGCGGAACGCATTGGTAGGTTTCTTCAGCAAGAACCTGTCAGGTTCCCTTACTCACCTACGCCCCCGGACATTGACGGGATGCAGGTTAAGTACCGTGGCGTACGCTGTACCCTGCTCACGGACAGCGGGCGTTGCGCCGCCTACGAGGTACGTCCCTTAGCGTGCCAGACTTACTACAACGTCAGCAGTTATTCGAGTCTGTGTCGAGTCCCGGAAACGGAAGTCAATACTCTCGTACCTTGTCTGGACGTACGTATTCTGGACATTGCGGACGTAGCCCTGAACATGCACACTTCAGTCTATCGGGACATCCGCGAGTTTTTCCCGTTAAACAAAGTTTGCAATCAATCGCAAAGGAGTTGAATATGGACGTTAGCAAGGACCACGGACAGAGACATTCTGCCGAGGATTTCGCAAAGCAATTTTCCGTTTATACGGACTCGGGCGCGGGGGTTATTCATGTACGTACGCGGGAAGTTCTTCGCGCTGCCTACGAGGTACGGAAGCAAGCTCTTGCCGATAACGGCAAGGTTATGCAATGGGACGTAGTGGATGGCTTCAAGGAATACAACACGCAGAATGTCTGGGATGCTCTCGTACCGGGGGATGGTAACGTGGACATCATGGCGGCGTTCGCCACTCCGTTGAATCAGCTTCGCCAGAACCGGGATGCCGCCCCCGATAGCTCGTACTTTGTGTTCCTCAACCCGCACCCGTACATGGAGAACAATCCATCTCTGGCGCACATGCTTTTGTTGTATTCCCAGGTACTCCCGTCCACACCGTACGTAGTGGTACTCATTACCCCGGATGCTCCCTTGCCCGATATGGCAGGGGCGCATATCCTTTCCATCGAATTTACTCCGCCCGGATTAGGTGAGCTACAGGAGTCGTTTAACGGCATTGTCTCCAATATCTCGGATGACTCAGTATCTACTGAGTTTACAGAGGACGAGATTGAGCAGGTTTGCTACACGGGGGCCGGCATGACCGCTGCCCAGTTTGAGATGTACGCTTCCTTGGCTCTGGTAAAGGCAGTACGGGACGGACATGAGGTTGTCTCAGCCGAGGATGTTATCAGTGGCGTATCTTTGGGTAAAACCGATGTGGTCAAGTCAACCGACATCCTTGAGCTATACCCGACCGCAAATATGTCGGACGTAGGTGGGTTGGAGAACCTGAAGGAGTGGGTTTCCATGCGTAAGGGTTGTTACTCCGACGAGGCTAAGGAGTTCGGTATCCAGCCCCCGAAGGGCATCGTGCTTGTAGGCGTACCGGGTAGCGGCAAGTCCCTCATTGCGAAATCGATTGCAAAAGAGTTCGGCGTACCTCTGATCCGGCTCGATTTCGGGCGGGTCTTCAACTCCCTGCTCGGAGCGTCTGAACAGCGTATGCGAACCGCATTGGCTCAAGCCGAAGCGATGGCCCCGTGTGTCATCTTTGCCGATGAAATTGACAAGGGATTAGGCGGGGCCGGGGGTAGCGGCGATAGCGGGGCGTCCAGCCGGGTGCTCGGGTCTTTCCTCACATGGCTGCAGGAATGTCAAGCACCCGTGTTCACGATGGTTACAGCCAATAACGTCACGGGGTTGCCGCCCGAGTTAATGCGCCGGGGGCGTTTCGACGCGATCTTCTCTACCAGTTTGCCAAGCAAAGCAGAACGTAGAGAGGTGCTTCGCATCCACTTGGCTATGCGACACAGGGATATCGCTGACTTCCCCAAGAAAGAGGTCGAATCTATCGTTTCACTGTGCGAAGGCTACGTACCTGCCGAGATTGAGTCGGCAGTAAAGGACGCATTAGTGTTGGCGTTTAGCGCGGGGGAGGAGATGACTATGGAGCATGTGAGGACCGCATTCAAGGCGATGGTCCCCTTGTCTAAGGCTTTTGCCCCTCAGATAGAGGCTATGAATGCTTGGGCCAAGGCTAACGCCACCCCTGCCAGCTTGCCCGATACACCGGAGGAGGTAGCCGTAGAACGTGCCCCGGTTCGCAGGACATCACCACGCCGGGGGGTTCACTAACATGGTCGGCGCTCCTAACACCCAGACAGTGCACGTTGGGTACGGCAAGTGTGTCAAGGCTTCGCGGTCCTACACGTTGGCGGTATTCGCGGTAGAGGCCCCGTTCAAGCGTACTCTGCTATCCAAGCTGTACCCCAAGGTTGGTTCTACCTCCCGCATTTCCGTGGGGGCACATGCAGACGTGGACGGGATGCTCTTCTCCGAGCAGGTAGCGGTACCCGAGGGGGCTACCGTCTTGTTACAGGCTAGGACCACGCGCAACGGGTCTAGCATTGCTGATGGGGCCATATTCGTACGGGTACGGAAGGAGGGTACCTTATTCAGTATTGTGGCCCCTTTAGGCCCTGGCGTGACTCCGTGCAATATGTTTACCGGGCGGGGGGATATCCTTACCCCGGACGAGATTGCCGCGAGCAATATTGAATTGTCCCCCGGTTACATCTCTGGGTTTATGGATGCGGAGGAGATTGCCGAGTGTCTTACGGTTCAGGTTCATGCCGCCGCAATCGTCAGCGCCCCCGTTTTTGAGGTAGTTCATCCGGGAGGGGATACAAGCAAAGCAGCGGTGGCTATGGACACGCGGCGCATACCCCGGAAAATAAAGGTCAGGAGGTAGGCTTTTGACTAGCCTAACCATAGAGAGTACACTGTCTAACTCATTGAAAGGAAAGAGATATGTCACATACTAGCGAGGTATCTGGTATCGTGTTTATGGACATCGAGGCTTTGAGGTCCGCTGTCAACGAGCTTAAAACCAAGGGAATCAAATGCTCCTTGGTGGCCAATTCAGTACCCCGTGCTTTTTACCCCAACCAGACCGGGCTTGGTTTGGCCCCGTGGGTACTCAAGCTGGATGATTCTCCGTATGACGTGGGTTTCTATCAGGACGGCAAGGCCAAAGGGTACACGGCGCGTACAGACTTGTGGGGTGGGCATGTTAGTAGGATTCTCGGCAGCACTGCCCCGGCGAAGACAGGGGAGAATCCTACACAGGTGGCTTTGGGTCGCCTATTCCAGACCTACGCGGTGCACGCGGCTACCAGAAAAGCCGTACAACAGGGTATGACCGTTAAACGTATTGATGCCCCGGATGGCGGGGTAAGACTTGTGATCGGGGGTATAGCATGAGCAAGGAACTGGTTATTGATATCTCGCCTGCCGGTACGGTAAAGATCGAGGCGAAAGGGTTTCAGGGGCAGGGTTGTGCTAAGGCTACCGAGCAGATCGAGATTGCTCTGGGGGGCGTAGCAGCGAAGAAGAAACCCAAGCCTGAGTTTTACCAGACCCCGAATAGCAATCAGTCGGTGAAGAGGACGTTTTAATGGATACGCTAGTTTTGGACATTCAACCAGACGGCAGGACTAGCGGTATCCACACTGACGATTTTGATTTAGGTTTTCTGGGTAAGAAGAGTGTACGGCGGCAGTCGGAAATTGTCTTCAACGAGGGCACCGAAGGCTGGGATATAATGTACCTGACCTACGATGCGGGGGGCAGCATAACCGCCCCTCCACTCTTAGGGTTCGCGTCGTATAGACAGGCTATCCGACTGGAGGTAGATTGGCTGAACGCTTGCCGAGAGGTCGGGGTGTACCCGGCTAGTGAGTACGGTTTGTCCATTGCACTGCAGATCAGAGAGCGCATGGTTTACGAAAATGAAAGTAATCCCGAGAACCTTTAAGGTAGTGCTACTAGCCGATGGATGGCAGGTACAGGGTATAGACTCGTACGGCCATCCAGCGACGGTAAGCACCGTGCTATCAGGGTTCTCGGAGCAGGGACACGCGCAGGAGTTCACTATCGCATGGGCTACAGCCCTGAAGAGAGCCGGGGTAGGACCGTTTACGCCGGAAGGGATTGCGGTAGCTAGAAAATTGAAGCAGGAGTACATGCTGCGGTTACTACAGAAAGCAGCATGACATAGCCGGCCCCCCGGTGTAGGGTCGGCTTTTTTACGCCTAGTGGTACAGGAGATTTGGATGCCCGAGATACAAAAAATAAGGGCCGGGGTCGCCACCCCAGCCCTAGACCTAGTTATCTGCCCGATAAAAGGTGTAGTCAACTATACCAAACTATCTAAAGCCGTACAAGGCTACTCGGGCATGGTGCACGACATTACCGTCTATCATCGCAGAATTGAGCTAGATGATTGGTTTTCCGTACACGGTATGGCCGTCCTATCCAAAGGGGAATACTTTCTTCTACGGTTCATCCTCGCCCGCACTATCCATTATGGGAAGCTGGGGGAGATTATCACCAAGGATCAATTCGTAAACGGAGTACGCGCAGGCGCGGTATACAAAACAGCGCCGTGCGGGTTACAGAATCGAGAGCTATACAAGGCAGTAGCCGCGCTATCCGGTAAGGGTATTTTACGTGTCCGCAGGATTACAGACGGGCAGCGGCAGTACGGTTCGGTATACGAGGTGGATGTAGACACGCTACTTTCTCTAGAAGGAACGGTACCCATGATCAAGCAAAAAGCCCCCAAAAATGCAGGCATTAGGGTGGTATCAAATGACACCACACCCCCCACCCGAGGGTGGTATCAAATGACACCACAGAATATAATAAATAAATACGAAGATAATGAAGTTTGTTTTGCTGACTCGCAAAACGCCCCGAGAGGGGTTGCAAGCGATTGCAAACAGGATAGGAAAGCGAAGTTACTCTCCGTGGTTAAAGAGGCGTCAGACGCCACCCGCGAGAAGAGGGAGGCGAAGATTCGCCGGGGGCGGAATACGGGACCGAAGTCTATAAGCCTTCAAGACCTTAACGCTACATGGAAGCAGTGCATGGTATCCGCATACGGGTCTTGTACTATCGTGGGGCTCACGGTCAAAGAGTTCGCTATCTTCAGGAAGATAGTGAAACCCCATGAGCTAGAGTTTGCGTGGGTGGACTTCTTTACCTGGGTCATTCAATCGTGGTCATCCATAAACGCTACTGCCCGCTCTACGCGGGATTGGGTTAAGCAGGAGAAAGGGGATTGGTCCCTGAGAGATGCCGGGGACGTTCGCTTGGGTACAGAGAAGCCTGAGCTATTCCGTGCTATCAAGAATCTCCCTTCCCTTCTAAAGCTGTACGCCCAGCGATCCTTACCTTCTCGGCGGTCTATGCCCCCCACTCCTGCGGCTACGCTGGCTCCTGTCCCTAAGACAAAGCCGCGTATCATTCGTCGAGAGGTCGATAGACCAAAGCCGGTATTGCGGTTGGTGGACCCAGCTACCGATACCTTTTTTGACGAAACAGATTCCGACTTGCCGGAATGGGGGCAACAGTGGACGAAGTAAAGGAGTTGTTACGTGAAGCACACGTACCCAAAGAAGCGTTTAAGACGACCCTACTTCGTGAGGGGTATGAGAACCTGCGTACCTTCATCGAGGCTGGTGCCGCCGAGATTATCTGTATCTACCCAGCCCAGCCCAGCGCAGCCTACCGATCCTCTCTCGTGGCTTACACAATGGCTAAGGAAATGGTTTTAGCGAGGCGGACAACGTATTGCTGCGACACTAGCGATATGGCGCTGGCTTTCTCCCACGAGGTACCTGCTACCGATTGGTTGGATAAGGTACGTGCCGGTATAGAGAATGCGGACGTAGTGATGCTTCATGCGTTTATGGGGGAGGAGACAGCAGTCCCTTACATGACCCCTATGCAAGCTGCAGTAGTCGCCTCGTACATACGCCGTACCCACTCGGATGCCGGTACGTCTAAGACATTCATACTGCACGGGCTATGCCCCCCGGATAAGTGGGCGCGGTATTGGCCAGAGTGGTTTGTTCGCTACCTCGGGGCGGTGGCACTTGTACAGGCGGTTTCCTTATGAGCGATGGGTTGAAGTTGTTGGCCTCGATTGTGGACACCGCTAGTGTTCATCTTTTGCGGGAAAACGATAGGTCACTATTCCTGAACGATGAGCTTGTACTGTACGATTTCCTCTCCTCACATTACCGGCGCTACGGGCAGCTTCCGGCTATTGCCACGGTAGAGGAAGAGCTAGGCATTGATATGCCTGTGGCAAATGAAGTCCCGGAGTTCTACGTCCAGAAGGTGAATGACCGAAAGATGTACGGGCTAGTCAGGGTGCAGTATCAGGCCCTAAAAGACGCCATGCGGGAGAACGACATGGTTGCTGTCCGGGCGGTCATTGACGACATGAAGACGGCAACTAGGGTAGTTCGTTCTGCAGGGGATGTCAGGACTATCCGGGAGGGGGCAGAGGAGGTCATCAGGCGGTATGAGCAGGCCCGCCTTAATCCGGGGGTTACGGGCGTTCCTACCGGCTGGCCAACGATGGATGATGATACGGGCGGGTACCAGCCTGCCGACCTTGTTTCCTTCATTGCTCGCCCTGCGATGGGTAAGACTTTTTTGATGCTGCGTCAGGCATTATCTGCATGGGAGATGGGGTATAGCGTTTTGGTGGTTACGATGGAGATGTCCATCGAGCAGATCACCCGGCGCTCTATTGCTATGGGGGCTGGCATAAACCCGAAGTACATGCGGAAGGGTATGTTGTCCCGGTATGCTGAGAGAAGACTGCGGGACTACGTAGGGAACATGGCAGGGTCCAGGCGGTACCGGATGTTTTCGGGGGGCCTGAAGAAAAAGGTAGTAGATGTCGAGTTGCTGGTACATGAGTTTCAGCCCGATATCGTGTTCATTGATGGTGTATACCTGATGCAGTCGGAGCGTACTGCGCGGGGCGGTAATAGGACAGACACCGCATCATCGGTATTCGACGAGTTGAAACAACTGACATTGGCGGTAGATCGCCCTGTCATAGTAACCTCTCAGTACAGTAGACAAGCAGGAAAGAAGGGTAAGGATGGTTCACTTGAGAATGTGGCGTACACCGATGCAATATCGACGCATAGTTCACTGGTCATATCAATCGGGGAAGGGCCAGCCCCTAGACAAACTAGCCAAAGAACCCTGTCGTACCTTAAAGGACGGGAAGGGGAATCCGCACCGTTAGTCGTGGATTACGTCTTTTCTCCTATGCGTTTTTCTGAGGCGCAACAAGTCGCCGGGGAAACAGCAGCAGGGGCCTCTAACTTGGATTGGATGGAGTAAATGTACACCACACACTTACTTGACCTGCATGAAATGTCCTACCTACGGGATCATTTGTTCAAGCCCATATGTGTCGAGGTTAAGAAGCAATGCCGGCACGTAGAGCATCTGGAGGATCAGCTTGCAGAGGCGAGGCAGCATTTAGATGTTCTGGTTAGCGAAATGCGAGAAACGGGCGGACTAGATGGATAGAGAGAAGTGTAGCGGGTGTCCTCTAGAGCACATAGGGGTTCCGGTAGGCACGAAGGGTAATCCCGTAGCACCGATAGCTGTAGTCGTAGATTGCCCTGGTCGGCATGTTGCCGCCGATGGGCGGCTCGTTTCTAAGCCCGCTATGACTGTGTTCTCGACGCATATGGATGCGGCAGGGTATGGGAAACAGGATTTCCTGTTCATCCCTCAGATAAGATGCCCGCATACGGCGGATGAGTTCTCCACGAAAGAGAAGAAACTGATCCAGCAGACCTGCCGGCAACACCTTGAGGACGAGCTTGCGGAGTTACGCCCGGAGCTAATCATGCCGCTGGGGGCGGAGGCGGCGAAGCAGGTTATGGCCCGTGCGGTGAAAATCACTAAGGTCCGTGGTATCCCATCCTTCAGCGAAGAGTTCGGGGCGCAGGTATTCCCTATGCTGAGCCCGTCTATGGTCAGCCTATACCCACAACACGCTGTCACATTTGCAACCGATTGCACTACTTTACGCCGGCTGCAGGACAACGAGTACGACGCGGCTAAGACCGAGGAGGAACTGTACGGGGACTACCAGATAGTTGATGATCTTCAGTTCTTGATCGATCAACAACCCAAGTTGATCTGCTTCGACACGGAAACGACGAGCCTACGGTATTTCTACAAGGGTCCACATAACGTACGGGACTACGATCCTGCTATCCACGGTAAGGAGTTTGACCCTTCTGCCGCTATCTTGACGATGCAGTTTTCGATCAAGAAGGGTGAAGGGTATATGCTGGTGTGGGATCACCCGGAGAACCCTATACCCGATGAACGGAAGCCCGAGCTTATTCGTCAGCTAAAAGCCCTGCTATGCAATCCTAATACCAGGGTAGTGAACCAGAACCTAAAGTATGATGCCACGTACTTGTACTCGCAGACTGGCATCCGAATCAAGGTCGGGGGCGACACCTTAATGCTGGCCGCACTCTTGGACGAAAACTCTATCGCCAAGGGTCAGGATATGCTGGTCAAGAAGTATGTTCCTGAGATGGCCGGATACGCGGATTCCTTCAATGCAACGGTAGACAAGAGCAGGATGTGGGAGGTACCCCTGCAGAAGCTACTCGGGTATGGCGTAGGTGACGTTGCCAGCGGGTTGCAGTTGTACAAGGCACTGATCAAAGAGGTCATGGCTGATAAGAAACTGTTCGCCCACTACCGAAGGGTATCCCTGCCGGGCATCAATACGTTTGTATCGATGGAGCTTCGCGGGGTGCCAGTAGACTACGAAGCACTTGAGGCTTTCGAGGAGATTATGGCTGCTTCTGTGGAGGAGCAGCGTGTGGCCCTTCTAGCGCAGGTGCCGAAGTCCATCAAGCGTAAACATCTTGCGGAGGCCGAGGCCAAGAAGAAAGGCAGTGCCGACCCTCTCAAGGTTCTGAGTTTTTCGCGGGGGGATTTCGTACGAGATATTCTGTTCCATCATAAAGACGGCTTCAGGCTAAAGCCCAAGGTGTTCACCAGCACTACGGCAAAGCTCAAACCCGAGATGCGTGTCCCTAGTACGTCATCCAAGGATCATCTACCGTACTTTTTTGACGACTGTCCGTTTACTTTTGAGTTGGCACAGTACGTCAAGGATGAGCGCCTGCTGGGTACCAATATTCGCGGGTTCAAAAAGAAGTACATCTTCGATGACCTGATCCGTTCGGTCTACTCTTTGTGGACGGCGGTTACAGGGCGCACCAGTTGTGTTAAAGGGGATACTCCCGTAGTAACGGCACGGGGGATCGTGAGGGCTGAGGAGGTAGTAGTAGGAGATAAGGTATTCACCCACGCTCGTAGGTGGAAGCCCGTGACTTCTCTGTTCCGTAAGCCCCCGGCGTTGATGTATGACTTGTGCCTTAGCAATGGGGAAGTTCTGTCCGTTACCGCGCATCATAGAGTTATGCTAGACTCTGGGTTGTGGGCCGATGTTGGCTACGTTCTGGAGGGGATGGGCTATGCCGTCAGTGAGCAAGCAGCACATGAAGGATCGGGTACTTGTCCGCAAGGTAGCGATGGCGTACAAGCGGGAACTTGTGACAGTAGGGGAGGTAGCGGACAGGTTTGGGGTCAACCATGTAACGGCGCGGGAAATGATCCGTGCGTATATACCGGACGAAGTGTTCGATATGCTGAAGGTGACACGATACCAAAAGTCCAAATTGGGGGCGAAGAACCCGCAATACGGGCGGAGGTCGGCTTCAGACTGCGAGGATGGGCGGGGGTACCTGACACGTCTGGTAGACGGGAAGAGGTACTTTATTCACAGGATAGTGATGGCAGGCTATCTGGGGCTACACCCATCTCAGCTACCGGAGAATTGTGTGGTCCATCATATAGACGAGAATCCGAGGAACAACGACATCTCCAACCTTTGCCTGAGTACGCAGGCGGGGCATCAGGCTATCCACGACAGGTACCAGATGCCGGGAGAGGACTTGTTATTGAAAAAGTTGTCTGTTCGGGAGTGCATAGAGTATATGACTTCGAGGTAGCGGAAGACCACAGCTATCTGGCCTGCGGGGTATTCAATCATAATTCTGAAGACCCAAATTCTCAGAATTTCCCAAAACGCGGGGCGAGGGCTAAAGCATATCGGCGTATCTTCCGCGCACCCCCCGGTTACTTCGTGCTTGAGGCGGACCTATCGCAAGCGGAGTTACGTATCGCTGCGGACATGGCGAACGATCCCGTCATGCTGCGTATCTACCAAGAGGCGGGGGATATCCATACCGCTACTGCGTTGATCGTTGTCGGGATGACCATAGAGGAGTTCAAGGCACTGCCCAAGTCGGAACAGAAAGACCTTAGAACAAAGGCCAAGGCGGTCAACTTCGGTTACCTCTACGGTATGTGGTGGAGAAAGTTCATCGGGTATGCTAAGACCCAGTACGGTGCGGAGTTTACCGAGAAAGAAGCGGAGCAGACTCGTATCGGGTTTTTCAATAAGTACAGAGGGCTTGAGCCGTGGCACATACGGGTTAAGGAGTTTGCTCGTAAGAATAAGATGGTGCGTTCGTACTCTGGGCGCATACGCCATCTGCCTATGATCGACTCTGAGGAGGAGTACATTCGGCAAGAAGCGGAGCGTCAGGCGGTCAATAGCCCGGTGCAAGGTTTTGGCTCCGATCTGGGGGTCATGGCTATGGGGCGGCTTAACGAGGAGGTGGACGCTCGGTACCTTGCCCCTATAGCGTTCGTCCATGACGCCATCTACTGCCTAGTCCCCCAGCAATACCTACTTTGGGGGGCGCATACACTCAAGCACTACATGGAGAGTAACCCTCTGGAGGAATGGTTTGGGCTCAAGATGAAATGCCCCATCGTGGCGGATGTTTCTTTCGGGGAAAACTTCGGGGATACATACGAGATGCCGGGGCTTGAGATAGGGAAGCCATACGATTTCTCTACGTTGTGGGAAGAGGGCAAAGAGGGGTTGGTTATCCCTAGGCAGAGAATCCCCCCACGGGCGGGCAGGATTGCTGGGTCGGTCTACTCCACCCCTGACGAAATAGACTAGAACTGGCCGGAGAAAGGTATGGGAAGGAATGCAGCAATGGAAGCGCAGATACAGGCCCGATACGCGGCGGTACCCGAGTACATCCGGGAGGACATAGGGCAGGCGGTACGGTGGGCCAGGGCGCAGTTGACTATACTTGAGGGTGTCGGGCACGAGATATACATCACGGCGACAGGCGACGGGCTGGTGTGCTGTTCCTTTGCTAAGGCTGATTGGCCGGGCGACCACTGCGGGCGGGGGATGGAGCACGGGGCGCAGGCGGTCGTTATGGCCGTTTGCGAGTATATGTGCGGGGCGTAGGTTACCCCATCCCTGACGATTGACCCACCCACTCTGTACCCTTAGCATCCCCTTATCACTTTTCTAGGAGCGTATTATGAAACTACGTCGAGTTGCCTTGCGTACCCCCGCCGTCCCTATGGTTGACGTTCTTGGTGTACAAGTCCCGGAGACTGACTACGCACAGATGACGGGCGAATTGCAATCAATTGCAGAGATTGACGCGCAGATAGCCGAGCTTGCTGCGCGGCGCGTTAGCGCGGAGAAGTCTTTGTTTGATGCTATTGAGCGCACGGGTGCCCCTAAGATTCAGCAGGCCGGATTGGTGGCCGAGATAGTCACGCCTAGCGGGCGGTCATCCTCCTACATTGACCCGAAGGCTTTCCGTAAGTTGGTGAAGGACGATGCTGCCTTTTACGAGTGCGTCACGGTAGGGGTTACGGCAGCGAAGGGCGTTTTGAGCGGTAAGCAACTTGCAGAGATTACGCAAGTCACACCGGGCACGCCGGGGGCTCCCACCCTGAAGATCACAAAGGCTAAGAAGTAATGGACAGGGCCAGTATCAAAGAGATTCTGCAGGAGGTGCTTGGCCCTAACGTGCCGTTGATTGACCACGAGAACTGGGTAGGGATGCACTGCGCCTTCGCCCCATGGAAACACGAGCGGGGCACAGACGCTACCCCTAGCGCGGGGGTATCAGTAAACCCCGATGACTCCAGTGTGTACCATTGTTTTAGCTGCCACAGCAAGGGTACGCTGGGTTGGTTCCTGAAAGAGATGGAGCGGTACACCGGGGAGAACTACTCCGGGATTATCAGGGGCTTGGTGTCCGATGAGTTCTTTGGCGGGGTTCTCCCCGAATGGGGTGCGGCTAAGGCCGCTAAACGGGCGGAACAGACGTACCTTGACGAAGAGGTATATCTAAATCTGTACGAGCCCGCACAGGGCCACCCTTACCTCCGGGAGCGGTCTATCCCCGATAGCACGGCTGAGAGTATAGGGCTCATGATTGACCCTTCAGACTCAGAAGGAGAGGAGAGGATTGTTTTCCCTGTGTATGACCAGCACTATCGTCTTGTCGGGCTGACCGGGCGGGCGACACGGAAGGATGCTCGTCTAAAGGTTCGTGACTACCACGGGTTTAAGAAGGCTATGGCCTTGCTGGGAAGCCATCTGGTTTTGCCAGAAGACAAGCAAGTGGTATTGGTGGAAGGGCTCTTTGACTACGCTAAGGTGTATTCCGCCGGCTATGCGGCGCTGGCCGTAATGCACTCGGGGCTAACGGACCATCAGGCCCGGATTCTTCTGGACATAGGGTTGCCCGTAGTGCTCATGTACGATAACGATAACGCAGGCCGGGATGGGTCAGATGAAGCAGCAAGTAAGCTGGTTGGTAAGCTACCCGTAAGTCGTGTGGCGTACCCGAGAGCGGGGGCGATAAAGGACGGATACGTATGGCGGGAACGAAAAGACCCCGGAAGTTGCCGGGTGACAGAGATAGACTATCTGGTAGCCAAGGCCCGGATATTGTAGGTTTGACGGGGCCAGCCTGTCGGGCTACTATAGTCACCGTCCACAAGGACAAAGACGAGGGATACGCTGGGCTAGATGCTCTTCGGTACGGCAAGCCTGTACTTTTATTTGTCGATAGCTTCAAGGAAAGCAAAAGACAAGCGAGGGTTTCTGATCCGGGTCTATTCCTGATACCGCTAACGGTATACGGGGTAATGACCAGCAATATGCTGATCGGACTTCAGTCACGAGGGTGTGAAGTAGTTGATACGAGACATGCCATCAAGCCCATTGTGTTGTACCGGGCAGGCGTACCGTATAGAGCAGCAAAGGTGTTGGCCGAGGCGCTAACGAGTGTGTTTTCTAAAGGAGAACGGAATGGCAAAGCCAGTGGTAAGAGGAAAGGGTAGCCCTGCTAGAGCGGGATTTTACCGTGGGTCCGAGGGTCGTCAGCGGTCAGAGGATGAGTTGGCGAAACAGAAAGCCGCCGCTGAGATGCGGAAGGAGTCGTACAACCAGCCCTATCGTTTCTGGATCGGTGAGGGGCAGACTACCCAGTTTGTCGTGCTCGATGACGCTCCCGATTTTTATCGGTATGAGCATAACCTGAAGAATCCTTCTACGCAGAAGTGGGATACGTTCACCGGCTGTGTTGCCGAGTGGGACAATTGCCCGGTATGTGAGGCTGCGGGGCAGGAACCGTACTATGCGATGTACCTCTCTGTACTGGACTTCACTCCTTTCACCACGAAGGATGGTGTAGAACATGAGTTCAGCCGCAAGTTGATGGTGGTCAAGCCCGCTCAGCATAAGAAGTTCCTCCGGGCGTTTGCACGCATGGAGAAGGATGGCCTGTCGATGCGTGGCGCGTTGTTTGAGGCCACCCGTGACGGCCCCAAAGACCCGCGCATCGGTAACGAGATTGAGTACGTGGAGCATCTGTCGGAAGACGATCTTGCCGGGTATGTCCGTTCGTGGAAGGACCGTGAAGGTAAGAAGCACACGGAGAACTGTTCCGAGGTTTTCGACTACGAGGCGTTGTTTGAAGAGCCGGATACGGACAAGCTAAGGGCGTTGGTGGGCGGTACCCCTACGCCGGGGAGCAGGGCGCATGAGCGCAGGGAGCTTGGTCGGCCTACTCGCGGTAAGGCATCGCACGAGGACGAGGGTGATGAGGATGACGATTGGGAAGAAGAGGCTAAACCGGCTCGTATGTCCCGAGGCAAGTCTGCCGCACCGGCTAAAGCTCCTGTAAGGGGGCGTGGCCGCGAGGAGGAATCCGATGAGGAGGAGGACGAAGAGGAAGAGCGTCCTGCCCGTCGCGCACCGGCTCGCCCTTCCGCAAAGGCAGCGCCGGCTAATCCGGCAGTACGTGGCCGCAAAGCTGCTGAGCCAGAGGACGATGAAGAGCCGCCGTTTGATGCAGATGAGGACGATGATCCTCCGGCTAAAGCCCCCGGTCGCAGGATGCCAGTACGCGGTGCGCGTCGGTAGGTAGTAGGTCGGGGGCTTCGGCCCCCGCTTCTTTGACAGTAGAGGATGGTATGCGAATAGTAGTATCCGATATGGTGTATTTGCCTAAAAGGCTGGCTACGGCGTTGGACGCTAAAAGCACCTTTACGGTGAAGTATTACCAGATGGGAGCGGAAGAGAGTAAGTCGGTCCATGCGTACCATGTGCTGCCAGACGGCAGTGTGGCCGTCCCGCGTAAGCAGGGTTTGCAATTGATTGCAGGGTCAGCGATTGACGACCAGAGGGCAGAGGGTTTCAGGGTGAAGTACCCTAGAAACCTCACCCACACCGGGGAGTGGGCGTATCAGGATGAGTTCGTGAAGCGTATCGTATCCGCCGCGAAGACTCACGGAGATTTCAAAGTATCCGCCCCTACCGGGCGTGGTAAGACGGTATGCTCTCTGTCAGCTATACAAAAGCTGGGGCGTACCGCATTGATAGTGGTCGATCAGGATAACCTGATGACGCAATGGGTAGATGCCGCCAAGGATAAGCTAGGGTTACAGGAGGATATGGTAGGCGTGGTGCAGGGCAAGCGGTGCGAGTACGAGGGCAAGGCCGTAGTCGTTGCTATGGTGCAGAGTCTTGTCCAAAAGAAGTACCCGGAGGAGTTCTACCGCTACTTCGGGGTGGTATGCTTTGACGAGGCCCATACGTGCGGTGCGCCTACGTTCTCTAAGGCTCTTGGGATGTTTACTGCACGGGTGCGGTTTGGGGTATCAGCTACGCTGGAGAGGCGCGATGCATTGGCTACGCTACTGGATTGGCATCTTGGGGATCATACGGTGTCCCTTGATAATGCCCACGAAAAATCCTACGTCTACTACCTTGAGTCCACGGGTGTATATTCGTGGTATGCCAATGTTTCCCCCAAAACAGGGCGGATATTGGAGGAGGTATCCAGTGATGCAGAGCGTAACGCTCTACTGGTAGAGGCGATCAACTGGCTATATGAATCGGGGCGGGATACGCTGGTAATAAGTGACCGTATCGAACAGCTTGAGGAGTTGATGTCCCTGTCCTACTATCGGGGTATTCCTGCGGAAGAGATGGGGCTGTATTGCGGGTACAGAAATGTGTGGGCCTATGAGAAAGACCCTACCCCACCGTGCCGGCCACTCGGTTATGTGCGCGGTACGGAGTACACCCCGGTTAAGCTGACTAGGCTAAGGAAGCGGATTCGCAAGAAAGACCTTGAGAGCGTGAAGAACAGCGCCAAGGTACTGTTCGCCACGTACGGCATGTTCTCCAAGGGTGTTGATGTCCCGCGTCTATCGGGGGGCATTGATTGTACTGCGCGTAGTAAGGCCCAGCAGGTACACGGGCGGATACTCCGGGCAGTAGATGGGAAGCTGGTGCCTATATGGGTAACAGTGCGCGATGTAAACTCGTACAGACTTGAATACCAGTTTTTACAACGACTAGATGAGTATGTGTCTAGTTCGGCGGAGATATACGAATGGCGGATAAACAAAGGCGTACGCTACAAAGACGTGAGAGCTTTGAAAAAGCAAGTAAGGCAGCGGGTAGGAGAACTGAAGGACTTGAGGATCGAGCAATGCCTGAACGGAACTTTTATGCTACAGACACCGGATTTGCAGAAAGGGCAAAGAGGCAGTCACGCGCCGCGTACCGGAACAAAGTGAATGGCGTACTGGTTCGGGCAAAGGCATACGATGGTCTAGCCACTCCGGGGGTGTCCCGAGAGGTGGTAGAGGAGGGCATGGACCATCCGATGTATGCGGTTACGTATACGGTGCCAGAGGCGGCAGCGGCGTTTCAGATGTCTATTCTGGGGTTTAAGAGGTGGATTAAGGAAGGGCTGATCCCTCCCCCGCTGCTACGGGAGCCCGTTCGTGGGTATCGGTTGTATAGCCGGGGGGAGTTGGCGGCTATCATGCGGGAGGTGACGGTACACATGCGCGAGTGCGCGTACTTCGCCACCTCGCATTCCGTTACCATTGAACGGGTATGGCAAGCGGTACAAGCGTATAGGTCCACGGGTATATAGGAGCGTGACATGGCAGAGAAGAAGGTAGTGCCCCGCGTAGGTCGGGTGAATCGTCGGGTAGATGTCGAGTTGGCGGAGGAAGTGGTAACTGTTATGGCTTCCGGGGTTGGGCTTGATGAGAGCAAGCGCGAGACTCTTAGCGTTCGCAAGTTCGTTACTGATCCGGCGTATGTTCGTATGTCGGCGGGCTCCACTATCAACATGGGGGATTATGAATCGCTGCGCGTAGACGTGGCGATTACCCTACCCTGCTACGTGGAGGAGATTGAGGCGGTGCAGGATCGCCTTGGTGCGATGGTCAATGAGAGGCTTAACGCTGAGATTGAACAGTACACGGGGGGCAAATAATGGCGCGTAAAGTCGAGAGAGGCGGCGGTAAGTCCGAGGCGGGGGAGCTTGCAGGGGCTCTTAGTGGGCTGCGGAAGAAGTTTGGAGAGGCATCCCTTACAACCGGGTCGCAGATACTACAGCCGTCCCGTATCCCTACTGGCATCTTTACCTTGGATTTTTGCACGCTAGGCGGCATCCCCATGAACCGCATTTCCATGATTGTGGGGGAGAGGCATTCCGGGAAGACGCTGACGGCTTCTAAGGTTATCGCGGGGGTACAGAGCGTTCTGCCAGACCAGCAAGCTGTTTTGCTAGATATCGAGGGGGCGTATGACCCTGTATGGGCAGGTAAGCTGGGGGTAGATTCCGATTCTCTTCTGGTCTTTCAACCGGAAACGGGAGAGTCGGCAGTAGATGCGGTAGATGTCCTGTTGCATACCCGAGAAGTGTCATTGCTAGTCATTGACTCCATTGCGGCCTTGACCCCGATGAAGGAGATAGAGGACTCTGCAGAGGACGCGCATGTGGGCATTCAGGCTCGTCTTGTCGGCAACATGATTCGCAAGTGTACCCAAGGGCTGATCAACGAGCGGAAGCGTGGGCATGAGGTCACTATACTGTTCATAAATCAGTACCGCTCAAAAATCGGGGGTTATTCCCCGTTCGGTGAGGCTAAGTCTATTCCGGGCGGTAAGGCGCTGGAGTTTTCTACTTCTCTTCAGGTGGTGATGAAGAACAAGGAGAATCAAGGTAAGGATGCCCGAGGGAATGATTCTGTCGTGGAGAACGAGCACGCCTTCACTGTCACCAAGAATAAGCTCAATGGCGGTATGCGTACCGGGGAGTTCCGGGTACGCCGAGTGCCCCATGAGACAGAAGGGCTGCTTGAGGGCTACATTGACGATGACGCTACTATGCTGGCCTTTGCCAAAAAGTTCGGGGCGTACACCGGGGGCGGTAGTTCTTGGCTGCTAGAGTTCTGGGACGAGAGCCATCGGGTACGCGGGCAGGCAGAGGCTATCGCCATCCTGCGGGAGAACTATGACCTGAAATGGCAGTTACGGAACTATCTGATACATGAGCAGGCCAAGACTCTCGGTATGCCTGACTATTTCCTTGAGACATTCCTATGACCCGCGAATCTTTCCTGAATAGGGATAAGGTAAAGGGCAATCCTTCCTACCGTCGCGCTAAGAAGCAGGAGCGGCAATTAGCTACACGGCTAGGGGGTAAGACCACTATCGCTTCTGGCAGCAAGGGGGAGAAGGGGGACGTACGTGTCCGGGGGTTGCTTCGGGTTGAAGCCAAGACTACCAAGCATAGAAGTTTCTCTGTCACACTCGACATGATCCACGCGATAGAGATGGCGGCATTAGGGGCGGGGGAAATCCCCGCCATTATCGTAGAGTTCAATGACGGGGAGGGGCGACCTATAGCCGAGGTAGCCGTGATCCCGACCTACGTCTTAGATGATCTTGTAGCGGGGGGCGGAGATGCGTAAAGTACCTAGATATCGGGGCATAGGCGGTGCTTCGCGGGCTATCCGTAAGAGGGCGGGGAAGGATGCACTAGGCATCATGACCGGGGAGGTGGTTCCTCTAGGTAAAGAGACTCCGGTAATGGATGCCCTTCGCTCGTGCCCCCTAGAAGGCAATCCGCATAGGGATGGGAAGTTGCACGTATCCGACCTTGTAGGTAAGTGTATCCGCAAGATCGCCCTATCCTCCCGCTTTAACCTCCCGATGCCTTCCGATGTGCTAGATGATAGCCTATCCATTACCTTCGCTATGGGTCGTCTACTACATGACCACGTTCGCAATCGATTGCGATCAGGCAAGCCTGAATCGGTTTACGGGCGGTGGGCGTGTATGTGTGGCAAGACGGTTAGTGACCCAGACATATACGCCGAAGTCGCACATATGGAGTGCATATCTTGCGGCCAGCCGCTAGACAGGTACGTGGAGGTCGAGCTACCGTACGCCCCTGCTAACCTTACAGGGTCGCCCGATATCCTTTTGTATCAGGCACGACAGAAGGCGCTACACCCTGTAGAGATAAAATCCATAGCGCATGATGCGTGGCGGACTATTGCCCGCCCCCTACCGGACCACGTAATTCAGGTGTGTTTTTATTGGTGGCTTTTGCGCGAGAACGGGTATAGCATCACCGACTCCGTGAGCATCTTGTACGTGTCTAAAGGGTATGTTTTTGGTACCCCTTATAAAGAGTTCCTTGTCGATCCCCTGACGTACGAGCATAGGGTGGTCGAGCTACTTGAGGAGGGGGTGGCCCTGTGCGATTCTTTGGAAGGCGGGCCGTTGCCGCCCCGCGTAATGTGCGGTACCCGGCACGGACCTGACGCTAAGAAGTGTCACGTAGCTTCGCTGTGTTTCGACGAGGGGATTTGAATGTATCGAGTAATGGGCGTTGACCCTAGTCTTACTTCTACCGGGGTAGCGTATAGGGTGGCTAGTGGTGTACGTGCCTACACCATCCAGACAAAGTACAAAGGTACACGTAGGCTTCGGCATATCCGGGATGCGCTGCTGCAGCATATCAAAGCCTGTAACCCTACCTTGGTAGCTATGGAGGGGTATGCGCTGGGGTTTCGGGGCAAGAGCAATACAGTGTTTGGGCTAGGCGAGCTTGGAGGCGTACTCAGGGTTGCATTAGCTGAGCAGGGTTTGGAGGTTCTGATAGTCCCTCCAACCAGCTTGAAGATGTATATTACAGGTAGCGGGCGGGCGGATAAGGATGAGGTCAAGGATAAGCTGGTCACTACTTATAAAGCCCCCCACTTCCCTACGTCAGACCAATACGATGCGTACGGTCTTCTGTTGATGGGGGAGGAAGTTTGTGCCGGTAGACAAGGCAGTAAAGTAAGTCTACCGTACAGGTCCAGGGCATTAGCCGGTTGCGCCCTTATGGATTTTTAACGTAGTTTGCAATCGGTTGCGGAGAACTTTGTGGCGGTTGCGCCGGGTTTTTGGTTATCGTAGTATTCGGTTATGCAATTTTTTGCATGGTTCGGTAAACATCTCAGGAAAGGCGGTACAACATGGCTAAAGCAAAAAGCAAGTATGTAGTCGGCGGTAAGGTCGTTTTTAACGGGTACGGTGATGATGTCCCCGAGGATTCTCAGTATTTGAACCCCGGCGATACGTACGAAATCGCGGAGGTTGGCGACAACAATACTCTGTGCATCGAGATTGATGACCCCGGTTACAACCCCAAGAAACCCGTGAGCGATTCCAACCAGCCGACCATCTTGGTTGAGGTGTTGTTTGACGAGGTTTCTCCGGCAGAAGACGAAGAGGAAGAGGCCCCTGCTCCGAAGGCTAAGGCTAAGGCCGCGCCCGTCAAGGCCGCTCCTGCCACGAAGGGCAAGGCCAAGGCTGCTCCTCCTGAAGAGGAAGAGGGAGCGGAAGAGGCTGAAGAGGAAGCTGAAGAGGAAGAGGCTGAAGAGGCTCCTGCCCCGAAGGCGAAGGCCAAGCCTGCCGCCAAGGCCAAGCCCGAGGTCAAGGAAAAAGCCGCGCCGGCTAAAGCCAAGCCCGCTGCTAAAGGCAAGGCCGCACCCGCTGCCAAGGGTAAGGCTTCTGCCAAGCCCGCCGTCAAGGGCAAAGCTGCGGCTAAAGACGTAGCCCCTGCGGCAGAGCATGATGCGGACAAGTACGAGGAACTGGACAACGAGGATGAAGACGTTCTCGCTATGGTCAACGACTCCGAGGACATTTGTGCGTTGGCTCAGGAGATGGCGCTTGATCTGGTTTCCAAGGAATACCAACTCGGCGGCGTTCTCTACCACGTTCTGACCAGCAAGGCGTACGAGGATGTGGACCCGTCCTACAAAGAGCGCGGCGGTTTCATGAAGTACGCCGAGGAGCAACTGGGCGTCGGTAGTCGCAAGGCGTACAACCTTGTGGACATCTACTACAAGTTCAACCTGTACGGCATTTCTGGCGAAACGGTACAGAGCATCGGCTGGACCAAGGCAAGCAAGATTGCGGCGGTCATGGACGACACGAATGCCGAGGACTTGGTTGCTCTGGCCTCCGAGAATACCGTGCAGGACTTGGTGGAAACCATCAAGGAAAGCTACGTTGAGCGCGGCGGCGAGAAGGGCGAGAAGAAGCTGAAGATCGCTTTCAAGTTCCGGCTTTTCGAGGATCAAGCCACTGCCGTCAAGTCGGCGGTTGAGCAGGCCCGCGAGAACTTGGGCCTCAAGACGCTGGATGACGCTTTCGAGTACATCGTCATGGAATGGGCGGCAGAGCATCTGGACACCAAGCCGGCTAAGGCGGCAGCGAAGGCTACCGGCAAGGCTACTGGCAAGGCCAAGGTCACGGGCTAATCTGTAGCTAGTTTGCTCTAGCGAAAGATCGCGGGGTATAGTTTCGGCTATACCCCTTTTTTTATTCTCAGGAGAGTCTGGTGGCTACATCTACTAAAGGTAAGCGGCGTGCCGCTTCACGTACTCCGCCGAGTGCGGGCGGGAAGGCGTCATTACAGGTCCGCATGGAGTACCGGGATGTGTCGGAACTGATTGACTACACGAATAACCCACGGGATAACTCGGCGGCTATTGAGTCCGTGGCTAACTCTATCCGTACTTTCGGGTTTCTTGTTCCGGTGGTAGTTGATCCCGCAGGCGTTATTGTCGCGGGGCATACGCGGGTAGCAGCAGCGAAAACACTGAACATGCATGAGGTTCCGGTCGTGGAGGTCGGCCATCTCTCGGAAGACGAGATTCGCGCCTTTCGTGTTATCGATAACAAGGTGGCCGAGCTTGCCAAGTGGGACTTCGACTTGCTATCTGGAGAAATTAGTAGCCTACAGGGAGCAGGGCTTACCCTGACAGAGTTTGGCTTTACACGAGAGGAGATAGA
>SXGU01569546.1_pt1 | contig 23396 bp, 21 predicted proteins | sample 3174531 | NCBI WGS metagenome assembly SXGU01 (sample SAMN11356863, study PRJNA531348) | freshwater metagenome | isolation source: freshwater sample F1-140 | place: China: Fuxian Lake, Yuxi | collected 2017-12-25
ATTAAGGACAAGGAAGAGATTACGGGCAATCTGACCAAGGTAAAAGTGGTGAAAAACAAGGTTGCGCCGCCATTCCGCACCGTTGAATTTGATATTATGTATGGTGAAGGCATCTCCAAAGTTGGCGAATTGGTTGACCTCGGGGTGAAGGCGGGCATTGTTGAAAAGTCTGGCTCTTGGTTCTCTTACGGCGAACAGCGCATCGGACAGGGTAAGGAAAATGCCAAGCAATTCCTGAAGGATAACCAAAAAATTGCGGATGAAATTGAAAAGAAAATCCGCGATAATGCTGGGGTGATTTCCGCCGCACTGAAGGGTGAGCCGTCTGAAGCTGTTACTGAGGACGCTGCTTAATTCCTTTGGCACACCATTTTTAGCATGATTTTTTGTAAAAAATACGCTATAGTGTTTGGTGTGTAAGCTTTTACGAGGTTTTTTATGGCAGAGATGGGTGGCGCACCGCAGGGGCCAAATTTTGCTGATTTAGCAAATCAGGCGCGGTTGCAACAACAAGCTTCTGGTTCGACGCAAGACCCTGCTAGCATGGATGATTTGTTCACCGCGCTGTTTGGGTGGTGCGGGAATTTTTTTACATTTTTCAAAACTAAGGCGGATAGTTTTTTTAGTACGGGTATTTTCGCCCATGTGCAATTGCAACAATCTTTTGGCGAAAAATCGATTAACCAAGCGGCGGCTAATCTTAGTATGCGTGGCGGACGACTCGCCCAGATTTTAGCAGTTTTCAAAGTGGAATTCAGCAAGATTGTCGCGCCACAAATTGCTGCTAGTATGACCGATGTTTCCTATGCTTCACTCGGCAATTTAAGTGCACCAAGATTTGAAGGTGTTGGTCGTGGTGGTGCAGGGGTGGGCGCAGATTTTGGCGTCGCCTAAGTTCTGCCCATAAATTCTACTAGACCTTGCTGCAAGAGCCATTTTCCTGCGCTTCCGCTGCTCATGTACTAGCGTGTACACTGCGCTGCGGTTCTCGGAAAAAGGCACTTTCGCTACGGTCTAGCGAATTTCTGAACAGAACTTGACATCGCCCTGACTAATTATAATCTAAATTTCTCCTTTGCAGTTATTCAATAAGTCGATTACAAATTGAGTAATGAACGAATGAGGGAAAAATGAAAATATCCATACTCCGTGAAGTTATCGCTGGTGAAAAAAGAGTTTCGGCAACGCCTGATGCGGTCAAAAAATATGTGGCACTCGGCGCAAGTGTTAGCGTGGAAAGTGGCGCAGGGCTTGGCTCATCCATAAGTGATGCGGACTATGCGGCGGCTGGCGCGAGTATCGGCGCGGATGTGAGCGATGCCGATATTATTCTATCGGTTCGCGCTCCATCCCCTGCTTTGATTTCCAGCGCGAAACAAGGCGCAATAGTTATTGGGATGCTTGATGCCTTTGCTGACCGTTCGCAACTGGATAAATATAACGCAAAACAAATTACCGCTTTTTCTCTGGAATTATTGCCGCGCATTTCGCGGGCGCAGAGTATGGATGTTTTGTCATCGCAAAGCAATCTTGCTGGCTACCGCGCTGTGATTGACGCGGTTGCAACTTTCGGCAAGGCTGTGCCGATGATGATGACGGCGGCGGGAACAGTTGCACCCGCGAAAGTTTTAGTGCTTGGGGCAGGGGTCGCAGGGTTGCAGGCGATTGCCACTGCAAAACGCCTAGGCGCAGTGGTTAGCGCGTTTGATGTGCGCCCAGTTGCTAAAGAACAGGTGGAAAGTCTTGGTGCGAAATTTATTGAAGTCGCGGCAACGGAAACTGGCGAGGCAAGCGGTGGATACGCCAAGGAAATGAGCGACGATTACAAGCGCAAGCAAAGCGAGCTGATTGCGGAAACCATCAAAAAACAGGATATTGTTATTTCTACCGCGCTGATACCAAATCGTCCTGCGCCTGTATTGATTACCGAGGATATGGTGAAAACCATGAAGCAAGGCTCGGTGATTGTGGATTTAGCGGCGGCAAGCGGCGGAAATTGCCCGATAACCGAGCTTGACACGGTGGTTGAAAAACATGGCGTGACGCTAATTGGCTATAGCAATTTGCCCAGCCGTGTGGCGGTGGACGCTAGCCAGCTTTATGCCCGCAATCTCTATAATTTTGTTTCCACTTTGCTCGTTGCTAAAGATGGTTTGGCGGTGAAATGGGACGATGAATTAGTGACGGGAACGCTGCTCACCAAAGGCGGAGAAACGGTACACCCGCAGCTTAAGTCCTAGAGGAATTTTTATGAAAAGACCTTCTAATATTGTTCTTGCTGCGTCGGCACTTGTTGCAATCATCATTGTTTCTATGCTGCTTGGCGTTAGCGATTATTTTTTGAATATTGAAGGGCTTGTTATCGTAATTGGCGGCAGCGCGGTAAATGCTTTTTTAAGTTACGACAAAGAGGATGTAAAATCCGCATTTTTGACCATTAAAAATATGCTGAAGGAAGTTCCTTCTAGCCGCGAAAAGCTGCACAAAGATATTCGTCAATTGATGCTCTGGTCTTATATCGTTAAAACTAGCGATTTTATGGAGCTGGAAAAACAAATCGGCAATAATATTGACGATCCGATAATGCGCTATGGCGTTAATTTGGTGCTGACAGATTATACTTCGAACCATATTCGTGAAATGATTACCACTGTTGCTGAGGCAGAGTTTGAACGCCGCTGTACGCCTGTTACTGTCCTGCGCAATATGGCGGCAACAGCTCCCGCTTTTGGCATGGTCGGCACTTTAATCGGGATGGTTATGTTGTTGCGTAATGTCGGTGCGGATATAAATAATATCGGCAGTGGGCTTGCCATCGCCATGCTTTCAACTCTTTATGGCATCCTTATTGCGCGGCTGGTTTGCTTGCCTGCGGCGGATAAATTGTTGCAAAAAGAGGAGCGCGAGTTGTTTCGTCATGAAATGTTGGCGGAGGGGTTTGCGATGCTGGTGGAAAAACGCAGCCCGTTTTATATGCAGGACAAACTAAATAGTTTTCTTGAACCATCGAAACATTTTGATTTTGATAATTACCAGCAGCTGGCTATGCAGCATATTTTTAGATCTCCAAGAGCTGCGTAGTGGAATATGCGTAGAATTTCCAGAAGGCGCAGCAAACATAAACAAGGGCAGGGGGATCATGTTGATGCTTGGCTGATGAGCTATGCTGATATGATTACGCTGTTGTTCATGTTTTTTGTTATTTTGGTTTATGTTTCAAACAGTAAATCAAACCACCCAAACCCAACCAAAAACAATGAGCCAGAACATCCATGGATAAAAGAACATCACGGTTTTTTGAAGCTTGGCGCAAGCTTTGACGAGGTTTATCCAATCTTAATGGGTGTGGTGGTGAATAATAACGCGGAACGCAATATCTCGGTGGAAAAAACGGTGAATGGCATCAATATGGATATTTCGTCGGTGCAATTTTTTAATGACGGCAGCGCGGAAATTCCTGAAGAGCAGCTCCCTATTTTGCGCTCTCTGGCGAGGGTTATAAAAAATGGTGTGCGCGATGATGACCAGATTGAAGTTGAAGGCTATACTGATGATGAGCCGCTTAGAAACAGCGCGTTTTCCAATAATTGGGAACTGGCGGCAATGCGTGCCACGCGCATCGTTTCGTTGCTTATTGATGAGGGCGTAAAACCATCGCAATTACACGCCGCTAGCTATGCTGGTAATCGTCCAGTTGTTCCCAATAAAGACGAGCAGGGCAGGGAAATCACCGAAAACCAAATGCGCAACCAGCGCGTTATGATTAAGATAAAACGCAATCCCGAAGCGGCTGGTGGGCGGGAATTTTAATGCCTGCTCGTTCTATCATGTTTCAGGGTACGGGTTCGGATGTGGGAAAATCCTTGCTGGTGGCGGGTTTTTGCCGATTATTTGCGCGGCGTGGGTTAAAGGTTATGCCGTTTAAGGCGCAGAATATGTCTAACAATGCGGCAGTAGCCGATGCTGATGGCGAAATTGGCGAGATTGGTCGGGCGCAGTGGTTGCAGGCTTTGGCGGCGGGGGTTGCGCCATCGGTTCACATGAATCCTGTACTCCTCAAGCCACAAAGCGATAAAACCAGCCAAGTTATCCTGCGCGGGCGGGTGGTGGCGACCATGGGTGCGCGGGAATATCAGGAATATCGGGGGGGATTATTGCCTGCGGTTATGGAGAGTTACCATACACTCGCCAAAGATGCGGATTTGGTTTTTCTGGAAGGGGCTGGCAGCCCAGCGGAGATTAATTTGCGCTCGGGCGACATCGCCAATATGGGCTTTGCCAGAGCTGCAAATATTCCCGTGGTGCTGGTTGGTGATATTGAACGCGGCGGAGTGATTGCTAGCCTCGTTGGCACACACGCGGTATTACCCGAAGCCGATAGGGCGATGATAAAAGCTTTTATCGTCAATAAATTTCGCGGTGATGCGAGTTTATTTGACAGCGGCGCGGCGGAAATAGCTGCGCGGACGAGCTGGAAAAATTTAGGGCTTGTGCCGCATTTTGCGGAACTTTCCAAGCTCCCACAGGAAGATTCTCTGAACCTGTCAGCCGCCATCCGTCAGCCGTCATCTGCGGATATGCTCCGCATCTGCATTCTTAAAACACCGCATATTGCCAATTTTGATGATATTGATCCGCTGATGCAGGAGGCAGGTGTTCGTGTGCAGTGGGTTGTGGCTGGCGAAGTTATTCCTGCGGATGCGGATTTGGTGATATTGGCGGGTAGTAAATCAACGATTGCAGATTTGGAATTTATAAGAGCGCAGGGTTGGGATATTGATTTGCAAGCGCACAGGCGGCGCGGCGGGCGGATTATGGGCATTTGCGGCGGCTATCAAATGTTGGGAAAAAGCCTATCCGACCCGCATGGCGCGGAAGGCAAAAAATGCGCAGTGCAAGGGCTTGGTTTGCTGGATGTGGACACAGTTTTTGCACAGGAGAAAACGGTGAATAATTGGCGTGGTCATAGTAACCTTACCACTCACCACTCACCACTTACCACTGGCTACGAAATCCACCTCGGCGAAACAATTGGGGCGGATTGCGCTCGTCCTGTATTCATCGGCGATAATGGAAAACCTGACGGCGCAAGCTCGCTCGATTGCTTGGTGTGGGGAAGCTATATCCACGGCGTTTTTGCTAATGATGAATTTCGTAATTCATTCTTGGACAGGCTTTGCCACCCCGCACTTGTTGCGGGGTCTGGATTTGCTGATAGTATCACCAGACCCCGTTATAAAAACGGGGTGACAGGTTATAATTACTATGAAAATATCGACAATATTTTGAACAAATGGGCGGATATGTTGGAGGCGGCGGTGGATGTGGATCAGTTATTGGGTTTGGCTAAATAATTACTTCCCACTAACCTCGTCAAAGCCGTCGTCGCTATCGCCGACGCTGCTGCCTGCCTCTTCCAAGGAATAGCCAGCGGAGCGGATGGTGCGCACTAAGTCGGGCTGTTTGCCGTCATAATTCAAGCCCTTACGCAAGCGGCGAACATGCACATCCACTGTGCGCAGCTCAACATATATGTCATGCCCCCAAACCGCGTCTAGCAATTGTTCGCGGGTGAATACGCGGGCGGGATGCTCAAGGAAATAGCGCAGCAGTGAAAATTCGGTCGGGCTTAGATGCACATCCGCACCATCGCGGGTTACTTTATGCCCCGCCACATCCATTTTTATGCCAGCAAAAGACAGGATTTTCTCCGATAAAGACGGGCGAAAACGGCGGAAAACGGCGCGAATACGGGCGATAAGCTCGGCGGGCGAAAATGGCTTTACCAAATAATCATCCGCCCCTGCGTCCAGCCCTTTGATGCGGTCACTTTCCTCGCCGCGAGCCGAGAGCATGATAATCGGAATGCCCTTAGTTTCAGGATTCCAGCGCAGTTGCTTGCAAATATCGATGCCCGACATGGAAGGCAGCATCCAATCAAGGACGATAACATCAGGGCGGCAATCCTTCACCATGCCCACTGCTTCCTCGCCGTCACCAGTGGAGAACACGCGAAAACCCTCGCGCTCCAAGTTGTAACGCAGCAAAGTTACGATAGCAATTTCATCTTCAACAATAAGTACTGAGGTTTCCACAAATATTATTCCCTGAATTATTTACCAACTAGGATTACCACAGATAGGTTAAGCGGAGGTTAATAACTATAGCATCTTATTCTTTTTAAGCAATAGTTTATACGATTTTGCCCTTACCACCATGCAATTTCTAAAAAACATAGAAAAAGACTTATTGCTTGTCACCCCGCTTTTATAGCGGGGTCTGGTTAAAAACAATAGAAAATCTAGAATTTTCTTTCCAGATGTCCCGCAACAAGTGCGGGACGACAAGCACGGCATGACAAGAATGTGTCGGGGGCAAGATACTTTGCCTTGTGGCACAGTAATTGCTTGGTATCCCGTAGACTAATTTTTAGGAATTTGCGGTTATGATGCAAAGATATATATCAGTGTTGGTTTATAAATTTATAGTGATGCCCTGTGCGGTTTTCCTTGTTCTGCTTGGGTATTTAATCGCCATGTCGTCTATGTCGCATGCCGAATCGCGCCTGAAAGATATTGTGAGTGTTGAGGGTGTGCGCGAGAATATGCTGATGGGTTATGGCTTGGTGGTGGGCTTGAACGGCACGGGTGATAAACTTAAAAACAGCGCGTTCACCGAGCAAAGTTTGATTGCTTTTTTGGAGCGCCAAGGGGTGAATACTCGCGGCACAGAGCTAAAAACCCAGAATGTCGCGGCAGTGACGATTACCGCCACCCTGCCGCCATTTGCCCGCACTGGCAGCAAGGTTGATATTGCGGTTAGCGCGATGGGCGATGCGAAAAACCTCGCAGGCGGCACGCTGCTTGCCACGCCCCTATATGGCGCAGATGGCGAGGTTTATGCTGTTGGGCAGGGTGCGGTTGCTATTGGCGGGTTTAAGGCGCAGGGCGAGGCGACGACGATTACCAAAGGCGTTCCCACTAGCGGATTTATTGCTAACGGCGCGATTGTGGAGCGCGAGATTGATTTCGCCCTGAACAAAATGCCTGAACTAAAATTATCGCTACGCAACCCAGATATATCAACGGCGCAGCGCATTTCTGAAGTTATCAATGAACATGTTGGGCCAAGCGTTGCCAATGTTTCCGACCCGGGAACGGTGGTGCTTTCCGTGCCTGAAGTCTATCGCAATAATGTGACGCAGTTGCTCGCCGATATTGAAACTCTGCCCGTGGAAACTGACCAAGTGGCGAAAATCGTGATTGACGAAGCATCGGGAACGATAGTCATGGGCGAAAATGTCCGCATTGACACAGTGGCGGTGGCGCAGGGGAATTTGGTGGTAAAGATTGAAGAAAAGCCAATCGTTTCGCAGCCGAATCCATTCGCGCCAGAAACTGCGGAAACCGTCGCCGCGCCGCAAACAACCATCACCACCGATGAAAAACCTGGTGCGCGGATGGCGGTGCTGACCAAGGGCGCGAGCCTTAAGGACTTGGTGGCGGGACTTAATGCCCTTGGCGTTAGCCCGCGCGATTTAATCACCATCCTGCAAACCATCAAAGCCGCAGGTGCGCTGCAAGCGGAGATTAGGACTAGGTAGGCATTAGGTTTTAGGGGTGCTTAAAAGATTATGTCATTGCCAGAGAATGGGCGTGCGCTGTGCCAGATGCGGTGGATTATTATAATCTCTTCGTCTTTGTAAATTGAATAGATTACGCGATGAGAATGGTAATTAAAAGAGCGGTAGGGGAAACCAAGTTCGTGTGCTTCTGGTATTATCGCAAATTTCAAAGGAAAATCCGAGAGTTTCATTATTTCTGTGTGAATTCCGTCCAGCCATGCCTTAGCTGCCGTTTTCGCCTGATTTTCATTGCGAATGAATGACGCATAGCTGGCAGCATCGCTTTTTGCGCTGCTTGTTATCCTTATTCTATAGGTCAAGCTCTCTCCGAATCTCCGCCATTGCTATATCAAGTTCTTGAACTCTGCCAGCGGATAAATCTTGCTCGCTTTCACGCATAGCTGAAATAAACTTAGCATGAGAGAGTGCATCACACATTTTTTGAAATAAAACAGCATCTTGTATAACCACTTCGGCGTCGCCGTTTATGGTGATCGCCATCGGGTTTCCAGTTTCTTTGATATGCTGGATATAGGATTTTGCGTTGCGGGTGAAGTCGGTCAGTGAGTGAATATCAGTCGCCCTAATCATATCGTCCCTTAGCATGTAATTCAATGTTTGATTTCATGCTAGCACAAAAAATAGCTAAGTACACTAAAAATTTTCCCCCGTCCTAGAAGGCGAGCGTTTTGGCACGAAGATTGCTTATTCAGCCATATTACCGAGCATAAATTGGGGGAAAATATGAGTTTAGATATAGCACCGATACAGCAAGCATTGCCGAATTTGGCGAAGAAAAACATGACGGGTGAGCAGGCGGAGAAGGTTTCCAAAGACTTTGAATCTATGTTCATCAGCCAGATGACCGAGCAGATGTTCGGTGAATCCAGCGGGCAGAGCGCGTTTGGTACGGGCGATACAGATGAAATCTATAAAGGGCTGATGGTGCAGGAATATGGAAAAATCATGACTCAGGCTGGTGGCATAGGAATTGCTAGCTATGTGAAGAGGGAGCTTCTTAGAATGCAAGAAGTTCCGCAAACAAACGGAGAGAAAAATGGATAATGTTACACAAGTTAAAACAGCAGACAATGTGCATGATTTTCGTGTGCATGATGTGATTACGATAACGGCGCGTCTGGCGCAGTTGCTGGCGGAGGAGGTGGATTTGCTTGGCGATATGAAGGTGAAAAAAATTGAAGCCTTGCAGAATGAAAAAAACTTCCTGACCAATGCTCTGGAAGCGCAAAAAAAGCTCATAGACCGCCATCCGCATCTCATGGAAACCATTCCCTCTACGGACAGGAAGGATCTTGCGGAAATCGCAAGCGTTTTTGAGGATATTCTTGCTGAAAATCACCGCAAATTATTGCTTGCCAAGGAAGTTAATCACAAAATTGTGCAGGCCATAACTGATGTGGTGAAGGAAACTACGCAAAGCCGCACTTATAACGGCGGTGGCTTTACGGGTGCGGCTTCGTTTAACACACTTTCGGTGACGCTTAACCAGACGATATGAAGATCGTAGTGAGTAGTTCGTACTTCGTAGTCCGTGGTTCGTTTGGCGAATTACTAACTACGAGATACTAACTACGGACTACGAGCTACAGACTACGGAGTACGAAACAATATGAGCCTAGCATTATCACTTAATAACGCGCTTTCGGGGTTGAACATTAATCGTCAATCGCTGGCGGTGTTGTCGCAAAATATTGCCAATGCCAATACCCCTGGTTATAGCCGCAAGATAATCAACCAAGAATCGCTATATTTGGATGGTAATGGTGCGGGCGTTAGCATTAAGGATATTAGCCGCAAGGTGGATGATTATCTGATTCGTTCGGTGCGCGAGCAAAACTCAAAAGTTGGCGAGGCAAATACGATTAGTGACTATGCCGATAGAATTCAAATCCTGCTCGGCAAACCCGGAAATCGCGACAGTGTGGACGCGAATATCAGCAGCTTTTTCAATGCTCTGCAATCGCTCGCGGAAACGCCTGAAAATTCTTCACTGCGGGTTAATGCGGTTAATATCGGCAAGACTTTGGCGGGTCGGGTTAGCGATTTGTCAAACGGCTTAAATGATTTACGCTTCCAAGCCGATCAGGATATTAAATTGCTGGCGGACGCGGTCAATAACGACATTAAAGAAATTGATAAGCTAAACAAGACGATAAACACTGAAAAAGCACTCGGAAAATCGGTTGGTGATTTGCTGGATAAGCGCGATTCTTTGGTGAAGGATTTGTCGCAATATCTTGATGTGCAAACCTATAGCAAACCTAGCGGCGAGATTAGTATTTCTACAGTTAGTGGCGTTGGCTTGCTGGACGATAGCGTTTATGAATTAAGCTATAATCCTGCTGGTTCTATTGATAGCTTTGCTAATAATGTTTCTCTGTCGCCTCTGCTCGTTTATCGCTTGGATGAAAAGGGCAATCAGACTGGTACACCAAAAGAATTAGTGTCGGGCGGAACTAGTGAGACAACTCTCAGCGCAGTGAGCAGCGGGAAGCTATCTGGCTTGCTGGAAATGCGCGATGGGCAGATACCCGATATTTTGAAGCAGCTGGATAATATGGCGATGGTGATGCGCGATACGATGAACGCTGTGCATAACACGGGAACTGGGTATCCCGGTGCGGATGAGCTGACGGGGACGCATTTACTTAGTACCGATGATTATAGCCAGTGGAGCGGCAGTATTCGGATTGCGGTGTTGGATAGCAAAGGGCAGCCAATTGCGCCAAGCTACGCCGATGAGCCAAGCTCGCGCCCGCTTGATTTGGATTTGTCAACGCTGAACACTGGTATAGGAGATGGCAAGCCAACAGTGCAGGGAATTATTGACGAAATAAACAGCAAATTTGGTGTGCCGCAAAATAAGGTTGTGCTTGGGAATATCAACAATATCAGCCTTGTTTCCAACAGCAAAAATTTACCCGGTGTGCCGCCACTATTTAATTTTGATTTCAATATGGAAAATATTTCCGCGGATAATGCCGAAGTGTTTGTAACCGATGTTCAGATATTGGATGACACCGACACCGCTCTTACCGCGCCGACTTCAACCTTGCCAGCTATCGCGCTTGCCGCAAGCAATAATTATGTAACCACAGCGGGCAGCAAAACAGTTACGATAAACACAACGGGAACAGGCACTCTGAAGAATGGTGATAGCGTTTATTTGTCAGTTCCAAGTGGCGCAATTGACGGCATTCCCACCGATAATTTCGGGCAGTATTTTACTGTTAGTAATGTGCAAAATGGCAGCTTTGATATTAGCGTTGCAACGGCGGCAACAGCAGGCGGAACATATACGGAAAGCACCCAAACCATCACGCCGAAATATACGGATATTGCAGCGGGTGACAGCGTTCGTACCAAAGCAAGCGGCACGATTACGGCTGATTTAAGCAGCAATCAAACCTCGTCTTACTATACAGTTAAGGTGAGTGTCGGTGTGAAGGATGCGACGGGGAAAATATCAACCTCGGTGGTTAGTTACCGCGTTAATAATAACGATGCGAATTTGCTTAATAATCGCTATGCCGCAACGGCTGCCAATCTTGACGGAGATATTGTTGCGCCTTCCTCGCTGCAACCTGTATTGGTGGCAAAATTGGTGGATGAAAACGGCGTGGAGCTGGCGAAATTCAACGGCGCATACACCACCACCAAAAAAGGCTATTTGCAAATTGTGGCGGGAAATTCCAGCAGCTATATCGCCATTGACCCACTGGATAGTGTGGAGCTTGGCAAACCAAACGACACGCCGCCAACGGCTGCAACCAACCGCAATTTCGCGCATTTTTTTGGGCTGAATAATTTCTTTGTTGATGACGGCGATGCTCGCGAGATTAAAAATGCGGGCAGTGCTTTTGCGATGAAGGTGGAAAAACGGCTTACCGATAATCCAAACCTGATTGCGCTGGGCAAGCTTTCGGCAATCCCAGAATCTACAGATGTCAATGCCAAACCAAAATATAGCTACGAGCGCAATATCGGCGATAACAGCATTATACAGGCTTTGGCGAAGCTTGGCGTGCAGTCGGCAAGTTTTGAAGCGGCGGGTGGGCTTGGACAGACCAAAGTTTCCTTTAGCTCTTATGCGGGGCAGATTATAGGTGCTGCCGCAACCAACGCAACCGCAGCCACGACTACGCAAACCAACGCGCAAACTTTGCTTGATGGTTACGGGCAGCGGTCGGATTCCATCAGCGGCGTAAATCTGGATGAGGAACTCGCCAATACCATTGTTTATCAAAATTCGTATAGCGCATCGGCAAGGATAATAACGGTAGTTAGTGCCTTATTTGAAACCTTGTTACAAATTGGGGGATAGTTATTATATTATGTCAGTCGGTCGTATAAGTACATTCGCGCTACATCAAAATACTTTGCGTGATGCAAGTCGGATACAGCTTCAGCTCGCCGATGAGCAGTCACAGCTTTCCAGCGGCAATAAGGCGCAGGATTTCGCGGGGCTAGGCGGCAGCGCGTCTGAGCAGTTTTTGCTTCTGGAAAATAAAATTGCCAAAACTGATAATTATCTAAATAATAACAAGGTGGCGACAACGCGGCTGAATACGACCGATAATATCCTAAGCCAAGTTATTGACACTGCGGCTAGCTTAAAAAGCTTAATCTCCCAGCGCAGAAGCGGAACTTTTAATAACGCAGCATTTACGCAAATATTAAAAGGCAATTGGCAATCGCTGGTTAGCCAACTCAACACTAGCCTTGAAGGTCGTTATTTATTCAGCGGCACACGCACCGACACACCGCCAGTGGATTCCGATACTTTCCCTACGCTTGAACAAGACGGCGTGCCTGATGATGGTTATTACCAAGGCAGCAAGGCGGATGTGACGCTGCGGGCGGATGATAGCACCGAAATGACTTATAATGTTCGTGCGGATGACGAGGGAATTCAGAAAATTTTTGCTGGCCTTGCCATGGCACAACAAGGACATGATAATGAATCAGATGATAATTTGCAAAAAGCTTATGAGCTTATGACACAAGGGCTTGACGGAGTTATTGCAACCCGCGCTGTGGTTAATCAAAACAAGGTGGCTTTGGACAATATCAACACGCGCCACGATTCATTCAAATTATATTTTCAAGGGGTAAAAGAGGAGATAGGAAATGCTGATTTAGTTTCCGTTTCAACACAGGTGGCAATCAATCAAGGAATTTTGCAAGCATCTTTTCAAGCATTTGCTAAAATTAATTCCTTGAAACTTTCAGATTTTTTACGATAAAATAACGAAGTTGTGTTATAGAGTAATAATGCAACATAGAATGAAGGGTATAACATGCTAAATCAATCAGCCTTCTCAATGATAGCAAGTGGTGGGTTTAATCCTGCTATGCTGCAAACGACGGAAACTATTCAGTCGCGCTTTGGCGAAATTTCGGTTGATCTTTCTCGCGCTGTGCATTTTCCCCGCGGCTTGCTCGGAATGCCCAACAAAACCAATTTTGTGCTGGCAAATTTTAATAGCGCTAAGATGGAGCAGTTTGTTCTTCTGCAATCTTTGGATGAAATCCCTCTGTCATTCATCACTCTGCCTATTGATTATAGTAATTCCATTATTGCGCCAGCGGATTTGCGCGGCGCGGCGCAGGATTTGCAAATTGCTGATGATGATTTGCTGGTGTTGCTCTTGGTTTCTGTGCATCGCCGCCCTGACAAGGTTCAGCTTTCGGTTAATTCCCGCGCTCCGCTGATTATTGATGTGAAGCAAAAATTTGGGATGCAGTTCGTGTTCCAGAACGATGCCTATAAAGTGCAGCACATGCTTTAGCGGCAATGACCAAAAATCTCCGCAGCAATCTGGTAGAAAAATTTATTTGCGTAGCGGATAAATGCGCCGATACTTGCTGCAAGCATTGGTCTATGCAGGTGGACGCTGTGACCTACGAAAAATACAAAACTTCCGCGCCTGAATTGCTGGATGCGGTTGAGATAGATGGTGGTGGTACACTACAAAATCCACATGTGGGATTTTGTGATTATAGTTTCATAATGCGTAAAGACGCGCAGACTGGTTACTGCGTGAAATTTTCTGATGGTAAATGCGGAATTCAGTTGGAAAAAGGTGAGGGGTATTTGGGCGATGCCTGCGCTCTTTATCCGCGTATAACGCGCAAACTTGGCGACGCTCTGGTGATGACTGCCACGATGTCTTGCCCTGAAATAGCGCGAATTGCGCTATATGATGAGCAGCCATTTATTTTTGTGAATGCGGAATTTGCGCGTTTGCCGCAGGAAATAAAAAATATTTTGCCTGACGAAATTTCGGCGGACGATGCGCTGGCGGTGCATAATTTATTTATTGCGGCAACGCAGGACGAGGCGGCAAGCATTGAGCAGATATTTGCACGCATTGCCAGCGTTTCGCGCTCATTGCAGCTACTGCCGAAAAAAGATTGGGCAAACGCCGCGCCGATGTATTTTCGCCTTGCTGATGGTCGGTTGCCTGTGCCAGAAAAAAATATCAATGACCCGTTTAATTTGCTGCATTCATTATGCGGTTTGCTGGTGGCGTCAAAAAAATCAGTTCCGCCGCGCCTCGCGCAAACAATTGCTGATATGGAAAATGCTCTTGGCGTGAAATTGGATTGGGAAAATGTGCTGATAAATACTAGCGATGGTAGCTTGCAAAAATATGAAAATATTTATGCGGCTTGGCAAAATAATTTTGCGAAAAAATGTGATGCACTAATGAAAAAATGGTTGGCGGCACAGCTGTCATCCGCGCTATTTCCCTTCGCAGGACTTGGTGAAACTTTGCCAGAGCGCGTAACTATTATTGGTGTGCGTTTGGCTATTTTTAGGCTTGCACTTATGTCATCATATAGTATTAGTGACATAGAATTGCATCAAGATGATGTGGTTAGAATAGTTCAAAGCCTTTCGCGCTTTCTTGAGCATTTGGCAGATCCAGCTTTCTCTTTGCAAATATACGCAGAGACTGGCTGGAACAAAGAGGCAAGAATGCGCGGATTATTAGTTTGATTTTGTTGAATAAAATTATTGGTGCAAAAAATTAAATAAAAAAATTTACCATTTTAACGGATTGTTAATAAATAATCGGTAATAATGGTTTTATATGTAGCCATGTGGCTGCATGGTTAGTTGGAGCAATTAGCTCTTTTTATTATTAATGTCCATGTAGGAGAATGACCATGACTAGTTCAATTAATACCAATATTTCTGCGTATTTCGCACAAGCGAATATTGCAAATGCTTCGGCGGCGGCTTCGGCTTCCGTATCTCGTCTTTCCAGCGGTAATCGTATCGTAAAAGCGTCAGACGATGTGGCGGCACTATCAACTGGTACTTCACTTCGTACCCAAGTAACCGCGCTTCGTACTGCTCTTACCAACGCTTCGCAAGGTACTTCATTGCTTCAGGTTGCGGATGGTGCGCTCAGCCAAGTAACTGAAATTCTGCAACGCCAAAAAGCTATTGCTCTGCAAGCGGGTTCTGGTTCGCTTACCGATACCGACCGTGGCTATCTGGATCAAGAATTCCAAGCTCTAACAACCGAAATTGACCGTCTTACAGGTGCTACAAACTTCAACGGCGTGAAGCTTCTAAACGGTGCGCTTTCTACTTCTGCTGCTGTTGCGGAAGTGAAAACCGCAGCAACTCAAGGTGCTTTGAGTCTTAACTTTGGTTCTAGCAATATTCTTGCTGGTGAAGTTGTGACCATCAACGGCACGACGATGACCGCTGTTGCTTCTGGTGCTACTGGTGCTCAGTTTAACCTTGGCGCAAGCATTACCGAAACTGTTTCAAACCTTGCTGATCGTTTGAATACTCTTTCTGATAGCACAACTTATAACACCACTCTTGGTGAAGCGATTTACTCTGCTTCTGGTTCGACACTAACTGCTACTGCTCGCGCTGGTGGTTCTCTTAGCAATGCTTTCCGCTTGGATAACACTCCTCCTGCTGCAATAACTGCTATACCTATCGGTGATGTTGATACAACCAACGGCTCTGCAAGCGTTGTTGTTACCATGGCAAACTCTTATGCGGTTGGTCAGCGTGTTATCATCAATCTTGGTACGGCTGCTGCGGTTGGTGGTATCGCTCATACTGATTTGCGTGGCGTGATTACTGGTGCGACTGGAACATCATTCACTTTCACAGCACAAGCAACTGCAACTGCTACTGCTTCTAATGCTACTGCGGCAACTTCAATCTTAGATGCCGCTAATACCTTTGATGAAGCGGTGGTTGATGGTGGTAGTCAGGCTAGTTATTTCAACTTGTTCTCAACCAACACCAGCTTTACCAGCGCAACCGCTCAGATTTCTGCTGCGACATCGGCTGCGGCGACGGCGTTCCAAGATGGCGATACATTTACCGCTACTGTGAATGGGACTGCTCATACGCTTCACACCTTTGGCACGAGCGATACTCTAAAAGGTCTGGTTGATGGTATTAATGCAAGCACACAAACAACTGGTTTTTCTGCAACTTTGGTGCGTGATAACAGCAATCTTTACAATGTTCGCATTAAATATGCTGGGAATGCTGGCAATGTATTAATTAATGGTGGTACAAACTATTATGCTGCGGCTGCGGCTACCAATTTGCTTGCTGGTGATAGGCTTTCTAGCGTTGGCACGAATGGTACTGTTGGTGCTTTCACAACTGGCTTTACTGGTAAGAGTATCATCTCAACTGGTTATATTGATGTTGCTGGTGCTGCTGGTTCAACTGGTATTACTGTGGCGACCGCTGCTACTGTGGTTACTGCGGCAGTTGGTGCAACTGGTGCGGCTGTTCCTTTCGCGGTTGGTGATAATCTTTCTATTACCATCAATGGTGAAGCTAAAACTCTGCATACCTACACTGCGGCTGATACTTTGAACTCAATTGTTGCTAGTATCAATTCTAAACAAGCTGATACAGGTGTTTATGCTGCTATTCTTTCCGATGCAGATGGTCTTGGTGCATACAACATTCGTCTATATACCACTGTTCCAACCCCTGCTACTGACCAAGTTTTGGTTAATGCTGGTGCGAATATTGGTGGTGTAGCGAGTAGCACTGTTACTACTGTTACGACTACCAATGCGGCGTTGTCACAGGTTACCACCTCTACGCTAAAAGGCGGTGTGGATGATGGTATTGGTAAAGGTGACACCTCGGTTACTGGTTCTATCGGTGATGATATATTGGTATCACTTGGGCAAACTAAAGCGAATGCTTCTATTTTGTTCACTGCTGTGCCAACTGCGAATGACTACATCACTGTTGGTGGTCAACGCTTTATCTTCACTGCTAATACCACAACCGCAGCACCTAATGAAATCTTGATTGGTTCTACCGTTCAAGAAACCATTAACAATGCTCTTTCTACTTTCCACAACTATGTGGCAAATGGTCATGCCGTTGGCACGACTGCTTATGAGCTTAACCAGCTTAATATCACTGCTACCAATGACTCTTTAACCTTCACGGCAAAAGGTCTTGGTGATGTGAAAACGCTTTCTGGTGGTAATGCTGCAATTACGCAAAACTTAACCAGTGGTGCGCTTGTTGGTGGTACTTTGACCAATGACTCCTCTAGCTATGGTGTTGATGTGACTGGTATGTCAAATCCTGACTTTAATGGTACTTTAAGTGGATTTGAAGCTACCTATACTGGCACAACTGATACGATTGATTTGTCAATCAAGATTGGTGATTTTACCTATTCAGCACAAGATGTTGATGCGGTAGTTACCAGCAACACCCGCATCCGTCTATACTCTGATACAGTAGGCGGCAAGAGCGGTGGCTTCTTTGACATTCAGTTGCAAGCTAATAAAGTTGTTTCTTTCGCTAACCAAGCTGGTGCGGACGCGGTTGCTTCTCGCCTCGATGGTGCGTTCAGCAGCTTGAACTTCTTGCAAACTCGTAACCTATCTAGCTATGAAGGTTCAGGAAGTATCGTGTCTGACAGTGTGGTTATTGGTTCGCTACAAGGCAGCAAAGTTTCTGCACAATTTACAGATTTTACTAATGTGAATCTGTCTGATGTTGTGGTTACTGCTCCTTCTGGTAGCAATACCGATGTGAAGCTTGCTCTTACCATCAATGGTGTTGAGTACTCAAGCGCATCTGGTATTGGCAGCACTCTTGGCGCACACCAAACCTACAGACTGACCAGCGCGGAAGATCCAAACCAATTTGTGAACTTCACCACTGGAAGCTCAACGATTGTAATTGACTCTGCGGAAAAAGCTTTGTCAGTGGAAGCTGCGCTTAAAACTGCTTTCGGTGCAACGGCTGGTTCTTCGGCTCTGTCTTTCCAAATCGGTGCTTCAGCTACTGACACGCTATCGGTTTCTATCGGTAGTGCGAAAACTAGCACATTGTTCAGTGGTAAGGCATTGAATGTGTTGACACAGGCAGCTGCTACTGAGGCTAGCGATCAGCTGGATACCGCTCTTAAGACGGTTACCACTCTTCGTGCATCGGTTGGTGCGTTGCAATCTCGGTTTAACTTTGCTTCGGCGAACATCCAGATTGCGGTTCAGAATCAGGATGCGGCTCGTGGTGAACTACTTGACACCGATGTGGCAACCGAATCAACGGCTTATGCAACTTCACAGGTTAAACTGCAAGCTGGTATCTCGGTACTTGCTCAGGCTAACCAACAGCTGCAAAACTTGCTGAAACTGATTCAGTAGTCTTACTTAGGGAATGACTCGGGGGGATTTTCCCTCCGAGCAGTCCTTGATGAGATTATTAGGAGGTTAATATGGATAATTTAGGAATAATAAAAACGCCGCCCATTGTAATAAAATCTGCTCCTTCTGCACCAGCTGCGGCACCCATTGCGATAAAGCATGAGGTGCCTGTTTTGCCTTTAGGGGGAGAAAATGCAGGTGGGTTTGACGCGCAGGCAGCGGAGCAACAAAGAGTGCAAGCCGTGCGTAGAGCTGCGGCGGCAGTGTCTGATATTTTTGTGGTGAGCGACCGAACTTTTACAATATTTAAGGATGTTACTGGGCAATATGTAACCAGATTTACCAGCCTTCGTGATGGGAAGGTGACCTATATCCCCGAGCCTAATTTATTTAAGCTGGGTGGTGAGAATGAAAGTACGGCACTGAGAATAAATGTTTGAGAACCTGCTTAGTATCTCTACTATTTTGGGCAAACGCTTTGTTTGCTGCGCTTCCGCTGCTCATGTACTTAGTGTACACTGCGCTGCGGTTCTCGCAAACTTCGCTTTTTGCCTGCAAAATAGCGAGATTCTAAACAGGTTCTAATGTGGTTGTTCTCTAGGCATGGTTTTTGCTTGCTATGGCTAAAAGAATACTTAATTAAAGGTTTTTTTATGGGCGCGGTTACACTTGGTAATTTTTTCAGTTCTGGCGGCAAAACCGTTGTTGGTGGTGCTGGCGGTTCGGGGATTGATACTGAAAGTCTGGTTAAGGCTCTGACCGAGGCGAAAGCTTTGCCCGCAGTCCAGCTACAAGATAAAATTGATATTAACGATAAAAAATCAGCATCACTTTCAGAGTTCAAAACATTGCTCGGCAAATTGAAGGACTCGGTGGGTTTTCTTCGCAATCCTCCCGGAGTTGGTAATGCGGCGGATAATGCCTTCAAATATCGCACAGTTAGCATTAGCAGCAACACCAGCATTGCTGGCTCGGAATATGTATCGGCGACAATTTCACCGGGGGCGGTTCTGCAATCATATACCATCAGCGATATCACCAGCGTTGCCGCGGCAAAAAAGCAATCAACGGGTGATATAAATATTGCAACGGCGGACACAGCGGCAGTTTCTGCCACGCCAGCCGTTGGCGAATTCAAAGCAGGAACTTTTACCCTCAACGGTCAGAATATAACTCTGAGTGCGGGTGAAAGCCTGAATTCGGTGGCGGCAAAATTCAATGCTGTGTCGGACGACACAGGGATTTCAGCTAGCATTATCAAAATTTCTACAGGTAAATATCAGCTATCATTTTCGGCTACGGAAACTGGTTTGGATGCTGATTTTGATTTTAACAATATTGATGTGGTTGGAACATTGGTGGATGCTTCTGGCGTTTTTAGTCAGATTACGGTGAGCGATAAACAAGACGCTGCGAATTCTGTTTTTACCTTTAATGGTGCGGCTATTACCCGCCAGAGTAGCGTTATTAGTGATATTGTTGACGGCGTTTCTCTTACCATTAAAAAGGACACGGTTGCTGCTCCGACAACGGATATTACGGTTGCGGTGGAGGCGGATGCGACCATCACTAAAAACAGCATAATCAATTTTGTGAGTGCCTATAACGAGCTAAAATCTTTTGCGGCAGAGCAGTATGATTTGAACGACGACGGGACTTATAAAGATACAGCGGTTTTGCATGACGACAGCCTGTTCCGCTCTACGATGACGGAGCTTAATTCACAGGTTTCTTCGCTGGTTAGCGGCTTAGCAACAGGTGCGCATAACAAGCTTTCTGATATTGGGGTTACTCTTTTTGACCAAGCAGCAACCACGGATACACCGCAAATTCGTAATATGCTGACTGTTGATGACAGCAAATTGGCGGCGGCGATTGCTGATGATGCGGATGCGGTTCGCCGCGTGTTTGAATTTGATTTTACCAGCGACAACACCGCACTGCGTGTTTTTTCGCGGACGAACGCGCTCGCGGTTTCGGAATTCACCTTGAAGGTAAATCCATTTGCGACGCAGACTACGGAAACCATTACGGTGGCGGATGCGGATACGGCGGTGGTGGCGGCTTCACCAACTTCCAACCAGTTTAAGGATGGCGTGGTTACTATCAACGGGCAGGCGATTACGCTGGCGGTTGGCGATAGCCTGAATACCATCGTTAGCAAATTTGAAGCGGTAAAAGCAACAACTGGAGTTTCCGCTGCACTCACCACAGTTTCGGCTGGTAATTATAAAATAACTTTCACCTCCACAGTTACAGGGACGGGCAAAAATTTTGATCTCAGCACAACAGCTTTAGACCCGTCTGGCGTGTTTGATAATATCACTCTTGCTGTTACAGGAAGCTATACGGCAACTTATGATTTGGGCGATGGTGATGTGACGGTGGATGTGGATGCCACTGAGGTTAAAAACTCCACCACAGGGCTAGTTACTAGCTATTCTATCAAAGGGAAATCTGGTACGGCTTTGGTTGGTTTAACGCTTGTTTATGCGACAACGACAGCCTCGGTTTCTAATGTAACGGCGACACAGGGTATCGCGGATAAATTATTCAATGTTTCCGACCCAGTCCTTACCGCGAATACTGGTTCGCTCGCTGTGGCACTTGAGGCACTGAAGGATGCGGATACTCGCTTGCAGGATAATATAGACAAAATCAATGCACAGGTGGAAGTTTTCCGTCAGCAATTGCTTGATAAATTTGCGCGGATGGAGCAGGCTATCGCCAGCGTGAACACGCTTATTGATAGTATTATCGCAAGTGATAATGCAAGAAATGGTGCTAACTGATAACAATCTTAGAGAAGAAAAAATGGTGGAAAAACAAAAATATCAGGCTTATGCAGCAGCAACCCAAACGGTCGCACCATCGCGGCAAATCGTTATGCTTTATGACGGCATTATTCGCTGTGTGCAGAAGGCGAGGGACGCCATAGTGGAAAGGCGCATAGAAGATCGCTATAACTTGCTTCTGAAAGCCTCCGAGCTAATTGGTGGGTTGCAGGCGTGCCTTGATTTTGAAAAAGGCGGCGACATTGCCAATATTCTGTATAGCTATTACGCAGGAATTGACGCTCGGGTGTTCACCATCCACCGCACCAATGATGTGAATGAGTGCGAGGCGATAATTGCCGACCTGAAACAAATGCGCGACGCTTGGGAAGAAATTGACCGTGGCGAAACAGCACCAAAAAATTCTGCCAATAGCTCTAATTACCCATCGGATAATCCTGAAGCTCAGCTTCCTCCGCCAGTGGTGTTGGATGGGATGTCTCTATCGGCGTAGGTTTAGGCGTAGAGTCGGTAGTTCTTATGTAGTTGTGTTTTTGTCTATATTCATACATATTCCTCATTAGCTTTATATCCTCTTTTGTTATCTTATAGGTTGCTTTGTTTTTAGCATCCTCTGCGTCTTGAATATCTTTCAGCTTTTTTAGTTTGAGCAGTAAATTGGCTATCGTTGAAAGACCAGCGACGATGGATTTTTTATTTCCGAACATGGTGTCTTTCATCTCGTCTTGCGTACAGCTCTGGTCATCTTTTATAGACATCATGTCTTCGATCATCGTGTCCATGGTCGCGATGATTTTGCTGGTGACATTCTGGAGTATTTCAAAATTATTTTTCTTTTTTCTGGTCATGTCTCAAGAATATGGCGGGAGAAATTGGTCGGGAAGTGAGAAAAATAAAAAAATTGCAAAAAAACAGAAATCAAAAATAATCAGCGAAATTTTATTGGTGAATTCAGCAATATCAAATGGTTATTTCAAGAACTTAAAGTAAAAAGCGGTACATTTAGGGGCAAAAAAAGGTCGTTAAACGAAAGTTTTTGAGAAATTCATCAATCGTTAAATATTGGGTGTTAAGCTTTCCTTCTATCAAATATAGGGGGGGGGCTAATTGCTATGGGTAAGGTATATAATGATGCAAAATCTGCGTTGGACGGGTTGTTATTTGACGGTATGACCATCATGTCGGGCGGTTTTGGGCTGTGCGGCATTCCCGAACATTCCATCCGCGAAATCGCAAATAATGGTGTGAAGGGGCTGACATGGATAGCCAATAATTGCGGAGTGGATGATTTCGGCAGCGGAATATTATTGCACTCGCGGCAAATTAAAAAAATGGTGGCTTCTTATGTCGGCGAAAATAAAACCTTCGAGAAGCAATTTTTGGCTGGTGAACTCGAAGTTGAGTTTAACCCGCAAGGCACACTCGCCGAGCGCATCCGCGCTGGTGGCGCGGGCATTCCCGCATTTTACACCAAAACAGGGGTGGGGACAATAATCGCCGATGGCAAAGAAACTAAAGAATTTGACGGGCAGCTCTATGTAATGGAAAAAGCCTTGAAAGCCGACCTTGCCATTGTGAAAGCGTGGAAGGGCGACAAAGAGGGCAATCTTATTTTCCGCAAAACCGCCCGCAATTTTAACCCGATTATGGCGATGGCTGGTAAAGTCACAGTGGCGGAAGTTGAGGAACTGGTGGAAATCGGGCAGCTAGAGCCAGACCAGATCCACACCTCTGGAATTTTTGTGCAGCGCATATTCAAAGGCGAAAATTTTGAAAAACGGATTGAGTTTGCGACAGTACGAGAAGGATAATAGTGTCCGTGTCGGTGTCGGGGGTTGTTTTTGCCGACACAGACACCGACCACCGACACAATAATTTAATACATCAGGAGATAAAAATGGTTTGGAACAAAGAACAAATGTGTACTCGCGCAGCGAAGGAACTAAAAGACGGCTATTATGTCAATCTGGGTATTGGCATTCCGACGCTGGTTGCGAATTATGTTCCGAAGGGAATTGAGGTGACGCTGCAAAGTGAAAACGGGATGCTGGGCATCGGGCCTTTCCCGCTTAAAAGCGAGATTGACGCGGATTTGATAAACGCGGGCAAGCAAACAATTACGCAGCTTCCGCGCAGCAGCTATTTCGACAGCGCGACATCTTTTGCCATGATTCGCGGCGGGCATGTTGACCTTGCGATTCTCGGTGCGCTGCAAGTTTCCGCGCATGGCGACCTTGCTAACTGGATGGTTCCGGGACAGATGGTAAAAGGCA
>SXGU01213104.1_pt1 | contig 23383 bp, 25 predicted proteins | sample 3174531 | NCBI WGS metagenome assembly SXGU01 (sample SAMN11356863, study PRJNA531348) | freshwater metagenome | isolation source: freshwater sample F1-140 | place: China: Fuxian Lake, Yuxi | collected 2017-12-25
AGCCGACATGTTCAAGCTGCTGCAATGCGATGACATTGGCATGCTGGTGACCGAGTCGTTCGCGATGTTCCCCGGCGCGTCGGTGTCTGGTTTTTACTTTGCCCATCCCGAATCGAAATACTTCGTCGTCGGCAAGATTGGAGAAGACCAGGTGAACGACATGGCGGCGCGTCGTGGTGCAAGCAAGGAAGATGTCGAGCGCTGGCTGGCGCCGAATTTGTCCTGACCTTGTTGCGGTATTGCCGCTGTCTGCAACCAGACGGTGGCAATGTCGGACCTGCTACGCGTTGCGGGCGACGTTGTCGCTCCACTCAAAAGCGGCGACCTGCAAGGTATAGAGGTCGTCGCTCGATAGCCGGAAACGCTCGACCAAATTGTCGAGCATCGGGCCGGCTTCTTCGATACGCTCCATATGTTCGGCCAATTTGAGCATGTCGCCAAAGTGTCCCCGGCGGTGCAGCAGTGCGTCGCTGACCGCTTCGACGACCGAGATTTGTTCCAGGATTTCCGTCATCGGGATGCTGAACAGCGTATCCATCAATGACATGATGCCCACGGTAAAAGCCGTGTCCGCCATGGCCCGGTTGCGCGGCTCGTACTGCTGCGCGATCAGTTCCAGCAGCTTGCCGCGCGTGGCGGCGAGCGTCAGCAGCGGTGTCATGCTTTGGCCCTTCTTGCAGGGCTCCGCGTACAACATGATTTGCAGCCAGCGCTGCAGCTGATTGCGACCTAATACCATCAGTGCCTGAGCAATCGAATCGATGCGGTGCCTGGCGCCGATTGCCGGCGTGTTGACCAGTCGTAATAGATTAAAGCAAAGTGAGACATCTTTTTTGATCGCGCGCTCGATATGGGTCGTGTCCGCATCCGAATTGATGAGTGCCATCAACTGCATGATCGATAACTGCGACGGCGACAGCTTCTTGCCGCTCAGGATCACCGGCTTGGCAAAATAATAGCCTTGAAAATAATCGAACCCGAGTTCAAGGCAAGTCTGGAATTGTTCCTGGGTTTCCACCTTTTCCGCCAAGACCTTTTTCTTGGCCAGCCTGAATTGCGGCGTCAGCTTGAGCAGCGCCGACAAGGGCATGTCGCGTAGGTCGAACTTGATGATCTCGACCAAGGGCAGCAATTTCTGTACATCGTCGCTATCGGTGATCACGTCGTCCAACGCAAAACGAAAGCCTTCCTGCACCAGTTGTGCGATACGCGCCAGAAGCTCCGGCGTGACTTTCATGGTCTCGACGATCTCCAGCACGACTTTTTCACGCGGCAGAAACTGAAAGATATCGCTCATCAGCACGGCAGCATCGACATTCAGGTAACCGAGCGAGTCGCCGATGACTTTTTCCATGCCGAGCTGGGAGGCGTGCGCGATGACCGAGGCTGTGGCTGACAAGTCGTCGGTGATGTTGGCCGGGCCGACTGCGGCGTTGCGAAACAGGAGTTCATAGGCGACCAGGGTCTGGCCGCGGTCCAGGATCGGTTGACGCGCAAGGAAAAATTCCCGTACCCGCAAGGGACGGGAGGAGCCGGAGTTGGGCGTGATAATCATCGCGATCGGTTTTTCGCCTGGTGAAGACTCTCGTCTCTTATCTTATTGTCGCGGCGTGCGTCATCCTGTCCGCAAACAGCGAGTGCGCACAGGTCGTATGGGTCGCAGTCGTGATTGAAGAACGCCTGTGAAAGCTGGGTCCGCATGGCGCTTGCTTCGCTTTGAACTGCAACGCATACGGCCTGTTCGCACTCCGGGTAGAGCAGAGGCTGGAAAAGCCGTTCGTCTTGATATTACTTTAGCGCATTTTTATTTCTGTGGCGCAACTTTCGATTGTGCGGTGCAACCGGCTGCCGGCGGGCATGTCGCACCGTGGGGGATGCAAAGCGATAAGGCTGCGGAGCTTAATAATGGACCGGCGCGCCGTCCACGAAGATTTTCAATTCTCCCTGGGCAAATTGCGTCCAGGATTCGTTCGTGGTCAGTGGCGAGGTTACGATGATGGCGACACGGTCGTTGGGCGTGGTTACCCGCGAAAAGTCGACCATCAGGTCTTCATCCGACAGCTTGGCGGTCGCGAACGGATGCTGTCGCACCACATAGTACAGTTGCGTCGAGCAATGCGCGAACAGCGCGGACCCGTCGGACAGCATCATGTTGAATGGCCCATATGCGGCGATCTCGGCGCTCAAGTCGCGCAGCGCGGCGCTCAACGCCGGCAGCGCCGGCGGCGTGTCGCCGAAGCGCCTGCGCATTTCCTGCAGCAAGTAACAGAACGCGAGTTCGCTGTCGGTGGTGCCGACACGGCGGAACGCGCCGTTCAGCACCGGCGCAAAGTCCTTGAGGTCGCCGTTGTGCGCGAACACCCAGTAGCGTCCCCACAGTTCGCGCACGAAGGGATGGCAGTTTTCCAGCGCGACGCGGCCCTGGGTCGCCTTGCGGATGTGGGCAATGACATTCTTGGATTTGATGGGACTGCGCTTGATCAGGTCGGCAATCGGCGATGCGATCGCCGCTTCGTAGTCGACAAAGTGGCGCACGCCCGCCCCTTCGAAAAACGCGATGCCCCAGCCGTCGTTATGGACGTCGGTACGGCCGCCGCGGGTGGCAAAACCGGTGAAGCTGAACACAATGTCCGTCGGAACGTTGCAATTCATTCCAAGTAGCTGACACATGATGTTAATCCTCGTGAAATAACAACATAGCACGTTCGGCGCCGGTTTAGCGGCCGAACATGATCGCTATGGGCAACAATTGGAATCGCTCCATCGCGCAATGCGTCGGCCCTCGGCATATTCAATCCGGGTACCGCTTGCAGACTTTCGGGCGGCACGCATCCGGCCTGATAAACCGATGACACAGTCGCGGACGGCGAATTTGCCGGAATTTCGAAGTGCGATGGAATAGACCAGAAAATCAGGCGCTTATGTCAATGGCACAGCTCTTGCAAAAGATGCTGATGCCAGCGTACGACTACGCTTGATGACGCATTCAGCCTTTGATGCGTCAACCAAGTCGCGCTGCGGACGCCGCTTTTCGGTAACGACTGTTTCAGCCTAATCCTCTCCGGTTCCCGCCATTGCTTGTGTTCGCAGGCGTGGCGGGTTTTTTTGATCGGCCAATGCGTTAGCGGCAACATACTTTGTGCTGCCGTCGGCCGGCATACGCTGACGCCTTATCTTTGGGAATCGTATGCCTGAACAAGTTTCGACCGCTGTCTAAGAGCCTGTTGAATATTTCGTCGGCTTCTTCGCATTTCTCTGATGTTTCAGCATGCGCCGGCAGCATGAAGAATTCCTCTCGTGCCTGCGCGGGGGGAATCCGCTCTGGGTAAGACGCTCTTTGTGTGGTCGTGCTTGGGCATCAGTGCGCGTCTACTGGTTGCACCCCTTGTCCAGTTGCCTCAACACGCGCTTATCCTTTGCGGCGAAACGCCCTTGTCGACCGCACGATTAACCAATGTCAAACCAGCTGTGATACAGCGCCGGACAAGAAATCCTCTTTGCGTTTTTGAAGTCTCGAAAAATCAATGCGTTGCGATACGGGCGTAGGTTTTGCATGAGGTTTGCATCCGATAAGCGGGAGAGGGTGAAACGCAATGCGTACAAGCTGTTTTTCTATCGTCATTCATGCTGATTCGTTTTTTCCCTGCAGTGAACACGATATGCAGGCAGCGCCGCATACAGGCTGGATGGGCAATCCACTCCAAGGCTTTCATCACGATGCTTCATCTGGCAGCAATCGCATGCAACAAAGTCTTGACGGCAAACTTGACGGCAAACAGTAAAGAAAAAGGAATACATATGAGGCATTCGGGAAAACATGTTTCGGACCAGGTCCGCCCGCCGGATGGCGTGCCTGCGACGTTTCGTTCGCGGGCGCACGATATTCACAATATTTACGTGAGTCTTAAGCAATGGCGGATATTTCATGCAGTCATCGATTGCGGTGGATTTGCCGAAGCTGCCAAGACCCTGCATCTGAGTCAGTCCACCATCAGCTATACGGTGGCCAAGCTGCAGGATCAGCTTGGCGCGACGCTGTTGAAGACCGAGGGACGCAAGGCCATGCTGACCGCTGAGGGGCGTGCCTTGCTGGAGCGTTCGCGCCACGTGCTGAAAGAGGCGATTGAACTCGAGACCTTTGCCAAAAACCTGGGGCAAGGGTGGGGCGGCGATGTGTGCCTGGTGGTCGATCAAAATTTCCCGTCGCATTTGCTGATGCGCGCACTGAGTAAATTCTCGCAGCTCGGGCGCGGCGCGGCGCATGTGAAATTAAGCGAAGTGGCGATGCTGCATGCCGAGGACGTGCTGCGCGACATGACGGTGGACCTGGCAATTAGCGAACGCGTGCCGCTCGGATTTCTCGGTGAGCCGTTGATCGAGGTCGAGTATCTTCCGGTCGCCCATCCGGGTCATCCGCTACTGCGGCTGGGACGGGATATCACCGCCGCCGATCTGGCGCAGCAGACGCAGATCGGCATCGGCCATGCGAACGAACGTGACGGCAGTGCCGCCAGCGGCATGAAACAGCATCGCTGGTTCATGAGCAGTCTCGATACCGTGGTCGAAGCGGTATCCGAGCAGCTCGGCTATGCATGGCTGCCGCAGCACCGGATTCAGCGTTGGCTGGACCAGGGAGCATTGGCGCCGCTGCCGCTGGGTGACAAACGTATCCACAAGTCGATGTTGTATCTGATCCACGGACGCCCATGGGCAGCCAGCCCGGCCGCCGGCAGGCTGGCCGAAGTGCTGCGCAACCTGTCGCCCTCCGGGCCGACGGTCGAGAGTCAACCCGTATGACGATATCGCATCCAATGAAGCAAAACTGATTGGTCACTTGGTTACCGGAATAGATGGATAGGCAAATGAAAAAACTACCCCATGGTTTGGCGCGCAAGATTCTTACTGTGCGGCATACACGCAGGATTGCGGCGCTGCGTATATTTGGCGTCGTATTCGGCATCGCATTATGTGCCGTGTTGTGGACCGCTACCGTGCAAGCCGCTGAGCGACAGGTCAAGTCGCTGATGGAAATGCGGCGCGAGAACGTGGTGATACAGAAATGGGATTTGAGTTGCGGCGCGGCGGCGCTCGCGACGCTGTTGAATTTCCAGCACGGCGAAAGCGTCACCGAGCGCGAAGTCGCACTCTCCTTGATGAAACGCGAAGAGTACATCCTCAACCCGCAACTGGTGCAAAGCCGGGAAGGCTTTTCCCTGCTCGATCTCAAGAAGCATGTCGATGCGCGCGGTTATCTGGGGAACGGCTTTGGCAAGCTGCAACTGAAAGACCTGGTCGCCAAAGCGCCCATCATCGTCCCGATACAGACCAACGGTTATAACCACTTCGTCGTTTTCCGCGGCATGCAGGGCGATCGGATATTGCTGGCCGATCCGGCCTGGGGCAACCGCACCATGCGCGCGGACGAATTTATTCAGCACTGGATCGACTATCCACGCCTGGGTCGCATCGGTTTTGCCGTCCAGCGGCGTGACGGACTGCCGGCGCCTAACCGGTTGGCGCCGACGGTAAACGATTTTGTGAGCTTGCGTTGACGGTCGCACCGCGCGCGGCGGTGCGCCATTACCGATTCAAAAATTGAATCGACGCGATCAAATTCGATCGTTCCTGATCGAAAATTGCTACTTATCTTTTTGCGCGCGGCTAAGTAAAGTAAGTGAGGATCGAAACAGGAAACTGGTTCGATCCTCATGTTGTTTACCCATCATCAGTCAAGGAGATAAGTATGAAAAGAACGTTAGCCAGTCTGATTGCAGTTCCCCTGTTGAGCCTGTCCTCCATGGCCTTTGCGGCCGAAACCGATGCGCATGAGCCGATGCTTCGAGAACCGCTGCTTCTGAGTGCGGCACAAATGGATGAGGTCACTGCGGGCAACCGGCAAGCGACAGGTGGAGGATACCTGTCCAGCCCTGGTTTCTGGCGTTCCTTCCCCTCCGTATACAAGCGCGCGGAAATTAACCAGATAAACATTTCGCCGGTCGTGATCATCCAAATCGGAAACAACAATACGGCGGTGGTTTATAGCGGTAATTTCGCATCGATTCATCAGTAGCATCGAGTGGCATGCCGATGCGCGCCTGCTGCCTCAACGCGCGCATCGGCAGCCGTCATGAAACAAGGACGATGAAATGAAAGTCAATCTGAACAGTAAAATACTCGCACTGCCGTTACTGGCTTGTTCAACCTGGGCGTATGCGGCCGGGCCGGTCGAGCTCGATGCGACGGTGATGGATCACATTACGGCCGGCTCGCAGCCGGTGCTGGAGCGCATCGCCGATGTGCTGGCGACAGTGCCCCGCATTTCCGGCAGTCTTAACTTTGGCGATTTGCTGCCGCTGCTGGGCGCGGATCGGCTGGCGCTGCTCACGAAACTCGCTTCCGGAGAGCCGATCTCGTTTCGTCTTGTGAGCCCTGGCGAACTGGTCGCAACCCATCAACTGCAATCGGGCGAACAGCTCGTGCTTGTCAAGCAGCTTACCGCGCCGGAGGCGGCATCGCTGCGTTCGCAGACTCCTGGTGGCAATGTGACGACCTATCTGCTGAATCCGGGTGAAAGCCTGCATGTGCAGCAGACCAGCTCCGGCCAGGCCAATTACCTGTACATTCACAGTCCCGGCAATTCTTCGGTCACCACGACCCAGAGAAACAGTCTGTAAAGCGCGTTTAGCGCATGCCGCCAGCCTGATCCGACATACGAAATAACGATGTCCTTCGCGACTCGTTTTATACCCGCCGCCGGTCGTTGACCGGCGGCGGTCGTTCCCGCTTGCGTAGCCGCTTGTCATGGCCAACTAAAAAGTGAATGAAACGCGAACGACCGGGCGTCCTAGTATCGAATTTTCATACTTATTATTTGTACCGTTGCCGAGTAGAGTGAAACGGAATCGCAGCACCGCGCGTGTTGGCGTTTCATGACCTTTTTTATCAGTTAAGGAGAACCCGAAATGAAAAAATCCCTGATCACCACCCTGATTGCCGCACCTCTGCTGTCCTTGTCGTCGCTGGCATTTGCGGCCGAGCCGGTATCGGTTGAGCCGATGCTGTTGACCGCCTCCGAAATGGACAGCGTCACGGCCGGCGCATGGTTTAATGCGAGCATTTTCCAAATCAACATTTCGCCGGTCATCGTGACCCAGATCAGCGTGCTGAATTTCGGCGGCGGGAATCTTCTGGCGAACATCATCAGCGGCAACCTGGGTGGGATTTTGCAGTGAACAAGTAATTTCCAGCCCTGACAAGGGTGCGTGGCAAGGGATCAAAAAAGTGAATCAAACGCAGAAAATCGCACCCCGTAGTATCGAAATTTCATACTTATTTTTTGACATGGCGTTGGCTAAAGTGATACGGAATCGCAGCGCAAATCGTGTTCGCGTTTCGTCACTTCGACAAACATTATTAGGAGCATCCGAAATGAAAAAATCACTGATCACCACTCTGATTGCCGTTCCTCTGTTGTCGCTGTCTTCGATGGCGTTTGCAGCCGAGCCGGTGTTGTTGACGGCATCGGAAATGGACGGGGTTACCGCGGGCCTGTTCGACTTCAAATGGGCGCAGATCAATCAGCTCAATGCCTCGCCGGTGACGATCGCGCAGGCCAATGTGCTGACCCTCGGTGGCGGCAATGCGGCCGTTGTCACGAGCGGCAACAACGCCAGAATCCGCCAGTAACGGCATTGTGCGATTCGTTGTGCGGCCGACCTTGTCTCATCAATCGCGTGATGGGTCGGGCGATGGGCGGGGCGGCCGCACAACTTCTCATGCCGTATCGTCGGCTGCACGATGCCGCGGCTACAGTAAATATGTCTACCGTCATTAACCTTTGCCAGTTCAGGAGTATGGAAAATGAAAAAATCTCTGATCGCCACGTTGGTTGCCGTTCCCCTGCTGTCCTTGTCTTCCATGGCATTCGCTGCCGAACCGGTGCTGCTGACCGCGACGCAAATGGACGAGGTTACCGCAGGCTTGTTTAATTTTAAATGGGCGCAGATTAACCAGGGAAATGCATCGGCGGTCACCACGGTGCAATTGAATTTGCTGACTGCCGGCGCAGGTAACGTGGCGGCTGTTGGTAGCGGCAACAACGCGGTTATTCGCCAGTAAGCGCAGCTGAATCGATGAAAGGCGGGCGGGCATGTGCCCGCCTTTTTTATGCCCGGTTCACCGCAGTAGAATCGGCAGCGATATCGTGAAGTTGTATTTCGGCGCATCGTTGCCCATGCCGATGCCGAACTGCGTCACCAGCGTGATGTCCCGTGACAGCACCGAAGAGGCGCCCAGATTGATCAGGCCGTAGGTCTGATTCGATCCTGCGGTCTTCACGCCGTTAAACTCCTGTTCCTTGCGGTAGATTTGTGAAAAACCGAATTGCAGCGATGTTGCCGGGCTGGCGGCCAGGATGCTCGTTAGCGAAAGGCCGGCAACGTCGCCCGGCTTGATCCCATCTTCCTCCCATGTCTTGCCATAGAAGGTGCTGGCGACAAAGGCCAGCGGATCCTGGCGCTTGATCGCGACCAGTTCTGCCTGCAATTGCCGATAGCCGCCAAGCAGAGGCACGGTATTGTCCAGGCGTTTGCCGTTGCCGATGTTGTAGCTCAGGCGACCGATCAGATCCGGCTTCCATCCGCTTTCGCGCGTGAGTGTCTTGGCGACGCCGAGCGTGATGTCGCCGATGCCATCGCCATTGGCCGAAGTCGTGCTGCTGAAATCGGTCACCTGCGACGAACGCACGTAGTTATAGGGAAGGCCGAGTTCCAGTTGCGTCTGGTACGGCATGCCGGCGCGCAGATCGAGGCGGGCGATGTTCTCGTTTCTGCGTGCGCGCTGATTGGCGAGCACCACGGTGGGTGTCGGCGAGGCTGTGGTGGTGATGGTGGCCGGAACCGAGGTATCGACTTCCGTGCGGCGGTAGGTGAAGCTCGGTGTCAGCTCGATGGTGCGCGGCGGCAGCAGCAACGCGCCCGACTGGGTGAGGGTCCGCTCCAGTGCGCGTTGTGCCGCTTCCTCGTCGATTTCAAATGAACCTGGGCTGGAACGCGCCGCCGATGAGGCCCCGCTGCTTTGCGTTGCGGCCGGCCTGGCTGGGGCGACGGGAGGCGATGCCTGTGCCACCAGGGAGACCGGCTTTACGCTTGTGACTGCTTGCGGGGCATTCGCAATCGCGCTGCGCAATTCCGCTACTTGGCTCTCGAGCTGTTCTATTCTCTTTTGCAGAGCCACGGCTTGCGCGTCGCTCCTGGAGAGCCGTTGCAGCATTTCCTTCTCACGTTTCTGTGCCGGCGTTTCGGCTGACTGCGCTTGCCCGGCAAGCAGCAGTCCGGCCAACGCCAGCGGCATTACGCGCGCATTGCGGGATTTTTGCCATTTCATTCTTGCACCACCTTTCGTCTCTGGTTCAATTAGAAGGCCGCGTGGGCAATCCATGGTGAACCCGCTTGCCGCGATGGGCGGCAGACAGGAGTGCGTCCGGAGTATGCGGTATCACTCCATCATGCGTTTCACCACAATCGTTTTTGCAAGTTTGCATTGCGCTACCCACGCCACAAATCGGCTTGCGCCGAGCTTGTCGTTCGCCGTGGTTCAGTCTTTGCAAGAGATGCCGGCAACAACGCCGTGCATCCCGACTCCGGGAACGTGATGCAGGCTCTACATGGTTGCGACAGACTCTTGGGCCGAGGAAGAACCCGGATGAATCTTATTTATCGGATTGGTCGGCAAGTGAAGAATTCTCCCGTTTGCCGATGCGCGAAGCAGTGTTCGCGGAATGTCAATTATTCCATCTGACATTCTGGGCACAGTGAGTTATCTCAACTGTTGATGCCCTGCGCGCTTTCAGACAGGGTGTCTGTTGGATGGGATGCGAAACGTGGGTTGAAAGCGTGCTTTACTTGTGCGCTTCAAGATCCATTTTGCCGCTATTGAGAAAGGGAGGGCGGGGCGCCGGCACAGCGTCGGGACGGATGTTGTATTTCTCGATCAGACGATACAAGGTCACGCGCGATACACCGAGCAAAGTGGCGGCGCGCGAGATCTGGTTGCGTGACTGCGAGAGCGCGCGCCGTATCATCATGCGTTCGGCAGCGGCGCGCGCGTCCTCCAGCGACATCAATTGCGCTTGCTCGCCGCCGCGATCCAGGCCAAGATCTTCCGGCTGAATGAAACGGCCTTCCGCCATGACGGTGGCACGCTGTACGCGATTCACCAGTTCGCGTACATTGCCGGGCCAGAAGTGACTCAGCATCGCATTCATCGCCGCCTTGGAAAAGCCGCGCAGGCTGCGATTGTGCATGCCGGCGAACTTGGTGAAATAGTATTTCGCGATGTCTTCGATATCCTGTCCGCGATCGGCCAGCGGCGGCGTGCTGATGCACACCACGTTGATGCGGTAGTACAGATCTTCGCGGAAGCGGCCTTGTTTCACCGCTTCGGCAAGATCGGTATGGGTCGCGGCAATCACGCGCACGTCGACTTCGAATGTGTCATTGCCACCCACGCGCTCGATGGTCTTCTGCTGCAGGAAGCGCAACAGGTTGACTTGCATGTCGAAGGGCATATCGCCGATTTCATCAAGGACTAGCGTGCCGTGTTGCGCGGCCTCGATGCGGCCGATCTTGCGTTGATGCGCGCCGGTGAACGCGCCTTTCTCGTAGCCGAATAGTTCGGACTGGAATAACTGCGGTGGAATCGCGCCGCAGTTGACTGCGACGAAAGGACCATTGCGGCGCGCGGACTGACTGTGAATCGACAAGGCGGCGAGTTCCTTGCCGGTGCCGGACGGACCGGTGATTAATACCGAGGCGTCGGTGCGCGCCACTTTCTGGATCTGATTGAATAACTGCTGCATCTGCGGCGTTTTTCCGACCATCATAAAGTCGGACTCATCCGGCAACGGTTCTGGCGACGGCATGTGCTGCACCTCGCGCATGAATGCCATGCCCCACGCATGGCGCAAGGTCAGCACGATATGGTCAAGATCGGCTGGAATGGTGATGAAATTGAATAAATGTTCGCCGATGAATTCGCGCATGCGGGGCATCGAGATCAGTTCCTGTGCAACCAGGCCGACCCAGGAAATCCTATTGTTGCTGACAATGGATTCGCATTTGTCGAGCTGCGCCAGTTCGGCCTCCTGCGTCACGATCAGCAAGCCGACCCGGCAGCCGTTCTGTATTGCGTCATGCGCCGCTTCCAAAGAGAAGCATTCGATCAGATTGAGGCCGTGTTCCTTGAGCGCTTCGGTATATGTGCATGACTGCCCGTTGCGGCTGCTCAGGCGCAGCACAAGCACGGGCTGGGCGGTAGGAACAGAATTGGAGGCATATAGCATGTCGCAATACCTTTGTTGTTTTGATGCGCGTTGCGGTTCCGGAGTGGTGTGCGGAAGTGTCCGCATCGTTTTTGCAGGGGAGAATGCTTTTTTTGCATCGCCTGCCTAATCATGGCCTGAAGGGTTTGGCGCGTGTCGCTTGCAGTCCGGTCAGAACTTGATTAAGAGCCGAGGTTACCGCCTTTTAGTAACCCGAACAATGCCATAAACAGGGTAGTTGGCAACAACTGAACCGGCGTTTGTGCTTAGTCAAACCGAGGTTTCTTCTTTGAAATGTAGAAATCATGGGCGATTTAAGCCTGTTTCGGCTTAAAACCCGCATAAACTCTCAATGTCGGAATTTGTAATGACAAGAAGAATAGTTTCCTTACGGAAATCATATCGATTATCCGACGATCATGGTGGCGCTTGTCTTACATCGCCATAGCTGGTGTCCCGAGGCAGCGTATTTTTGCTCGAACGGTGTGATGGCTACGGTCGGAACATGGATTTCACATTCCATTGGCGAGGCTGTCAATTGCGTCCAGGCGGTTGCCCACTCTTCAATGTAGATGCGCCAATTGCTGCGGCATTCCAGTATGCCACCGAGCGCGGCGATGGTCGGAAAGACGGGATGTCCATGCCAGCGCCGCACAAGCTGGCCGATCTTTGGCCATGGATTCGGATAGAGAATGTAATGCCGCGCGGGGCGCACGCCGCTTGCGTGCAGCAGGCGCCAGTAATCGATCAAATCAGCGCGTACGCGTGTGAAATTGGTCGGCAATGGCGGCTTCCATAGCGTGTTGCGCGACAGTCGATGTGCCGACTGATCGACGCCGATCACAAAATGATCGGGAAATTGCGTTGCCAGATGCAGCGTCGACAGGCCGACACCGCAGCCCGCGTCCAGAATCAACGGTGGCTCGCCGGCCTCCCGCCATGCCGTCATGCTGTGTTCGAATGCGTCACGGTTATACGGCATGAACGGTTTACGGAAGATCGTGTTCGCATGCTTGGCAACGACGGTGGCCAATTGATCATGGATTGCGGTTTGTGCGCTACTGACAGGGCGGGATTGTGCATGCATGACATGTTTCTCTATGCGTACTCCGGCTCCGCAAATGTATTCCGCAGCAAAGTTTGTAAAAACGCTAGTGCAAAGTCACAGGCTGACGCATCAGTTCGTCATATTTGCCGAGGAAATCATCGATTTCTTCGACGCTAGGTTCAGTTGCAATCAGATTTTCCACTTCTTCGCGGAAAGACCTGGCGAGGGTACCGCCGATGAAGATTTCACGCTTGCCGGACTTGTCCATGATTTCGTATCCGCCAAAGCGCAAGGCTTCGCGACCATCGTCTGCCCCGAACTCCACGACGCTGTACTGCTCGCTGTTGTAGATTAAGTTCATGTTGCGCTCCTTGTGCCACGGAATAATTACAGGTAACCCATTACCTTTAATGCAAAAATGAGGCCAGCCTGTGCCATTTCAAGCGGTTCGCAAAGGGTCTTGGAGAATAAATGTGCGCTGTATAAGGAGCAACGGCGTTAGGCGTGCAAATCTTTAGTCAGCCCCAACAATTTGTCATACGGTGGCTGTGTCAGATAGGCGCGAATGTTCTCCAGGTGCTCGTCTGTTGCCAGGCCGATATATAGTCGCGCAGGAGGTCGGCGCAAAATGCGGTTCAGCGTGACACGCATGGTGAGATTGCCGGTACAACACAAGCAGCCCGGGGCGATTCGCGCGATATGCAGGCTGGAAGAGCCGGTTGCCAGTTCAAGAAATGCTTTGCCGTCCGGTAAGCCTTCGAGGATAAGCGCGGTGCTGACTCCGCTTTCGATGACTGCCGCGATTGCCGCATCGCGTGCGGCCACAGTCACGCCGGTAACCAGGGTGGTAAGCGTCACACTTTTTTTGACAGTTTGCCCGGTTCTACGCCCAGTTGCTTGAGTTTGCGATACAGGTGGGTGCGTTCCAGGCCGGTTTTTTCCGCAACACGGGTCATGCTGCCGCCTTCGCGCACTAAATGATGCTCGAAGTAAGCGCGTTCAAACGCATCGCGCGCTTCGCGCAAGGGGAGATCGAATGACAATCCAAACAGGTGCGGTTCGGGCGGCATCATCGGCGATGCCGCTACGGCGGTCGTGACAATGCCAGCCGATACCGTCGATGCATAGGGTGTAGTCGCTGCGCCAGTCGGTTCTTCAGCGGGCAGCGGGATGGACCGCGGATGGTAGAGGGGCGCGGACCGGACAATTTCTTGTCCGCGCGACAGGCCTTGCTGTACCGCTTTCAGCAATTTTTGCAATGCGATCGGTTTTTCAAGGAAGTTGAGCGCGCCAATACGGGTCGCTTCCACCGCGGTATCGATCGTCGCATGGCCCGACATCATAATCACCGGCATGCTCAGCAAGCCATCGCGCTGCCACTCCTTAAGCAGTGTCACGCCATCCGTGTCTGGCATCCAGATATCGAGCAATACCAAATCAGGCGCGCCTTGCGCGCGCAGGTCGCGCGCCTGCTGGGCGTTTTCAGCCGTCGACACGGCATGGCCTTCATCTCCGAGAATTTCCGAGAGTAATTCCCGGATCCCCATTTCATCATCGACTACCAGAATGTTTGCCATATGCTTACCTTATTCGCTTCCATTGTCGTGCATTTTGTCTCGTCTGCGTTATGCAGGGAGCAGTTGTCACGATTTGTTTCACGCTACGGGTACCTGGCGACCTGAATCCGTGCGTCATTTGGACGCTGTATGTTCAGCGTGTTCAGTCCGGCGCTAACTTTAACAGCAAAATCGATACTTTTGCGCCGCTTCCATTCGTTCGGTTTTTGATATCCACCCGGCCACCGTGCTCCTCTATAATTTTTTTCACCATGGCAAGTCCAAGGCCGGTGCCGCGGGATTTCGATGTCACATAGGGCTCGAAAGCGCGAGCCAGAATTTTCGAGGAAAATCCCGGGCCATTGTCGGTAATCGACAGCCGTACCGCGATACGCTTGTCGCCGTCGGAATCCTGGTAGTGAACCGCTTCGGTCACGACGTCAACGCGGGGTTTCTCGGTATATGCAGTACGGTCTGCCACCGCGTCCTGCGCGTTCTGTAAAAGATTATGGACCACTTGGCGCAACTGCGTGCCATCCCCCATGATCTGCGGCAGGTTGGGCGCCAGCGCGGCGTGGATGACATCGCGTTCATCACCGGCCACATAGAGATGCAGGATCTCCTCGATCAGCGCATTCAGGTCCAGTGGCGACAGCACTGCCGGCGGCGTCTTCGCATAGTCGCGGAAGTCATCTACCATGCGTTTCATCGCGGCCACCTGGTTGACGATGGTGGCGGTGCTCCTGGTCAGCATTGCCGCGTCCTGTTCCGCCAGTTTGGGCTCCAGTTTCATTTGCAGCCGCTCCGCCGACAACTGGATCGGCGTGAGCGGATTCTTGATTTCGTGCGCCAGGCGCCGTGCGACTTCGCCCCAGGCGATGGAGCGCTGCGCCGAGATCACGTCGGAGATATCGTCGAACACCACGATATAACCGACGCCACCCGCTACCGGCAAATAGGACCCGCGCGCCAGCAATGTAATGTCGTTATCGACTTCCGATTCAGCGCTGCGGCGCGGCACTTCGATTTGCTTTTGCCAATGCAGGTCGCCGCCGCCGGCCGACTGCGCGCTTTGCTCGGAGAACGCCTTGGTAATGGCATCCGCCATTGGCGTTAGGCCATCAATTGCATTCAAGGGTTTGCCGATGTGCGGATCGAAATCATGATGCAGAATGCGTTCAACCGATTCATTGCAGGTCACCAGCCTGAACTGGCCATCGAGCACCATCACGCCGGCCGACATATTGGCCAGCACCGACTCCAGGTAAGCCTTGGCGTTTTCCAGTGCCGCGCGGTTGCGCTCGACCGACGCGCGCGCTTCCGACAACTGGCGCGTCATCATGTTGAACGATTGTGTCAGCGTGCCAAGTTCATCCGAGGTGGCGACGATGGGCCGTGGCGACAGATTGCCTTCGGCGACAGCCTTGGTGCCTTCGGCCAGCACCAGCAAAGGCTGCGCCAAATCACCAGCAATCAGGAAGGCTGCCGCAATGGCGCTGAAAATCGCGAGCAGCAAGGTCAAGGTCAAGGTTACGATGTAAATCTTGCGCAAGCCGGTGCGCGCCAATGAGCGCTCCTGGTATTCGCTGTAAGCCGCCCTGAGTGCTTCGGCATTGATGGCCAAATGTTCCGGCACCGGCTGCAGCAGCTGCAGGAAGCGCGATTCATTCTGCAGCGACAATCCATTGCTGGAGTCAGGGATCGCAACAACCACGCGCAGGCGCAAATCCGCGGCAGCCTTGGATCGTGCGTCGGCGCTGGCTGGGGTGCCGTCCTTGCTGGAGCTGTCATGGAAATCGAAGCCGCCTTCGATTGCGGAAAACCCGCGCGTCATGCGTGCCTGCCGCAACATTACCGCGCTTGGCAGGTCGGGCATCAGGGCGCCAATGCGGCCGCCGGCAGTGGCAACCATCTGACCGTTGGCAGTGACGATCGTTGCTTCCTGCATTTGGCTTTGATCACGCAAGCGCGACAGCAGCGTCACTTGGGCCGAATCCGACATTTCGGAAAGTTCAATCGCGATGCCGCGCGCTTTTGCGCTCAAATCCGACAGCGATGCGTCGAGCGCGGTACGTCCCAGCGTCAGGCCGGATTCCAGCGCGGACTCGACGCGAACATCGAACCACGACTCGATCGAGCGCGATACGAACTGCACCGACACGATATAGATGACGGTGCCGGGCAAAATGCCGACCAGCGCGAACAGCATCACCAGTCGCGCCATCAGGCGCGAACCAAACTCGCGCCGCTTGTAACCGCGGTACAAGCGCGTCAGCAGCAGAACAACCAGCGCCAGCAATGCGACCGCGATCAATGCATTGAGTACCAGAAGCTCGGGATAATGCCGGTCGAAGAACGCGGAATTTTCGGATGCCGAGGCGAGCAGGAACAGCAGGATGCTGACGACAGCGCCGCCGACGATCAGGAAATAGCGCAAAAACCGTTGCACGTCTATTCAGCCTTGAATGCGAACTGTTTCCAGTCGGACGAGAAGCGCCAGTCGGAACTGTTCAATGCATGCACCTGGAACGGTTTTGGCAGGCGCGCCACATCCAGTCCCATGCGAACCGCCGCGGTATAGGTTTCGCCGGGCTTGAGCGCGCCCTTTTCCGCGATGAGCCAGCGGTTGGGGCGCCGCACCAGCGACAGCGCATCGTCGAGCGAGCTGAAACTTTGTTGCAGGTGGCCACTGATCGAGGCGTGATACTGGTGTGTCAAGACATTGTAGGAAATGCGGATGGTTTGCGAGGCGCTGACGGTTTTTTCATCGAACCAGTACCAGCGAGACCGGTTCAGGTTGACATCGGTCGTGAAATACAGCGGAACGCCGCGCGTTACCGCATCCTCCAGCCCGCGTGTGAGTTCAAACGAATAACTGATCGCCAGCTTGTAGCCTTCGTCGGTGCTTTCCAGGTTCACCCGCGTGATTTCCACGCCTTCCGCAGCATAGGCCGCAGGGGCAAGCAGCAGAACGGCCAGCATGCATCCGGTCAACAGAGAAAAAAATCGATGAGTCACTCGCAGGCGGCGCCAATCAATGACGAAAGCTATCACTTTATCCGGTCCAGCGGTCTGGATTGGAAAACGGCGCTCGGGCGTATCGACCCGTCATTCGGTCGATGAAGAAATAAATACGAGCAATTGATTGCATTCATGCGTCTTTCGCTTGAGAACCCGTTTTCGCCGAAGATACTATCAGACGGCTGTTTTTTGGAATAGCGCGTAAAACAATCCATCATGGTCATGCCCGGCATCGACGGTCGGAAGCAGTTGGCCGGGGGCCGGTAAGCGGCTGGCCTGGTTTCGCAATGCGAACGCGGCGGCTTGCATCTCCGATTCACGCGGCCATAGCGAACAGGTAACGAATAACAATTTACCATCGGGGCGCAGCATCTGCCACAGATTGTCGAGAATTCGTGCTGAAAGTGTTGCGAGTTGTGCGGCATCGTCCTTGCGGCGCAGCCAACGAATGTCCGGGTGGCGCCGGACAATGCCCGACGCGGTGCACGGCACATCGGCCAGGATGCGGTCGAACTGCTGTTGATCCCACCAGTCGGTGTCCCCGGCATCGCCCGCCTTCAGCGTCGCGTTCAATTGCAAACGTTGCAGATTTTCTTCGATGCGCACCAGCCGTTTGGAATCGCTGTCGAGCGCGAGCAAGTCGACGTCTGCGCTTTCCAATATATGTCCGGTTTTCCCCCCAGGCGCGGCGCAGGCATCCAGCACGCGCATGCCGTCGCCCAGGTCAAGCAGCGGCGCCGCCAGTTGCGCGGCGGCGTCCTGCACCGATACCAGCCCCTGGTTGAAGCCAGGGATCTGCGCGACAGGAATCGGCCGTTGCAGCCGAATCGCGTACGGACCAATTGTTGTCGCGGCGAGGCCGTTATCGGTCAGGATTTGCAAGTAGTTCACGACCGTGGTCTTGCGCCGGTTGACGCGCAAGGTCAGCGGCGGCGTGCCGTTGCCTGCTTGCAGAATCGCCTCCCATTGCTTGGGGTAGGCCTGGCGCAGGGTATCGATCCACCATCCAGGATAACTCCAGCGCGCGGCGGGCTGTTGCAACACTTGCTGCATCAGCGTGCCACGCTCGCGCAAAAAACGCCGTAATACCGCATTGACCATGCCCTTCGCATGCGCGATGGCGGCATCGGCGGCGCTGGCAGTGACCGCTTGATCCACCACGGTAAAGCTCTCATACGGCGCCTCGCCGCCCGTATCGTCGACATCGGCAATCAGCGCCAGCGCACAGCACAATAAGCCGTGCAATTCGGCCGGGGACGGCGCTTTGTTCGCCAGCAGCGCCAGCAGCGCCTCGACCCGGCCGAGCCGGCGCATGGTGCGATACGCGATGTCTTGCATCGCGCCGCGCGCCTGGGCCGGTGCGTTGGTTTGGGCAAATACTGCTGCCAGCGCTTGCGGCAATGCCGTGCCGGATTTGACCTGGGCGACCGCGTATGCCGCGCCCAGCAGGCTGAATGCGAGTGAATCGGTTTTTAAATGGTTTTTCGACACATGCGCCTGCGTGGAAAAGTCCGCACAGTCCTTGAAATGGATGAATTAATTTCTGGTGAATGCGAGTTTTGCGCCAAGCGCGATGAAGGCGCCCCCTACTGTTCGTTCCAGCCAAAGCCTGACATGTGGATTGCGGCCGGCGCGGCGCGCCAGTGTGCCGGCCAGGATTGCCGTGCCGCTATTCCAGCACAGGCTGATGGCGGCAAACACCACGCCGAGCAACAGGAATGCCGCAGTCTTTTGTGGCGCATCGGCACGGACAAACTGCGGGATGAAGGCCAGAAAAAACAGAATGACTTTGGGATTGAGCACATTGGTCACCATGGCTTGCCAGAAAATCGTTTGCCGCGAGCGCGGCGCGCGCACTTCCGGGCGCGCAGCCGCTTCAGGTGACTTGGCCAGCACCATGCGAATCCCGAGAAAAACAAGATAAGCGCCGCCGGCAAGCTTGATCAGCATGAAGGCCGTCGTGGAGGCGGCCAGAATCGCGCTCAGGCCTACTGCGGAAGCCATTGCATGCACACAGCAACCCGCGGAGATGCCCAGCGCCGACATCAAGCCGGCGGCACGGCCCTGTGCGATGCTTCTGCCGACGATATAAGCGGTATCCGGACCGGGAGTTGCGTTCAGCAACAGGACAGCTGCACAAAACAGTCCGAAATTGACAATGCCGAAGATTTCCATGCGCGTTGCGCACCGAACTGCGGTGCGAAGAGAGTAAAGACGTGATTGTAGCCGGTGTGCCGGCTACAGCGGGTGTGCGGCAATGCATGACAGCGTAATCCTGCGCTCGCGATGCGCACCGAGATTCACGTAAGGCAACGTTGCCCGCCGGGGCCTGACGGCAATGCGCGCTTTCGAAAACGCTAAGGATTCGTGAAGGAATCCTTGTGCATCAGCCGACTGCAGGCATGGAAAGCATTTCGCCTTGGCCACTGAATTGCCCCACATTCAGCCATTTGCGGATGTCCGCAAACACCCGCGCAACGCCGACTTCATTAAAGATTTCATGATAGTAGTTCGCGTACAGGTGCTTGGTGCCGATGCCCGGTTTCAGGCGCGAGAAAAACGCGTCGCTGCCGGAGGCATCGACCAGATGATCGTCTCCGGCAACCAGCAGCAAGGTCGGAATCGCCAGCAAAGAGGCATGTGCATGGGAAAAGTCGACTGCATCCAGCATGCTGCGCAGCAGGCGCGAAGTGATCTTGGAGTGGACCAGCGGATCCTTCAGATAAGCTTGTGCCACCTTCGGGTCATGCGACAGATAGCGTGTTTGCAAGCTGTTTGATACGGCGAGACCGGGAGCAATCGCGCTGAGGGTTTTTAGCAGCAATTTCTGCACGCCGCTCAGTGGAATGGCCAGCGCGGGCGAGGACAGGATCAGGCCGCTTAACGGCGACATCGCGCCGGTGGCAAAGCGCGCCGCGAACAGTCCGCCCATGCTATGGCCGAGCAGCAGCGGCGGCGCGTCGAATTGGCGCGCAAAGTCGTCAAACACGATCTTGGCATCATGCAAAATCGTACCTGTCTCGGGCGTGTCGCCGCGTGTCCCGCCGGACCGGCCATGACCGCGATGATCATAGGTGCGCACCGACCAGCCGCAGTCGTTGAAAAAACGCGCGACATGCGGATAGCGACCGCAATGCTCGCCGATCCCATGCATGAACATGATGCCGCGTTTTGCATCCAGGCCGGTAGCGCAAGGCCAGTCGGCAACGAACAAAGCCGTACCATCGGCAGCGCGCAGCTGCATTTCACGTGGAGCCGCCATCAGACTCCCCACATCACATCGTGGCCGTCATGCCTGGCGGCGCGCATCATTTCCAGTAGCGGATAGGCGCGCGTTGCGAAACTGACAAATTCGACCGGTTCATGCTCGTTGTTGTCCCAGTCGTCGCCGTGATGCGCCACGACATCGCGATGCACTTCTTCCGTTATTGGATGTAGCCGGCTTTCGGCAATTTCCGCCTCCAGCCTGGCGACGGCCTGTGGCATTTCAGCGGGTGTCAGCACGCCGCGTTTCACGTCCTTGTTGAGCAGGTCAAGTATGCGTTTGGCGTGTTCTTCGTACATCAGAACCTCTGCTGCGGATTTGGATTTGAATGTGACCAACATGGAGCCTCCGATTTTCGTCACTGACAATTTAACCATAGCATGAGTTTCAGAATTTGCTATAGACCAAATCAGACTATGTTTGGCTCTGTACGGTTCACAAAAAACCTTGACAAGGCAAGTGCCTGGCATGCCACGCAAAGCGCGAATGCCATTCGCATCGCGTCGGCAGGCGACGCGCCATAGTTCTCGAATACATCGATCAGCAGACCGACCCCCCATTGCGCTATAAAAGCGCCGACAAACAGCAGCAAGTTGTAGGCGCTATTGGCACGGCCCGCCAATGCACTCGGGAAAGACAGGCTGACTGCGGTTTGCACCAGCGTCGTGACGGTGATGCATATTGCCAGAACAATCGATAACATCCAGGACCAGGACGCCGAGGTCATCAGCATCGCTACTTGCGCGGCAATGGTGCCGGCCAAGCCGATGGCAATCACCCGTAGCGCCGGGATGCCGGACGAGCCGCCTTGCGCGACATGGCGCGGTGCCCACCATGACAGCATCAGGTAGGTACATAGCAGGCAAAGATTGAATATGAACAAGATCCGCGCGGTTTGCGTCTTGTCCATGCCGAGAACGGTGATCATCCACGGCCCGGCCCACAGGGTTTGCAATGCAATGAAGCTGCCGTGATTGACCATGCCGAGTAACGCCATGCGGCGAAAATAGGGGTTGCCGAAAATGTAGGCGTAGCCCTTGTTGTCGGTTTGACCCGTTGCGTGCGGAGCTGACGGGGCGGCGGACAGGTGTGTCGCTTCCACTTTTTTCAGCAGGAAAAAGATGGCAGCGGCTGCCGCGATGATCATGCCGCTCATGATCCAGAACACGCCGCGCCATCCGACCAATGGCAGGGCGGCGTTGACCGGCACTGTCGCGGCCAGCGCGCCGGAAGTGCCTGCCACCAGCATCCAGCTCGCCAGCTGGCTCTGTCGCTCGGGTGCGAACCATTGACGGTAGGCCTTGAACGGCGCCATCAGGCAGGCCGATACGCCAACCCCGATCAACGCGCGGCCAATCCACAGTCCCGCCAGCGAAGAACTGCTTGCGAACACGGCAGCGCCGACAGCGGCGAACAGCAGCAGCGCCGACTCGGTCCTGCGCGAGCCGTACTTGTCCAGCCATATCCCGAGCGGCAACTGCAGGCTGGCAAAGCTGAGGAAATATGCGGAAGACAGCAAGCCGAGATCGGCGTTCGACAAGCCCACCTCGCCGACGAGTGCGGGCGCGATCACCGCATTGATCGAGCGAAAAGCGTAGGACAGCAGGTAGGCAGATGCAAAGCAGAGAAACACCCGCGCCGCCAGCGCACCTTTTATAAAGCCCATGTCAGCCCGGTTTGAAAGAGGTGAAGAAAGTGTCCGCCGCTTCTCGCGATACGGCTTGTTCGGGACCGACTACGACCACTTGATAAATGCGCTGCCCCTTGGCTACGAAGCGGGCAAGCAACAGCCGCGATTGGCCGCTGCCGGCCGCGCCGCTTGCTTCAATTTCGATCAAGGTGGGAGCGGTGCCGGCGGGCGAGGATTTTTCCTGTTTGATGGTGCCGCCGATATTCTTGACCAGCGCGGTCTTCATCGCCGCCAGCGCCTTTTGCGCTTGCGACGCATCCGGCATCTCTGCAGTGCCGACCGCAAAGCTTACGCCATCGACTTCTGCCGCGGTCATGGTCATCGTGACTTGCGTGCCGCCGAGGTTGATCGGGCGTGCATGAGATGCCGGTTTGGCCGGCAGCATGACCATGAATGGAGCGCCGGCGCCGCGCACTTCGCGCCAGTCGTATTTCGGGCTACAGGCCAGCAGGAAGAGCGCGCTGGCAAGGAGCGCCGGTTTCAACCAGCGGGTGATGGGGAGATCAAGCATGCATGAGATGGTAGCAGGTAAAGCCTGCCCCGGCAGGCCAGCAAAGAGGCGTGATCCGGTATTTTCTTAAGGACTGACAAGTGTTGATTGTGCTTTGTTTCTGGCTCGATGGAAGGCACGCAACCCCAGGCTCACGCCAATACACAACATGCCAATGCCGGCCATCACCGATGCCGTCGGCATCGCGCCACGCCAAATGAAGGCATACAGCAGCGCGGACAAGGTCTCGAAGACGATCAATTGCCCGGCCAATGATGTTGGCAATCGCTGGCTTGCCTTATTCCATAACATGGTGCCGAGCCAGGACGCGCATAGCCCGAGCATCAGCATCAATCCGATAAACTGCCAGGGCCGCGGCCCGAGCGGAAAGACGTAGTCGCTGTCGCTGAAACCCACATACACGCCATAGCCAAGAAAGCCAGCCAGCGCCAGCGGCAGGGTTACCAATCCCTGCGCGGTCGCCCAGGTGGATGAGCGAATCCATGGATGCATTTTCATATGACGTGCATTCATGATCGGATACCAGGTCCATGCCGCAAGCGCGCCCAGGGCGATCACGCATCCGAGCGCGTAATCCTGGATCGAGCGCCGGCCGTCAAGCTGCGCCAGTTCGCTGGCATTCACCAGCATCAGGCCGGCAAGGATGACCGCCAGGGAGGGCAGCAGCCGCTTCCAGGCGACGGCTTCCGATGGATGGCCGGGAGACCAGTTCGAGAATACGGAGATGATAATGGGCAGCGTACCGATCAGCATTGCCGGCAGCGGCGCGTCGGCCAACTGGATGGCGCTTGCCAGCGCCGCGTAGTACAGGATATTGCCGACCAATGAAAGCTTGAACGCGGCGATCCAGTCCGCCTTCGATAGGGCGGCGATCTGGCGACGATCGAAAAATGCCGGAATCAGCGCGATCAGGCCGAAGCCAAGATAGCGTCCGAACGACAACACCAACCCGGGATAATCGCCGAGCATGAG
>SXGU01373827.1_pt1 | contig 23364 bp, 18 predicted proteins | sample 3174531 | NCBI WGS metagenome assembly SXGU01 (sample SAMN11356863, study PRJNA531348) | freshwater metagenome | isolation source: freshwater sample F1-140 | place: China: Fuxian Lake, Yuxi | collected 2017-12-25
GCCAAAACGGCGTTGCTGGCATATTTGATCATCTCGGCGGTGCGCAGGTCGGTGATGACGATCGGGGCGCGCAATGGCAGGTGCAGCTGGGCCACCTTGTTGGCGGCGTCTTTATCGGTAGAGCCAAGCACGGTGCGGTGCGGTTGCAAAAAGTCGCCCAAGGCGCTGCCTTCCCGCAAGAACTCTGGGCAAGAGACCACCGAAAATTCCACCGGGGTCTTTTGGTTTCGCTTGATGATGTCAGACACCCAGTCACCAGTACCCACCGGTACGGTGGACTTGTTGATGATGATCATCGGTTCTTTCATGTTTTCGGCCAGTGCCTTGGCGGCAGAGGCAACATATTGCAGGTCAGCTTCGCCGTTGACGGCGCTGGGGGTGCCAACGGCAATAAAGGCAAACTCAGTGCCTTTCACCGCCTCTTTATAATCGGTGGTAAAGCTAAGGCGGCCGGCGGCTACGTTGCGGTTCACAAGTTCTTCCAGGCCAGGTTCGTAGATCGGCATAATGCCTTTTCTCAGGTTTGCGATCTTCTTCTCATCAACATCAAGGGCAATGACCTTGTTGCCGAGATCCGCAAAACAAGCACCGGTTACGATGCCCACATACCCAACGCCAATTACACAAATTTGTTTCATCTGAAACCTCGCATTTGAATGTTTGAACGTGCTAAATTATACAACATAAGATTGTGAATAAAATCACAATATAGCCAGTTTAATGACACCTATTGGGTGATTTTAATGGCAACAAAGGCTGTGAACACTGCAAAAACCACCACAAAACCAAGCCAAATGCGCACAAACCCCAAGCCTGGCTCCACCACCCGTACTACCGGGTATTCCATCTCAAACGATAATCGTGGGCCAGAAAACCAGGCGTAGGCCAAGCCGCCAAGAAAACCGCCCAGATGTCCCCAGTTATCGATGCCAGGCGACAAGCCAAACAGAAAGTTGATCGCCGCCAAAGTAAGTACCTGCTGGATGGCGCGTTTGGCGTTGGCTCCGAACAATCTTTGGTTGCGGTAATAGAAGACCAATTCGGCCCCCAGCAGGCCAAAAATGGCTGTAGATGCACCCAGCGAAGGGTTGGGCGAAAATAGGAACGAAACCACATTGCCGGCAAATGCGCCGCTTAGGTATAGCAAGGCAAAACGCACATTGCCGAATTTTCCTTCCAGGTCAAAGCCGATCGCCTTGAGGGCGTACATATTAAAGAATATATGGAAGATCGAGCCATGCAGCAGCGCGGGGGTTAGCAGGCGCCACCATTGGCCAGCCACAATATAATCATTGACCTTCATTCCCAGCATGGCAGGAAAATCCCCGCCCATGGTCATTTCAGACAGGCGTTGCAGCCCGTAGATGGCGACGGTTGCCCCCATGATCGCATAGCCTACCCAAGGACGAATATGCGCCTCGGGGGCATCGATGACCACATTTACGGATGGTTCGGGTTGTTGCCCTTGGGGGTCGCTGATCAAAGGACCACGTTCCGCTGGATGATCTTGTGGTGTTCGGCAGTGATGATGGCATGGATAACATCCACGGTACGGTCCAGCTCAGACTGATGATTGATCACTACATAGTCAAATTCTTTGGCACGCTTTACCTCTTGCCGCGCGGTGGCAATACGTAAATTTAACCCTTCCGGTGTCTCGGTCTTTCGAGATGTCAGGCGCTCTACCAAGGACTCTTCATTTTCGGTGGTGAGGAATATCAGGATCGCGTCGGGAATGATCTTCTTGATCGAGGCAGCTCCTTGCACATCAATGCGCAATATCACATCTTGCCCACTGGCAAGCGCGTCGCGTACTTGCTGTTTGGGTATCCCCTTATAGTCGTTATACACAATGGCATGTTCCAACAGTTCATTGGCTTCTATCATATGGGCAAATTGATCAGTACTGATGAAGAAATAATCCTTGCCATTGATCTCGCCCTCGCGGATGGGGCGGGTGGTGGCAGTAATGACGAAATGGAACGGCATGCCGCGTTCCTTCATGCGGTTTAGCACGCTGTCTTTGCCCACGCCGCTTGGGCCGCTAATGACGATCACCAATGGGTGGGGTTCGATGATATGGAAATTGGTATGGGTCATTGGTCGGGTTATCCCCATCTCCAACTGGTGCCATCTTTGCTGTCTTCCAAGATCACATTCAGCTCCTTAAGGCGGTCGCGTATCAGGTCCGATACTGCCCACAGTTTTTGTTTGCGTACCTCGGTACGCACTTCCAATAACAGGTCAATAAATTTTTCGCTGCCAGTATTGCCAGCTTTTTCGTTTAGGCGCAAACCAAAAATGTTGCCCAGGTTTCGCAGCATGGTTTGGGCCGGTTCCAGTTGGGTTGCGGTCGCGCCGCCATCTCTGCCCGTGTTGATCGCCCGAACCAGGTCGAACAAGCTGCCCAACGCTCCGGCGCTATTGAAATCATCATCCATGGCCTCGGTAAAGGCAGCGAGGGTAGCCTCAATCTGTTTTTCCAGCATTGAAATGGCATCGGCGCTGAGGCCGGCTGCCTGAGGGCTGGCCGGTCGCAATGCAGATACCAAACGTTCCAGCCCTTTGGCGGCTGCATCCAGCGTTTCATCATTAAAAACCAGCGGTGCGCGGTAACTTCCGTTAAGGACCAACATGCGCATTACGTCGGCATCCCGTTTTGCCAAAAACTGCTTAATGCTGATGATATTGCCAAGGCTCTTGGACATTTTCTCGCCGCTTAATTGCAACATGCCGTTATGCATCCAGTAGCGGGCAAATGGTTTGCCGGTGTCAGATTCACACTGCGCGCTCTCGTTTTCGTGGTGCGGGAAGATCAGGTCATTTCCGCCACCGTGAATGTCGATCTGCTCACCAAGTTCACAAAGGTTCATGGCAGAACATTCAATATGCCAGCCGGGCCGGCCATTGCCCCACGGGCTCTGCCATGCCGGTTCACCTGGTTTGGCGCTCTTCCAAAGGGCAAAGTCCATCGGGTGTTCTTTGGCTTCGCCAACTTCAATGCGCGCACCGGCTTGCATGTCATCCAGCTTGCGGGCGCTCAGCTTTCCGTAATCCTCATCGCGGGTAACCCTAAAGTACACATCACCATTGGGCGCGGGGTAGGCATAGCCTTTTTCAACCAACCCGTTCACAAAATCAATGATCTGTGGCATGGTTTTACTTACTCTGGGCTTGGAGGTTGCCGGTTTGATGTTCAGGTCATCCAGGTTCTGGTCAAAATCCTCGATGTACTTGCCAGATAGGACAAACGGGTCAATACCCATCTGGTTGGCGCGGTTGATGATCTTGTCGTCTACATCGGTATAGTTCATCACATGTTGTACGTTGTATCCGCGATACTCCAAATAGCGGCGGATGATGTCAAACACCAAAGCGGACATGGCATGCCCTACGTGGGCGTCGTTATACACAGTGGGGCCGCAAACATACATTTTTACTACGCCGGGTTCAAGGGTTTGCAATGGTTCTTTTTTTCTGGTCAAGGTATTGTAAAGTCTGATCATATTGCTCTCCTATTAATCGGCATCTGGTTCCGGTTTGCCAAAGATCATTTTTCCAGCGGCGGTTTGTAAAACCTTGGTAACACCGACCAATTTTGTGCTTCCAATATATTTGTTGCCACCATCGACCACTACCATGGTTCCATCTTCCATGTAACCAACCCCTTGGTTGGGCTCCTTGCCATCCTGGATGATCGATACTTCCAGGATCTCGCCGGGTAATACGATCGATTTTACGGCATTTGCCAGTTCATTGATGTTAAGGATGTTCACGCCTTGTAATTCGGCGATCCGGTTCAGGTTGAAATCGTTGGTAAGCACCGGGCAGCGCATTTGTTTGGCCAATATAACCAATTTGTCATCAACTTCCTTTACGCCTTCCACATCCACATCGCTGATCTGAACCCTGATTCGGTCATTCTTTTGTAGATCGGTCAGCACAGCCATCCCACGCCGTCCGCGTTGGCGCCGCAGGCTGTCGCTGCTATCGGCGACGAATTGCAATTCATTCAGCACAAACCTCGGAATGACCATGGTCCCTGGCAGGAAACCTGTTTTGGCAATATCTGCTATCCTGCCATCGATGATCACGCTGGTATCCAGCAACACCGACCGGTTGGAGCGCAGCCAGCTGTCGTTCTCTGTTTTTCCACTTTCGCCACCGCGGCCTAAACTGCGCAACAGGTAAAAAATATCCCCTTGCCGCATAATGAACAGTGTTATGCCGGCGTAGCAGCTGATCAAAACGCTCATTAGTGGCAGCACTTTCCCTAACGGGTCTGGTAACAAAGACAACGGAAATGTAAGCAATGCCGCAAACAATAACCCAGCCAAAAGGCCGACAAAGCCAGCCAACAGGGTTTCAACCGAAATGCGGCTAAAAACCTTCTTCAATTTGTCCATCGGAAAAGTGGTAAAGTATGGAGTGACGATCAACCCAACGCTGGCCCCCAACATGGAGTAACCAAAGGTGTAAGCGAATAGTTTATCGGGAAGGTTTTCAAGACTGAAGTTGTAACCGTAGTATCCACCCAAAAAACCAAAAAAGAACATCCCAACGATGCGAAAAGCAAAATGCAAACTCATAAAAAAATACTTTCTTCCGCTGTAAATAATGTACGATGTGTCAAAAAAACAGCAGCGATTTTTGGCGCAAAGATGAAAAAATAAGAATAATCCATAATAGCATCACAGCCGGCATCAGTCAATAAAGGCACGCCGGCACAGGTCATTTTTTTACATAAAACAAATAATTAATCAACCTTGTACCCTGAATGGCATTTGATTATGATAAGGGTGCTCTGCCATTCTTAAATATGAAACCTCACTTCACTCCCATCAACAGTCTCTTCTCGGCGATAGTGGCTGTGTGTTTGGTTTTTACCTTTTCTGATGCTCGCGGGCAGAGCCTGTCGTATGCCGAGATCACCAAGCCCGATCTAAACGCTTTTCCAAGGGTGCTCACCTATTTGGATGTGTTTGGCCCGGATGGCATGTTTATAGAAGGGTTGCGGCCTGACCAGGTAACCATCCTTGAGAACGGCCAACCCAAACAGCCATCCAAATTGACGGCCCTCAAGACACCGATGCAATTCATATTTGCCATTAACGCCAGTCCGGCATTGGCCATCCGCGATGGCAACGGCGTGTCGCGGTACCAAAAAGTGGCCAACCACCTAACCAACTGGCTGGATACCTTGCCAGCCGAGAACCGAGATACCTATTCTCTGGTCTGGAACGGTGGGGTGGTAGCCTCCCAGCTTGGCGCGGCAGAATGGAAGCAGCGTCTGATAGAATTCGACCCCCAGTTGAATACATCCACTTCCAGTTTGTCTGCCCTTTCGTACGGGCTGGAAGTTGCACAAAATAGCCGCTCTTCTGTTGGGGTCAAAAAAGCGATTGTTTTATTAAGCGGTCGCCTATCCAATGCCGATTCAGCAGCCCTTAAAGACCTTCTCGATCGGGCGTCCTCAGCCAAAGTTCGGGTATTTGTCATCGCGGCAGACGCGCCAACGTATTACCCTACAGCAGGCATCCAATCGTTGTTGGAGCTCTCGCTTGCCACAGGCGGCCAATATCAAACCTTTAGCGGATCCGAAATGCTTACTTACCCAGAACAATGGGTGGGTCCCTTGCGTACTGTCTACGAACTATCCTACGAGACCGAGCTGCGGCAAGCCGGTACGGTTAATTTTTCGGTGCAGGTTAATGCCAATGGCGTAACCCTCACAAGCCAATTGGAGCGCTTTGAGATCGACCTGAAGCCTCCCCAGGTTTCCCTGCTTTCTCCCCCGGTAGAGATCATCCGCGATAACCCCAAAAACCGCTTCGACCTGGATAGTTTTTATCCCAAGGATGTTCGCGTTTCAATTTTGGTAGAGTACCCAGACCAAAAATTCCGCGCCATCCGGCGCAGCACCTTGTTCGTAAATGGCCAGCGCGTGGCAGAAAACCTTACTGAACCGTTTAACGCTTTTATCTGGAATATTGAGGAGTACAAAGCCAGCGCTTTCCATTCCATACAGGTGGAGGTGGAAGACGCCTATGGCCTGGTAAGCCAAAGCAGCGCTGTGCCAGTACGGTTGGTTGTTGTAGAACCCCCCGGTGGCTTAATTGGCAAGTTGGTTGGCAATAACTGGGTGGTGATCATTTTGGCCGCGCTCCTTATTGGAGGCTTCACGCTTCGCAAAATGTGGTTGCGCAGAAAAATTCTGCCAACCCCCCCGCCCACGGAGCCGGCAAAACGCCCCAATCCACCTGCACCCAAACGGCACGAACCGATCCAGCAGGCAGAAAGCAGGCAAACGCCGGCAGTGTTGCCGTGGATAGCCCAGCATGCGAAAACATTGCATGCCCATTTGTTGCCCATCAATGAGGATGGCAGCCCTACTGGTGGTATGTTGATCGCCTTGCGCGATGAGATGGTTAAGGTTGGTTCAGACCCCAAAATGGCTACCGTAGTGATCGCCGACAGGTCCGTCTCACGCTTGCATGCGCGCATATTGCGCAACGATGCCGGCAACCACGTCATCTACGATGAAAGGTCCCTGACGGGTACGTGGGTAAATTATGGCATGGTCCACGAGGAGGGCAAGCCTCTTGCCGCTGATGACATTGTTAATTTTGGCAATGCCTGCTACCGTTACGTTGAAGATGACGAGCCACAAAACCAGTATGGCGCAAAGCCATCAACCCACGGTCACTGATCCAATAATTCACTGGCGAACGACAAAAATTTCTCAATATCTCCAAAATTACTAACCGGGCCAATGGATATGCGGACCGCGCCGGACGACTTGCCGTGGATGCAATCCCGGAAATCATCAATCGACAGCCGTTGTTCGTGCCCGGGTCCATGGAAGCACACATCCAACTCCACCCGGCTAATGCCCAAGGCAAGTTCGCCGGCGCCCGGGTTGCAAAAGCAGCCTGTACGCAAACTGATGCGGTGTTGGTTGGCCAATTCTTCAACCTGCCGATGGTCGATCGCCCTGCCATCCTTGCCATAAAAATTGACCGTAACAGCCCCACCGCGTGCCTGGGTGGTGGTTGGCCCGTAAATTTTAACCAGTGGCACGCCGTTGCTATGTGCCATGCTGCCCAATTTTTGCAAAAGCCAACCGGCCAGGCAGCGTACACGGGTCTGGATTTTTTCGATGCCCATTTTTTCAATATGGCGCAGGCCAATCTCTACCGCCGGGATGTTCAAAAAGTCCAACGTACCATCCTCGAAGGCAGTGTGCCCTTCGGCCAGATAAAACTTGTCTCCCTGAACAGAAGCCACCGTAATGGTGCCGCCAGCGAACCATGGGCGGCACAATTTTCCCAACGCTTGTCGCTTGGCGATCAGCGCGCCAATGCCGGTGGGGTAGCCAAAGATCTTATAAAAAGACAAGCAAACGAATTCCGGTTGTACAACCGAAAGGTCCAGTCGGTTGGTTGGGGCGAAAGCCGCGGCGTCCAACAATACATCCCAGCCATGTTGGTGGGCCAAGTCCACCCATTCAAGTGGGTGTTTTACGGAAGAAAAATTGGATTGGGCCGGGAAGGCGAACAGATTGTTCCGCTGGGGGTCGCGGTTTTGCAGCGCGGCAAGCAATTGGCTTTCGTCCACCCGCATGTCTGGCAGCACTACAGGCAGGTATCGAACCTCGGCTTGGCGGGCGTGGGCAAACTCGCGGATTCCGTTTACCGAGTTATGGTTGTCAAATGTCAATAAGTAGGTTGCCCCGGGTCCAAACGGGTAGCTTTCTCCAACCAGCTTTAACGCCCCGCTGGCATTGGCAGTAAACACTACATCGTAAATAGCTGGGTCTGCCCGAAAAAAGCGCAAGATGCTGGCACGGGCAGATTCTACCGCCTGGGTGGCAGCGATAGAAGTGGGATTGGAGCTATGAGGGTTTCCAAAGGTGGTGCCGAGCAAATTTTGCATGTGGCTCACCACCTGGCTTTCGGCGTAGAGCCCGGCGCCTGTGTAATCCAGGTATACATGGCCGTCCCTATCCAATCGGGAGTATTCTGCCTCCCTGATACCATCGATCGATAATGTGGTGGCATAGTCGGGGTACTCTAACAGAAATTGATCGTAAAGTTTGTCCATACAGTGGGCTCCGCTATTATTTTAGTGCGCGCCATGGTTTGGTGCCATGGATGAAAATAACCAAATTCCCATCCAATGCACACTGAAGTCCGCGATTATCGGGCGGTATTCCCTCCATCTACCACCAGCAATTGGCCGGTCATAAAACTGGAATCTTCGCAGGCTAAAAACAGTACTGCCCGGGCGATCTCCTCCGGTTGGGCAAATCTGCGCATTGGCAGGCCGGCGGCGGCATCGCGGATGGCGTCTTGCAAATTCACTGGCTCATCTTTTTCAAAATAGCCACTTTCAAGCCATCGCTCCACGAAGGTATCTCCGGGGCAAATTGCGTTCACGCGGATCTTCTCGTGGGCGTGGTCCAGCGCCATGCTGCGCGTCAGCTGGGCAACGGCCCCTTTGCTGGCGGCATAGGGAAGTGCATTTTGGGCACCCACCACAGCCCAATCGCTACCGTTATTGATGATGATCCCCCCTCCTGCCCGCCGCATTTGGGGCAAGGCAGCCTTGCACATCCGCCAAACGGCGGTTACGTTCACGGCAAAAGTGGCATGCCAATCTTCTTCAGTGGCAGTTTCGGCGGTGCCTTTGGTTACAATGCCCGCGTTGTTGAATAATATGTCTATGCGAGTGTAAGCATCGATGGTTTGGTCGATTGCTTTTTGGCATTCATCCGCAATGGAATGATCGCATCGGATAAAGATCACATCGTGGCCGGCGGTTTGCAGGCTTTCTGCCAGTGCCCGTCCTTTTTCTTCGCGGCGGCCAGTAAAGGCAACCTGTGCCCCTTCACGCGCAAAAAGTTCAACGGTTGCCTTGCCGATACCACTGGTACCCCCTGTGATCAGGGCGGTTTTCCCTGCCAATCTTGTCATGGTGCCTCGCTTATTGTTGTGGAATGACCATAAAGCCTGGCTCCCCTTGCGAAGGGGTAACCGCTACTTTCAAATTATACGTCTCACTGATGATACTTTCGGTGAGCACTTGCCGGGGCGTACCAAAGGCGCGGATGTTGCCATTAGCCAGCAATAAAATGCGGTCGGCGATCAATGCCGCCTGGTTGAGGTCGTGAAGGGCAACGATGATGGTCTTGTGATCTTCGATGGCCAGCTGTTTGGTAAGGCGCAAGAAGGACATCTGGAAATGCAGGTCCAGATAAGTAGTTGGCTCATCCATCATCAGAATGGGTGTTTGTTGGGCAATGGCACGGGCCAGCAACACCCGTTGTTGCTCGCCGCCACTGATCTTGCCAACCAGCTGGTCTTTTAGTGACAATGCGTTTACCTTTTCCAGCGCGGACATGGCGATCGCTTTGTCCTCAGGGCTGGTCCTGCCAAAAATATCCAGGTAGGGGGTGCGGCCAAAGCACACTGTCTCTTCTACCGTAAAAAAGGCGGGCAAATTGCCGGTTTGTGGCACCACCGATATCCAGCGGGCTTTTTCTCGCACTTTCATTTGGCTGATGGGTTTGCCGTTGATGGCCACTTTGCCACCGCTTAATTTTAGGTCGCCGGCAAGGCTGCGCATTAGGGTGGTTTTCCCGCTTCCGTTAGGGCCGATCACCACGATCACTTCGCCCGGATCCACTTCCAGATCAATATTGTTCAGGATGGTCTTGTTTGGGTAACCGGCGATGACAGAATATGCACGCAACATTATAGGCTCCGCCGCGTGCGCAAGATCCAAAGGAAAAAGGGGACGCCCACAAAAGTGGTCACAATGCCAACCGGCAATTCGCGTGGGGCTACGATCGTACGCGAAAGAACATCCGCGAGTAAGAGTAATATGGCACCGCCAACTGTACTTAATGGCAATAGGCGGCGATGGTCTGGCCCCCAAATCATGCGGTAAATATGCGGTACGATCAGCCCCACGAAGCCAATGATTCCGGCAAAAGAGACCGCAGAAGCGGTGATCAGCGATGTGGCGATGACTACCAACCAGCGCGCCTTGTCTACATCAACACCCATGTTGCGGGCTTGCGTATCGCCAAACTGTAAAACATTTAGCGCGTAACTCTGCGATAGTAATAATGTGAAGCCAACCAGTAAAAATGGGATCAGCACCAAGATGGCGTTCCAGTTGACCAAGCTTACCCCGCCTAAAAGCCAGGCAATCGCTCGGCGCAGTTCGCCACTGGCATTTAGCATAAAAAATGAGGTCAGCGCGCCAAAAAAGGTCGAAACCGCAACGCCGGAGAGGATCAAATTCGCGGTTGGGAATCCCCCCTCCTGCCGCGCCAATACGCCAACCACCCCAACAGAGAACAAAGCCCCCAAAAAAGCGCACAACGGGATCAATAAAGTTTCCAATACCCCGCTTGGCCATTGCATGGTCATGGCAAGGACCGCGCCAAGCCCGGCTCCGCTGGCAATCCCGATCAGGTACGGGTCTGCAAGCGGGTTGCGGAACAAGCCCTGGTACGCCGCGCCGCTGCCTGCCAGGCTTGCGCCTACCAGGGCGATGAGGATCGTGCGCGGGATGCGGATGTTCCAAAGGATGGTATCAATGGATCCATCAACCGTACCACCTGCCAAAGTCGTAAAGATCTGCGCAGGGTTTATTGAAACCGAACCAACCATCACACTGAGCACCAGCGCGAAAGCCAGCAAGGCAAGGTTGAGGGTCGATGGATCTATCTTCTTCATCAGTTTACGGATGCAACAGCTCGGCCAGTTGTTCCAGCGCGTCTACCAACCTTGGGCCAGGCCGCGAGACCAGGTTGTCATCGAAGGGCACTACCTTGCCCTGGGTGATTGCCGACAGCTCTTGCCAGCCAGGGCGTTGTCCCACCGATTCCACAGTAACCCCCCAGGCGGCATCGCCCAGCACAATAAAATCGGGGTCTACCATTACAACTTGCTCAATGCTGATCTGCGGATAGGCGTCAGCCACACCAGAGACAACCGTAAAGTTTTGGGCTTTGGCTTGTTCCAATAGCATATGAATGAATGTACCCGGGCCAACTGTCCAGGGTTTGGCCGGGTCCGAGGCATCCAATTCGTAATAGACGATCGGCCTCGCTTTGACCAAAGCTAGCCTGGCATTGACCGCGTCCACTCTTTCAGCAAGGCTTTTGGTCAGCGCTTTGGCCTCGGCAGCATGGCCGGTTAAATTTCCCAGGGTCTCAATATTTTGGTACAAGCCCACAAAGTCGGTTGGGTTCTTTACGTAATAAGTGGCGATCCCCAACCCTTTTAGTTGTTCAGCCAATTCAGGGGTGTTGATCTCCGCCAGCAATACCAGGTCAGGCTTTAAACCAACGATCTCCTCCATGTTGTATGGGTTGCCTCCCACACTTTTAATATCCAGCACACCGCTGGGGAAATCTGAAAAATCATCCCGGCCAACAACCTGCTCGCCCGCCCCAATGGCAAACAAGATCTCAGTGTTGGATGGCGCCAAGGATATGATCCGTTGGGCGGGAGAAGCCAATTTTACCTCTTGCCCCAAGCCATCTTGTGCGGTAATAGCCGTGTTGGCGGGGGCACACCCTGCCATCAGTAAAGCAAAGATCATTACGAACAGTAAATGCAGTTTGTTTAATTTCATTATTCCTCAGGTAGATCCTTCCAAATTCAAAAATCCGGGCAGCATCGGCTGCTATGTGATGGTTAAACAACATCCCCTGGCACATTGGCCAGGGGAGGGGGAATTTGCGAGCGTAAACGCTTGCTTTTCCCACCTCCTTTCTGCGAGAGTGTGGAAAAAAGGGCCACTTGGCGGTCGACCTGGCTTACCGAACTGATTTGGGTTCGGATCACAGTTGCGCAACAGCGCCGGCCTTGCACCGGCTTCGCCTATTTGCCTGCTATTGTGCAGGCACCAAGTGGATCTATTTGCTATTTCATTCTATGCTTGCTTGTCTAATTGGTCAATATACCCAAGTAGGTAAACCGCGCCGACCAGTACCGGCAACATTGCCAGAACAACCTGCATTGCCGGGGGCGATGCCAGGATCAGGTAACTTGCCGGCGCCAGCAACCACCAAATTGGTTTTTTGCCCGCCAAACCAAACCAGGCAGGCGCGATCAAGATCATGTCATAACGCTGGATGTAAGGCAAAAATGCCAGGCCAATACAATAACTGGCCGCCAACGCCATCTGGGGTTTTTGAAAAAATCCACGCCTGAACTGCCAAGTGGCTGCCATAAGAAGGACAAACAAGCCAACCCCGGCGGAATACAACCATCCGTCTCCAAGCCAGATCCTTCCGGCAAGCGCGCTAATGCTTGCGCAATGTTCGCAACTGGTTACACCTGGCAGTCGGGAATATTGTTGTAAAGAGGCAACATATGTAACTGGCCAGCGTTCATCCGCCAGCAAACTTGCCAAGCCCAAAACCAATAATGCTGGCCCAAGCCATTTGGCCAGCTGCCAGGCAAATGTCCGTTGGTTGTTTAGCCAAGGCAGGATGGCGAGCAAACCGATCAGGCCCAAATGGGGCTTAAGAGTGAGCAAAAGCAACCCCGCAACCGTTGCTGGCAATTTTTTGCTGGGCAGCGCGGTTGCGAGCAAGGTGACCCCCAATAGAATTGGCGCAGAATATTGGCCAACCAAAATAAGCCCCAATGCGGGGGCAAAAAAGATCAAGGCAGCCATTGCCGCATGGCGCATCCAGGGTCGAAAAGAAGCGCTCAGCAACCAACCGCTGGCGGCAAGCATGGCAAAATTGGCAGCCGCCCACAGTTTGGCGGCTACGGCGGCCGGGGTAAAAACAAATGGATAAAATACCAGGGCAAACCATGGCGGGTACGGAAAGGGGTGAAATTGGAAACCCGCCGGGGTGATGTCTTTAAGGAATAACAGCTGTTGCGGATGGTCGTAGACCGCGATGCCATTTTTCAACGCCAGGGTTGTGTAATATAAAACAGAAAAATCTTGCTGGTACGAAAAACTTCCATCGGGCAAGAGTAAAAATAACGCGATGTAAAGCAAACCAATGATGGCAGGTTTGGCAATGCGCAGTATCATGGCAGCGAACGGGTTTTTGCGATGATCCCCAGCAAGGTGTCTTCCAGTTTGCGGTGGATCTGCTCTTTGTTCGCATACAGCCAGGCAAATGCTGGCAATCCTTCTGGCCGTATGGCGGCGGTTTGTTCAAACATCCAGCCGTGTTTACCATGGTGCAAATGCCATTGCAACCATGCAGCCCCTTTGCCCGGCATTTTTCCTCCAATAGTAATACCGCTGCTATCCTCTTTTACGATCTTGGCGTTTTCCAAACCCAAGGCCGCCGCCGCCTGCTCCGCCTCGCCTTGCACAGTGCGCAAAAATGCCTGCACATCACCGCTGACCTGCTCTCTACTGAAAGAGATTGCCAATCCGGAATGAAAACAAGCATGCTTGTCGGCATCCTTTTCCAGCCATACTTTTTCCACGCTGTCCAGGTCAGTTTCTGCCAGGGCGGCTTGCACAGCTTCAGCGTATTCCATCGGTGTTATCTCCCCAAACCACTTGGGCTGTGGGGCAAAATGCACCAGGCTGTCGTTTTTAAGCCCTTCAACCAATGGCAACGCGTATGAAAATTCAACCGGGGTAAGTTTTGAAATAAAGAAAGCCATCAGGCTGGCGGGAATTAAGGGCAGTAATACCGGCACCCGCGACAAGCCCCGATACCTGGCATACAGGCTCATAATGTCGATGTAGCTAAAGATCCTTTGGCTGCCAATATCTACAAGGCAACTCTCATACAGGTCGATCTTTGTCACCTTCAGCAGGTAAGTGAGCACATCCAATACCGATGCTGGTTGGGTACGGTGGCGCAACCAAACGGGCCCTACCATTACCGGAAACTGCTCGGCGATGAATCGGATCATCTCGAATGAAACAGATCCCGCCCCTACGATGACCCCAACCCTGAACTCGATCACTGGTACACCGCCCGATCTAAGCAACTCACCGGTCTTGATCCGCGAGGCCAAATGCAATGCCAGCCCATCCTCATGAGGATCGGCCAGGCCACCCAAATACACGATCCGCCTGACGCCGGCTGTTTTGGCTGCCCTTCCAAAGGCGGCAGCAGCGTCCATATCCAGGGCAGCATAATTTTTACCTGCCGACATGTTATGAACCAAATAATAAGCCGTGCTGATGCCTTCAAGCGCTGCCGGCAAGGTTTCCGCCAGGGTCACATCTGCCCGAGACACTTGCACTTTGTCGAACCAAGGTTTTCGCCGCAACTTATCCGGATTTCTGGCAAGGCATCGAACAGAATGTCCATCATCGACCAGAAGCGGGATCAGTTTGCTGGCTATGTATCCTGTGGACCCCACCACCAAAATGTTTTCTGGCATGGGCTATGCGCCCTTCTGTGCCATACGCAGTGCCAGTTTGCCTATTTCGCGGGTCAACCCGTCAAAAATGAACTTGTGAAACGGCCACATTGCATACCAATATAGGAAACCAAACAAGCCATGCGAATCAAAATAGGCGGTGGTCGTCAGCAAGCTTTTCCCCGCGCCTTGTGGGTTTGCCTCAAATTCCAGCCACGCCTCTCCTGGCAACTTCATCTCGGCATGCAAGCGTAAAGACCGTCCGGGTTCTACAGCCTCAACCCGCCAAAAATCCAGGCTCTCCCCGGCAATGATCTCGGTTGGGTGCCTTCGCCCACGGCGCAGACCCACACCGCCAACGATCTTGTCGATCCAGCCACGCAATCGCCACGTCCAGTCCATATACAACCAGCCCGTTTCGCCGCCAATGGAAGTGAATGCCCTGAATACATCCTCGGCAGGCAAGTTCACAACCAATTGACGCCTCTCGATATACATCCCTTCCACCAGATGGAACTCGTAAGGCTTGATGTCGCCCGCGCTGGTTACCAATGCGTCGCGCCACGAGGATTGGATATCCCCATGTTCGATCTTTACCAGCGCATAACGAACCGCTTCCGCAAAATCCAGCAATTCGATCTGAGGAAAAAGCGCGGCGGATTCTTCATTGCGCACCAGCGAATCATATTTGAGGCCTTCGATCAATGGCAAAACGCTGTTATACGAAATGGGCGTAACCATATGAACCCAGTAAGCCGATAAATTAGGCAGGTAAAAAGGAGTAGGGATCAGCCAGCGCTTAAGGCCACGTTCTTTGGCGTACCCCAGCAGCATGTCGGCATAGCGCAATTGGTTCTTTCCGCCGATCTCGATCAGCTTGCCAATGCTGGCGGGTTGATCGAGCGCGCTGGTCAGGTAATCTAACACATTGCGGATGGCGATCGGTTGGGCTTTCGAGAAGAACCAGCGCGGGCAAACCAAAACCGGTTCCCGCTCCACCAAAAAACGCACCATCTCGAACAAGGCCGAACCCGACCCAATGATCATGCTGGTCCTAAATTCGGTAACCGGAACAAGCCCTTGGCGCAACAGGTAGCCTGTCTCGTGCCGAGAGCGAATGTAAGGCGATAACTTGGATTGCGGGTCGACCAGCTCGCCAAGGTAGATGATCCGTTCGATATTGGCCTTGCTGGCTGCCTGGGTAAAGTTACGCGCGATGGTAACATCCCTTTGGGCGCTCTCTTTGCCCACTTGCCGCCCGTGGATCAAAAAATACGCCACCGATACGCCGCTCAGCGCCGCCTCCAGGCTTTCTGGCACCAACGCGTCTCCCTGGAATACCTCCACCCGCTCGGTCCATGGCCGTCCGGCAATGCGGGCTGGGTCACGCGTTAGCACGCGCAGTCGGTACCCTTGCTCCAAAAGGCGGTAGACAAGGCGATTCCCAACATAGCCGGTAACACCGGTTACCAAGACCAATTTATTCTTGTCAAAAGGTTGTCTATCAATCATTTGTCTATCCTGTTTGCCATACTTCTAAATTTTATCAAACATCGTTGGAATCGATTATATTTAAGCTGCACTGCCGAAACAGGTTATGGCCAATACGCAACCAACAACTCCCACCTTGCTCGACCAAATCAAAACTTCTCCGTTGATCTGGTATTCCTGCGCCTTCGCTGCTGGCATGCTGGCTGCTGCCCACTTCCAATATCATTGGCTGGTATGGGTGGTGGTAGCCGTTGCGGTGTTGATATTTAGCCTGTTGGCCAAAAAGATCCAGCCAGCGCTGTCTTTGTTCATCCTGATTATCCCGGTTATCTTTTTGGCAGGGGCAGCCCGCTACCAATCTGGCCGATCTCCGTTTTCAGAGTCGCTGGTTTCCCACTTTAACGATCTTGGCCAGCATGTTTACATCACCGGTATGGTGGGCCAGGCGCCCGATTTGCGCGACAAGGTCATCAACCTGCGGGTGGAAGCCCAAAGCATAGACCTGGGTGTGGGCGACAGCCCCGCCAGTGGCACAGTGTTGGTAAAACTATACAACGAATACCCGGTGCATTATGGCGATCTTGTTCGCGTTTATGGCACCTTGCAAACTCCGCCAGAATCGGCGGATTTTTCGTACCGCGATTACCTCGCCCGGCAAGGCGTCTTTTCATTGCTCACAACCGATTCGGTGACGGTGCTGCGGCAAGGTCAGGGAGACCCCGCACGGGCGATGCTCATCGCAAGCCAGGCTTCCATCCAGGAAAAAACCCGCCTGCTGTTCCAGCCGCCAGTGGCCGCGCTTGTATCCGGCATCTTGATCGGGCAGGATCAGGAGATCCCCGCGGATGTGGAGCAAGCTTTCATCAATACCGGCACATCGCACATCGTCGCGATCTCCGGCTTCAATATCGGCATCGTTTCCTTCATCTTCATTCTTGCCTTTAGCCGCTTATTTGGCAAACGGGTTGGCACGGCAGTTTCGATCCTTGGCATTCTGGTATACACCATCCTGGCTGGCGCGGAGCCATCCTTGGTTCGGGCGGCCATTATGGGCGTGTTGGGGGCGGTTGGGGTGCTGATCGGCCGTCGAAACGCGACCCTTACTGCCTTGTTTGTGGCTGCCTTGCTGATGCAGCTACAGGATGAAATGGTGCTGTGGCAGGTCGGTTTTCAGCTTTCCTTTTCAGCCACCTTGGGGATTGTGCTGATCACCCCTCCGTTGCAGCAAAAGGCGCGAGAGTTCTTTGACAAGATCGCCCCGCCCCTTTGGGCAGACCGCATCGTCTCATTGCTATCCGATGTGCTTATCGTGACCTTGGCGGCGCAGGTTTTTGTGTTGCCATTTATTTTGTACCATTTTGGCCGCTTGCCCTTGGTCACATTTGTGGCCAACCCGCTCATCTTGCCGCTGCAACCGGCTCTGATGATCCTGTCTGGTTTGGCAGTCGCGGCATCTTACCTGTTTGTGCCGCTTGGCCAACTGGTGGCTCTATTGGCTCATCCTTTTGGGGCGGCAACCATTGCCATTGTGGAAATCCTATCGCCCTACCAAGCTTGGAGCATCAGCTTTGGCAACTTTACCAGTGGTTTTGCCCTGTTATATTTGGCTGGATTGCTGCTATTGGCCATCTTTTGGCCCTCGATTAAGAGATCGCCTGCGCCAAGCTGGCTGATCCCGTTGTTGTTGGCTGTCGCGTTTGTTGTGTGGGATTCTGTGGCAAAGATGCCTGACGGCCGCTTACACATCACGGTTTTGGATGTTGGTTCGGCCGACGGCTACCTGATCCAGGCGCCAACAGGCCGCTCGGTATTGATCAATGGTGGCGATGTTCCCTCTGCCTTGCTGGACCAAGTTGGCCGCCGTACTTCTTTGTTCAACAAAGAGGTCGATCTGCTGATCATAGCATCTACCCAGGAGAACCAACTTGCGGCCCTGCCACGCTTTACCAGCATGTTCGCGCCCAAAGAAGTTCTTTGGGCGGGCAATCGCCAAGCCTCTTATTCATCCATGAAATTGCGGGACCAGCTGACCGATTGGCAAGTACCCATACAACAGGCAAGCCCCGGCCAATGGGTCGATCTTGGAAATGGCGCGCTGATCCGCATCTTGGCAGTGACAAGCCGTGGGGCTGTGTTGCGCCTTGAGATGGGCCAATTTAGCATGCTGTTGCCAATTGGGGTGAATCGCGATAGCTTTGAGCAATTGGAATTTGCCACCCTTGCCCAGCCGGTAACAGTGTACGCGTTTGCCGAAAGCGGCTACGGCCCGTCCAATCCGTTGGGTTTGATCTCGGCGGTTGCCCCGCAATGGTTTGTTTTACCCATATCCGCTACCGATAGCCGCGGCTATCCTTCTGCCAACCTTATGGAAGCGATCGACAACCCCAATATTCTGCGCACCGATGAACACGGTTGGATCGAGATCAGCACCGATGGCACGCTGGTGGAAGTTCGTACCGCCCGCTAACGCGGGATGACCACCAACTCTCCCCAGCTCCGCCCGCTCCTTGCCTCGGTTTCCAGTGGGATCTCCAACGGGTAAGCCGATTCCATTACCCCGCACACCACCTCCACCGCTTTTGCCAGCTCTGTCTCTGGGCACTCCAATAACAATTCATCGTGCACTTGCAACAATATCTTGCTCTTTAAGCCCGCTTTTGCCAGGGCGCTTGGCAGGTTCACCATCGCCAGCTTCATAATATCGGCTGCCGTGCCCTGAATGGGCGAATTGATCGCTTCCCGTTCCTCGCGAGAGCGCATCTGCGCGTTCATCATCCCGCGCAATGCCGGGAAGTACCTTCGCCTGCCCAGCAAGGTGGTAACAAATCCTTGGTTGGCGGCCAGCTTTTTAGTCTCTTCCAAATATCGTTTGACCCCGGGGAATTGCTCAAAGTAGCGTTTGACGAAATTCTCCGATTCGGCCAGGGTTAGTTCGGTGCTGCGGGTAAGCCCAAAGGCCGACATGCCATAGATCAAGCCAAAATTAACCGCCTTGGCATTGCGGCGCATATCCTTGGTCACTTGCTCCAAAGGTTTGTTCTCAATCGCGGCAGCCGTGGCGGCGTGAATATCCTGCCCCTGCCGGAAGGCATTCAGCATGGCCTGGTCTTGTGCCATTACCGCAACCAGGCGCAACTCCACCTGAGAGTAATCTACCGAGAGCAGTACACTTCCCGCTTCCGCGATAAAACCGTTGCGTACCTTGCGGCCGATCTCGCTGCGGATGGGGATGTTCTGCAAGTTGGGATTGTTGGATGCCAGCCTGCCCGTAACCGAACCCGTTTGGTTGTAACTGGTATGCACTCTTCCGCTATCAGGGTCAATGGCGGCTGGCAACGCCTCTACATAGGTAGAGCGCAATTTGGCCAGCTCGCGTTGCTCCAACACCAGATCCACCACCTCATGGGCGCCACGCAATTGCTCCAGCACATCTGCCGAAGTGGAATAATGCCCCGAAGCGGTCTTTTTGCCGCGGTCTGGCGGTACCAAGCCCAGATTCTTAAACAGGACATCCGATAACTGCTGGGTGCTGTTTACGTTGAAGACCTTGCCAGCCAACTGGTAAATGCGGCTTTCCAATTTCACCAGGTTCTCGTTCAGTTCCCTGGCAAACTGTTCAAAGAAGGGCACATCCAACAACACACCTTGCATTTCCATTTCCGCCAGTACACTTACCAGCGGCATCTCGATCTCATAAAAAACTTTTTCCAAATGGTCGCGGGCAAGCTCGGGTTCAATATTGGCCATCAACCGCAGGCAGGTCTCCGCGTCGGCAGCGGCATATGGGGCTGCCAACGATATATCCACCTCGTCCATGCTCAACTGTTTCTTGCCAGAACCGATCAGGTCCTCGATGTGGGTCATCTCGTCGCCCAAGCGAATGTTGGCCAGGTTTTTTAGCCCCAAATTGCGCGAGCTTGGGTCCACCACCCACTCCGCGATCATCGTATCAAAATGAAGCGGGCTCACACGGATGCCATGCCGCGCCAGAATCATGTAGTCGTATTTGAGGTTGTGGCCCACTTTTTTGATCTTGGGGTCAGTGAGTGGCCGCGAAATAACGGCATTCACCTGCTCCAATGGCAAATTTTGTCCAGCCTTGTGGCCAACCGGAATATACCAACCTGTTCCCGGCTCGGTCGCCAGCGAAATGCCAACCAGCCGGGCTTGCATTTCGTTCAACGAAGTGGTCTCGGTATCGAAGGAGATCACCTGGGCTTGGGCAAGCACAGAACCCAGCTCGGCCAGAGTGGCAGCGTCTTGCACGATCCGTACAGTTATGGCAGCATTGGCTGCTTTGCCGCTGGTCTGGATGCGAACCGGGGCGCTATCGAACATGCTCATTTGGCCACTGCCGGCGGGCTTTGCCGAAGCCGGTGCCAGGGCTGGTTCGCTGGCCTCCGCGCCGCCTTTAAGTGAGCGCAGCTTGGGTAACAGGCTTCTAAATTCCAGCTCTTTAAACAACTCCTCTACCTTGGCAAGGTCCCACTCTTGCGCTTCGGCCTTCTCCAGCTCCAGGTTCACCGTCAGGTCACTGCGTATCAGCGCCAGATCGCGGCTCATATAGGCCATCGCCTTATCGGCTTCCAATTTTTCGCGCAGTTTGCCCGGGATCTGGTCCAAGTGCGCGTAGATGTCATCCAGAGAGGAGTACGTGGCGAACAGGTTTTGGGCTGTCTTCTCACCCACGCCTTTAACGCCGGGGATATTATCACTGGTATCACCTACCAGCGCTTTGTAATCGACCACCAAGTGGGCTGGCACGCCGAACTTGGCGCGCACGTCGTCATCATTTACATAATCGCGCGCGTCGGCCAGTTTGCCGCCTTCGGGAAGGTTCACGATGATCAACCCGCCCACCAGTTGCAGCAAGTCTCGGTCGCCAGTGATGATCTTGACCCCAATACCTTGCGCCGCAGCAGCCTTGGCCACCGATCCCAGCACATCATCAGCCTCGTACCCATCCATCTCCAGCCGCGGAATATTGAAGGAATCTACCATTTGCCGGATGCGGCCGATCTGAACCTTCAGGTCGTCGGGCATCTTTTCACGGGTGGCTTTGTAATCCGGGAACATCTCGTCGCGGAAAGTTTTGCCGGTATCAAAGGCAACCGCCAAGTAATCGGGCTTTTCCACTTCCAAAATACGCATTAGCACGGTGGCAAAACCATACACCCCAGCGGTGGGTTCCCCTTGGGCGGTTTGCCAACGGCCAGCGCTTGGGCCATTGTTGAGGGCAAAAAAGGTGCGGTACGCAAGCGCGTGGCCATCGATTAGATAAAGTGATTTGGGCATAAGCCTATTAAACCATAAAAGCAATTGCAGGGTCAATTTGCCGCTCGGGTCATTGCATCCACGTTTGCCATAAGCGTATACTTAAAGAGAGGACGGCGGGCTTTTCAGTTTAGGAGTTCGTTATGAAAAAAGATTTTGGATTATGGATTGACCATAAAAAAGCAGTGATCGTGGACCTGGCTCACGGCTCGGTCAAAACGATCCCCTCTGAGATCGCGGATGTCTTTCCTCCCAGCGGCAGCCATGGTATCACCGGCATTGGCGCAAAAGATTATCCCGCCGAGGATAACCGGGACCGGCACATAGAAAAATTCTTATCCTTGTTCTATGCCAAGGTCGCCAAAGAGGTATCGGATTCGGATCGGTTGTTCATTATGGGGCCGGGAGAAGCCAAGCTGGAGTTCACAAAAAACACCCCCAGGTTGGCGGCAACCGTAGATACCATTGAGGCAACTGATAAGCTGACCGATCGCCAGATCTTGGCGCGTGTACGCCACCATTTTTCTCAAGCCGCATAATCACCTGCCTTACCCTCTATCCGCCCCCATTCTCCCCTCCCAGGCATACCCTGGGAGGGTGCTTTTTTTGTGGCATTTGTCATGTTGCGTTGGCGTTAAAACGGTGATAATTAAAGTAACAAAAGTTGCACCCTACACCGAAACCGTTTTTAAGGAGCGTGAATGGAAACACCCTGGGAATATCGCTTTGCCCACCGAATTCAAAAAATGGGCAGTTCCATTATCAGAGAATTGCTCAAGCTAACAGAAGATCCGGCCATCATTTCTTTTGGTGGTGGTTTGCCAGCGCCAGAGGTCTTTCCGCTGGAAAAGTTTAAAGATGCATGCAATATTGTTTTGGATAATTTTGGACCCCAAGCCTTGCAATATGGGGCTACGGATGGTTATCTGCCCTTGCGGGAAATGATCTCTCGCCATAAATCACGATATAGTGTTTCGGTCAGCCCCAACAATATCCTCATTACTTCCGGCTCGCAACAAGCGCTCGATTTTATTGGTCGCCTTTTTATCAACCGTGGAGATTACATTGTGGTGGAAGGACCCACTTACCTGGGCGCCCTGCAAGCCTGGAATGCCTATGGCGCCCAATACATCACCGTTCCAGTAGATGAAGATGGTATGAATGTTGATGAGTTGGAAAAAGCCTTGCGGGTTGGCCCCAAATTTATTTACTGCCTGCCCAACTTCCAAAACCCCAGCGGGGTTACCCTAAGCCTGGAACGCCGCCAGCGCATTGTAGAACTGGCCGACAAATACGGCGTGCCGATCATTGAGGATGACCCCTACGGCCAACTGCGTTACGAGGGCGAACACCTGCCGTCGCTGGCATATTTGGATAGCATCTACCGCGGTGATAATGGCTCATACACCGGCAACGTCATTTACCTGAGCACTTTCTCAAAACTGTTGGCGCCAGGCATACGGCTGGCATGGGTTATCGCCCCCGAAAAAGTGATCCGCAAGTTGGTGCAAACCAAGCAGGCGGCAGACCTGCACACTGCTACCTTTAACCAAATGGTGGCATACGAAGTCGGCAAAGGTGGCTTTCTCGATGAACACGTAAAGGTGATCCGCGAGGTGTACAAGCAACGGCGCGATGTAATGTTGGAGACAATGGAAGAGGTTTGGCCTTCCAGTGCCAGCTGGACCACCCCGTTGGGCGGGATGTTTTTATGGGGAATGGCGCCAGAAGGGATCGATACCACCGAGTTGCTCAAAAAAGCGATCGACCGCAAGGTGGCCTTTGTGCCAGGGTTTGCCTTTAATGCCGATGGCAAAAGCTCCAACGCCATGCGGCTCAACTTTTCGTACTCCAAACCAGATACGATCAGGGAAGGCATCACCAGATTGGGCGTTTTGCTCAAAGAAGAATCGATCAAATAACAAAAAAACGGGAGCCGGCAAAGGCTCCCGTTTCTGTTATTCCATTATTCTTCAAGGTAGGCAACGTAGTCTGCCCTGGCCACCCCTTGCTCAAATGCTTTTAGCGCCACTGCCTTGGCTACCGCCTTGTGCACATCCTTGTCCAGCGGGTTCGGCACCAGTTCGCCGGGTTTGGTCAACCGAGCGATCGTCACGGATGCAGCGATCAACATCTCCTCGGTGATATCGCGGGCGTTGGCGTCTACCGCCCCTCGGAAGATACCCGGAAAACCCAGCACATTGTTCACCGATTTTCCATCCGC
>SXGU01397131.1_pt1 | contig 23355 bp, 25 predicted proteins | sample 3174531 | NCBI WGS metagenome assembly SXGU01 (sample SAMN11356863, study PRJNA531348) | freshwater metagenome | isolation source: freshwater sample F1-140 | place: China: Fuxian Lake, Yuxi | collected 2017-12-25
AGGCCGAACAATCGAACCAATGGCTTCAATGCTGGGGAATGTCGTCAATGACGGTGGCCGGAGCATGCCGGCCAGGGAAAGCTCACCAGGTGAGCAGTGATCCGGAGGATCGGAAGGCTGATTCACACCGAGAATCAGAAAACGGGTCCATGGTGTAATGGATGGACGGCCAAGAATTTAAGGAAATACTATCGAATTTTTTGATTCACTGCAACTATTAGACCACGACATATAGCTGCAACAATTACATATTCCGCTAGCACAGTTTCTCCGGTTATTCGTGAGCGATTGAACCAACAGATATCGGTGCACGGCTAGTAAGTGTGTCGTGTCCTTTTGCTGGAGGAAACGGCAGGATATTCGATCCGCTTGGATCCATCGCGGCATTCCACGACCACCATCCATCAACCCCAAAATGCTCGCGGTAATACCCAATTTTTTCCGCTTTCCTGGCCTCGTATGCCTCATCGTTTCTGCCGAAAACCTCCAGCGGCGCCTCTTTGGGCGTGTCACGCAAAATGAAATCTGGGAAGACAACGTCCTCACTGGCTTCAAATCGAAGTGGTTTAATAAAAGCGCGACCTTCCGCGGTCAGCTTGTCCGCGATAACGCGCTCATAGCTTGACTCCACCGGAATCCATTGATCAGTGACCGCCATCAGGGCGACGTCAACCACGTTAGCAACCGAGCATTTTGTGCCCGCCTTGGGGTCGATCTGCGCGATCGCAATCACCTTATGCCCTTGGCGCCACGCGGCGACTGCGGACGGGAAGCGCCGTTCCACGGAAAACCAAATCGCTTCAGTCATAAACATCGGAGGAATGCCGTAGAACCCTGCGATCGGAAGCTTACTGACGATCATTGATTCTCGCTCGGGCGAGTGGGTCGCCAGTGGGGCAATGACAAGCATTCTGCTCTTGGTCTTAATTGCTTCTCGTACCTTATCAGCATTACGCTTCTCATCGGGACTGCCTTCCGCGCTGGTGGCGAGCAACAGCACGCGCGATAAGTTATGCTTGCCGGCGGTGATGTGTTCAGCTGCGCCGTTAAGCCACCAATGAATCCTGTTGACGTTTCGTTTGCCCTGCATAGCTGGCCACCAAACGTTCAGGTCGGTCTCCGTCCATAATAGGTGCAGCAAACCGAGCAACTTCATGGCAGGCTGGGTGCGGCTAATACCGGCGGAAGGCAGCGGCAGTTCTGGTTTCGCCGTTGCGGGTAAGGCGTCACGCTTTGTCAGACCGATTCCGAGGCGGATTTTCATCGTGCCGTCGGCGCGCTCCTCGAGCACCCCTTTTTCATAGGATGAGCATCCGGACTTAATCGAGTTTGGCGAATAAAAACGGCATTCCTTCGCATGTTCCCATCCACTGAGCGGGAATCTCGCCAAGCCATATGTATCCGAATCATCGTAGTGACGTATCGACAACTGTTTTGCTCCGATCCCAGAGCAACAACAATGAACGATCGCTTTGCCGTATGCTTCTTGTAGCACCTTCTTCCACGGTCTTGCAAATTCGGGCTTGGTTTGGAATGCGGGAGAATACCTTGTGGTTTGTCCGCCATATTGAATGGTGACTGCTACGACATGTTCCATGCTCTCTCCCCTATTCAGACCAGTCCGGTCTGCGTGTCAACGGCATCAATGTTTTCGTAGTTGGATCGTGTTTTCAGAATCATCTGTTCCAACGCTACTTGGGCAATCCTTAGAAGCCGGTCAATGGTGCAGTATGTACCCATCCAAATACGGATCGATTCTATATCGGGCCCGTCGTCAACCCTGCAACACCAATTCAGGGCGTTTTTCTTTTTCCGGCAGAATGAATCCAGATTCAAAAACAAACTGACTGATTCGTGTCTCATCTGCATAAATCACCAGGGAGTCTCGTGCCCTGGTTTCTGCGACATACATTAGGCGGCGCTCTTCCTCAAGCTGCTCCTGGATAAACTCCGCTTCTTTTGAGGGAATCAACCCTTGATTGCAATCTGCAAGAAAAACGTACTCCCACTCAAGTCCCTTAGATGAATGGAATGTGCCGAGCACTACACGCGGCATGTTGGGTTCTTCGTCATTTTTGGCACGAATTAGTCGTTGCCGCAGGTCGCCACGAACCAGGTCCAGTAGTTCCAACGCAGACTCGATGAGATTGATGGATCGCGTGTCCTTCTTTCCTTTTCCTGCCTCTTGATTTTTAATCTCAATGACACGAATCATCCAGCTGCAGACACCATATATGACGCCTTGCGCGGCTTCGCTTGGGTCATCTGGGTCCGTAAGAGTCTTGATCCACCCTCCGGCAAGAACAGCAAACTCGGCAAGTTGCTTTCCATACTCGCTGTTATGTTTGGATGCGGCGTGCTTCGGGTTGAGGAAGTTATGTACGCCTTCAAAAAGCTTCTTGATATCATCCAGCACAATATCGGCTACGCCAAACCACTTCAGTGCAATTTCCAGACCGGTGTTATCTCTATTGTGAAGCGACGTCAGCAATGAAGTCAGCGTCTCGACAACAGGCTCCTCCCATATCGGTTTTCGCCCGACTCTAAAACAGGGAATCTGGGCTTTAATTAATTCGCGCTCGATCGGCAACAGATTAAAGTTCGTCCTCGTCAGGATAGCGATCTGCCCTTTTTTTACTGTATAGGCGTACTTGTTGGGCTTTGAAGGATCGTAGTTTCGCGGCGCAGGATTGTCTTTGCAGATCGCAATAATTCGGCTGACAATATCCTCGTATTGTTTATCGCGTTCACTGTATAGGATAAGTTTCGGCTCTATCCCTGGACCTCGGTCGGAAATGAGTTGCTTCGGAATTCGATCGCTATTGTGTGAGATTAGCCGGGATGCGTTATCAAGGATCTGCGAGGTGCTTCGGTAATTGATATTGAGCGTCAGGATCTTTGCGTCCGTCATTTTCGCGAACTCCATCATGCCGTGATAGCCTAGTCCACGCCGGAAGCTGAAAATCGATTGATCGTCGTCTCCTACGCCAGTCATGCTGCAATAGTCATTGTTATGGCAATAGAGCCATTCCAGCTGTGGGCGATCGATATCTTGCATCTCGTCGACCAGGATGTTCGTTGCAGGGAGCGGGCGCAGTCGGTCAGCCTGGTTCTTCGCACGCATCAAACTTACCGCTCGGACCATCATATCGGTGAAGTCCATTTTCTTTTCCTTGCGGAGCAGTTCGGCGTATGCGTCGTGCAGTTCAAGGACTTCGGGTTGCGATTCGAATGAATGGCGATCGAGTTTGCAAGCGCTGACTAATGCACCTGCTTTATCGGCTTCTAAGTCAACGCCCGTCTGCCGCAAGGCCAGCATGAGGTAATAGTTAGCCTCAGTGTCGTTGAGCACGCGCGAGGCTTTTCCGGCCTGAACGAGTTGTCGTAATGCGATCGAATGAAACGTTCCCGCCGTGACGTATTGGAGTTGCTTTGGCGGGACACTCTTCTTCAGTTTTTCCTTAAGCTCGTCTGCAGCCTGTCGAGAAAACGTGATGAGAATAATGTTGGGTTCGCGAACGGTCGCGAGGATATGCTTCGTCTTTTCGATAAGGACCGCGCTTTTCCCGCTGCCTGGAACAGAGCAGCAAAGAACGTTGCCTTCAGCGAAGACCGCTTCGGCTTGAGCCTCGTTGAGCTCGATGATCGCAGCCACTGGCGCGAAACCCCATGCCTTTAAGTGGAGACAGCTTCTGCACTCGTCGCCTCATTTGCGGGCGGTTCTCCATCCAGTTTATCGGATGGTTCAGTCTCCGGTATTTCGACCTGCGAGTCCTTCTTCTCTGCCGCCACTTTTTGCTTCTTTGCCTTGTCGCGCTCACTCTGCAGACGCCGGCGAGCCTCCTCTTCTGCACGCCGCTGCTCCAGGACTTTTTGGATCAGTTGGTGGATGGCCGTGTAATGCTGATTGATCTTGCGAGTCAGGCCGGTGACTGTAGTACGGGCGTCGCGCTCATTGTTAAGTTTTGCGCTTAGGGCTTCGCCGTCAGTCCAATTGGAGGGGCCGATTTCACCGGTCACCCAAAGTTGATAGTTCAGAGTAAGGTAAGTGTCGGCTTTTTTGAGGAGTTCTAGCCATTTTGTGGCGGTGCGCGTTGTGCTGTCTGCTTCAAACAGTTTCAGGCCGGAACCTCCACGCATTACGAGCTCGGACATGCCTGCCCCTTTAAGGATCTGCTCGGCTTGCGTAATACGGGTATCGAAATGACTTTGCGCCAACTCGAAAGCCCTGAATACTTCCTTCTCTGCTTTCAGGATTTCCTCTTCCTTGTAGATTTTTGCGCTGACTTTGTCGGAAAGGATCTGGCGAGCTGTGATGGTGATGTAATAAACATCGCGGGAGACCACCTCCCACTGACCTTGCAGGATCTTGATGATGGCATCATGATTCAACCCCACCGGTTGCGGGACACGTAGAGCAGAATCGAGCCGTTTAAAGAAACGCATGTTGCTCGATTTCAGCCACTCGGTTTGAGGCGCAGGTTGGTTTGCTGAAGGCTTATTGGTAGTTTGGGTTGCCATTTCTGATCCTTGGTCAGTCGTTCGCAAGGATGATTGCACACCCCTTAATCTGTCCACTGTGCGAGATTTGCCCAGGATTGCCGCTATTGCGCGGAAAAAGGTTTTCGAAACAAAAGTTGCCGTCTCCGCTGCCGCACCATGTGCTATTTTTCCGTCCAACGGCACAATGAACCTCAACACTGCACCCGGTAAACTTCGAGCACGCTCTCGGAATGCAACCCTGGAAGACGCCATGCTAAATCGCTCAACCTTGTCACATCACCATCAACATGCTCAGGAGAGCGGTGTCATTGGCGGTCTGTACAGTCACTTCACCGGCAACGGCTCACGAACCCGAATAGTAGGATTTCTCGTGCGCGGCTTTTTCAAGAGCGCAGCCTGCACGCTGATCTTCTTGGCCTTAGCTCCCTTATCTTCAGTTGCCGGGATGGCTGCAGCCAACGATAACTACGCATGGTTGGCTGATTTCGCGGATCGGAGTCTTTCTGCACCGTTGGATGTACTCGGCCTACAGGTGCTGTCTCACTTACATTCGTTCCTCGCACAAAGCATCATCTTTGGAATCGGATTTGGCTTGGGCTTTACATTGCTCAGCGTGGTGCGATCTTTCGATGATAGGTCCTAGCGAGTCGAGGGAATGCACACAAACCGGGATCCCGCTAGGAAGGCGCCATGAGGTCTGAGGGTTCGAAAATGTGGTTACTCGCGATTGGCATCGTCGTAGCCCAGATCGCCTTCAGTTTCCTGCTTTCTATCCTTTGTAACGGCTCTTTTCAGAGCGCATGGGTCGGATGGCTTGTTCAAGCTCCTGGAATTATTGTCGCAGGTTGGCTCGCATGGACCGGGCGTTCAATGAGAACCACCATGTCCTTTGCCGGCGCCGCGCTACTCCTTGCCGTCGGAGTCGCTTTGGGGTCACCGTCTGGCACGTTCACACATGAGCCGGCGCTGCTATATGCGATTTCTTCCATTGCCGTTTCAGGCTTGACCATTCCTATCTTGTTCGGCGTCAACAATCTGTTCATTCTCGCAGTTCGACAGCGATTCGATACTCACACTGCTTCAGTGAAAAAAAAGTTCCATTAGCACACACTATCTAGGAGACCTTTGTCATGGGATTTAAATGTCCGCTCTGTGGAGGCGATTTCCCCGGGGGACCGGAGGCAATAAAGGATCATGTACCGAATTGCGCATCAAAACGCCTTCTCGCAACAGAACGCCTGCGCACCGTTGCGGTTCTTGAGCGCGGAACTGCGATCGCACCGTTTGTGCTGAACACACGCGAAACGTCCGTTTTTGAAAAGATCAAGCAGCGCATTGACCTTGATCGTGAAATGGCACAACGCGAAGCAGACATTTGGATGCGTTCCGCAGCCACGAAGAATCAGCTCGCTAATCGCAAAAAAGCGGTTGCCAGCATTGGTTTGGGTGACGAAATTCAGTTTCTATAGATTGTAGTCAACCGCGCTTTTGGATCCAATAAAATTCTCTTACTTCAACGCCAATGATCAAACCTGAGTTTATCGAAAAACTTATCGAACGCGTTGATCTTGTATCTCTCATTGCAGGGTTTGTCGAACTACGGAAAACCGGGACAACTCTGGAAGGGATCTGCCCCTTTCATGAAGAAAAATCTCCATCGTTCAAGGTCTATCCTGCTACGTCCGAAGTGGGACATTACTACTGTTTTGGCTGCAACAAGCATGGAAATGCGTTGTCGTTTGCAATGGAAAGGATCGGCCTTTCTTTTGGCGATGCAGTCAAATACCTTGCTCAACGGGAGGGGCTTCGGGTTGAGTACGAAAGGAAGCAGCAGCCAGAAGAAAGCAAGAGGGATTCAGACGAGCAGCAAGCGCGACAACGGACGTTATCTGTACTAAGAAAAGCGTCCGGTGAGTTCTATCGGCGCCTACTATCCACCGAGGCAGGGCCAGCCAGGGACGAATTGAATCGCCGCGGCATCGAAGCGGAGACTATCCTACGTTATTCATTGGGGTATGCGCCAGATGCATGGAATACGCTTACACGCAATTTCACTTCTAGTCACGACACTTTGATCGATGCGGGTCTTGCGGTACGCCGGCAAAACAGCGAAGGCGCATACGACTTCTTCCGCAATCGCCTTATGTTTCCTATCTACGACATCAAAGGAAGTGTAGTGGCTTTCGGTGGACGTAAAATGGCACAAGAGGATGGCCTAGGGCCAAAGTACCTAAACAGTCCAGAGACGATTGTCTTTAAAAAAGGTGCCGAGCTTTTTGGGCTTTATCAGGCCAAAGATGCCGTCATTAAAAGCGGTGAAGTCGTTGTCGCTGAAGGTTACTTCGATGTCATAACGCCTGCTCAGCATGGAATCTCAAATGTGGTATCAACGTGCGGCACAGCACTAACTGAAGGACAATTGTCGAAATTGTTGCGAATCGCCAAAAGGATTACCTTCTGCTTTGACGGTGATACGGCCGGACACAAGGCGACCTGGCGTGCGGCAGAAATGCTACTGAGCACACTCACGGATGAACACGAGATTCGGTTTTGTACTTTACCCGCCACCCATGATCCTGATAGCTTGGTGCGAGAACAAGGGCCTGATGCATTCACCGCACTATTGCGCGACTCCCCTACTCTTGCTGAATATGTTTCGGCAAAGTTGATTCAGAAGGCGCGGTTAACTTCACCTGAGGGGAAGACGGCCTTCATCAAAGAGGCGATCCGCTATTGGCGCAAGTTCCAAGCTCCCGTCCTTGCCTTCTTCTTTAGAAAGCATATTTGCACGGCCGTTGGCATACAGGAGGAGGAGTTCGACTTTCTTGTGTCGACAACTCAACGCAAGGCAGCGTAACCACCAAACTCCACTTACAGTTTGAAATAGCGGCTAGCCAACCACCGAGCATTCAACGGCCATATTACGCTGAGTGATAGATCCAGCAATCGAACAAACCTTTCGATCAGGACTGGAGGGCTCACCGACAAGTGCCGTATAGCGACTTACTGCTGTTTCGCGACTTGTCCAGTCCAACATGGAAGTTAGTGAATTCTTCGATAGCGTTCCGACGAACTTTGCGTGCGCCTGGCAGGAATGATAGTTCTGCGTAGCGACAACTAACCGCGCGGTGTCCACACTGCACACGGCGTATTTTGCCGTTACTCGGTGGCGCATCAGGAAGACCTCACTGCCATTGCCCAATCTGCCTCCGAATATCACGTCAACAATGGACATGCTTTCGAAAGCTTGCTGATTAGACTCAGCGGTCTTAAGTAGTTGTGCAATAGGTGAACTGGGCATGCGTAGTCTCACAAAGCGGGTCTCAATCTGACGTACCAGTATAGCGACGCTTTCTTCACAACGGTTTCAAGAAAATTGCGATGTGAGCGCGGTTTACGTCCTTTCTTCCATGCTGTAGGCGTTACATATTCTGTTTTAACAGGGCGCGCGGAAAGCCTCCGTTCAAGGGGAGGATGAATACTGCGGACGCCTAAGGAGTTCTTCCCGTCCGCTACTCAGGCGTTTGCTGCTGTTCGATGTACTGGCGAATGATCGCAATTGGAGCTCCACCGCGCGATGGCAGATGATAGGAACCATCCGCCGCGCAACCGCTGCAATTTTTTAACATTTGACGTGTGCGGTTGAGTGGTGGTCTGAATATAGTTTCAGGGTATCTGGATCGGGCTGCGCCCAATCCGGCAACCTTCAGCTAATGTACGTTCAGACCGCAGAAAACACTCTCATGACAAAACTTCGATTCTTTGCATCCCTGTTGTTTCCCTTTTTGCTTTCGAACCAGGCGATCGCCGATGAAGCGTCGGTAAAAAAAGCGGTTGAGCAAAAACTGAATACCACCGTTGAGAAGGTCACGAAAACGCCATACCTTGGGCTATACGAGGTATTTGCTAGCGGCCAGATCCTCTATACCGACGAGAACATCACGGCCATCCTGGCAGGTCCGCTGCTCGACGCAAAGAGTATGAAGAACGTTACCGCCGAGCGTATGAAGATTCTGACTGCAGTAAAGATCAACGACCTCCCATTGGATCTGGCGGTCAAAACCGTGCGAGGCAATGGGTCGCGCACGTTGGTGTCGTTCGAGGATCCGAATTGCGGCTATTGCAAAAGCATCGCGAAAGACTTTAGCAAGCTGGACAACGTCACGATCTACACCTTCGTGTACCCGATTTTGTCGGAAGATTCGAAGGACAAAGCGAGGAAAGTTTGGTGCGCAGCCGACAGGTCTAAAGCATGGAATTCCTTAATGCTCGACGGCACTCAGATCTCTGGTGATGCGTCTTGCGACGTTCCGATCCAACAAGTTCTGGCTTTAGGCAGAAAGCTGTCTGTGACTGGCACGCCGACGCTTGTTTTTGAGGACGGTGAACGCGTGCCAGGCGCAATTGGTCATGCAGATATCGAGGCGCGACTGAGCCGCGGAAAAAGTGCTTCCCGCCTGCCCAATGTGGCAGGAAAATAGCTTAAACCCAGTGAGTGTCGTTGGTGGAATTCTACAGACCTCTGGGTCGATAAGAAGAAGACCAATGAACGCGCGCAAACAGTCTTATATGAGATTCGCGAAAGTCCTACGTGTCGTCATATCGGCAGCCAAGCTTTAAAGGAAAATTCCAATGCATGATGAAACCTTGAGTCCAAAACAAATGGATGCCGCAGTCGAAGTAGTGGACGCTCAAACTCAGACCGCCATCGCGGAAAGCAACCGTGACGCTATGGTCGTGACTGAAATACGGGTAACAGTGGAGTCGCTGGAATGCCCGCACTGCAGAGCGACGATTGAAGGCTGGATGCGTGATCCTCGCGGCGTGTCAGACACTTGCGACAAGTGCAAGAAGCCTTTTCGCGTATCCCCAGATGCGTCCCTGAGGATCGACTAGGGACGCGTCAACAACACACATCGACGAGACTTCATTTCGTAACACTCCCACCAAACAGCAGCACCATACGCACTCGCCGAGTAAGCCGATCCTCGTATCGCACCCTACCGCCATCCCGTCTCGTAACTTTTCCAAATACACGCATCGGCTTCATCTAGGATAACAACTGTACTGATGTTACTTAGTGGAGGACGATATGAGCACGAACAGCATCTCAGCGCTGAAAGGCATTTGCATTACACCACCCGTCATTGGCCGGATCTCCATTGGCCATGTTGAAGTGCGTCCGGACGGCAAGGCGATTCCTCAGAAAGACGATTACATCAAGGTAACGACCCTGGTTCAACGGGAAGACCGATCTTGGGAGCCACATCCGATCCAACAGCAGCTTAACGGTGCCGATATCGCCGACGCAAACGACGCTACTGCGCAAGAAAAGCTGATTTCAATTCCCATTCGGATCGCTTATGACAATCCGCAGCTGAGCTTGAACTCCAGTTATTCATGCTTTGAGTTTGGATCGGGACGTATGCTGTGTACGAGCGATGGTGAGATGGCCAGGCGATCAACGGACAATGGCGTTGTTACGATGTCTTGCCCGCGTCCCAAAGAATGCGAATTTGGGAAAAAGAACCAGTGCAAAATTATGATCCGCTTTTACTTTCAGATTGAAGGGCAGGACGACGATCTCGGGGTCTTTATTCTACGGTCTAAATCCGAGAACTCTTTCAATGCAATCAGTGGACGCATTGCGATGTGGCATGGAGGTATGAATGGGAAGATTGCCGGCTTGCCGCTATTGTTGACTTTGAAGGCCAAAACAACAACGGCTAGTTTCCCCGACCCGATTTACTACGTTGATCTGGTTGATCGGCCAGGAATGAGCCGGGGTGAAGCCATTAAGGCAGCACGCAAGTACCAGAGGGAAGTGTCAGAGGCGGAGTTCAATGCCGAGGGCATGGAACAAGCGTTGATTGCGGGGTTGGCTAACAGCGCATTCGCTGAACAACTGGAAGACGCCGACGAATGGATTTCCGATGACGCGTTGATCGGCCGGGCGGAGCAAAACCTTGGTTTGCGCCGAAGCGGAATCCGAGGCTTGGACAACTTGATGAAGAACCTTGTACCAGAGCACGCCGCGGCTACCGTCATGTTGAAGAGCGCTTTGGCATCCGCCGGCGCCGCCAATCCGGATAACTTGATCGATGACGATACTGTGTCTGCTGAGTGCGACGGGGCGCCGAGTATCGTTACTCCACAGGAGATAGTCGGAGAAACAGTCGCACCGGCACTCGAAGCAACAGTGCTGGCGATATCGCAGGCAGCCACCCTGCCTGATGTTTCCAATGCCTCGGCGCCACCTCCCCCCACCGATTCTGCCTCCGAACCGGTAAAACGCATCAGCACGGTGCTGGAGGTCGTTGTAGCAGCAGGTGCCAGCATTGATCTGCCTTGGACACAGGATGACTGCCTGGCAGTCGCTATGCCCTGAGCGCCGTATTCCCGGGCTCGTTGGGCATCAAAGATCCGGCCGTGTTGCTTGAAACGGTCGGATAAGCCGTATTTTGCGGTTGATGACGGAATAACCCAAAGAGCCGGATACATCATGAACAACAATGCAAATGCTCTCGGACTGACAACCGTATCTTTAGTCGATGATGCCGCACATCCCAACGTTGACTCGTACGGCGTTGAGTCATCGCCCGTGACGGTCGAGATCGGCCAATGGTACTGGGTCAAGGATTGCGATAAAACGTGGGATGAGGCCACGAAAAAATACAAGGAAACGCCTTACGAATGGCTTGGTTGCGTGATGCATGTCGGGAGCAATTACCTTGAGCTTAGGAGCCCTCCTAAGCCAAATAGCGGGTACTCGTATACTCGTATGCATTTCGACGATTACTGGAAAGAGTTGCGGTTTGAGCCGAATCCGGAGGTGGTTATTCGTGGCCAGATCGAGCACTACCAAGCTTTGGCTAGTAAGCATCTTGCCGAAGTTAAAGCTATTACCGCCAGGCTTGGGGTCTCGTCGCAAGCCTCAATAAAGGGCCACTCCACCAGCGGTGGAAAAGCAGAGAATGCATTGATGGTTGTCTCCGGCCAGCAGGACATCAAGCAATATGAAAATGCCCTAGTTCTCGCCAAAGACAAATTACTGCCTGAGTTGTTCGAGGCAATCAAGCACGCCAACGGCGAGGTAACCAGGTGGATGACCGCCAATACCCTTCCGATGGAAGCTATGACAAATGGCATGAAAGGCACCATCAACGATATCAAGGATCGGATTTTCAACGTCAGCCTATATGCGGGGCTTACCGAGCAAGCGGTGAGATGCCGCGACGGCGATCCTGCCGCGTATCACGAAAAACTCAGAGTAATGCAGCGGATGTTGTACATGGATGAGGAATGTCTGCTGAACTATCGCCATGGTGGAATGGAATTTCGGAATATTGCGAGCTTTGACGCCTGGATTTCGGAAGACGTAAATCGTGACCGTATTCTTCCTTTTCCAAGATGTCTCGTTGCTATGCGCGTGAGACGTAATGGAAAGGATCGGAAGTGGGACGGCAGTATAAGGTCGTTGTTCATCAACATAGAGCTTGCGGAATCGGACAAATTCACGTTCTTGTACATCCGCAATGGCGATCAAGTCCATCGGCTTTCATGCGACCTCGACTTCGGAGAAACGATCTTTCCAGACAAGGTGGTATTTGATCCGAGCGTTCCTGTCATGGTAAAGATGTTTGCCAACAAAGTTGAGCAGATCATTACGCGCGACGATTACGACGTGCGCGTGGTCGAAGAGAGGCAGCGCAAGAAACTGTCTTCCAAGTGGGAAAAGGAGAACCCGAAAAAGGCTTGGGAATTGGAGAATCCGAATATGGTTTGGTCGTGGGCAAATCCTTACCGCGATAATAGCCGCTTCGTCCCCCACGAATGGAAGCCATTCGACCATAGCAATGTATATTTTGACGATATTGCGGAAAAATTTGCAGAGCAAATCAAGGAGCACAACCGCATTGCCCTGATCATTCAGGGGCTGTTTGACCGTTCAGATGTGCTGCACCCGCATCCTCCAGCGAAGATCTGGTCGCCGGATGGTTTTGCGGCAGTGATCGAATTGATTTACGACGCGTCTACAACGCTCCATGACGGAGAAGCACCGGATTTCGAAGCTTACATGCGCCGTTGTAATGAAAGTCTTGACCTTGAGTCCGTGGTCATCGGGCAAGAGGTTTTTTGGATGGAGAAAGAGGCAGAAAAGGAATGCCGTCGACGTGATGGCGACTGGCGCGATAAGTCGGAGTACCGTCCCAAGACGTTCAAGCCTCATGGCAATCCAGGACCCGGGTACATCGCACGCATGGCTCACTGGAAACCGCGTTCAAGGGTGGCCACATTTACCTGGAACAGGGAGCGTCAAACAAGCGATTACTGGAAAGGGAAGCGTTACGGCGATCCAGTTCTGACGTCGATCACTGTGCCTGCAGATCGCTTATTCAATGTCAGCGCCTACCGGCCTGGCGATTACCTTCAATTCTTTCAGGACTTTCGGACGAGACAAGCTTACCTGAAGTGGGCGCCGATGCTACTAGCCGCAGAGGAATATCACGCCGGCAAAGATATGAATGTCCAAAATCCTGTTTAGAGTTGGCACTCGTCTACGACGCGTCCGATCCGGCAGATCGACCAAGCACAGTCACTGCCGGTATCGCTGCTTTCCGTGCGGCCCATGGAGCAATAAGGATATACAGATCCGACGACGCATGCGTTCAAAGCGCACAGGAATACGTAGGCAGCGGGTTAATGCAGGTATTTCGCGTACATCCCCAAGCCAATCGCACCAAGAATAGCACCAGTGAGTAAGGTCAGCCACAAAGAGCTCGGTTGCCTCTTTTCTTGGGAGATCTTCGCTTCTTGCAATCTGCTGATTTCGCGATCGCGCAGGACTACCAGGTCGTGCGCGGCCGCTTCCCGGGTGCGAGCCTGTTGAAGGTCGACGGCTGTTGCGTTCAATTGCCTCTCAACCTCAAGCACCCTGAATTGCAAGGTACGCAAGTCTTGTGAAACGACTTCGCACATTTCTCTAATATGCACTCCGGCATGAGTCGGGGTGTTCGCGGAAAAATCGGCCACCAGGTCGAGAAGAGTTCTGTTCGCCGTATGGCCGAGTCCGACAACACGGTAAGCATTCTTCTGCGCGATTGCCTCAAGAACCTCGACAGAGTCGAATACGTCGAACTGAGTCTCGTCGCCCCCACCGCGAATGATCGCGACGATATCGCCGGCTGCTTGCCGGATCCCGGCTGCAATCTCATCGACGGAAAGGATGTTGACAGGGATCCTATCCACGACGATCCGATCGCCAAGCTTGTCGATCTCATGGAGAAAATCCTGGTCAACCATGGATTGTCCACACCGTGACATCACAACTGACAGCCTGATCTGTGGGTTTGTGGGAAATGCAATTCTCCTCGCACCTAACCCTTTCAGATGCGCCAGTGTGGCTTTCTCCGACCGCACCTGGTCACTGGCGCCATCCTGCTCAAGCACTTTCATGTCGGCGACATCAAGTTTGATCGTCACCTGGTGGTCCGTATAGCGGGTAAAGTCAGTCTTCAGCAAGCCGGTTGCGATGACATTTTCGCCGCCCTTTAGGCGCAGACGACGAATAAGATCATTGGACATCTCCATGATGATCTCGTCCGATCCTCCATTGAGTTTGATTTTGTAGGACCGCTGGTAATTCTGCTGGTGGCGAAGCGTGCCGAGCGTGCCGTGTACCTGCAGGAGTCCGCCGGCGCCGGGTAGATTATCCGCAACGGACTGTCCGAGCGTCTTCCGAATCAATTGGACAAGCGCATCCACGCCGACTTCTGTGATCTGGATAGGTGCATTCATGATGGACTCCAAAGTGTCTCTTGAGACGGGTTTACTCATTTCAAATTGTACTGATTGGCGTGTACAAAATCTGAAATTTGATGATCTTCTCCGCAGGAAGAAAATCCAAATACACACTACATGAAGTGTCAAAATGAATTCATCGAGAACAAGGAGCACAGTTGATGAATGCACTGACCAACCCCGCCCATCTTCAGATGCCTGCCATACAGCCAGGAGCGTCGTTGCTCGACGTGTTCAATCAATACGGCGAGCTGATCGACATCTCAAATGAGGTCTACCATGCTGACCGGAGCTGTGTATCTTCGACTGCGTTAAAGGCGCTATTGCGCTCACCTGCGCATTTCCAGCACTATTTCAAGAAGGAGCGCAAGGAAACGCCTTCCATGTTCTATGGAACGGCGTTTCATACGCGAATTCTCGAACCTGAACTGTTTTATCAAACTTACGTGACGACACTCGTTACCAATAAGGGGAAAAAGGAATATAAGGAATTTGCCGAGGCGGCCAAGGGGTACAGGATTCTGACTGTGGACCAGTCCAAAGGCCTTGAGATGATTGCGGAGAATATTGAAGGGCATGCCTCCGCCAGAACTCTACTACTTGGCGGTATCAAGGAGCAAACCCTTATCTGGCAGGATGAGGAAACGGGGATTTGGCTCAAAATTCGGCCGGACTGCTTGAATTTTGATGCGGATAGTGGTGTGTGCCTTGATCTCAAATGTACGAATGACGCAGACGAATATGCCTTTGTGCGCAGCTGCTTGAGCTACAACTATGATTTTTCGGCTGCGATGTATCTGGAAGGTCTTCGGACCATATTTCAACGAGATTTTGATTTTGCCTTTCTTGCCGTGGAGAGCGATGAGCCGCATCAAGTCGCCCTTTACGGTGCTCCGGACGAAATGATCCAACGCGGGAGACGGCGTTTCCGCAGTGCGCTGCGCCTGTTGCGCAAATCATTGGATAGCGGTGAATGGCCGGGGTACCAGCCGCACGGAGGCTATGAGGTCCTCAATTGGCCAAAGTATGCGCAGTGATCGAGACCGCCATATCTGCATTTTGCGGCCCGCAAATGAAAAACGGGGGCCGGTCATAGACCGGGCCCCCGTTATTTGATTGGACGGATGTCCTGCATGCCGCGAACGGCATTGTGAGTGATCGTAGTGGAGCAGGAATTAACTAACTTCCTGCTTCATGTTCATATGCAGCGGAAAGCAAACTGCACCCTGATCATCATTAGATATTCCAAGGACATGGCTTGGACAGTTTCCACACAACCATGTTTCGGAGTACGTCACACCTTCGACCTTCTGGACTTCGGTGTGAATATCTGCAAGCTGTGCCTGGTGACGTTGCTTCCAAGCGTCAGCTTGTTCAAGAGATGTGAACCGCATTTGCTACTCTCCCTTTAGTAAAGACAGACTCCTGCCATACGGGCTGGGGACTGATCGGTTTTCAGACTGTCATATCAAAAAGACTCAGTTGCTGAAGCTGCTTTTGCTGCGCGGCTTCCTTGATTGCCTCCAGACGTACCGGATGAAGTGCCGGCGGCACATCTTTGACGTCAGGGCATGTGGCGTGAAGAACGACATTCAATGATTCCGAGCGAGCAAGGCCATTGCCATGGTAGGCAATTACCTCACCAACCTGGACCTGATGAATGGAGCAGTTCGCCACCACCTGCAGCGCGAACATCCGAGCGCAAACAGGGTCAATATCGATACCCGTGACGCTCCATCTTTTCAACCCATCGAGGCCATATTCATCCAAGACGATCTGAAGAAGGCTCAGCATCATTACACCCGATCCAACAGCAGGATCGCATGCATGAATTAGCCGGCCTTCAGGCAAAGACGAGCCGCTGACTGTCATCCGTGCCATCATTTGAGCGACAGGTTGCGGCGTGAAGAACTGACCAAGAGAGGATTTGCCCCAACGGCTAACCAATTCCATGTAAATACTGCCTAGGAGGTCGCTGAACGGCTCTTCCTGTGCAACAGCGGTTTCATAGGCATGCAGTGCAAGCCTAACTTTCGGCTTTGCGTCGTCTGGAATCGGTTCCCATTCACGCATTCCCATGACCTGAAATGCCATGGAAAGCATCCACCGTAACATTTCACCTTGACGATAGCTTGGACAGGCGTCCAGGGCGTCTGCGACAAGTTTGATTGATGATGGTCTTGACATTGTCTCTCCTACGGAAAAAGAGGGAGAGATCCCCCGGCTCGGGAGGATCTCTCCCGGGCTGGGTTGTAGGCTGATCGATTTGCTGGCGCAAATGATCAACAGTAGGCAGTTTCCAAAGATTGGACTTCTTTGTAATCATGGTGAAGGTCTATGGCGTGACGCAGCGCGGCGTCGTATTGCCGGAACTGCACCGCAGAGGCGATATCGCAACTTCCCCCGCTGCTGTCTGTCACCTCGTACATAAAGTCGAAAGGCACGTAATCGACGGCGATGTAACGTGTCTGTCCGCCATCGCGGTCATCGACGAAGTACGCCTTCGACCAGCATAGATGCCGTTCCCGATGGTGTTCGGTAAAGAAGGCAAGATGCTGTCCATTCTCGTACGCATCGGCGGCCAACAGATCGCGTGTATCTTCGGCCGAATCAACATAGTCCTTTGAAAAGCCATTGGATACAGCATGTTGTAAGTCGTGATCTGCCATTGCATAGCGAGCGTCAAGAAATGCACACTCAATATGCAAGTTAAGTTGCCTCATCACGCTTGCGCATGCGAGTTCCAATTTGTGCTGAAAAGTGGAAGGAAACTCCATTTGATTCTCCTGTATTAAAAGGAGATACCGCCCCCAATCGGGAGAAGTATCCCAATTGGGGGGCTTAAGCCTGGAAAAGATTCCAGGCTTAATGGAAAATGCCGTTACCGGCAGACATCTGATCTACGTGAGCCTTGGCAGCAAGGTCAGAAATCAGGTTTTCGAAGAGCAGCGCGTTGTTGATCTGCTCAGAAATCGGTGCACCGATCTCTGTCTCTACTTTCAGATATTTGCGAGCGCAATCGATGGCACGTTCTACGGCGTCTTCGATTGCATCGAAAAAGTCAGTCGGTTTCGACTTTGAGACGAAAAGAGCTCTATCACTTCCGAGCTCATAATCGGTAAGGCACACACGATAAGTACGATCAGGCATAAACCTGACTTCACTGACAAAACGCGTTTTGCTCAAGAGATCCCGATTGACCTCGATTTCCCACAAGGGGAAACCTTTGGGATTGATCACGTCCGTAAGGGGCATGGTGTTGATCGCCGTAGCAATAGCAGACGCCAATGAGGTGGTTTTGATAAACATGAAATGACTCCTTGCAGAAAATGCAGAGAGTCCTCCCCAGCGGGGAGTGCCCGCCGCAATGGGGAATGGATGAGTATTGCTTCTCATCCGTCTGGCGAGTTTTGTACGTCAAAACTCGTAAAGTACGGGTCGCGAGCGACCAGAAAACCTACTTTTTCGCCGGTGGTAACCCTAATATCGGATATTGCCGGACAAGCATACGTGCGTGAAGTGCCAGTTCTTCACGAGCACGCATTAACCTGGTCATTTCAATGTCTTGGTATTGTCGGCCAGTGACAATATCTCCCGCGGTGTTGCAGGCGACAATGCACAGAATCTTATTCATATCGAACAATGCCGCAAGGTGAGTCAACTCCTTGCGGCTGGGAGAGCGCAACGATGACTCTTTGGGATTGCAAAAATCGATCACGGAATCTAGGTATCGCAATTCTGCTTCAACTGCTTCGGATAGATCCAGCGCGAGACCGGCTGTGAATAATTGGGTCTTTTCGAAAACAGAAACGACGCTTGTCGTGACACCAACCAAGCCGACGATGCTTATCCCTGCGATCGGGCCGTGTAGGCAGCTGGCCAGTGGGCCAAAGTCTGCAGATGAGCGAGAGTTAAATTGCTGCATGCCTGTTTAAGTAAATGGTTTGCGCTCGATATCGAGCAGCCAAAAACGCTTTTCCGAAAAACCGGCTGTTCTTGAGAAAAGCTTCTTCAACTCTGATTCTATATCATCTTTTTCCGCCGACATGGAGACATCCTCGTCGGCGGGTAACACTTGACCTGCCGACGAGGGATGAATCCTACTGATCTCCGGACGAACAACTGTCCCGAGGTAGACCGTACTGTGCATTGACGATCGTTCATCACGCTAACGAACTTTCTTTAGCGCTGCGCGCAGTTTTGCGCGCGTTTTTGGATCTGTACTCCCTTGTGCCAAGGAGTGATGAAGTTCGATTGCGAAACGAAACCCCATCTTGTTTGACACCGCTTCGAGAAACTGTTGAACTTTTTGATTTGTTGCCATCGTCGCCTCCTTTGTTTGACTAGAACACCCCCAAAGGACACTCGTGAATCTCCTTTGGGGGTGTTCCAGCGAACGCTGGATTCCCCGATTACCGACGATGATCAGTCAGTGATATTCGGCATTGACAACAAACCTTCTTCCTACTTCGCGGCTTGGTCGGCCCCGATCGATACCGCTATGTACGTCAGCGAATCGACTGGCGAATTGGTTACAGCAGACGCGACAATGGCGCCGAATGACACGACGCCGGCGAGAACACGGAAAAGACCGCGTGAACGCTTGGGCGCAGATTCGGTGCCGACTGCATTCGAGTCTTTGCCTGCTGCTTGAACTTCCCCCGAAGAATTGATTGCAGCCTCAACTCTTGGCAAGTTCTGCTCTTGCTGTTCCTGGGCGTTGGCACCAGTGGCGCCGACGACAAACGACAACAAGACTCCAAAAAAGGCGTTGCGGAATAATTTCATAGTGACACCTCATGTGTTTAGAGGACACCCACCCTTAGGGCAGGTGCCCCAAGGGGTTAAGGATCGCGTTATTCGCCGACTGCTTGAGCAATGGATTTCTCCATGCGCTCATGATGTGCAGCGACGGCGGATGTGCCAGTCTTTTGCAGGCTAATTGCAGATGCAGCTTGCGAGAGACAGATGACAGCGACTGCAGCAGCGACTAATTTCAACATAGCTATGCTCCAAAAAAATGGGAACACAGCATCCCGAGCCGGGAAGTAGTGTTCCCGGTGGGGGTACCAACTGTCAGAAGACAGTCGGCGGTTGAAGGAAGTTATGCAACCGAAGCAGCATAACATCCATGAAATCGAGGCTTGAGGACCGAGTGGAGTGTCCATCGAACCGAAGTTCGAATGGACACTCCAAACGGAGACCGGTTGGCAGACCGATCAGTGAGCGCTCCAAACATTTGCCAAACGTTTGATTGAGCCTGTTCGACAAGCGAACAGATCCTAAAGGATGCTGGTAGTGCCGTCAGTGACGGAGGTCGGTAAACCGACATGAGGAAGGTTCACAGGGTGAACCACGACCCAATGGGTCAATTGGCAGATCCTAACCGAGGACCTGTGGTGGGCTCATACAAGGAGAGCGGCCGAAAAATCTGAAAATGCTATTTAATCATATATAAAAACATGACGTGCTGCAAGCACGCCGGCTGCACCCCCTATTCTGGATTCAACGCTATGTGGATTCACATAGATCCAGGGTTGCGGTAATTATTTATGGGTATCCGTATTTCGTGGTTGATTTTACATGCTGCTACGCAGTAATAAGACCGAGCCAAGATAATCTTTATTGTGCCGGCATTCCCAATGTAGCAAGTGCATTTGCGCCTGCCAGAACGGCCACCGCTTTCATTTCTGTATCCAGCCTCTTCCGCTGTTCCTCCATCTCGTAGACATAAGCGACTCCTTCACGGAGAGCTGATCCAAAACTGGCAGATTTGTGCTGGTGTAATGCAAGCGCCGCCTGGCGCAGCTCCTTATTTTTCGCCATTGCTTCAAAAAAAGCATATGCCTTTGGGTGGCTTGTCCAGAACGGTTCCGTGCGAACCATCAATTCCTTCAGGTGCGCCGGTGTGCCGATGTTTGACGAGACGCGACAATTGCGGGCCTCCTTCCAGTACCCGGCAAATGCTTCAATTGATGCCCATGTATCGGCTACGGCATCGCCATATAGTTTTGCCGCCTCGTTATACTTGCCTGCTCTTGCAGCCTCGGCTGCAATCAAGATATTTGCCCATGCATCCCGGTTATTAAATAACGGCCGCACCTTCGGTTTGCCGTCATTTAACGCAATGACGGCAAGGTAAAAGCGCGCACCAAAGTTATCATCGTGGCATAGCTTGTGATTAAGAGCGAGCCAGTTTTTCGCTAACCGCGGTTGGCCGGCATTCAGCGCAATCAATCCTCCAAAGTACAGCACAGCAGGCCAATAAAACGTATCTGCGCCAGGCTGGTATGACCTATGATCTGGTGCTTCGCCTTTGTGGCTTCCATACAATTCCTCGAACAAGGCAATCGAGGCTTGAGCATCCTGAAGTAGGCTTTGTGCATTAATCACCCGGTGTTGTTCGAATCCGGGGGCAGGGTCAAGATCGAAACCTGAATCGCGGTGGACATGCAACTTGTTAGCCCATCCACCCTGGAAATAGTAATCCGCATAGCCACAAATAAAAATCGCGCGAGGCCATGGATTGGAAGGGTGTCGCAGAATAATTTCCTCTAGCTTTCCCGTGCACTCTTCATATGACCTTCCACCGATGACCCGACCCGCCCTATCCGGCACCAACTCCATAGCAGCATTGAATACGTTTTGGCCCAATTCAGTGAATGCCAAATATTTCCCCCCCCTACCTTCCTCGAGGTAGGCATATTCTGTTGGCAACCTGTCGTGTGACAAAGATTCGTTACCATCGATAACATCCAGAATGGCCCGCAATTGCCGGTATGCTTCGCGTTGTTGGGCTGGAGGATCAAACAATAAAAGGTCCGTAACGCGGAGTAATCTCGCAGGGAGACTTCCACGATCAAAACCTTTCTCGGCGGCGACAATATCCCACATTCGATAAAGGCGATTACCACCTAAATCCGGATCTGAAAAATACATCTGCCCACCGACAGTCGATGGGATCAATGCATCTTGACTCCATTGGTGCATGAACGGTCCGGCCTCACCTGGGCGTTTCATCGTTTGCTGCAGTTCATGTAACCCAGAGTAACCATATATTCGCGAGAGCATCTCTTGGGCTCGTTGCAAAGGCAGTTCGCATAGCCATGCCATTGATTTGGCGTAGGTCAGAAAATCGGACATCGAAACAGGTCGAAAGCGATCTGCCTTCAGGGCAGAATTGGTGTGCATAATCAAGCCTCAAATATTGATTTGCACGGTAGCCTCACAGCGGTTGACCACGGTCCCGGATTGCCGATGGCCAAGTAAGCGCTTCGATAGGCGACCGCACGGTTATCAACGGTTGTAGATCGATGCACTCGGCAGATTGCTGGGATCGCGTCCACGACTTTTGCACTCGCAGGTTTGCCTGCTCCGGTGTCAACGGCCCCCAGTCAGCCGAGCAGGTAGATTACTGCAGGGGTTAGGCACTTGCAAGTATTGCCACTACCATTTTAGCTTTCGTCAACGCCTACTGCGCCGCCTCCAATTGGCCACCCAGGTCGTCACGAGCCGCCGACAGCTCCTTGGTTTGGCATGCCAACTGGATACGCCCCCCCCTGCGCAGCGATCAATTTGGTTTGGATGTTATGGGCTGCGAGACTGTGACTATGTCGCGTCGCCGCGTGACGTGGCGTGGCGGACCTGTTGCTCGAGCGTGGCGCGCACCTGCAGCAAATCCATTTTTTCTTCGTTCAGCCGGTCGGCGCGCTCCTCGGCGCGGCGCGCCTGCTCGGTCCGCATGCCCGTTTCGCGTTCCTGGGCGGCCAGCGCCGTCCTGGTGTCAGTCAACTGCTGTTGCACGACGCCGATCTGATCGGCCAGACGTTCCCGTGCCGCGACCGCTTCTACCAGTTGGGCCGACAAGCGCTCACGTTCCGCGCGCAACGGCGCCAGTTCTTCCTGCGCCGCGTGCAGCGCCTGTTGCAAATTGGCCTGGTCGGAAGTCAGTTGCGCGATGCGCGCGTCCTGCTGGCCCAGCGTCGATTGCTGGGCCGCGATCTGACGATTGGCACCGGCCAACTCCTGCTCGAAGCGCGCGATGCGCTGTTCGGCCGCGTTCCGTTCTTCGGCGCGCTGGGACGCGGTCGCTTCCTGGTAATGCTCGAATTGTTCGCGCGATTGCGACAACTGGTGATTGAGCGCGCCGACTTCGGCCGCACGGTCGGCCAGACGCTGCTGCAGGCCTGCGTTTTCTGCCCGCACGGTGGCCAGCGCGACGGTCTGCGCATGGTGCGCAGTGTGCAGTTGCGACAGTGTTTCCCTGGCGCGCGCCAATTCCTCGGACAACGCCGCTTTGGCGGCCAGCGCTGCCTGGCGCCCGGCTTGCAGTTGCTGTTCCCGTTCAGTCGCCGCGACCAGCGCCACGTCATGCGCTTGCTGCGCCTGTTCGATCCGTTGGCTGGCCTCGGCCTGCATGTGCTGGTGCAGGCCCTTGACAGCGGCCAGCAGCGGTGCAGGCAAGCCGGATTCGGCGTCGGCGATGGCGTCCTGCTGTTCGGCCTTCCAGCGCTTCAAAAACGGGGCGATCGTGCTCTTGCTGCCGGTGCTACCCAACGCTTCGCGCACGTTGTCGACGGTCGGATTCTTGCCGTCTGCGAGCAGGGTTGCCGCCGCTTGGGCGACATGAGAATAGAGAATGCCGGCGCGTGCCATGGTGACCTCGAAATAACGTTATGTATTACGTGTTACGTAATAATAGCTCAAATTACGTATGTATATATTTAATTAAGTTAACTTTAAATATCACGATAAGGATAATTATCGCCTGTTATCGTTCCTATTCGCATGGTATGCTGCGTAATCACCAGTACAAACGCCGATTTTGCGCGACAAGCCATGCCTGAAAAAACGCCTGCTCCCGACACCTCGTCAAAGCCCGTTCCGGCCGGAAAAAACGCTGTTCGTAACAGGGGATGTAAGCCGGAACCGCCGAAAATTCCGTCACCCGAGTTCCTTCCCCGCGACTTCACTCGAATTGATTGCATCGGGCAGCGTTGCAGGAATCAAGGAACATTCAATCCTGCGCTTTCCGAACGGATCGGCCGCCTC
>SXGU01500662.1_pt1 | contig 23346 bp, 20 predicted proteins | sample 3174531 | NCBI WGS metagenome assembly SXGU01 (sample SAMN11356863, study PRJNA531348) | freshwater metagenome | isolation source: freshwater sample F1-140 | place: China: Fuxian Lake, Yuxi | collected 2017-12-25
ATCGGCGTCGATGACCTCAGCAGTCAATTCCGGACTCTTGTAGTAGCCCATCATGATGTTGCTGCCCCGGCAACAAATCTCGCCGTCTTCGGCGATCTTGACTTCAATAGACTCTAAAACGGGGCCTACAGAGCCAAACTCGACTTGCATCGTGGCCAGATAATTAACCGCAATGACGGGTGATGTTTCGGTGAGTCCATATCCCTCCAATACGGGAATTTGGGCCGACCAAAACACCCGTGCGAGGCGGGGTTGCAAAGCTGCGGCTCCGCTCACAATCGCTTTAACACGTCCGCCCAAGGCTTCACGCCATTTACTAAAAATGATCCTATTCGCGATTTTAAGCTGCAACGCATACCAAGGCCCATTCGCGCCGTTTAACTCGTAGCGCAGACCAAGGTTTAGGGCCCAGAAAAACAACTTCTTTTTGATGCCTGTTTGTTCATGACCCTTGGCCACAATTTTGTCGAATACCTTTTCCAAAAGGCGCGGTACCGAAGAGAAAAAGTCTGGTTTGATCTCTTTAAGGTTCTCCCCGATGGTTTCCATGCTCTCAGCATAATAAATGGAAATCGACCGGTACATCATCATATAGGTGAGCATCCGCTCGAAAATGTGGCACAAAGGAAGGAAACTCAGGCATTTGTCGCCTGCCTCACAGGGCACCCTGGGCGACGAAGCCAGCAGGTTGCTCACCACATTGTTGTGGGAGAGCATCACTCCCTTAGGGAAGCCGGTTGTACCTGAGGTATAGATGAGTGTGAACAAATCTTCTGGTTTTATCCGGGCCTTAATTTCCTCGACCTGCGACACGGAGACTTTTTCGGCCTGTTCCGGGATTTGACTCCAATGCGGCGCTCCATCCACTTCGTCATAGGTAAATACACCCAAAATTTCGGGAATTTCTCCAGCAATCTGAGCGATTCGTTCATACAGCTCCCTATTCGATACAAATACCATACGCACTTCAGCGTGCTTTAAAATGTATCGATAATCGTCGTCCGTGATGGTGGGGTAGAGGGGCACATGCACCATGCCCGCCTGCAGCATACCCATATCCAGGATATTCCACTCTGGTCGATTATTAGAAACATTCGCAATTTTATCCCCCGGATTTAGTCCGGCTGCGAGTAGTCCGCGACTCACCCGCGAAGCCTGTTCAATAAAATCGTTGGTGCTGTAATGTACCCACTGACCGTTTTTTTTACAAGCCAGAGCAGTTTGAAGGGCGTGGGTTGATTTTTGATGGTCGAGAATGTCGAAAATTCGGGTTACACTCATAAAAAGGGTTATGGTTTTCGTCAAATCTAAGCGTTGGGCGGGACAAAAAAAAACCGGAGCCCTGGGGACCCCGGTTTTTGTCAAAAAAATACAATTAATTGCGGCGAACCAAACGGCGAACCGATAGGTTTTGACCCGAGCGTACCTCAGCGGTGTACATGCCTTCGCTCAACAGGCTGGTGGGTACATTGAATTCAAATGCACCTTGAGCAACACCCAACTCTTCAACTGAAATCAGCTGGCCCAGCGTATTTCGAAGGGTGATGGAGATGTTGCCGCTGGTGGGGTTGAATCCACGAATGGTCGCCCAATCGCGCACAGGGTTGGGGTAAATGCTTACTGACAGATCATCGCGTTCGTTTTCCTCAACTGCAACGGCAGAAGCTGGAACATTAATCTCATCGATATACAAATTATTGCCATAGTCGCTGATACCACGGAAACGAATCAGAACATTGGCTTGACCGGCTACCGCATCAAGGCTAACCGACTCCTGACGCCAATCAGCCGCGCTGGTAGGCACATAGCCCGCATTGCCCACAGGGGCCACAGTGGCGAGTGATGGCCCGCTGTTGGTGTAAAGCGGACTCCAGTTCAGACCGCAATCGGTCGACACTTCAATATCCAATCGGTCGACGCTGCTTGCATTGTACTGGGCATGGGCGAGGTAGAATTTCAGGGCGTTACCCGCACCTACCGCCGATAAATTCAGGCGAGGGAGATAAAGATCATTGATTTCACCAGACGCAATATCCCAAAAGTTGATGCGGGCACTGCGCTGCGATCCATTGGCTCCCTGTACAGCCTGGCTCCAACCATTGGTTCCGGACGATTGATTGCGTACTGCGAAATTTGCAGGTGGAAATGCTCCGGTGAAGGTATTCGTGGCTTGCGTAACCGCATTGGCACTGAAATAGAGACTGCCTGTAACAGTCGAGCGTACTGCGCTTGGGTGAATGACTCCGTTCATACTGTCGATCCGGAAGGTGTAGGTGGATGTTCCAGAGGCCAGGGTTATTGGATTGAGTGTGATGTTGGTGGTCGCCCCAGGAGCCAGGTTCCCCGTCCACTGAATCAGCTGTGAATTGGTGCCAATGATTTGGCGAATAGCCATTGTGGTGAGTGGGGTGGTTCCCAAATTCTCAACAGATAGTATTGGATTAAATGCAGAATTGCAGCGGTAGAACGAATTGTCGTTAAAAATGGCTTGGGAATAGAGGGGCACGGGTAGTGGCTCACTAATTTCGGTTTGTGCTACCTCTTTAGTGGTATTGTTTTGCACAAATCCAACTACGGCCACCTCGGCCAGGTCACGAATATAAGTCGGTACAGCAGCGGCCACCGTTACCGTTTCGGTTTGTCCCGAAGTCCAGGTGCCGGGAAGGGCGGTTCCACTGGCACTGGGGTACATCTTACGAACTACATTGTAGAAATCAGTTTCCCCATTGGTGCCCGGAGGTGTTGGATAGCTCATGTGCTTCTCGATCAGCGCTAAGTGTCCGACCCAAGTGCCCGAAGCCACGGCCTGCTGGGCAGTAACAGCCATAGTAATGAACACAGAGTCACGGTTGCTGTTAAAGCTGTGCGACAAATTGATGGAGAATGGTGATGGAGTCGAAACGCGTTGGTCGATGATCGCCTGGGTTAGGTTTTGACCATGTCCGGTTCCGATTGTGGTGCCGTCATGACGGGCATTGGGCGCAGAGGTGACACCGTAGTAGGTTCTGCGGGCCGTGGGGTCGACCGAATTTTGGAAATAAATGGGTCCGGCAGATGGGATATTCACCTGATATTTAATCATGATAATTTTCTCTGTGTTGGGCACCGCGAGGTTGTGGAGGTATACGTTGGTCGGCGCACAAGGAGGGCAATTTTCGCCTGAAAATACCTCATAGAGTTGGAGGCGGGCGGTTTGAGCATGCACACTTGTGGTGAGCATGCTGCCAGAAATGAGCATCAGTAGGAGTAAGTTGTGTTTCATAAAATTAGGTTATGGAGGTATATGGGCCAATAAAAAGTGCCACGATAATAATTAAATTAAATCAAATGCGCAACAATAGAGTTTATACTGACATTTTGTCGCATTTTGACTATCTTTGCAATTATGGCAAATCCTTTTTCAGGCAATGTTTTTGCAAAGCCTCATGCAGCGCCACACGACGAACAACGCCAAGGTGAGGCGTATCGGGCAAATTTAGAAGTGGGCATGGAACTGAGTTCACCTGCCAAAAAGATGTATTTGGAGAGCTATGGCTGTCAAATGAACTTCAGTGATAGCGAAATTGTGGCTTCGATTATGGCCGATGAGGGTTACCTCCCCACCACAGAATTGGAGGAGGCCGATGTGGTATTCATTAACACCTGCTCTATACGCGACAACGCAGAGCAAAAAGTACGGGGTCGACTGAAAGAATTTCGGGCCGTGAAGCGCAAAAATAAGGACCTCACCATAGGGGTGCTGGGTTGCATGGCTGAGCGCCTCAAAGCGAAGTTACTTGAGGAGGAGCAGCTCGTAGATCTGGTTGTTGGCCCGGATGCCTACAAAGACCTCCCCAATCTGCTCAAACAAGTTGAGAGCGGTCAGCCTGCGGTCAACGTCTTGTTGTCGCGAGAGGAGACCTATGCCGATATCACACCGGTACGTTTGGGTGGGGGAGGCGTTCTGGCTTTCGTTACCATCATGCGGGGGTGCGACAATATGTGTTCATTTTGTGTGGTTCCCTTTACCCGAGGTCGAGAGCGCAGCAGAGATCCGCAGACCATAGTCGAAGAATGTCGCGACCTTTTTAGCCGCGGCTATCGGGAGGTCACCCTATTGGGTCAGAACGTCGACTCCTATTGTTGGTCGACCGAGAATGCTCCAGAAGTTCGTTTCTCTGAATTGCTGAAACGGGTGGCAGCTGTAGACCCATTGCTCAGGGTGCGCTTTTCTACCAGTCATCCGAAAGACATCACCGACGAAGTCTTGCATACCATGGCCGCACACCCGAACATCGCCAAATGCATACATCTTCCGGTTCAATCGGGCAACTCAGAAGTCCTCCGACGCATGAACCGAACCTATGACCGCGATTGGTATATCGATCGCTTGAATGCGATTCGAAGGATCGTGCCAAGCTGTTCCATCACCAGTGATGTGATCGCTGGCTTTTGTGGTGAAACCGAAGAACAACACGCAGACACCCTGAGCATGATGCGCTTGGCGCGCTACAGTATGAGCTTTATGTTTGCCTATTCGGAGCGCCCGGGCACCTTAGCCGCCCGAAAATATCCAGATGATATTCCGCCTGAAGTGAAAAACAGGCGATTACAAGAAATTATTGCTTTGCAATCGGAGTTGTCGCTGATCGACAATCGCGCCGATATAGGCCTAGTATTTGAGGTATTGGTTGAAGGACCTTCACGAAAGTCGAATGAACAAATGTGTGGCCGCAACAGCCAAAATAAAATGTGTGTTTTTGACGGATTGGGGGCTTTGCCAGGCGATTATGTGCATGTGCGCATCGATTCGTGTACCCAGGCCACTTTGATTGGCACCCGAATACAATAACAAATCTGTCGGATATGGAATTGACTTCCGTTAAACAGAGGTTTGGAATTATCGGCCATGCGCCGGCACTCAACTATGCACTTAATACGGCGGTACAGGTGGCCCCCACCGATATCACGGTGCTCATTACGGGCGAAAGCGGCGTTGGAAAAGAGGTTTTTTCCAAAATACTCCATCAATTGAGCCGCAGAAAGCATGGTAAATTCATCGCGGTGAATTGCGGTGCCATACCAGAGGGCACGATCGACTCAGAGTTATTTGGTCATGAAAAGGGATCGTTTACGGGTGCTTTTGAAGCGCGCCAGGGCTATTTTGAGACCGTGAACGGGGGAACTATTTTTCTGGATGAATTGGCTGAAATGCCCTTAGGCACTCAAGCTAGGCTTCTACGCGTGTTGGAATCGGGTGAATTTATTAAAGTGGGATCGAGTAAAGTGCAGAAGACGGATGTGCGGGTCATCACGGCTACCAACGTCGATCTCATGGAACAAATCAGAAAAGGGAAGTTCCGTGAAGATCTCTATTACCGCTTGAGTACGGTTGCCATCCAGATTCCTGCCTTGCGCGAACGACCTGGCGATATCCCGCTTTTGTTCAGGAGGTTTGCCGTTGATTTTGCGGAGCGCTACAGCAGTCAGCCCGTACAGCTCGACGCGCACGCACAGGAGGTGTTGGCATCGTATCGGTGGCCGGGCAACATCCGTCAGTTGAAGAATGTGGCAGAGCAGATGTCGGTTCTTGCTCCTTATAGATTGGTGGAAGGCGATGAGGTTCGTCGTTATCTGCCAGCAGAGTCAACCACCCGCACCCTTCCCATTGCATTGGGTTTGCCGGTAGGTTCGGAAGACATGAGTGAAAGAGACATACTATATAAGGTGTTGTTCGATATGAAGAAGGACATCGTTGAGCTCAAACAGATTGTGGCACGGCTCATGCAATCGGCAGCCGATTCAGGCGTAGAGATGCCCAGCCGAGCGGCATTTGATCATCCCACCGATTGGACCCATGCTGAAACGCCGAATCGTCCGGTCGAAGCGGATGTCATCCAAGGATCCTCGGAAATTGTAGCGCATGCAATGCCGAGGCGTGTTGTTTTCGAAGATCAACCGGCAGTAGAGGACATCGAAGAGAACTTTTCCTTGGAGGAAGTTGAACGCAGGATGATCGACAAGGCATTGCGCAAGCATTCTGGCAAGCGCAAATACGCCGCGCAAGAATTGGGGATTTCGGAGCGGACTTTATACCGCAAAATCAAGGAATATGGAATGGAGGAAAGTTAGTGTAGGACTCGGCTTTCCTACCCGAGATGATCTGCGTCGCTGCTTTGTCAATCTTCTTATGGGAAGTATTTTTTTGGCTGGCTTCGGTTCATGTGGGGTCTACAAGTTCAGTGGAGCCTCCATCCCGCCCGAAGCGGTGAGTCTATCTATCGCTCAATTCGACAACCGGGCAGCGGTCGTGGTTCCTCAATTATCACAGGTCTTGTCGGACCGAATGCGCGACAAATTCCTGGCTGAGAGTCGACTTCGGTTACAGAACTCCGATGCCGATTTATCGTTTGAGGGCAGCATTGTCGATTATTCCGTGGCTCCAGCCGCGGTAGCCGCGGGGGAGACCACTTCTTTAAGCCGGTTGAGTATTGCCGTTCAGGTGCGATACACGAATCGATTTCGTGCAGCCGATAGTTGGGAGCAGAGATTTGTTCGGTATGCCGATTTCGATGCCAGCCTGGATCTCAGGCAGGTGGAAGACCAACTGAATCAGGAGATAGTTCGACAGCTTGTTGATGATATCTTTAACCGTGCATTTGTTAACTGGTAATGAACCTCAATCGCCTCGCTCAATATTACCGTGATCCTTCTGAATTGGCCAATCACCCCTTGGCTGAATTGGAGGAACTGCTTCACGAATATCCCTTTTTTACGGCGGGTCAACTCCTGTTGCTAAAGCAATACAGAATTCAGAACAGCAGTCGGTATAAAAAGCAGCACAGAAAAATGCTGGCATTGGCTCCTGACCCCGTGCGGGCTTTCTTATTTACGGAAGGCGATGCTTGGGGTGTTGTGGATGCTTGCGAACCTGCAGATCATCCGATTGTGGATCCACCGCAGGAGCCTGAGGAGCGCTTTTTTGAAGCAAAGGAGATTGTAGAACCGGGCGTCGATCATCCAATGGCGGGACCAAACCAAAATCAAGAGGAGTCCGTTGATTTCTTGCATCAACCCCATGATTTACACGATTGGTTTCGTTTTTATGCCCACTTAGCACAACCTCATGCGCCAAAGGCTGCTGCACATGAGGCTGCTGCACATGAGGCTGCTGTACAAGAGTCTGCCGCACAGGGGAGAGATTTTTGGAAAAATCCGGCGGATAAATCGGATTTGTCTGCCCAAGGTCTGGGTTCGGATTACGAACGAGAACTGAAAATGGCCGCTTCCTCTGATTTATTGAATGCACCATCAGCACCATTGCTAACGCAAGGAATCGATGCATTCAGAGTGAAGGTGGATGATGAGCAGGCTGATCCACTTACAGCCGATGCGATGCATACCATCAGAATGTTGGCACAGGCCAGTATCGACGACGAACAGTTGCCAGCAAGTGAAACCTTAGCGGAGGTTTTTGCCCGTCAACAAGAGTGGGATCACGCCATTGCTGTTTATGAACAACTCATTTTGATGAATCCAGAAAAAATGCCGATATTTGCAGCCCGAATAGCTGAATTTAAAAAAGCCAAAGGTTAATTTATCTCGTCTGAAAACTCACTTATGTATACTTTATTTACCATTTTAATTATTTTGATTTGTGTTCTGCTTATTTTAATTGTATTGATTCAAAAGCCAAAAGGTGGAGGGGTTAGTGCCAATTTTGCAGGCAGCAGTCAACTCATGGGTGTTAAAAAGACCACCGATGTGGTGGAAAAATCTACTTGGATGTTGAGTTTGGCTTTATTGGTGTTTACCCTCATGATTAATTTGTGGATTGATCGCGGGGGCGAAGCACAAGATGCGACTCAGCTCCGTGATAAAGCAGAATCGGTTGATGTGCCTGCGCCTGGTACTCCAGCGCCAGTTGCTCCAGGTGCACAGTCGCCTGCTGGCGGGGGTACAGCGCCCGCTCCTCAGGGCCAAGGGGCCGCTCCGGGTGCCTCCACCCCTGTACGGTAAACAGCAACAGGCTTGCAAACCTTGTTTGTGGATTAATCAATATTAGTCTTCATAGAAAAGGCCCCCATCTGGGGGCCTTTCTTGTTCGTTGCTTCTGGTTGAATGCCGAATGTATATATGTTATGTAGTGTTACGATAGTGTGCAACTTAGCGCGTTCATTCATTCGGTGCCTTGGAATAGGCAAGAACGGCAGCGAAACTGACAAAATATCTTTGGTACTGTTCTATTTGACAGGTTGATTTGCCAGTTTGTCAGTCTACCATTTGATTTTCCCACTTTTTGGTTCATTCGATACAAGGATCCAGCTATTGGCACAGTTGCTGCTTATTGGGGGACATCAAACCATTTAACTTTTAAACTTAAAACTTATGTCAGTAAAAATCAAGCCCATTGCAGATCGGGTGCTCGTTCAAGCCACCGCTGCAGAAGAAAAAACCGCTGGAGGTATCATCAGTCCCGACACCGCCAAGGCAAAGCCACAAAAAGGTAAAGTAATCGCTGTTGGGAATGGTAAGAAGGACGAGCCCATGACTGTTAAAGCTGGTCAAACCGTTCTTTACGGAAAATATTCCGGTACTGAAATCAACATCGAAGGAACCGATTACCTCATTATGCGCGAATCGGATATTTTAGCGATTATCGATTAATTTAAATCATTAAAACAACTATAAAAACAATATTATGGCAACCAAAAACATTCATTTTGATACAGAAGCTCGTGATGCGCTTAAGCGTGGTGTCGATGCCTTGGCCGACGCAGTGAAGGTAACCTTAGGTCCTAAAGGCAGAAATGTGGTGATCGACAAAAAATTTGGCGCACCAACCGTAACCAAAGATGGAGTAACCGTAGCGCGTGAAATCGAATTGAAGGACCCAGTCGAAAATATGGGCGCTCAATTGGTGAAAGAAGTAGCATCCAAAACGGCTGACCAAGCCGGTGACGGTACCACAACGGCCACCGTTTTGGCTCAGGCCATCGTAAAATCTGGGTTGAAGAATGTAGCTGCCGGTGCCAACCCTATGGATCTAAAGCGTGGGATTGACAAAGCAGTCGCGGCTTCGGTGAAGTCGTTGCGTTCACTGAGCATGGAAGTGGGTGACGATTTTGGTAAGATCGAACAGATTGCCAGCATTTCGGCCAACAACGATGCCGTGATTGGCAAACTGATCGCCGATGCCATGCGTAGGGTAACTAAGGAAGGTGTGATTACGGTTGAGGAAGCCAAATCGACCGAGACGTATGTGGATGTTGTTGAAGGTATGCAGTTCGACCGTGGTTATGTGTCGCCTTATTTTGTAACCAACGCCGACAAAATGGAGGCTGAATTGGAAAATCCCTACATTCTCATCTACGATAAGAAGGTTTCAGCTATGAAGGAACTCCTTCCAGTACTTGAGAAAGTGGTGCAAACCGGACGTCCGCTGTTGATTATCGCTGAAGATGTCGACGGAGAGGCCCTAGCTACCCTGGTTGTAAATAAAATTCGCGGATCACTTAAGATCGCTGCTGTGAAAGCACCAGGTTTTGGTGATCGCCGTAAGGCTATGCTCGAGGATATCGCTGTATTAACGGGTGGTACGGTAATCAGCGAAGAGCGTGGATACAAATTGGAAAACGCTGATCTCACATATTTAGGTCGCGCTGAGAAGGTGAGTATCGACAAAGACAATACCACCATTGTGAATGGTGCGGGCAACTCCGACGATATCAAGGCGCGCGTCAACCAAATTAAAGCACAAATTGAAACGACAACAAGCGACTACGACCGCGAGAAGCTACAAGAGCGCTTGGCGAAATTGGCCGGTGGTGTGGCCGTTCTCTATGTAGGTGCAGCAACTGAGGTTGAAATGAAGGAAAAGAAAGACCGTATTGACGATGCCTTACATGCAACGAGGGCTGCCGTTGAAGAAGGTGTTGTGCCCGGCGGTGGTGTAGCGTTCATTCGCGCCATCAAGGCCATGGATCGGGTGAGCGTTGAAAATGAAGACGAGCGCACAGGCGTGAACATCGTGAAGCGTGCCTTGGAAGAGCCTCTTCGTCAGATCGCTGAAAACGGCGGCGTAGATGGTTCCATTATCGTTCAGAAGGTGAAGGAAAGTGCTGGGAACTTCGGATATAATGCCCGACTCAATAAGTTCCAAAACCTTTTGGTTGCTGGTATCATCGATCCAACCAAAGTATCGCGCGTTGCCCTTGAAAATGCAGCGAGCATTGCCGGCATGTTGCTCACCACTGCATGTGTGGTATCGGAAGATCCAGAGAAAGATGCAGCACCTGCTATGCCCGGTGGCGGCATGGGCGGAATGATGTAAAATTCAATTGGACGTCTTTTATTCATGCAGAAAACCCCGGGGAATTGCCCGGGGTTTTTTGTTGTTTCTCGTTCGATTCCGTCGTATTTTTGTAGTCTGTGATTGATTTTCCTTATGAATAAAATTTCTGTAATGTTGCGATCCTCATTGGGTCGCAAACTCATGATGTCGCTCACTGGTTTGTTTTTAATTTTGTTTCTGGTGGTGCATCTTGTCGGTAATCTTCAACTTTTGGCCGGAGATGGGGGGATGTCATTTAATCGATACAGCCATTTCATGTCGAACAGTCTACTCATTCAAACTGTTTCTAAGTTGAATTTTACTTTCATCCTCCTCCATGTGCTCTACAGTATTTGGCTCACCCGAACCAACGCAGCTGCAAGGCCAGTGGGCTATGCAGGAAAAGCTGCACAGGCGCAATCGGCATGGAATTCGAGAAATATGGGCATTTTGGGCACGCTCGTGCTGGTTTTTTTGATTGTTCACCTTAAGGGATTTTGGTATCAATTAAAATTCGAAAGTCCTGCATACACCACCCTGCCTCTTCCCGGAGGCGGGAGCGAAGTGGTAGTGAATGCCTATGAAGTAGTGCGGGTGGCTTATTCTGAGGCGTGGTATGTTGGCGTTTATTTGCTTGGATTATTGGCCGTTAGCATTCATTTGCACCACGGTTTCAGAAGTGCCTTTCAAACCTTGGGTTTGGGCTATTCAAGTTACAGCCAAACCATTCGGAGCGTAGGGGTAGCCTTCGCATGGATCGTACCGGCATTGTTCGCTCTAATTCCAGTGATGATGTATTTCGGTTTGAGTTTTTAATGGTTGATACATGATACTAAATGCAAAAATTCCGGACGGCGCGCTGCCGGAAAAATGGACCCGCTACCGTTCTACTGTTCGTTTGGTTAGTCCGGCCAACAAACGAAAGTTGGAGGTCATTGTAGTTGGAACCGGACTCGCAGGTGCCTCTGCTGCTGCTTCATTAGCTGAATTGGGATATAAAGTGAAGGCTTTTTGCTTTCAGGATAGCCCGCGCCGAGCCCATTCTATTGCTGCACAGGGAGGCATTAATGCGGCAAAGAATTATCAAAACGATGGTGATAGTGTATATCGTTTGTTTTATGATACGATCAAGGGGGGGGATTACCGGGCAAGAGAAGCCAATGTTTATCGACTCGCTGAAGTATCTGCGAGCATCATAGACCAATGCGTAGCCCAGGGAGTTCCGTTTGCACGGGACTATGGTGGGTTGCTCGATAACAGGTCATTTGGTGGTACTCAGGTGTCAAGAACTTTTTACGCCAGGGGGCAAACTGGTCAACAATTGTTGCTGGGTGCTTATTCAGCGCTCAATCGCCAGGTTGCCCGGAAACAGGTACAGATGTTTGCGCGACACGAAATGGTTGATGTGGTCGTGATCGACGGAAAGGCGCGCGGCATCATTGCACGGGATCTGGTGACCGGCAAACTGGAACGTCATGGAGCACACGCTGTGGTATTGGCCAGTGGAGGCTACGGAAATGTATTCTATCTATCGACCAACGCCATGGGATCGAACGTAACGGCTGCCTGGAAGGCCCATAAAAGAGGCGCATTTTTTGGCAATCCGTGTTTTACCCAAATTCACCCTACCTGCTTGCCCCAATCCGGTGAATATCAGTCCAAGCTGACCTTGATGTCGGAGTCGCTTCGAAACGATGGCAGGGTATGGGTACCATTGAGGCAAGAAGACGCACAGGCCATTCGAGAGGGGAAGCGTACAGCTGCGCAATTGAAAGAAGAGGAACGTGATTATTTCTTGGAGCGGAAGTACCCGGCGTTTGGAAATTTGGTGCCACGCGATGTGGCAAGTCGCGCCGCCAAAGAGGCTTGTGATGATGGAAGAGGGGTTAATCCAACAGGATTAGCCGTTTTTCTGGATTTCAGAGATGCAATACAGCGATTGGGCAAAGACGTGATCAGTGCACGTTATGGAAACCTTTTTGAAATGTATGAAAAAATAACCGGGGATAACCCCTACGAGGTTCCTATGAAGATTTACCCCGCCGTGCATTATACTATGGGTGGTTTGTGGGTCGATTATGATTTGATGACTACCGTTCCGGGTTTGTATGCCATAGGTGAGGCTAATTTCAGCGATCATGGTGCGAATCGCTTGGGGGCTTCTGCACTCATGCAAGGGCTTGCAGATGGTTATTTTGTTTTGCCATACACCATAGGTAACTATCTGGCCGATGAAATCCATACTCCGTCTATACCTACAGAACATGAGGCTTTTGCCGCTGCAGAGGCACGCGCCTTAGAATTGTACCAAAAATTCTTGTCGATCAAAGGGAGTCAATCACCTGAACGTCTGCACAGAAACCTTGGAAAGATTATGTGGGAGTATTGCGGTATGGCTCGGTCTGAAGAAGGTTTGAAGAAGGCGTTGGGTCTGATCAGTGATCTAAAAAGTTCATTTTGGTCTGATCTTCAGGTTGGGGGAAGCGTGAACGAGTTTAATCCTGAATTGGATAAAGCCATGCGCGTGGCTGATTTTATTGAGCTGGGTGAACTCATGATTCGTGATGCACTAGACCGCAAAGAATCTTGTGGTGGGCATTTTCGTACGGAGAGTCAAACGCCTGAAGGCGAGGCGCTCCGCGACGACCAGAATGGGAATTATGTCGCTGCTTGGGCCTACCAGGGTGATTCTGTTGCACCGGAGCTGCATAAAGAACCTTTGAACTTTGAAATTGTTAAACCTACTCAAAGAAGCTACAAGTGATGGGAAAAGACACGATTGCCTTAACGCTCAAAGTCTGGCGACAAAATGGGCCCTCCGACAAGGGAAAGTTCGAAACTTATACCCTAAATCAGGTGCCGGTTAACGCTTCATTTTTGGAAATGATGGATCTGTTGAATGAGCAGTTGGTGGGCCAGGGTAAATCGCCGGTGGCCTTCGACCATGATTGTCGTGAGGGAATTTGCGGATCGTGCAGTATGTACATCAACGGACGTGCACACGGTACACAGTCAGGTACAACCACATGTCAGCTCCATATGAGACATTTTCATGATGGAGAAACCATAACGATTGAGCCTTGGCGGGCGGCGCCTTTTCCTGTCATTCGGGATTTGGTAGTGGATCGGTCTGCATTTGATACCATTATGCAGGCGGGTGGTTATGTTTCGGTCAATACGGGAAATGCACCTGATGGCAATGCCGTACCTATTGCGAAAACACATGCAGATGAGGCGTTTAACGCAGCGGCTTGCATCGGGTGTGGTGCTTGTGTGGCAGCCTGTAAGAATGCTTCGGCTATGCTGTTTGTATCCGCCAAGGTATCCCAATACGCCCTGTTGCCTCAAGGACAACCGGAGCGACGTGAACGGGTATTGAAAATGGTATCCACTATGGATGACTTGGGCTTTGGTGCGTGCACAAATACTGGGGCATGTGAAGCCGAATGCCCAAAGGGTATTGGTGTAACCAACATTGCTCGCCTTAACCGTGAATATTTTGGCGCTCTTTTGGGGCCTGGAGATTAATTAGTTTTTCCTAATCCGCAGGTCTACATTTTTTAGGCTTGGATACGGAGTAGGGTTTTTATACGTTCAAGTTTATGCCCTTGCTCTCCCTGAATTTGGATCGGTGTCCACTACGGCTGGAAGGCTATGGTTATTTCTTTTTTCGTGCTTTAGTTTTGTCGCTTCCCTTTTGGAGTTTGACGGCAGAGGCCACCCACAACAGGGGGGGGGAAATTACATTTCGACAATTGTCTGGGCTTACTTTCGAAATCACAGTAACCACGTATACCAAAGACCAGAATGCGGCTGATCGGCCGGATTTGCCGGTTTCTTTTAATTATGGCAACCCTGTACTGATCGATACAGTGCCTCGTTTGAGTCGGGTTTTTGTAGGTGCGGATCTAGTGCGAAATATCTATGTCACCACCCATACCTTTCCAGGGCCTTCAACCTATACCATATCGGTAGCCGATCCGAATCGGGTAGCCAACGTGGTGAACATTCCCAATTCGGTGAATCTGATGTTTTACATCCAAACGCAGCTCACGATAAGTCCCTTTTTGGGGGTAAATAGCTCACCCATATTGAATTTTCCGCCCATCGACTATGCCTGCATCAACCGATTGTTTGTTCATAACCCGGGTGCAGTAGATCCGGATGGTGATTCATTATCTTATGAAATAACGCCGTGTAGGGGTGATAATGGTCTCCCCGTTCCTGGTTTCTTTTATCCCGCACCGCAAAATCAACTTTATGTCGATGGTATTTACGGTGATTTTATCTGGAATACACCCCAGCAAGCAGGCGAGTTTAACTATGCGATGCTGATTAGGGAATGGCGAAATGGGGTCAATATTTCTTCGATCCTGCGCGACTTTCAGGTAACGGTTGCGGCTTGTAACAATCGTCCACCGAATTTGCAAGTTCCACCCGATACCTGTGTGGTAGCAGGAAGTCCTTTGCAGCGCTCGATCACGGCCACGGATAGTGATGGTCATGTCATTAGTCTGAGTGCAGCAGGGATGTCCTTCGCTCCACCCCGCGGCGCGGTTAGCCAGTCGCCAGCTACCTTCACGGATGTAACTGGTGTGGGGCCCTTGACCTCAACCTTCAGTTGGAATACCACATGCAGTCACATTCGCTTGGCGCCATACAGGGTTGTTTTCAAAGCCATCGATAACGGGAGCCCGCCCCTCACCGCTTACGGCGTTTGGAACATAAGGGTCATTGCATCGGCCGTGACCGGTGTTGTGGCCACGCCACAGCCGGCAGCCATTAGGGTTAATTTCAATCCCCATGCCTGCACATCGGCCTTGGGATATCGTGTATACCGTAAGCGGGGGTCTGGACCGTTCTCCCCAGGGTATTGCGAAACGGGTGTCCCTGCCTCGACGGGTTATGTACTGATCGATACGTTGATGGGGTGGAATTCTACTGTTTATGTCGATGACGATGGTGGTCGGGGTCTGCCCCCCATGGAGGAATTTTGCTACCGGATTACAGCATTTTTCAGCGAAAATGCACTGAATCCGCTTGGGGGCTCGGAGAGTATTACTTCTGATGAGGTTTGTGCACGGGTTCCTTTGAGTTTGCCTGCTTTCACACGCGTGAGTGTACAGTCGACTGATGCGGTGAATGGGTCTATTTCATTGGCATGGCTCGGACCTTCTGAATTGGACCAGGCTTTGTTTCCACCGCCTTATCGAATCGAATTGGTTCGCTCCGTGCGCCCTGATCTACAAGGCGCTGCAACTGTTTTCACGAGAACATGGCCTGATTTTTCATCATTGATGGCCGATTCTTTCCACATAGATACGCTCTTGAATACAGTACAAGGGCCGTATTATTACCGCATAAATTTGTTCTCAAGCCCTGCATTCGGTCTGGTGGGCCGAAATACGCACGCATCTTCTGTGTTTCTGCAGGTACAGCCACTTGATGCGCGGCTGCGCTTGGCCTGGACTTGGGATACCCCTTGGCAAAATGATTCTTTTTATGTGTATCGTGAGAGCGTTTCTGGCCTCCGTCAATTGCTGGGTGTTACCACCCGCCCCGAATGGCTCGATACCGGTTTGGTGAATGGTCGCAGCTATTGCTATGTTGTGATGAGTCGCGGTGGCTATCGTGCACCGAGCATGCCGTCTCTTTTATATAACGACGCACAACAAGTGTGTGGAATCCCCCGCGACTCCGTACCGCCTTGTCCGCCCACCCTCTCGGTTTCAACAGACTGCGATCGTTTTCAGAACCTGTTATCTTGGCAACAGAAACCTGAATGCGCCGCAGATTTGTTGGCGTGGAGAATCTATTTTAGTGCTGGGGAAGGTGAACCATTTATATTCTTAAAATCGGTGGCTGCCGATTCATTACCCTCCTGGTTACACGCAGGTTTGACGTCTTCGGTTGCGGGATGTTACCGAATAACGGCGGTCGACAGTGGTGGGAATGAAAGCGGATATGTGAATGAGGTATGCTCGGAGAATTGTTTGGAATATGATTTACCGAATGTTTTCTCGCCCAATGGCGATGGAGTAAATGATGTTTTTCGCCCGTTACCGGGTTGGCGGTTTGTGCAATCGATTGATTTGTATGTCTACAATCGCTGGGGTCAGATCGTTTATCGGAGCATAACACCTTCGATCGATTGGGATGGCACAAACATGCAAGGGGTGCCTGTAGAGGAGGGAACATACTACTACCGAATCCGGATCAATTTCAGGGTATTTTCGGGCATCGAATCAGTCGATCGCGATGGGGTAGTAGGAATTTATAGATAAGTATTATAGAATGTTCACAGGCATTATTGAAACAACAGGTGAAGTGGTGGCGTGCGACAGGATGGGTTCAAACGTAGATCTTTGGATTCGGTCTGATTTGAGTACAGAATTAAGGGTTGATCAGAGTGTGGCCCACAATGGTGTATGCCTGACAGTCGTAGAAGTGGCCAATGGATTGCATAGGGTAACGGCCATTGAAGAAACGATTCTGCGTACAAATCTGGGCACATGGAATTCAAAAACTATAGTGAATCTGGAGCGATGCGTACCGACCGGAGGACGTTTGGACGGGCACATTGTGCAAGGGCACGTTGACCTTTGTCTTATGTGTACATCCGTTTCAGAGCGTGATGGTAGTTGGTGGATTGAATTTGCTTTTCCGGCGTCCTATGCTCATTTGATTGTGGAAAAAGGATCGGTTTGTTTGGATGGTGTTTCTTTGACAGTAGCTCATCTCGGTGACTTGTCGTTTGCGGTGGCCATCATTCCTTACACATGGACGCATACTAATGTTCAACAATGGAAACCGGGTGCACGCGTCAATTTTGAAGCGGATATTTTAGGAAAATATGTAGCCAGGTGGATGGCACCCCACATCCATGCGGACTGATCTTATCTTGCTATTTTTGGATGAGCACGTTGAAACTACCTAAAAAAAATGCCGGCACTTAGGCCGGCATTGATCAATAAATTTGATTCTAAATTAGGGATGCAAATGGCCGAAGAATCACTTCGCAGCGGCCTGCAAATTGATGTTTAAGGTGATGTTGTCATTGATCATTTTGTCGCCTAATCCCTTAAAGAATTTTCCTGAACCATAACGGATATTCCAAAGCGTGCGATCGATATCAAATTTCGCGTTGGCCTTTACTGCCGCCGCTTCCATTTGAACCATGGCCGGGAATTTAATGCCATTAGTAATACCCTTGATGGTTAAATTACCTGAAATGGTGTGGGTATTGCCTTCAGCATCGGCAGCGGGTAGCGCATCTACAGCTGTAATAACGAAGTTAGCCACTTGATGGCTGTCCACTGCGAAGAAATCAGGGGATTTCAAATGTCCAACCAAATCGCCATTTTGCTTGGCATCTGTGAGATCTTCCACTTTAATGCTGCTCATGTCGATGGTAAAATTCCCTCCTTTTAATGAACCTGCATTTGCTTGAAGCGTGCCTTCGGTGATCGCTACGGTACCAAAATGCTCTCCCGTAACTTTCTTTCCGGTCCACTTCAATTCCCCGGAAGTGAGTGAAAATTCTTGAGCGCCAGCAACTTCAGCTGCAGCTGCCACATCAACATTTTCGGCTTCTTGGCCACTGTTGCCGCAGGAAAAGGCTAAAAGACCAGCTGCGACTGCAATCATAAGTGTGTTTTTCATAGGTTTTGTATGTTTATGGAACGATTTCCAGAATAAAAAGTTCAGTCAATTCCCAAAAAAAATAAATTGCACACACAAAATCAATGTATGAAGAGCTGTGATTATCAGTCGTCTTCTCCTTTTGGAGAGTCTACCAACCTTACAAGAGAGTCTACCAACCTTACAAGAGAGTCTACCAACCTTACAAGAGAGTCTACCAACCCGTGGAGAACGCTTTCTGCAAGCGAGGTGTATGACAATCCTTGGATTCGGTTAACGGAATACCAGGTGCTGAACCCATCCGGTAAACCCGGTATTTATGGTAAAGTGCATTTCAAAAACCTTGCGCTTGGAATTGTAGCCCTCTATGATGATGGATGCATGGGATTAGTGGGTCAGTACAGGTATACGATCGATTGTTATTCATGGGAAATCCCGGAGGGGGGTGGCAAGCTCGATACAGATCCGCTGCTATCTGCTCAACGAGAATTGCTTGAAGAGACTGGCTTAAAAGCGGGGCATTGGGAGGTGCTGCTTCGGATGCATTTATCGAATAGCGTAACCGATGAGTATTGCATCGTATTTCTCGCCACCGATCTCCAACAATTCGCGGCTGAACCTGAAGAAACCGAGCAATTGAGATACCTTAAGCTGCCTTTATCGGAGGTTTGGCTGCGGGTGAAGTCGGGGGAGATTACCGACACCATTACAGTTGCGGCGGTTCAGGCCATGATGCTCAGGAAGGCGGGACTTTAGTCAGCGGCTTCGCAATAACCAACTTTGAATGCTGTACGTTTCATCCCGAAAGGTTCATCCCGAAAGGTTCATCCCGAAAGGTTCATCCCGAAAGGTTCATCCCGAATTAATGTTTCCTAACCTGCATCCCTTAGATTTGCACCATGAAAAAGCCTTTGCATCACCCGATTTTAATGTCATTCGTTTCTTCGATTTCTTTCGTTTTTACGGTCTTCTTGTGCTGTTTTTTTCTGTCCACAGGGAGTGCGGATGGACAAACTGCACCACGCCTTAAGAAATCATCGCCGCTGCATAGAGCACGTCAATCGGCCGAATTTGCGGCACAAGCACGGCCGCGAAATATTATTCTGCTGATCGGCGATGGCATGGGGGCTACCCAAATATACGCCGGTATGGTGGCGGGTCGGCAAGAAGTGAACCTTGAACGATTCAGGCATTTAGGGTTTAGTAAGACCCATTCCTTCGATGACCTTATCACGGATTCTGGCGCAGGAGCAACAGCCTTCAGTATTGGCAAAAAAGCCTTCAATGGCGCAATAGGGGTGGATTCCGATACTATGGCCTGCGAAACGATTTTAGAAACGGCGGCACGGATGGGCAAACGAACCGGCGTGGTGGTTACTTCATCGGTAACGCATGCTACGCCTGCCTCATTTCTTGCCCATGTTCCCGACCGGGAGATGCACGAGGAAATTGCGCGCCAAATTATGGAGAGTAAGGTCGATCTGTTGATTGGTGCAGGTAAGAATTACTTTGATCAGAGAAAAGACGGACGTGCGCTAACGGCCAATATGCGCGAACGAGGCTTTTACACCGCCTTTGATTCGACGTCACTCGCCCAAATTCCAAAAGGAAGTCGGTTGGCGGCCTTACTTTGGGATAAAGAGGCCCCCAAGATGAGCGAAGGAAGAGGTGATTTTCTGCCTACTTCAACCCGATTGGCGCTCGATCATTTGAATGACACCACCAAAGGCTTCTTTCTAATGGTTGAGGGTTCCCAGATTGATTGGGGTGGTCATGCCAATGATGCCGATTATATCGTTCGGGAAATGATTGATTTTGACCGGGCTATTGGTGTGGCACTCGACTTTGCTGCAAAAGACGGTCAGACTTTGGTCGTGGTGACAGCCGACCATGAAACCGGTGGCTTTGCCATCAATGGAGGGGATTGGTCTACGGGCCGGATTGAAGCTGCGTTCACCACCAAAAAGCACACCGGCGTGATGGTTCCGGTTTTTGCCTTTGGGCCTGGTGCGCATGCATTCACAGGCATTCAGGATAATACATCGATTTATAAGCACATGATGAGAATGTGGGGTTTTACCGCTTCTTCGCCATGGCCTTGGCGAAAGAGCGCTCCAGAAAAATCGCGTCGGAGTGATACGGCTGAGTAAAGAAGGGGTATTGCCGGTTTTGGGTATTTTCTTGTGACCCGAGTTAACTTAACCAGGTTCTGGGCGTTTTCTACATGCATCGCTGCAGTGGGTTACCTCATCCCAGCACCGCAGCCACTTCTTGCGCCAGCTAAAGGGTCTCCCGCAAACAATACAGTCCTTTTGGGGAAGATGCGGTTTTCGGTAAATTGGTCCTCGATCGGGATTCTGGCGTTTATTGGTGTTCACTTTATTCAGAATTGGATTCAGTATCGGTCTTTTTTCCGTGTTTGCGTAAGATATGCTCAGCATAAGCTCGGCATTCGGCGCTCCCCTTTATGGCCCACAATGATTTTCGGGCGTATGCAGCAGCCGCATCAGGATAAATTATTGGGTTTGGGTAGTCGATTCCAATTCGACAAGCAAACTGGATTTGTTGGTCGGGGGATAGCAGCCATGGATTATGGATCCATTCGTTTGGTACATGAATGAGCTCTGGAACCCATTGCCGCACAAATAGTCCATTGGGGTCATGTTCTATTCCTTGCTTTACCGGGTTGTAGATTCGTATGGTGTGAATGCCCGTGCAGCCTGCCTGCATTTGAAACTGCGGGTAGTGAATGCCGGGCTCGAAGTCGAGGAACGCACGGGCCAGGTGTTCGGCTCCTTTTTGCCAATCGAGCCAAAGGTGATGGGTTAGGAAGCTCACCAACAGGGCACGCATTCGGAAGTTGAGGTATCCCGTTTGGACGACGCAACGCATACTGGCGTCGATCAGTGGAATACCTGTCTGACCATCGGCCCATGCCTGGAACCGATGCTCATCGAACTGATTCCTTACCGAATCGAAAGCTCGATTTTGATTACGGTGTTCGAGCATGCCGTCGATTTCAAATTTTTGAATGAAATGGCAGTGCCAAAGCAAGCGTGTGGCGAAAGCGGCCAAGGACCGAATATGGGCCGCGCTGGCACCAGATGTCCGCAGTTGTTGCCTGCGTTTCTCACAGGCCTGGAACACCATGCGCATGCTGAGGTTTCCCCATGCGAGGTACGGACTAATCCGACTGCAGCTGCGCCTGCTTTCCAGTGGCTTACTGATCATACGCCCATAGTTGAGGTGCCTCCGTTCTAAAAAATCGTTGAGGTATTTTTGGCCGAATGACGCACCGCCTGGCTGCATCGGTGCTTCGTTTGTGCTTGGGCTGAACACTGGTTTCCAGGCATGGGTTTGATGCCAATTCAGGCATTCTGAGGAAGGCGTGAAGGCTGTGTGCTTTAACCAATCGGGCTGTGCGAGGGGCTCTTGCATGCGCATAAACCACCGGGTATTCCAGCCTTTTAGGTTTGTGCAAGGTCTTTCTACGCCATGGGATGGAAATTCTATCCATGAAACCCCCTTTTTTTTGCTCCACTGGGCCACCGAACGATCTCGATCGTAGGTGAATTTTAAGCCGGTTTCTTCATGGCTGTATAGGTGGGTAAAGGCAACCAACTGGTGCAATCCCTCAAGCACGGGAACGACTTCTCCTTCGATCGCCCAGAAAATGCAGTCGAGTGGTATTTGTTTCTGAATGTCGAGGATTGATTGATGGACAAAGCGTAGATGCCGTTCACTGATACGGGCGTCGGCCTGCAGGGAGGGCTCATGAATATATAAAAGGAGGACACGGGCATGCTTTTGGAGCGCAGATGCAAGTGGCGCATGATCATTCAAACGCAGATCACGCTTAAACCATACAATGGCCATATTGTGCTTCAACAAAAGACAGGTTTTTATTGACGGGGTTAAGGGTTGGCGGGAACACCAAATAATTCGGCCAGCATACATCGGGCTGAGCCGCCACCTACACGTTCGATTAGGGGGATGTCGAGTATAATGGGGTTCAGAACTCCCGAAATCTGTTTGCGCTGCTGCTCGGTGAATGCATTCCATGCCGTCCGAGATGCAATCAGCTGCGGTTCACCTTTGGTGTTTTGAACCTCCAGAACATTAGCGCAATAAGAGCTCATTTGATCCTCACTAATCTCAATCAGCGGTCTTTGGCTGCGTAGGAGCAGTTGTTGGGTAGATAAAGAATCCGATGGATCCAGCACTTCCAGGCATACAAAGGCCATACTGGGCCCAACGGCTAGAACAACATTGGTGTGGTATGGGGGCGTTCCATGCTTGTCTTGAGCCCTTAGATAAATTAGGGTGTAGTTGAGGTGTTGTGCCACCAATTCGGCGGGCTTTCGATGGGTGCGGGGCGATTCGGTAGCAAAAACGACCCGGTGCAGGTGATCAAAAACCAGGCTGCCCGTGCCTTCCAGAAACTGCTGCTGGGTGGTCCATGGGCTCAAATCTAAACTCTTATGAAGTCCTATTCCCTCCAGGGCCGCCACATGAACAGGGTCGATTTCAATTCGGCGGTTTTCTGCCATCATGGGATACAAAATATATCGCCCACCCGGGTGCGTGCTGAACCAATTGTTGAGAAAAACTGCATCGGGCTTCGTGGGATGAGGGCTGTCGTTCCAAACGGTAACGTGCACGCCTGCCGCTTGTATGCGCGCTACACTTTGGTCAAATTCGAGCAAGGCTTGTTGCACGAATGGATATTGGCGCGAAATGGAGTCGCTTCGGTCGTCTCCGGGAACTGAGGAATCAAGCTTGATGTCGATCCCGTGCCCTCGAGGGTAGTTTTTTGCCTGAAATGCATTGGTTGAGCGGGTCTGTTCATTGTAGCCGAATCGGGCAGGCCGAATCATGAGCAAACGATGGGTGCTGATGGGATTCATGTCGATGCCAATACTATACTGGGTGTAAATGGAGGACACTCAATTGAATCATATAAATTACAGGGCACGTGCGAGGAGTGTAAATGGAACGCCTTCACTTGGTGTCTTCAAATTACCCGGGCAAAAGGGATATTCTTGGCCGGATGATGGGTATGCCAGGCATTGAGTCCTACCACACCGCAGAGCTGGGCCGCTGCGGGCAAAATCTGGCCATCAATCCCCAAAAGTTTTTCTTCAAGGTGGATCTCCGTTATGGCTGCCACCACTATCCGGCTGTTGTTGGCCTTCACGTCCGCGAATTCGATGGCTTTTAATCCGATTTTGAGCGGGGATTCGCCAACATATGGTGCAAGGTGATGGGTCGAGAACCAAGGTGTGCACTTACACGCATCGAATTCACTCTGGTCTGAAGGATAGCGGGCGCTGCATTGATGTGCAGACTCAATTTGATCAACAGAAACGGCATTTAGCGTAAAGTGTGTGTTG
>SXGU01269502.1_pt1 | contig 23339 bp, 18 predicted proteins | sample 3174531 | NCBI WGS metagenome assembly SXGU01 (sample SAMN11356863, study PRJNA531348) | freshwater metagenome | isolation source: freshwater sample F1-140 | place: China: Fuxian Lake, Yuxi | collected 2017-12-25
CGCAGCCTGTAGAGGGTTCACAGGGACGAGAGCCTGTTCCAGGGAGAACGGCGCAGATGGTGCCCTGACATTCGGTGTGCTGGAGGCAGCCGACTTCGGGGGTGCAGGCATTGGTACCGGGACCGGAGACGGAGATGCATTGATTCTGGGCATTGCATTCGTTGTGGAACTCTCCGCCACAGCCGAGGATAGGATCACACTCGTTGGTGCCATCGCCGGGGACGATGATGCAAGCATCGCCCTGACATTCGGTGTGCTCACTGCAACCAACGATGTTGGAGCATTCGTTGGAGCCAGGACCTTGGACGGTGGTGCACTGGGTACCCTGACAGATGTTGTGGGTCGCAGCTCCACAACCGATGAAGGGATCGCAGGTGTTGGGGCTGCGACCGGGAACAAGGAGACAGGCGGTGTTGTCGGTGTTACAGGCGAAGTGCTCATCACTGAGACAGTCGACGTTGGTGGCGCACTCATCATCCCCTGCTCCGTCTACGGTGATACAGGAGTCGCCTTTGCAGATGTCGTGCTCGGTGCAGTCGTTGTCCGTGACGCATTCGTCGGGAGCATCGCCAAGGACAACGACGCAGGTTGCTGAGGAGGAGCATTCGAGATGTTCATTGGGTTCGAGACAGTCTTCTCTGCTAAGACATTCATCCTGGCCTTCACCTGGAACGGAGATGCAGACGTCTTGGGCGTCACAGATGAAATGCTCGCCGGGGTTGCATTCGTCGCTCTGCTGACACAGATCCTGTCCGGCTCCGGGGACAACGGCGCAGAAGTCGAGAACGCATTCGAGGTGTTCATCGGGTTCGAGACAGTCGGCGTTGGTGGCGCACTCATCATCCCCTGCTCCGTCTACGGTGATACAGGAGTCGCCTTGGCAGATGTCGTGCTCGGTGCAGTCGTTGTCCGTGACGCATTCGTCGGGAGCATCGCCAAGGACAACGACGCAGGTTGCTGAGGAGGAGCATTCGAGATGTTCATTGGGTTCGAGACAGTCGGCGTTGGTGGCGCACTCATCATCCCCTGCTCCGTCTACGGTGATACAGAAGTCGCCTTGGCAGATGTCGTGCTCGGCGCAGTCGTTGTCAACAGAACATTCATCGTCACCACCACCATTCACTGCAATGCACTGATGCTGATTATTACAGACCAGATGTGTTTCAGAGCCACAACCAATAATAGCAGGATCACAGGTATTTGCTCCGCCACCGGTAACGGTAATACAAGCGGTATTGTCGGCATTGCATTCTGTGTGCTCATTACATCCTATAGAAGGAGAGCACTCGTCCGGACCACCCCCATCAACCTCGACACACTGATTTTGTCTGCAGGCCAAATGTCGATCAGGACTGCAGCCAAGAATAGGATCACAGGAGTTCTGGCCAGGAGTGGGAAGGGTGACACAAGCGGAGTTGTCCTCAGTACATTCGCTGTGTTCGCCGCAGCCGATAAAGGGTGTGCATTCGTTGGCACCGTCGCCGGAGACGGTAACGCACTGATCACCCTGACACACATCATGTTCTCCTTCATCGTTGCACCCAAGCTCAGGATCACACTCATCTACACCAGGCCCTGGAAGTGTTATACATGCCTGACCACTACACTCTGTGTGCTCTTGAGCTGAGCTATGCGCTGTAGAGCTTTGTGTGGAGGAATTGCCACCACCACTACAAGTCGGCGGACACTCCGCCTTGGGATCCCAGCACTTCCAGTTGCCGCTCGGGCAACAAATCGTCTTATTGGGAGCACACTGAGGCTTAGTCGCATTGCTGCATACCACACTTACAGAACTCGCGGCACTACTACTCGGATTTTGCGATGAAGCCACTGAGGAATTGTTTGCTGATGAATTATTCGTCGACGAATTCGCTACGGAATTGGTGGATGAATTATTCGCAGCTGAGCTCCCAGCAGAACTCCTCGCGGAAGAGTTATTGGCAGTCGACGAAGCAGGTGCACTGGAAGATCGCGCTGCGGATGATGCAGGAGCGCTTGAGGAATGGGGAGCGCTGGAAGAAGCTGGAGGTGGTGCGCTCGAGGAAAGGCGTGCACTGGATGAGTGTGGAGCGCTGGAGGAAACCTGGGCACTGGAAGATCGCGCAGAGGAAGAGGCGCAGGGGCATGTGAGCGTGAAAGAAATATTGAAATCCAATATGCCACTCATGGGATCCACAACAACATTAATCGTGTGGGATCCTGCCTCTACAGTATGAGGTCCCCAAATCCCGGGTTCGTTGCAGTACTGGGTGAAGCTTGTTTGCCAGGCACTTGGAGAAACTGTGAAATAGCCTCGTCCAAGCCCGCTGCGACTAGCATTCAGTCGGCAGCCTTCTTGTGGCGCAGTGAAGGTGATAGAACCTGTTCTGCGACCGCATGAACCTCCAAATGTATGGAGATTGCCGCCGCAATCACGTTGTCCGGCAGGGATACACTTTCCACCCCAAGAACCTATAGCAGCCGGGGTGTTACCGCAGGAAATGGAAGAAGGTGGAGAAGACGATTGCCTGCTTGAGGGGCATGCAGAAGGGATGCTGCAAATATGCAGGTATCCCTCTCCTCCAAGAGACAGGAACACTGCCTTGTCCGTCACATAATGTGCAGGGTAGCTTCCCCAGCTCACCTCAGGAGGCAAGACTACACGGCGCTCAACATGTGGATATGAGAATGTTGAATAGAGTCCAAGGATAGCCTGTCGCAATTCATCACCGTCACCACTTCCGGGGCCGGCATGCAAGAAATGCGGTGGTGGCCGTGGAGAACAGGAACCATCGCGCGCAATGGATCCATCTGGCACTGGTTGATTGCCACCAATGAGGTACCGCACACCACCATTGGTACATCCATAAATATTCCAACCCAAAGTCTCAACGGAAACAAAATCGTGGTTGCGAAGAGATTGGCTTACAACACAAGTGACAGGACCTGTACCGCAGGAAGAACCTCCTCCCACCTGCCCCAGAAGGGAACCGTTCGAGCCAGGATCACTCCATGTGAACAAACTTGCAACAAACCGACCGGTATTCGCAATTCCGCTCATAAAGACATCCCAAAGTTTTGCGAAGAGTGACGGCCGGGGGACGGTCACCGCGCTTGCATCGGCAACGAGCACACCACTGTCATCAGGATCCCAACAAGACCACTTGCCTGTCTCACAACAGAAAGCTGAGGCATTGCCGGGACACTGCGGAGGTGATCCACTGCAGCTACTTCCCTGGGAACTGCTCTTGCCGCTGCCGCTCTTTGCACTGCTGAGCTGCGATGAAGCTGCATTGTGCGCACTTGACTGTGAGGACCCTCCACCGCCTCCACAGCTCAATGGACACTCTGCATCTTCATCCCAGCATTTCCAGCTCCCGTTTGGACAGCAGACAAGTGTTTTGCTGCACTGCGGCCGATCTCCTTCCGCACATACCCCGCCGCCGGAACTACCCGACTGAGCGGATCCTGAAGAATTGGTGGAGGAACCACTACGAGCAGATGAGGTGCTACTACCACCCGAAGAGGAACGCGGAGCACTCGAAGAGACTGGCGCACTAGAGGATCTTGCAGAGGAAGAACGAACAGAAGATGAGCGACGGCTGGAAGACTGTCGCACCACGCATGGCGCAGGCCGTGTGCAGTTGATGCCGTGATTGATGCGGTAGCAGCAGGCCATGATCCTCCCGTAATTGGCGGCATACGTGCAGGTTGCCGCCGTCCCCCCGTCGATACCCGGATAACAGAGCACTTCACCCACGTCGCAGCTTGGCGAACCGCTTTTGCAGTTGGCCGTTCCCACCTGCTCGTACCCTGGAGCGATTTGTGCTGTAAGAGAGTCGCTGGGAACCTCCAAGAATATGCCACCAATGATGCGCACAGGAGCAGTCACTCCTCGCCACACTCTGGAAAAGAGTGAAGGACTTGCGGGTACAGCTCCTCCCGCACGCGCAACGATCGTGCCATTTTCGTCTTCGTCCCAACACGCCCAGGTACCATTCTTACAGCAAAATGGTGATCCAGTAGGGCACTCCGGCTCCTGCCCTGCACAGCTTCTGGCAGAGCTTGATTTTCTGGAACTACTTTGACCTGCAGAGCTCTGATTACCACCGGTACAACAACAGGAAAAGCCTAGTGTTTGCCTACAATCATCTCCACATGTCCCCCCTCTGCTTGTACACTCATTCTTCAGCATGCACGAGGTTCCTGTGGGACACATACCGGCGGAGGAACTTTGCTGAGAACCACCACTGCTTCCCGCGCCAGGACCACATTGTGCGCAATCCCCCTTACATGCACTGTCGCCGCATGTTCCGGAGTACTCGATCGGGATACCTATAGGGCATCCGAGAAATCCGATGGTACATTGTCCTCCTGTGAATTGTGCCGTGCAGCTGTAGCCAGACGGACAAGCAAAACGGGCAGAGGAATTTGCAGATGCGACGCTGCTTTGCGGTCCTCTGTCTGAGCTGCCGCCGCCAGCTGAGCTACTCTTCTGACTGGAAGCACTGCCACATCCCGACTGACCATTACTGGGACAAACCCACTGACCATTGCTGCAGCACTCCGCTGTACCGATAAGACAATTGGGGCGCATACCACTGCACGCAGGCGCAGAGGAACTTGCCGGAGCAGAGCTACTATTCGCTGACGAAGAATTTGACGTGGTCTGGCAATTGCCATGCGCATCGCAAGGCTCGTCATCCTGGCAATCGTCTTGGAGCGTACATTGGGTGAAGACACACTTTCCTGAATGACATGTCGCCGGATCATCTGAACAGTCGGTGTCTGCTGTACAGCCAGTGCTGCTTCCACCACTTGCATTACCACCCCCACTACTGCTCTGCCCAGCGCCAGTCGAAATACAGCAACAACCAAGCACGTTGGCAAGATTGCAACTTCCCCCTCTACACGTTCCACCAGTCATCAAGCACGTGTAATGCGGCATACATGAACCCGTTAGACACGTGCTATTTTCGCCAGCCGCTGCACTGGAACTGCCACCAAAAGTACATACACCGCCTACACAAGAGCCCCCCGCGGGGCAACAGATAGATCCACAAGCAACTGTTGAATCAGGACAATTCGGCGGAACCTGACCAACCAAACGATTGCCCTGTATTTGCATAAGAGGCCACAGAGCAATATAGGCAATTGCCCCAAGTGCTACCACACTAAGTCCAAGAATGCCGAGATGCTTCCGAGCTGAAGACATTATTAATGGAGAGGGTAGCAAAATCTTCAGCAAATCCCCGCATGGCAAAGATCAATCTCCGTTGACGAAAAGAATGGATTCTTACCTTGTTATGACTTGTTGTTTTGTCTTCTCTTTGTCCTCACCCAAGCAAGTCCTGCACCCGTCCCTCGAATGACTCAGGATCACAATCCTGATTTGGATCTGAACAAAAAGACGAACTGGGGCAACTAAGTTACACTGGCGTTGACTCATCCACTTCGTCTTTTCACCGATGCAACGCCACTTCACCGCAACCGCCTTCATCGTCGATGCCGCTCGGGGAACGCTGCTTCTCTGGCACCATCGCCTCGGTCGCTGGATGCCTCCGGGCGGACACGTGGAAGAGAATGAAGCACCCGAAGACGCTGCCAGACGCGAATGTAAAGAGGAGACGGGACTGGACGTGGAGATCGTGGGTGATGCTGAGGAAGATCTCTTTGGCGGAAATGCCCATGAAGGACGCATGCTCAAAAAACCCATCGCGATGCTGCTGGAGGAAATCCCCGCATGCCCGGAGAGAAATGAACCTGCACACCAGCACATGGATTTTCTCTTTCTCGCCCGCCCGCTCGATGCATCGCAAGTAGCAGTGCTGGATCACTCCGAGGGACGCGAGATGCGGTGGTTTGTGCGCAAAGATATCGAAAAACTCGATGAGCAGTCGGAGATTTTCAGTAACGTGAAGAAATATATTTTGTCCGTGTTGTGAACTCTCACCGGAATGGATAAGCCTCAAGCTTTTGACGGATAAAGGCAACGATATCTTGGATATCGCTGTAACCTGCTTTCTCAGCTCCTTTCAGCCAATATGCGAGAAGGAGCTTTGCCTCACCACTATACAAGCTTTTCCCTGTTCCTTTGTCATTACCACCACCATCAAGAATTGATTGATATGCAATGCCCGATTCCGTCACTCTACTGCTTTCCGCATTGTGCTCTCCAACGGCAATAACAGGGATGTGCATCGAATCAATTGAGGCAAGGTTGTCACCTTCACAATAGGAAAGAGGGTGACTTCCATTGGACTTCTTTAGAATAACACCATGAAGTTTGTGATTAATTTTGTCATCCCATAGAGCATTTATCATCGCATCGGTGGAACTTGTATTATCGCCTCCAAACACATACGTGCGAACTTCATGATCCAAATCTAACGGAGATCCATCTCCAATAGGAACATCGAATGGTTGTCTGTTGCCAATGAACCATGAGCCCTGAGTTTTGTGACCACGCAAGGGAAAACGAGAATCCAAATAGTCTGCATCTTTTGGACGATCAATTCCAGGCAATGCATAGAGCTTCTCTCTATAAAGAGCTGCACCTCGACCGCGCATTTGAGGCAACTTGGAAAGTTGTAAAGCATCACGCACAGTTGCAACTGCGACATTTTTATCGACATTAGCTGCATGTCGAGTGGAAGCAATGATCAGCGATCCGGACTCATCATGAAAATGATCATTGCCCCGTACACCTACTCCCAAATCCTGCGGTGAAAGTGCAAGCATAGATGCTGTGCCATATCGTGGTAATTTGTGCGATCCAGAAAGAACAACTACGTGACGAGCACGAAAATCCTTGAAAAGACTTTGCAATGAAGTAGCAAACTGACCCACGCGCTCCATACCTACATCTTCGCTGAGAACCGGGCCCGAATCTGGAATAACAATATGAATCTGGTGTGGTGAAAAAGGAAGTGATCGTGCCACTTCCACACATAGATGATGAATCACATGTTCCGAAGGCGCATAGCGCCCACCGTTTTGCTCCGAACAAATCGCCCCTCCTTCCGCATATACGACAATATCCTCCGGTGCACATACTTGCGCATTATGGAGGGGGACAGGCCCTGAAATGGAAGAAGAATGGTTCATTATATGTAGTGAGGCTGTAGACTCACATATTCTCAGAAAATTACCACAAAAAATCTATGCTTTTGCTGGGCTCTCTTCCTGCATCTCTGTGCCATTCTCCAGCCAATGCCAGTAACGATCTATAAAATCTGCGACGTATTGTACGACTGCCTTCCCCTTGAGGCCGTCTCTACTTGCCTCGGCAACAGCCTGAGACATCAACATTGTTGCCTCTGTACGCGTGAGGCTTCCCCCGTCGATGACATGCGATTCTGCACCAAAGCTTAATTGATCAAGCCTCCTGCGCATACCAGAAAGACTCGTTCCATAACGTGTTATGCCTGATTCAACACCGACAAACGTTTGGAGTGGGTCACTGATAATGACGAGTGGGGCACCTGCAAAAGCACCAATCTCAGCTGCGGCATTTATCTTCTGTAAATCAGCATTGGACTTTCTCAAATTACTCAGACCGGGAGCCTGCACTACAAGGCCGCAAAAATCCTTCTGCGCTCTACCTAATTTCACACCTCTCAACCAGGAATACAATCTTCGAGGTAACGACAATGACTTCATGGCACCCTCTGGATTCGTCATGCCAGCCATGGCCGATACAAGATTTTCGTAATTCGACGTTGGGGTAAGCGACATGTCCTCCACGCCACCAAGGGAAAGGATGAATTCATTATTTCGTTCCCGTGGTTGAAAATCCCTTCGATTTTCAACGTTAAAATGCCACCGGTGCTCCAGTGCACCCGATTTCGAATTCTCGGCAATATTTGGATACTTTGATACAAAAGGATGTCTGTCGATTGCATTAATTTTATGTAAACCACGTGGTCCGTGCAAACTATCACCACAGCAAAGACCTATACGCCCGCGCATCTCTTCACGGGTAGCAAGGTATACCGCACTTTCAAAATTCTCAACAGCCTCTGTGCCAGCCGGATAGAATGGCCCTCTGTGCCCCTCGGGACGATTGGGGACAGCATAATGCTGTGATGTTGCAATGATGAGTGATTTGTTACCAAGAATTTTCTGCGGAATTCCCTCTACTGCAGCATGGGCCAAAAATGCTCCAGTATCCGTTCCAAAAGTGAATACTACCCCCGCCTCTTCTGGCGTAAGATCGGCAACCACACGTCGCATTTCCTTAATCATCCGCATAAGCATTGCCGGATCGTACTCGGCGCTATCACGAAGTTTGTCGGCCTCTGTAAGACGAATGTTACCAACGTGTTTCCAGACTTCAGAGCTGAAATCCTGAAGCATTGCCTGTGCTTTTCCCGAAACAGGATTGGCCTTGATTGCATCACAAGTTTCTCGCGGTCCATGTTTTGCTTCATCAAATAACTCATCTCCCACCCAATCGCCACACACAATTGTTCCTCCGAGCACGTGGACACGAACATTCTGATCGCCAGTCATTTGATCAATGGAGGGCATTTCCAATAAAGGGAATCTATTGTAAAATATTTTTTACTTTTCACAAGAATTCTCCTGTATAATCCAAGAATGGCGCCGAAGGCCCATCGCAAAACGGCTTTGGTACAAAAGGCGCTTGCATATGCAGAATCTGCCCATAAAGGACAAAAGCGTGCTTCGGGAGAACCCTATATCAACCATCCGAAGGCTGTTGCGGAGATCCTCCGCAACGATCTCCATGCGGATGAGGAAACCATCGCAGCAGCACTCCTTCATGATACCGTTGAAGACACAAAGATCACCACAGCAGACATCAAGCGGGAGTTTGGAGAAGCCGTAGCGAGGCTCGTGGAGGGCGTAACCAAAGTGCAAAAAACAGAGCGTGATCTCCCCGCGCAAGAACGCAGCTTTGCCGCGATCCGGAAAATTTTCCAGGTGATGGGCAGCGATATCCGCGTGATCTTTATCAAGCTTGCAGACCGACTCCATAACATGCAAACACTGGAACACTTGAAAAAGGAAAAGCAGCAGCGCATCGCCAGAGAGACACAGGAAATCTACTGTCCTATCACTGATCTACTGGGTATCCGCAAGTGGCATGAGGATCTGATGAACTTAAGCGTGCAGTACCTCGATCCGCCGGGATATGCGCTCCTCTCTCAAAAAGCGCAGAAAGCCGAAGCTGCAGCAACGACACTCACACACTGGGCTGAGCATCTGCAAAAAGAATTCCGCAAGCAGGGATTTACGGGGGTCTGCATCACGCTTCGCAAACGGCATCTGGAGGAAGTGCGGCGCAGAGCAGGACAACAGATCTCGCTGCTGAGTCTTCCAGAAACGCATTACTCCATGCATGTCCTGTGTGAGGATGAAAAGTACTGCTACCCGATTCTCGGAGCCATCCATGCTCAGGCAGTCGCTCTGCCGGATCACTTCCATGACTTCATCGCTTCGTCAAAGATCAATGGGTACCAGGCACTGCATACCACAGTCATCTCCCCTCTCGGAGACCCCATCGTTGTAACAGTTCAATGTAGGGAAATGGATCTTGTCGCGCGGTTCGGTATGGCACTCCCCTATCAGTGGCCAAAGCAAGACCGACCATGGAAGTCCCTGCCACAGTGGGTACGCAAACTCCTATCCATCGAGCGCTCAGCACAGGGGCAATCCGAACTCTTTCAGGTACTGCAAGAAGAGCTCTTCGGGCAGCGCAGAACCGTGCATATTGCCGGTCGAAAAGTAAAGACGATAGATCTCCCTGCAAATGCCACACTCCTCGATGCTGCATTTCACTTTCATCCCTCTACAGCAGACCGCACAACCGGAGCGAGTGTCCATGGACAGGAGTGCAGCCTGCGTTGCTCGGTACACACAGGAGACGTCATTAACTTTCATATGCAAAAGTCAGGAAGCGCACGATCTGCAGCGGATCTCCCCTTTCTGCGAACATCGATGGGTCAAAAGCGTCTACTCCATCTTCTGCAACGCAGAGGAGGTCAGGAGCAAAAGAAAGAGGGCATTCGACTGCTTTCCATGGTGCTCGATATCGCCGTGGATCCATTCCTTCCCACACAAATCCGCCGCACCCTGCAACAACGCATCGAAAAGGAAACGGATGTGCTCAAAGACATTGGTACGGGTCTGCGAAACCCCTTCGACGTACTCGAGGAGTACTGCAAACCCGAGGAAATCTTTCTGGTCGATCCCCGCTGCTTCACCATAGGAGCACATCTCAAACCTGGACAGAAAATCCGCTTCATCCTGCAAGCGCACATCGAGGATTTGCATACGAAAAAAACGATCGGTGTGCATACGCGCCCTGATGTCATCGACATCATCCGTATTCCCGAGCCGGGAAAAGATGCAACCCGCGATCCATCGAAAGAACTCGTACCACTCGACATACGCAATACGGATTTACTCCGGCATCCATTCGCATTCGGTCTGCGATGGACGTTTGCAAAAGACAGTGAGCCACTATCCGTCATTGCCAGGATACAGTCCATCCTCGATACTCCAGTAGAGCTTGCGGAATTTGACCGCACCTCCGCAACGCTCGTCTTTCACGCCAGCCACATCGTCACTCTCCGCTCAGCATACGAGTTCCTCGTACGTGATCCCGGAGTAGACCATATCGTTCGTATTTCCCCTTGAGCCCTATGACTACAGCAAAACCTTCGCTCCTTATCCTCTACTGTGGTGGAACGATCGGCATGCGCCAAGACTCCCGTACTTCGGCATTGCAACCCCAGCTCAAAGTGGAAGAAGTGCTCTCACACGCGCCGATGCTTACGCAGGAATTCAAGATCAAGACAGCGACAGTCGTCGTGACGGACAGTACGAACATCCAGCCGCATCACTGGACGGAAGTCGCCGCCATGATCGCCAAAGAGTACGACCACTACGATGGCTTCGTGGTGCTCCACGGTACAGACACCATGGCCTATACCGCCTCTGCACTTTCGTATGCGCTTGGAGATCTCGGGAAACCTGTCGTGCTCACTGGGGCGCAGGTACCTCCGGATCTTCTGGGGTCCGATGCAGTCAGCAACATCGTCCACGCATGCATGACTGCAACGATGGACTTCGCAGAAGTATGCATCGTCTTCGGTAGCAGCATCCTCCGTGGCAACCGCAGCATGAAGATCAGTGAGAGTGAAAGAAATGCATTCATCTCTCCGGTGTTTCCGGAGCTCGGGTCCATCCGGCTCCAGCCTGAGCTCACCTATCAGGGTGTGCGCCGGAGACATGGCGGCTCACTTAGTCTTAAGACGGCATTTGGCGGGAATGTCGTCGCACTCAAAGTCGTTCCGGGACTGGACCCCAAAATCCTCGATGCCATCATCGATGCCGGCATCGACGGGCTTATTCTGGAGTCCTTTGGCCCGGGAGGAATTCCCAATCAGGAAAAAAGTTTGCTGCCCGGGATAGCCAAAGCACGGAAGAAAGGGATCCCCGTTCTGGTCTCGACGCAGTGCATCTACGGCACTACACGCATGTACCTCTACGAAGTCGGGCAACGCGCACTGAAGCTCGGTGTTGTCCCGACAGGAGATATGACACCCGAAGCAGCATTTGTGAAACTCAAGTGGGGACTGGGACAGGGCATGAAGACAGAGGAAATCACTGAGCTTTTTAACAAAGATATTGCTGGAGAAGTGACAATTGGAGTATAATATGTTATAATAAATTTATGTCTCCACTCGATGAAGATGAGCAGGAAGTTATTGTCGATAGTCCGATGACAGCGAATGAGCTTGCAATCGTGCGTCGTCAGCGCGGAAGTCCTGAATACGTTCCACAGGCTTCATATAATCCACTGCATGAGAAGTGGACGGATACTGAAGTAGTGGTTCTAGCTCCATTTTTTGGAATGACCGAACCACCAACGATCGAAGACATTGATACAAAATTTTTAACACATCCCGCACTCGAAGCTCGTCCAGGACGCCCGTATCACGCAATCGGATTGGAAACCCTCGCACGATATTGCTTTCGCCATAAAAAACCCAAGTGGAATGCACTTGGCATACAAATAAGTCAACGCGGTGGTTTTCAACAATTACTACAGATGCATGATCTGAAGCCAGAGAAATAATTTCACAAGTAGACAATACAAAACATGAAGAATCGCTATACTGCTGGCGATTCTTTCTCCGCATGTTTGACCCCGTCGACCCAAAGCAATCTTTCCCGGCTCTCGAGCACGGCATCCTCACCTACTGGAAAGAGGAGGACATTTTCAAACGCAGCGTGAAGCAGAGGAGGCAGACGCATGGAGATATGCTGGAAAGTGGAAGCCAAAAATCCAGCAAAACCAGCAAACCAGCAAACCAGCAAACCTATTCTTTCTACGACGGCCCCCCGTTCGCCACCGGCCTCCCCCACTACGGCCACCTGCTCGCGGGCACCATCAAAGATGTGATCCCCCGCTACCAGACGATGCGCGGGCACGCGGTGCAGCGCAGATTTGGTTGGGACTGCCACGGACTCCCGATCGAAAATATTGTCGAGAAGGAGCAGAGCTTAAAGAGCCGCAAAGACATCGAGGAAATGGGCATCGCCACGTTTAACGAACACTGCAGAGGATCGGTCCAGCGCTACGCGAAGGAGTGGCGCACAACTGTAGAGCGCATGGGGCGCTTTGTGGACATGGACTGGGACTACAAAACAATGAATCCGGATTTCATGGAATCGATCTGGTGGGTCTTTGCCGAGCTTCACAAGAAGAAACTGATCTACGAAGGCCACAAGCCAATGCACATCTGTCCTCGGTGTGCCACGCCACTGAGTAACTTTGAAGTAACGCAAGGCTACCGCGACCGCACGGACATGTCGGTCATCATGACGTTCCCACTCAGAGACGACCCCAACACGATTCTTCTCGCATGGACGACAACGCCGTGGTCACTCCCCGGAAACTTCTGGCTCGCGGTAGGGTCGCACATCACGTACGCCGCAGTGGAAAGTAATGGGAAAACCTACATCCTTGCGGAAAAACTTGTCGCAAAAGTATTCGGCGAGCGGGAGCACACCATTGTCCGAACACTCAAATCTAGTGAACTCGTCGGCAAACACTATGTCCCACTCTTTCCGTACTTTGAAGATACGGTACTTCCCTCAACCGCCGGAACGAAAACCCCTCAAACCTACGGAGAGCGCGTCTACAAAGTCATCGCGAATGACGCAGTTGCCGTCAGTGATGAAGAGGGAACAGGAATCGTTCACCTCACGTCCTGTACCGGAGAAGACAGTTCTGCTGTCGCACGGTCAGAGAAAGTGGATGTCCTTGCGCACATCACGATCGACGGAAACTTCATCCCCGCCGTCATAGACTTTGTGGGAATGAATGCAAAGCCAGAAGGCGAAGACCCCATGGCAACGGACAAGAAGGTCATCGAAGTTTTGAAGAAGAACGATCGCGCATTCAGTTCATTCACCATCAATCACAGCTATCCGCACTGCTGGCGATGCGAAACACCACTACTTCCATTCAGTACCAGCTCCTGGTTTGTCGCTGTGGAGCAGCTGAAAGAAAAGCTCCTTGTGAATAATGCAAAAACCCGATGGATGCCGGACCACGTACGTACGAAGCGCTTCGGTAACTGGCTGGAAAATGCGCGCGACTGGGCCATCAGCCGCAACCGGTACTGGGGAACGCCATTACCTATTTGGAGAAGTGGTGAAGGGCAAAAAGGGCAAATCGAAGTGATCGGATCGCAGGATGAACTCATGGCGAAAAACCAGATCCGCTTCACCAAAGTCACGGTGCTCCGCCACGCAGAAAGCGAAGGCAATACGATCCCGATCTATCAGGGAACACTTCCGGGAACGCCTCTGACAAAGCGCGGGAAGGAGCAAGCAAAAACTGCTGCGGAATTTATCGATGCCAACCTGCCACCTACATGTATCTACTGCTCCCCTCTCGCGCGCACACAGGAAACCGCAGCGATCATCGCAAAGAAAACCGGAGCAAAAGTGATTGTAGACGAGCGACTGCGTGAAGTGTCCTTTGGGCAGTACGAGGGGAAAACCGTCGACTTCACGGATCTCTCTTTTGTGAAAGCACGCCGCGCGCACAAGATCGAATCCGGCCGACCCGAGAGCATCTACCATCTTGACGGGATGGAAACATGGGCGTCAGTGCAGGAGCGTGTGAGCAGCTTCCTCCGTGAAGTCCTCCCCCGTCACCGCTCGGAGCACGTGGTGATCGTGACGCACGCGGATCCGCTGGTGAACATGCGCGCATTCTTTACTCGTGAGGATCCGGTGAAGCTCAGTCACCAGCCTTACCCGGACTTTGCGAGTCCAGAGTCAACATTCTGGGATCATGATCACGAGGCTCGATTGGATCTTCATCGTGAAACGGTCGACGCCGTCGCATGGCCGGGAGCGGAAGTGAAAGGCCAGAGTGTGGATATCACGCTGGTACGGCATGGCCAAACAGACTGGAACCGCGATGGCATCATGCAAGGACAGGAAGACCGCAACCTCACAGACCTTGGTAAAGAGCAGGCTGAAGAAACGGCGAAAAAGCTCAAGAAGATGCACTTCGACGGCATCGTCACATCCGATCTACAGCGTGCAAAGCACACCGCGGAGATCATCAGCAAGATCGTGGGAATTCCGATCGTTGAGGAATCTGCACTTCTGCGTGAACGGCATATGGGAGATGCGGAGAAAAAACCTATTGATGATTTTGTGAAGGACCATCCGCTCGCCGTAACTGGCGGCGAAGACGGCATGACCCACCACACACCGCATGGCGGGGAATCTCTTTCGCAGTTCCTCAGGCGTGCAGAGAATGCCTACGAACATCTTCTTACACAGTACCCGGGAAAGAAGTTGCTCGTTGTTTCGCACGGAGACTTTATCCGTGCACTTACTGCTGTCACAGAAAATCTCTCCTACACAGAAGCAGTAGGCGTACGGCCGAAGAATGCTAAAGCCACAAAGCTCACCCTCCACCCCCGCTTCAAGCGCATAAGCGAAGTTCTCGACTGCTGGTTTGAAAGTGGATCGATGCCCTATGCGCAGCAACATTTCCCTTTTGCATTTACATCTCAGCAACCCGCAACACATTCGACAGGCTCAGTGCAGGCCCGCAACCCGGAATGTTCTTTCCCCCCGGGCTTTCCCGCCGACTTCATTGCAGAGGGCATCGACCAGACGCGCGGATGGTTTTACACATTGATGGTTCTGGCAACTGCACTCTTCGATGAACCTGCCTTCCGCAACTGCATCGTCAATGGCATCGTGCTTGCCGAGGACGGTAAAAAAATGAGCAAGCGACTGAAAAACTATCCGGACCCTCTGGAAGTTGCCGAGCGTCATGGCGCAGATGCCGTGCGCTTTACCCTCATGCGCTCACCTGCAGTCAGGGGCGAAGATCTGCGATTCTCCGAAAAGCTCGTCGAGGAAACTGTACGCAGCATTCTCCTCCCGCTCTGGAATACCTATAGCTTCTTTGTAACCTACGCAAATGCCGCGGGATGGAAGCCCATGGAAACGCGCCGCAAGAGCACGCACCCTCTCGACCGCTGGATCCGCTGCGAGATCCAGGATCTCGGTAACCGCATGACCCAGCAGCTGGACTCCTACGATCTCTCAGCAACCTGTGCAGAGCTCGGCGACAGCATCGATGCACTCACAAACTGGTACGTGCGCCTCTCACGTCGCAGGTTTGCTGGCAAAGGTGCTATGGAAAGCGAGGAAGCGAGCGGCGATCTGGAGCGTGGCGAGCAGCACGATGCTCTCTCGACACTCTACGACGTGCTCCTGACTCTCAATCAGCTTTTAGCACCCTTCTGCCCGTTCATCACCGATGCAATCTATGTAAACCTTGTCTCCGAGGAGCACGGCTCTGTCCACCTCACAGACTGGCCGGAAACGCGGGAGCTCACCAAAGAAGAATCCACCCTCATCGCAAAGCACACCTTCCTCCGCCACGTGGTCTTCCTTGGAAATTCCATCCGCTCAAGAAACAAGATCAAGACGCGTCAACCGCTTTCCAAAGCCACAATCGCCGTCCCAGCAGGCATGACCGGCAATACGGAACTTTCCGATGCAGAACACGTACTTCTCCGTCAGGAACTCAACGTGAAGGAGATTGCGCTCATCGCAGATGCAGGAACGCTCGCGCAAGCGATTGCCCTCGTCGATGCACGCAAAGTCGGCCCCCGCCTTGGCAAGCGTGTGCAAGAAGTGATCGCTGCTGGAAAGCGCAGCGAATTTACCGTGCAGCCGGATGGCAGCGTGCTGATCTTGGATGAAATACTCGCACCGGATGAGGTGCAGATTCAGTACCGCGGCGCAGAAGGCACGGACATAGCTGCAGACGGTGGCATCGTCGTGAGTATTGATACACAAATTTCACCAGAGCTTGAACAAGAAGGTCTCGCCCGCGATCTCATCCGTGCTATCCAGAAACTGCGCAAAGATACGGGACTCGCATTCACGGACCGCATCGCTCTCGCCGTCACCGGCCTCGATGACGTCATCGCATCCTTCCAGGGCGCCATCGCCGAAGAAACACGGGCGGAGTGGAAGGAGAACAACGGAGAATCACACGACATCGAAATAGAAGGAAAATCTATTACCATAAAATTTCAAAAACTCTCATAGTCGGCGGGGCCCCGCGCGCCACGGGGGGTGAAGGGGAAGGCTCTGCTCTGCGCCGCAGCGCAGTCGAGTTGGGAATGCCGAAACCTTGGAGGCATTTCCAACGAGACACAGAGCCGGGCGGAGGGGTGTTGGCGCGCGGTGCGCTTTCTTTCGCCCTTTCTTTGTCGGGCAGACAAAGAAAGGGCAACCAACTACCATGCATACCGCTAAACTATCAGCATGTCCCTCCCCCTCCGTATCACCCTTCGCTTGATACTGACGATCACCCTCGTCTGGGCGATGCAACGCTACCTCGGTCGCTACATCCTCATTACAGGCAATCTACCTGGATGGATCGTCATCGGCTCGCTCCTTACGCTGATGAATCTCCTTGTGCGCCCCGTGCTGAATACCATTGCGATCCCCCTGCATATTCTCGCTTCCCTTCTCACATTGGTTTTGGTGAATGGCGCATTTATCGCCATCACCATGTGGATCGCAACTCATCTGGAGCCCGATCTTGTCACTATGGATATCGTCGGATTTTCCGGCTGGATCGTGGTACCGATGGTTCTGGGTAGCGCAAATTGGGTGATGAAGGTGATCCTCGTACATGGTCAAAGTGAAGGATAATGGCATCCGTAGAGATGCACTGTCATTGTGTCTCTACTAGAACCATTGATGACCAATCATAGATGATATGTATCAAAACGACCGCTGCACAAAATCATGTAGCGCCCAGGTCATGCCTTTCATCGCTGCGTCTTTCGGCATCTGGTGATACGAGGACACGACACCAAACTCCGCCTTCTTCCCTTCTTCGTCAGCACCCTTCTTCCAACCAAAGACGATGAAACCGGGCACGCCGAGACTACGGAGGAACTCTTCGCACTTTTTTTGTACTTCAGGATTGTCCATAGGAAATGAGAAAATAATGCGACAATTGTATAAGAGAAGAGAGAATAGATAAAAGAGAGAGTACAATACGATGGTGAAGCTGGTTTTCTTTCCTCTTTTCTCTCTACTCTTTTCTCTCCTCGTTGGCTTGTTGCCAACATCTGCACATGCCACAGCATTTTCCGATATCCCAGAAAACCACCCCCTCGCTCCTGCAATCCTCGAAGGTCTAAAGGGAAGCTATGTACGACTCAATACGGAAAGAATATTTGAGCCGGAGAATGCAATCTCCCGAGCAGACTTTGCCCATATGCTTGCTAGAGCTACGCTCGATACAGGGGAAATTCGCGACTGCACAACAAAGACAACCGAGTATGCCGGAGAGTCGTGGAAACTTACCGACGCCGACTACGGGGCCTATTATGGCGATGCGCTGTGTGCACTGCAGAAGAAGAATATCTTCGGAGGATTTGGTGATGGCACCTTCCTGCCGGATGAAGGTGTCACGTTTGCAGAAGCAGCGCGCTCACTTACGCTCACCTTCAACCTTTCACGAGTGGCACTGCCAGTGTTTCAACCAGACGACTGGAGAATGCTCCTTCCATACATCACCCCTTTAAGTGCAGCAAAAGTGATTCCAGTTTCCGTACGTGGACCACAGTACCCCGTAGAGCGCGGTGAAGTGCTCACCATGATCCACCGGCTGCGCCACCGCTCCAAGACCGCGAGGCTACGGGTGACCGAATATCAGCTAGCTTCGCATCTCACAGATGCCGCACAATGGAAGCTTTGGGAAAAGTTCGGCATGATGATGCCAGTGCGCGAAAACTGGAGGGATGTGCACATCGTGGATCGTGGCGGTCTCGACGAATGGTTTCCCCGGTCAGTTTCTGTAAAGCACATCACCATCGGTCACGAGTATCCGTGCAAAGGATTCGGTGAGTGCATCAAGCGCGACTTTTCCTTGGATCTCTACCCACCAGAGGCCGCAAAAAAGATGATGGAGGAATTCCGAAATACCCCCGCTCTCAAGACTCTCGAAACATGGAGCATCCGCGACGTAAGTTACCGACGTTACCGTGAACGGGGCGAGAACTGTGAGAGTGAGGGAATGCTCGCCATTGGAACGCGCTACGTCTACCGACTGCTCTATCCATGCAATGATAAGAAGAGTCCCGTCTATAGCGACTGGATGCGGATCCTTCGGAGCTGGACCGTCTTTGCGAAGAGCGACGAACGCTCGCGGCGATAATCTCAACGGTTTGGAAAATGAACAGAAACATTGGATTATTCTTTCATAGGGATTCCTAGCCTTAAGAGGAATATTTGGTGTTGTAAATAAAAGGAACAGTGCAAAAAATATCAACAGACGCAAGTTGACGCAGGAAAAGGAACATCGTAAAAATTGGCTATGCCACACAGCTTAAAAGATTGGGCAATCAACACTCTACGAGTCACAACTCAGCCCCTGAACGGCAAGGGGCGTATGCATGTTCCTCGGACATGGGGTGACCTGAAAGAAGCACTCGATAAGGCAACGAACGCAAAGATCCTCATGACAAACGTCGAAACAGAGGAAGGACAAGAAATGCGGCTACTTATCTCCGCCATCACACAGAAGCTTTGGAAGAACCCGAACGACAATGATTGTCTGGATGAAGGAACCCGCAATCAAGTAGCCGAGCTTCTCGATAGACTCGATATGCTGGGTCACTGCACCATTGAGTCTGTGCTAAGACGACATTGTGGTAAAAACCGCATGACTATTGCAGAACTGCTTCCACAAGAAGTAAGGCCCAGTACTACAGATGACGAAGAAGGCGATATTAGCTATGAAACAGCACCACGAACGCATTTGTCAGAAGTAGCATAAAGTGCTATAATAATACAAATGTCCAAACACACAATCACCCGCTTTGGAGGAGGGCGCATTATGACGCTTTCCATGGCCGTGTGCGCTCTTGTCATAGGACTCGGGTGGATGTTTTGGATGCGCGGACAAACCATCCTCCGTAGCGATCTCCGTGACAGGCTCCGCACTACTGCGGCCATTGCTTCCGAGATCATCGATGCAAAGGATGTCACAGCTGTGCGGTCCGCAAAGGATATGGCTTCGCCTGCTTTTCATCGCTTGGTGAGCGCACTCAATACCATTCGTGATGCAGAAACCCATGTGCGCTACGCCTACATCATGCGTAAGACAGATGATCCCATGATCCTCGAGTTCGTCGCAGATGCAGATGCCCTTGGCACTGCAGAGGAATTGGATAGTAATCACAATGGCATCCTGGAGAGCGGAGAGGAAGGATCGCACCCGGGGGAACTCTACGACATCACCAATATGCCGAAACTGCAGGGTGAAGCGTTTGAGCATCCGGCAGTCGATCAGGCATTTACGGAAGATCAGTGGGGCATCCTTATCTCCGGATACGCACCGATCCGCGATGCGGATGGGCGTACCATCGCTGTACTCGGTATCGACATGGCCGCCGACGACTTTATCAGTCTTTCGCAACGGATATTCTCTCCATTTGCCCTTCTTCTTGTAGCACTCGCGGGGCTCTTCATCGCCGGATTCATCCAGTGGGATAGTGTGAAGCGCCGGGAGGAAGCAAATGCAACTATCAACAAAGAGCGATCGGGCCTGCTTCAGCTCGCCCTCCACCGCCTCGGAACCCCCCTTACGATCTTCAAGTGGTCGCTGGAAATCCTCGCCGACTGTGCGGGCGGTAAATCCTGTCCCATCGAAGACATCGATACACACATCCGTCAGATGCGCACGGGCATCGCGAGTATGGACGATGTCTTGCATCAGCTTCTGGAAGTGGAGCAGGTCGAGGGAGGCGGCGTACGCAACGAACCCCAGCCGATGAACGTGCGGACTGCAATTGCATCCATCAGTGAGGAGCTCCAAGGTTCGTGGGAACCAAAAGGTCAGGGCATCCTCATCGATCGTTCCTGCGATACGACAGTACGTATCGACCCAAATATCTTCAAAGGTGTGCTCCGAGAAATCCTCCACAACGCAATCACCTTCTCACCAAAAGACTCCACTATTCGTATTTCCGCAGCATGCAAACGCGACGAGCTCATCATCAGTGTCACGGACGCCGGCTGCGGTGTTCCATCCGCAGAGTGCCACCGCATCTTCCAGAAATTCGCCAGAGGCAGCAACGCACACCTCTGTCACCCCAATGGAGCAGGTCTCGGGCTCTACATCGCCCGTCAGGTCGTGGAGCACGCAGGAGGATCCATCTGGATGGAGACTGAGGAGGGCAAAGGAACGACGGTCAGCTTCATGCTGCCGACGGCGTAGGCCTACTCCCCAAACTGCACAGGAATCACCACCTGCGCTGCGTTCTCGGGAAGTCCGGAAGGATTATCTTTTTCAAGAACCAGCAATCCAAAGGATGCGGTTGTCGTAAATTCCATCGTCACCGAGAAGGGCACGAAGTCCTCCGTCATCCACTCCCCTTCCGCCTGCGCGATGCCGCTCGCAATCTCATTGCCAGCGTCATCGAGAAGTTTCACCGGAAAACTCGCTTCAAAGTACCACGTTCCACGGGCCTTTCCTGTCACCGTGAGCGGACTTGCTACAACTGCAGCGGCTTCAGGGGAAGTAACTACAACATTCTGCGATTCGTCCGAAACCTCCACAGCAGGTGATGTAGGCTCACTTTCCGTAACGGTACCCTCACCGCAACCTGCGAGGAGGAACGGGAGAGCAAAAAGTGGAATGAGAAACTTGTGGAAACGCATGCAGAGGATGGAAATGATACAGCGCACATGATACACTACTATTTCCGCTCTCTCACATCGAAGTTCGACTCGTATCAGCTTGTTGCTCGCGGTTTCCTCAGTGGGGATGCAAGGCTTCGACAGCGTGATCAACGAAGTGCGACTTCCCCGGTCCGGGATTGCAGAAGTTCCCGTCACCCACTTCTCGCAAAACTATCTGCAAACTACAAGCAGAAATTCGCCAGCCTTAAGGCGCGCTTCACTGCGCGCCCGGCGTTCGCTCACGCGTTCGCCTTGGCTGCTGCGTAAGTTCGCCTTTGTGCGGACACGTCTCCCCACGATCCTCGCTGATGGGATGAGGCGTCACTAGCGGGGTGGGATCATCGCCTGATGCGACGATGACCGACGTATAGCATCACCCTTTGCCGCCTTTCCTTGGTTCTTCCCTACGGCGGCAAAGCAACGGAAGAACCATGACCGTACGGGTATCCGCTTTGCACGTTGGACCCGGGTTCAATTCCCGGCATCTCCACCACATACTTTAGATTTTCACCAGTAGTACATGAAATGGCTACTGGTAGCGACAAACTAGCGGTGTAAAATCCAGTATTGGCATCAAAGACCAGTGGCTCATCGAAAACGATTCGTAACACCAATCTCTTTTGAGCCAGATCGCCAGTCTGCCACATCAGTAAGGGATCTTTGATGAACTCCATCACCCGGTGTAACGCCGGTTCGAACTCGATGTTATAGGTCTCGGGCTCAAGGTGCTCAGCATAAAACTTATTCAGTACGTCATTTTCTTCAATAAGAGGTAAAAGCTCAAAGGGGAGCAAATTTTTTAAATCCTTCGGCTTGTCAGTCGCCATGATGCGCCCATGAACCTCCTCTAGTTGTTTCTTAATGCTCATAATGTTCTTATTTTAGCAATGACTTCACCGAACAGGAAAAAACGCTACAATTGCAGTAGTTTCGCAAATTGCGTTCCATCAGCCTATGGCACTCATCGACAATACATCTCAAACAATGCAGGAGGCACTAACTAACGCACTTTCTAGTTCGGACAGAGTGGATATTGAAGTGGGTTATTTTTATTTTTCTGGCTGGGAACTGCTTGCTGAACAACTGAAGGATAAAAAGATTCGTCTTTTAGTAGGAAAATTTATCGATCCAGAAGCCTTACCCGAGCTTCTTTCAAAGATGAAACAAGAAGGAACAGATATTGATTTGGATGCCTTCCAGCCAAGAAGAACAATTCACTCTCGCGTCGCAAAGAAGCAAACCTACATTAAAAGCTTTGTGAGGTTGTCCAATGAATCATCTTTACTTGATGAAAGTGAAAATCAAGATGCCTATGGATTATTGGAGAGCAAAATCGCTGATGGCTCACTAGAGATTAAGATCACTGCAAAACAGGAGCACGGGAAGATGTATATCTTGCATACCAAGCCTGAGCTTAGCCAGAACGGAGATTACCCTGGAACTGTCTTCATGGGGTCCAGTAATTTTACATTCCAGGGATTACTCAACCAGGGAGAATTAAATGATCGCTATAGCGATAAGGATAAATATGCGACTTATCTTAAGAAGTTTGAGTCAATGTGGTCTAATGCCGAAAATATCGATGTTGCCACTTTGGACAATAAAGATGAATTACTCGATCAATTCAAAAAAGAATTATGGATTCATTCCTGTCCAACTCCCTATTCGGTGTATGTGAGAGTCTTACATGAAATTTTTGGCAAAGAGATCGAACAGAAGATAAAAACTCCCAGCAAGATCACTCATGAGAAATATGCCGATTTGGAATACCAAATTGATGCTATCAAATCAGTGATTGATAAGCTCAAAAAGTATGATGGCGTGATCGTGGCAGATGTTGTAGGTCTTGGGAAAAGTATCATTGCCTCTGCTGCAGCACACAACTTGGATATGAATGCCATCATTATTGCTCCTCCACATTTACGAGAGCAGTGGGATGACTATCAAGCTGATTTCAAGCTTCCCGGTGCAAGATTTTACAGTTCTGGAACAATTGCCGATGTCTATGAAAAGTTCAAAAACAATGACCAGCCGCTATTAATCATTCTCGACGAGGCGCATCGATACAG
>SXGU01242948.1_pt1 | contig 23336 bp, 23 predicted proteins | sample 3174531 | NCBI WGS metagenome assembly SXGU01 (sample SAMN11356863, study PRJNA531348) | freshwater metagenome | isolation source: freshwater sample F1-140 | place: China: Fuxian Lake, Yuxi | collected 2017-12-25
GAGCGCCAAGGACCGTGCCACCGGCAAGGAGCAGAGCATGACCATCACCGGTCAGAGCACGCTCGACAAGCGCGACATCGACCAGATGGTGAAGGACGCCGAGGCCCACGCCGAAGAGGACCGCAAGCGCCGCGAAGAGGCCGAGGTGCGCAACAACGCCGACTCGCTGGTGTACCAGATGGAGAAGGTGCTGCGCGACAACGCCGACAAGGTCGACGACGCCCAGAAGGCCACCGTGCAGGGTCCGCTCGACGAGCTCAAGGCCGCCCTCAACGGCAACGACATCGACGCCATCCGCGCCGGCCACGAGAAGCTCATGGCCGCCAGCCAGTCGTTCAGCCAGCAGCTGTACGAGAAGGCGGCTCAGGAGAACGCGGCCGGCACCTCGGCCAGCGGCCAGACCGGCAACGGCGGCACCAGCGGCGACGACGACATCATCGACGCCGAGATCGTCGACGAGCAGTGAGGTCGTCATGACCGACGACTTCAACCCCGACGACCTCCACCCCGAGGAGGTCGTGCTCGACCCCGACCTCACCAGCGAGATGACCCGGCTGCGGCCCATCATCGAGCAGGAGGAAGCCGACGCGGCGGCCGCCGCGGCCGAGGCCGCGGTGGAGCACGACGTCGACGCCCTGTTGGCCGAACGCGACTCCTTCAAGGACATCGCGCTCCGCCTGCAGGCCGACTTCGACAACTACCGCAAGCGCGTCGCCACCCAGCAGGCCGTCGACATCCAGGCCGCCACCGGCAAGATGGCCGAGGAACTGCTGCCCGTGCTCGACGCGTGCGAAGCCGCGTTCCTGCAGCACCCCGCCGAGGTCGAGCCGCTGTTCAACCTGCTGCTCGGCCAGCTGAAGAAGCTGGGCCTCGAGACCATGAACCTCGACGGCCAGCCCTTCGACCCGAACCTCGCCGAGGCCGTGCTGCACGAGCCCGGCGACGGCGGCGAGCCGGTGGTCAGCGAGGTGCTGCGCAGTGGTTACACCTGGAAGGGCAAGGTCCTGCGCGCCGCGATGGTGAAAGTACGCGGCTGACCCACGAGGTCGGCCGCCACGTCCGTGACCGCCGACAGCGAGGGAGGTGAATCCTGATGGCAGCACAGCGCGAATGGTTCGAGAAGGACTACTACAAGATCCTCGGCGTCCCCGACAGTGCCACGCCGAAGGAGATCACCAAGGCGTACCGCAAACTGGCACGCGACAGCCACCCCGACACCCACCCTGGTGACGCGGCGGCCGAGGACCGGTTCAAGGAGGTCAGCGCCGCGTACGACGTGCTCGGCGACGAGACCAAGCGCAAGGAGTACGACGAGGTCCGTCGGCTCGGCCCCGCCGCGGCCGGGTTCGGCGGCCCCGGCGGTGGCCCCGGCGGGTTCAACTTCAACGTCTCCGGCGACGGCCTCGGCGACCTGCTCGGGTCGATGTTCGGTCGCGCCGGTGGTCGCCGCGGTGGGGGTGTGGGCCCGCAGCGCGGCGCCGACGTGGAGGCCACGCTCACGCTCAGCTTCGTCGACGCGGCGAAGGGCCTCACCACCACCTTGCACCTCACCGCCGACGCCCAGTGCACCACCTGCACCGGCACCGGTGCACGCCCCGGCACCCAGCCGCGGGTGTGCTCGCAGTGCGGGGGCCGCGGTGTGGTCGACGACAACCAGGGCTTCTTCTCGTTCCAGTCGCCGTGCCGCGGGTGCGGTGGCGCCGGCGTGATGATCGACAGTCCGTGCGGCACCTGCCGCGGTACCGGCGTCGAGCACCGCCCTCGCGAGGTGCAGGCCCGCATCCCCGCCGGCGTGGCCGACGGGCAGAAGATCCGTCTCCGCGGTCGCGGCGCCCCCGGCCGTCACGGCGGCCCGCACGGCGACCTCATCGTCGAATGTCGCGTGCAGCCCCACGCGCTGTTCGGCCGCGACGGCGACAATCTCACGGTGCGCTTGCCGGTCACGTTCGCCGAGGCGGCGCTGGGTGGTTCGGTCGACGTGCCCACCCTCGACGGTCCTCGCGTCACGCTCCGCCTGAAGCCCGGCACGGCGTCGGGCAGTCGGCACCGCGTGAAGGGCAAGGGCATCGAGACGGCCAAGCACACCGGCGACCTCATCGTCACCGTCGACGTGCACGTCCCCACCGATCTCACACCCGAACAACGCGCTGCGGTCGAGGCCTACGCCGCGGCGACTACGGTTTCCCCGAGGAAGGACTTGGAGGGCTGACCATGCGATCACGCGAACACGCCGTCTACGTCATCTCCGTGGCAGCGGAGCTGGCGGGCATGCACCCCCAGACCCTGCGCATCTACGAGCGCCGTGGGTTGGTGCAACCGGCGCGTACCCAGGGTGGCAACCGCCGCTACAGCGACATCGACATCGAGCGCCTGCGCCGCATCAGCGAGCTGGCCGCCGAGGGCATGAACCTCGAGGGCATCCGCCGCGTGATGGCGCTGGAGGCCGAGGTCGATCGGCTGCGTGCCGAGAACGACGAGTTGCGCCATCTCGCCGCCGGCGCGTTGGCCGAAGCCGAACGCCGCGCGCCGCGCCGCGACCTGGTGCCGCTGCGCCAGGAGGTCACCGTGTTCGGCGGCAAGCGCCTCGGCAGCAGCTGAGCGCCCGCCGCCGGTCAGCACAGATCGCCGCGCTCGGCCGTCGCCGCACGCATTGCCCCATGGGCGAGAAAGGTCCCACTTCTGGGTCACTGGGCTCCCATGGGCGCGAAAAGTCCCAGTAGCGGGACGAAACGCGCCCAACCGGGCCGGGCATGGGACGGCCGGCGCGGGCCTGCCGCGGGTCAGAACAGGTCGCCGCGCAGCTCGTCGAGCGCGCTGCGCACCACGGTGGCCAGGTCGATGGTGCCCAGCACGGCGCGCCCGATGACCGCCGGCTCGCGCGGCACGTCGGGTGGCAACGGTGGCATCTCGCCCAGGAACGCCACCCACTCGGGCGACCCCCACGGCGACACGGGTTCGGGGGCGCGATCGCCCGGCAGGGGCGGCGCGAGCTTGAGGTGACGCTCGCTGGCCCGGCGGGCGCGTGACCCCACCTGCGGCCGCTCGGGCACCTCGCCCGTGGGCGCGCACCGCCATTGCACCAGCAGCTCGGGCCGGGTGACCAGCTCGCCGGCGAAGGCCAGCAACGCCGCCACGCCGTGCTTGCACGGGTCGTCGAAATCGGGGCAGGTGCAGCTGATGAGCAGATCACCGGCCTCGGGCGTGAGCCGGGTGAGCTGCGTGCGCAACGCATCGGCCGACTCGATGGTGAACGGTGCGATGAGCTGCACCGTCACGATCACCTGGTACGGCGTCTCGCGGCTGCCCGCCACGGTGGCCACCAACTGCCCCGGCGCCACCTCCAGCCGACTCACCGCGTGCTCGGCCACGTACCCCTTGCCGCGACGGAAGCGCGCCGGATCGGCCATGCCGGCCACCGTGACCGACAGCAACGTGCTGGCCAGCTTGCCCGCCGGATGCGGAGCCGACTGGAACTGCCCGGGCACCACCACGATGGTCATGACCCACGCACCTTCGACAGGTCGAGCATCACCAGGTCGCGCAGGTCGTCGGTGCTGAGCTCGCTCAACCACGCCTCGCCGGTGGTGCCCACCACGGCATCGGCCAGCTTGCGCTTGTCGTTGATGAGCGCGTCGATGCGTTCCTCGACCGTGCCCTCGCACACCAGCTTGTGCACGAACACCGTGCGCGACTGGCCGATGCGCCAGGCGCGGTCGGTGGCCTGATCCTCCACGGCCGGGTTCCACCACCGGTCGTAGTGCACCACCTGGCTGGCAGCGGTGAGGTTCAGGCCGGTGCCGCCGGCCTTCCACGACACCAGCAGCAGTGGCGAGGTGGCGTCGCCCGACTGGAACTGGGCCACCATGCGGTCGCGGCCGGCCTTCGGCACGCCACCGTGCAGGAACGGCACCTGCTGGCCGAACTTCTCGTGCAGGTGCTGCTGCAGCAGGAGGCCCATCTCGCGGAACTGGGTGAACACCAGTGCCTGCTCGCCGGCGTCGAGCAGATCGGTGACCAGCTCGTCGAAGCGGTGCAGCTTGCCCGAGCGGCCGCCGAGCTTCGAACCGTCGCCGAGCGCGTGCGCCGGGTGATTGCAGATCTGCTTCAACCGGGTGAGCGCGGCCAGCACCAGTCCGCGGCGCTTCATGCCGTCGGTCTCCTGCGCGTCCTTCAGCAACTGGTCGACCACCGCCTGGTACAGATGCGCCTGCTCGCGGGTGAGTGGCGCCCACGCGATCTGCTCCACCTTGTCGGGCAGGTCGGGCACCAGGCTCTTGTCGGCCTTCGTGCGGCGCAGCAGGAACGGGCCGGTGAGCGTGCGCAGCGCCGCGGTGGCAGCGGCGTCGTGCTGGCGTTCGATGGGCTGCGCGAACCGGTCGCGGAACTGCGCGTAGCTGCCCAGCAGCCCGGGCGTGACGATGTTGAAGATGGACCACAGCTCGCTGAGCCGGTTCTCGACCGGCGTGCCGGTGAGCGCCAGCCGCTGCCCGGCCTGGATGGCGCGCATGGCACGCGCCGTGTGCGTGTCGGGGTTCTTCACCGCCTGGGCTTCGTCCATCACCATCGTGGTCCAGTCGACCTGCTGCAACAGCGCGAGGTCCTTCGCCGCCACCTGGTACGTGGTGACCACCAGGTCGTGCTCGGCCACCAGCTGCAGGAACTTCGCACCGCCGGCGCGCCCGGTGCCGTGATGCACCATCACCCGCATGAACGGCGCGAACTTCGCCGCCTCGGCCTCCCAGTTGCGCACCACGCTGAGCGGGCACACCACGAGGTGTGGGCCGGTGAGCCCCGCCAGATGGGCCAGCGTGGTGGGGGTCTTGCCGAGGCCCATGTCGTCGGCCAGACAGCCACCGAGACCCAGGCCGTGCAGGAACTGCAGCCAGCCCAGACCGCGCTTCTGGTACGGGCGCAACGTGGCGGTGAACCCCGGTGGCACCTCGCCCTCGCCGATCTCGGTGTCGGGTAGACCGTCGAGCAGATCGCGCGCCCAACCCGTGGCCGACACGGCAGGTGCCGACGAGTCGGCGTCGGCGGTGAGGCCCGCGGCCTCGAGCTCGCGCTCGAGTTCGGCCGCCAGGGCCAGCAGTTCGAGCGCGCTCATCTCGCCGCGCTCGGCGCGGTGCTCGTTCAGGTTGGCGAGGGCACGCCGCGCTTCGGCGCGGTCGAGCTGCACCCATCGGCCGCCCACTTCGATGAGGCTGGCGCCGTCCTCGGCTGCGCGCCGCAGCACTTCGTCGGGCACCGGTGTGTTGTCGACGACGATCTGCCACTGCACCAGCGCGGTGGCGCCGAAGCGGCCGGAGCTGTCGCCCTCCTTCGGCGTGGCGGTGATGCGCGTGGAGGTCTTGCGGCGCACCAGCTTCTCGGGGGCCACCAGCTCCACACCCACCGCGGCCAGCAGCTCGATGCCCTCGAGCGAGGCGGCGGCCTGGTCGACCGACACGGTGGTGGTGCGATCGGTGAGCCAGTCGGTGAGTTCGGGCACGGCGGCCACGATGGCGTCGATGGCCGAGCTGAGCTGCTGCTGCAACAACGGCATGAACCGCGCCTCGCGCACCAACGACTGCGCGACCGGCGTGGCGCGCTGGGCATCCTCGGCGGTGCACCAGCGGCTGCGATCGTCGACGTCGACGATCTCGAGCGTGAGCGGCCAGTCGCCGCCCTCGCGGCCTGGTGCGTCGTCCTCGTCGAACAGCAGCACGTCGTCGGCCGGCACCGGCAGACCCAACCGCAACCGGGCCCGCAGGATGGGTTCGCCGTCGGCGCGTCGCGCCATGGCCGAGAACTCGCCGGCCACGTGCGCCACGGCCTCCATGAGGTCGTCGGCCACCTCGAACTGACCGGTCTGCGCGATGAGTCCGCGCGTGACGGTGCGCGTGGCACGAGCGTGCGCCGAGCGGATCTCGGGCAGCGAGGCCGACCAGCCCCGTGCCACCAACGTGAGCCGGGTGAGGCGATCGACCATGGAGTGCAGCACGGCCAGCGGGTCGACCGGCGCGGCGGCGGCCACGGCCGGCGGCATCGCGGCCAACAGGGGCTGGGCCGCGGCCACATCGGGTGGGAGCGGCTGCCACTCGGCGTGCCACCACCGGCCGGTGAGGTGGGTGAGCACCGGCAGCACCCGACCCTTCGACACCAACTCGGTGGCATACCGGTGCACGGCTCCGAACCACGCGACCGACGGACTGATGCCGTCGTGCAGTGCGTCGAGCTCGCCCAGCGATGCCAGCGTGACCGCGTCGATGCGCTGCACCATCACGTTCACCCGGCCGTCGGGCAGCGCGAACGGCACCACCCGGGTGGACCCGGCGTACCCCATGCCCGGCCGACGAGCGACGCGCGCCACCTCACTGTGGAGGTTGCCGCCGTACACGCCACGACCCGGCTGCCACGCGACGGCATCGCCGTCGAGCCAGCTGAGCTGCAGCGCGGGCGGAGGGGTGCGAGCAGCCATCCCCGCAGTGTACGGAGCGGGTGCGCGAGGGTTTCGGGGCGTTCGGGTGGTCAGCCCGTGGCGCCGTCGCCCCAGACCTCGTGCACCTTGGCGTACACGCCCTGGTCGAAGCTGAACTCCACCATGTTCCCGTCGGGGTCGGTGAGCGCGCACACGTAGCCCACCGGGTACGGCCACTGCTGTGGCTCCCACGCCAGACAGCCCTCGGCGCGCCCGCGAGCCGCCACCTCGTCGACGTCGTCGCGGCGGGGGACCTCGATGCCCAGGTGGGCGAACGGCGCCAGCACCGGTTGCGGACCGCGGGCCCGGTCCTTGTGGAAGCTGACGAGCACGATGATGAACGGCTTGTCGACCATGTCGGGCTGGCCGAGCCACGCGCCGTAGCCCTCGGCGTCCTCGCGCCGGTCGAGCAGGCGCAACGGCGTGAACCGCTCGTACCAGGCGATGGTGGCGTCGATGTCGGTGCAGGGCAACGCCACATGGGTGAACCGCGCGATCGAGGGCCGCTCCATGCCGCCCACCGTACCGCTGTGCGTCAGGCGTGGGAGAGAAGACGTTCGATGTGGCGGGCCACGCCGTCGTCGGCGTTCGACTCGGTCACCTCGTCGGCCGCGTCGCTCACGGCCGGATGCGCGTTCGCCACCGCGACGCGTCGACCGGCCACGGCGAACATCGGCAGGTCGTTGATCTCGTCGCCGAACACCAATGCCTCCGCGCCGTCGATGCCGAGGTGCGCCAACAGCCATTGCAGGCCGATGCCCTTGTCGGCCCCGGCCGGCGCCACCTCCACGGCATCGGCGCCCATGTGGGCCACCACCAGATCGGGCCCCAGCACGGCCGGCAGCTCGGCGATCAGCTCGTGGGCCGTACGGGTGGGGTGGAACGCCAGCAGTTTGATGGCCACGGTGGCGCCGTCGTGCCCCACCAGCGCGTCGGGCACGCTGTCGCCGCCCGGGTCGATGGGCATGCGTTCGCGGAATCCGGCCTCGGCCGTGAAGCCGCGATCGGTGGCCAGTGCGACGCCGATGGCCGGGTCGTGGGCGCGAAGGGCGCGCACGGCGTCGATGGCCACCGGTGCGTCGAACGACACCGAGTGCAGGGTGGTGGCGTCGGGCAGGGTGCACACGATGGTGCCGTTCGCCATCACCCCGTACTGCACGCCGCGACCCGCTGCTTCGATCTCGCGAGCCGCGATGAACGGCGGTCGTCCGCTGGCGAACACCACCGTGATCCCCGCGTCGGTGGCCGCCTGCAACGCGGCGACGGTGCGCGCCGTCAGCTCGCCCGACGGCGACAGCAGGGTGCCGTCGAGATCGGTGGCGATGAGGCGCGGCAGCACCCGGGCATTCTGGCCCGCCGCGTCAGAACACGAAGGATTGGGTGACGTCGATGCGCCACGCGTGCGCCGGGCTGGTCTGCACCGAGCCGGCCAGCGCCGTGCGCGTGATCTGCACCGCCACCCGCACCGACTGCTCGCCGGTGGCGTCGGCCGGCACCTTCACGCGCTCGGTCGCCCCGGTGGCGCACCCGTCGCTGAGGTACGCGTACGGATCGTCGGGTGTGCAGTACGCCGTGTTCACCGGCAGCGTGGCCACGAACGCCGGACGACGCTCGCCGGTCTCGTCGATCGCGCGCAGCACGAGGCGGATCCCATCGGGCGCGGTGCGCGCATAGGTGGTGCACGAGGCACCCGGTGCCGCGGCCGTGAGCGTGGCGGGGCCGCACCACACGCCACCCTGCGCCGTCGCCCAGGTGGCCTCCAGCGTCCAGCCCTCGGGCAGCAGTGGGTCGTCGAGCACCACGCCGACCGCATACGTGGCGGTGAGCGGGCTGCGCACCTGCGCGCCGCGCAACGCCACGGTCACGCGGTTGCCCGCGTCATCGGCCACGAACAGATGGGTACAGGCGAAGCCCTCCCAACCGCCGGGCAGCACCGGGTCGAGATGCAGGTCGCCGTCGACCACCGTGACCGGCCGGCTGCGGCCGCCCACCGTGCGCTGCTCGAACGACACGCTGAACTCGCCGGTGGACGTGCGCGCCAGACCCTGCTGGTTGTTCGCCCAGCCCGCGCAGTCGGCGTTCTCCACGAACTCGTGCTGGGCGTACAACTTCGCGGTGCGCTGGTCGAGCGTGCTCACCGCCGGGATGAGCGTGTCGGTGGTGACGGCGTAGTGCACGTGCACCGTCGGCGCGAGCGTGCCGTCGTCGAGGTATTGCTCGCCCAGTGACCCGAAGGCCACCTGGTCGACGAAGGGCGGGTCCTCACCGTCGAGCGGCATCGACACGATCACCTCACCGTCGAGCTCGGTGCGCCCGGTGGCACTGATGGCCAGCAGCCCGGCACTCAGATCGGCGCGACCGGCCGAGGCGTGGGCCCGCACGGTCTCGAGCGGCAACGTGCTGCACGCGAGCAGCAGCCCCTGGCGACCCTCGGCGTCCCACTGTTGCTGCCACTGCTGGTCGAACTCGGGTGACGTCACCATCGTGAGCTTCTCGAGCGGCGTGCCGTCGCTCCACGTGCCCGTCAGTGCCACGCTCGACGGCTGGTTCACCACCACGGCGATGGTGGGGCGCACGGCGGGCGCGAGGAACGGATCGGGGACGGCGCTGCCCTCGATGGTGCCGCACATCGCGGCGTATGCGCCGGTGGCAGCGAACGGCACCGACATCGTGAGTGGATCGAGCACTCGGTCGCCCGGGGTGGGTTCGGCCGTGGTGCGGCCGGCCACGCCGGCACAGGGTGCGTCGACCGCAGTGGTGCACGGGTCGACGAACCCGTCGTCGACCGCGGCTGCCGTGGTGGACGTGCTCTCGACGGGTGCGGCCGTGCTGGGCGGCGCAGCCGGTGGGACGGCGGCCGGCAGCGGCACCGGATCGACCGGCGGCAACGCGGCCGGCGCGGTGTCGTCGACGGGCCGCAGCGTGAGTGCGTCGACCACCGTGGCCGAACCGCTGGCGTCGAGCGCGAGTGGCAGCGCGCCACCGCGCGGCACCACGGTGGCTTCGCTCTCGGGGAAGCCGATCAGCTGCCGCTGGTCGATCACCATCGTGTTGGGCGCACTCGGCAGGCTCCGCAGCGGCGCCTGCGCGTCGAGCTCGGCCCCCGAGGGCATCGGACGGCCCACCACCGTGCCGCCACTCGCGCTGGTGCCACCGGAGTCGCGGGTGAACCAGCCGACACCGCCACCGATGAGCAGCATCACGAGCGGCGCACCGATGAGGAGTGCGGGGGAGGGTCCTCGGCGCGCCATCACGCACACCCGAAGCTGGCGGGGTTGCGCAGCGACACCGTGAACGTGCCGGCGCCCACGTTGCCGGCGCCGTCGGCGGCCGTGGCGGTGATGGTGACGGGCAGCTCACCCGACGCAGGCCCGTTGGCCGTGATGACCAACTGGAAGCGGTTGCCCGCCACCGGGGTGAGGTTGGCCGACTGCGGGCCGGCCGGTGAGTTCCAGTTGGCGATGATCGACCGGATCGACAGCGGCAGCGTGGGGTCGGCCACCACCACCGACACCTCCAGCGACGCCTCGAACGGACAGCCCGGTGCCGGGCTGGTGTAGAGGAACGTGCGCTCTGGCGGGTTGGCCGACACGGTCACCGTCGGCGGGGTGCGATCGGTGGCGATGGTGGTCGAGGTGGTGCTCGACGTCGACGTGGTGCTGGAGGTGGTGGTGCTGCTCGTGGACGACGCGCCCACCGCCGTGCTGTCGGGTGCAGTGGTGGGCGGGGCCGTGGTCCCGGTGACCGGGTCCTCGTCGCACCCCATCTCGGGCAGTTGCCCCCGGTTGGCAGCGGTGGACACCTGCGCGAGCGGCACCCAGGCGAGACGATCCGGGTCGTCGGGATGCCGGATCACACCCCAGCGGCCGGCGCTCACGCCGATGAGCCACACGGCGGCGCCGGGCTGCAGCTGGCCGATGCTCTGCGCACCATCGATGGGGCAGCTGTACAGATCGATCGCGCCCGGTGCCGACTCGGCCTCGTCGCTCGGACCGAACGTGGAGACCAGGAACCAGCCGAGCACGCCGGCCAGCAACGACCCCAGGATCAGCGCGATGCGCGCGCCGCCACCTCGACCGCTCATGCAGTGGCTCCGAGCAGTTGCACCCCGTCAGTAGAGCAGGTGGGCAGGTGATGACGCACGCATCACTATCGGCTCACTCGGTGGTGTTCTCCAGCACCTGGAACATCTTCAGGTCGCTGTAGAAGTCGAGCGCGTAGTCGCCGCCCTCGCGGCCGATGCCGCTGATGCCGCAGCCACCGAACGGGGCGGTGAGGTCGCGCACCAGGAAGCAGTTCGTCCACACCGTGCCCGCTCGCACCGCGCGCCCCATCCGCTCGGCACGCGACTGCGACCCGGTGTACACGATGGCCGACAACCCGTAGGCCGTGCTGTTGGCGAGGCGCACCGCGTCGGCCTCGTCGGTGAACGTCTGGAACGTGAGCACCGGACCGAAGATCTCGTGCTGCACCACTTCGCTGTCGTTGTTGCGCGGCTCGATGAGCGTGGGTTCGTACCACAGGCCGTCGTCGCCACCCAGCGGCGAACGCTGTCCGCCGCGCAGGATGGTGTCGCCGTTGGCTCGCGCCCGGTCGACGAACCCGGCCACCCGGGTCACGTGCTCGGGATGGATCATCGGACTGATGGTGGTGCCGGCCTCGCGCGAGTCGCCCAGCACGTGTGCGTCGGCGAAGCGGTGGAACAACTCGAGGAACTCGTCGCGCACCGAGGCCTCCACCAGCAGCCGCGTGCCGGCCAGGCACACCTGGCCGCTGTCGTCGTACTGGCCGGCGGCCTTCTTCGCCGCGGCTTCCAGGTCGCTGTCGGCGAACACCACGAACGGACCCTTGCCGCCCAGCTCGGCGGTGAACGGCACGATGTTCTCGGCCGCGGCGCGACCGATGTGCTTGGCCGTGTCGGGCGAGCCGGTGAAGCTGATGCGCGTGAGCCGCGGGTCGGCCACCAGCGCGGCGCCCACCTCCTCGCCGATGCCCTGCACCACGTTGAACACGCCGGGGGGCATGCCCGCCTCGTGGCACAGGTCGGCCAGCAGGCTGCAGCTCAGCGGGCTCCACTCGGCCGGCTTCAGAATGACCGTGTTGCCCGCCGCCAGTGCGGGCGCGCACTTCCACGTGCTCAGCATGAACGGCGCGTTCCACGGGGTGATCACCACCGTCGGCCCGGCCGGCATGCGCATCACGCGGTTGGCGGTGCCGTTCGACGACCACACCCGCTCGTCGTACTGCTCGGCCAGGTCGGCGTACGCGCGGAAGTTGCGGGCGCCGCGCGACAGCACGCGCAGCCGCAGGCTCTCCTCCAGCATCGCCATGTCGAGGCACTCCACCGCGGCCAGCGACGGCACGTGCTCGTCGATCAGGTCGGCCACGCGACGCATCACGTCGCCGCGGCCCTTCACGCCCATCGCCGCCCACTCGGGGAATGCCGCTGCGGCGGCCTGCACCGCCAGGTCGGCGGTGTGCGCGTCGCCGCGCGACACGTCGGCCAATTTCACCGACCAGTCGAGCGGCGAACGATCCTCGAACGTGGTGGGCGAGGCGACGCGCTGCCCGCCGATGTAGTGGTCGGTGCTCACCGCGACACCACCGACATCGACGCGATTACCACCCGTGAACGGGCTCACTGGAAGCCCTCGGGCAGCTTCGGACGCACACGTGGGAACGGCAGTTCGCTGCGGTCGGTGTTGTTCGGGCGGCGCTGACCGCGCAACGGCCAGTCGCCGCCCAGCGCGGTGCTCAGCACCTCTTCGGTCTCGGTGGGCTGGGCGCCCACTTCGTCGCTCACCGGCGCCGGGCCCTCGACGATGTGGTTGGTGAGCGCACCGAGACCCTCCACCTCCACCGTCACCACGTCGCCCGGTTGCACCGGGCGGCTGATGGCCGGCGTGCCCGACAGGATCACGTCGCCCGGCACCAGCGTGATGAGGCGGGCGATGTCGGCCACCAGGTAGTGCATGTCCCACGCCATCTCGTCGGTGCTGCCGTCCTGGCGCACCACGCCGTTGACCAGCGTGCGGATGCGCTTGCCGCGGAAGTCCCACCCGGTCACCAGGCCGGGGCCCAGCGGGCACAGCGTGTCGGCACCCTTCACGCGCAGCATCGAGCCGCTGTCGGTGTCGCGGAAGTCGTGCAGCCCGTAGTCGTTGGCCACGGTGTAGCCGGCGATGTAGTCGCCCGCCTCGGCGTGGCTGACGTTGCGGCACGTGCGGCCGATGACGATGGCCACCTCGCCCTCGTAGTTCAACCACTTGCAGTTCGAGGGGCGCACCACCGCGGCCTTGTGCGAGTTGAGCGCGCTGACCGGCTTGTGGAAGTAGGTGGGAGCGGGTGGCAGCGACACGCCGAACTCCTGCACGCGGCTGACGTGGTTGAGGTGACAGCAGATGATCTTGGTGGGCTCCACGGGCGGCAGGTGCACCGCCTCGTCCACCCCCACGGTGCGGCCGTCGCGCGCGACCAACTCGTCGCCCTCCCGCACCATCACGGTGGGGAATCCGTCGAGCAGGATCCTTCGAATGTCGGCCACTACGGGTCCTTTCGGGGCGTTCGGAGGTCGTTCGGGTCCAAACTATAGTGACCCCCCATGACTGCCATGAACGGGTTCATCTTCCCTCGCACCGAGCTGGGTGGGGCGTCGATGCTGCCCCCGATGCCCTGGCACTACAGCGGTGATCTGCTCACCGTCGAGTTCCGCACCGACCCGTCGCGCGTGGCCGAACTGCTGCCCGACCCGCTCACCCTGGTGCCCGACGACCAGGACCCCGGCGCCGTCGCGATGATCTTCGCCGACTGGCAGAGCTGCGGTGACGACTACAGCGAACTGATGGACCCCGTGCGCGCCCAGTACAAGGAGGCGTTCGTCGTGGTGCGCTGCATGTACCAGGGCACCGTCTACAGCCGCTGCGTGTACATCTGGGTCGACAAGGACTTCGCACTCGTACGCGGCCACTTCCAGGGGTACCCGAAGAAGCTCGGCAGCATCTGGCAGACGCGCCCCGTCGCCGTCGGCAAGGCCGGTCCGCGCATCGCCCCCGGAGGCCGCTTCGCCGGCACCGTCGCCTACCACGACCGCCGCATCGTGAACGCCTACGTCACCCTGCGCGAGGAGAGCCCCACCAACGGCTTCGTGAACGGCCACCCGATGGTGCACTCGCGGTACATGCCGCGCATCGAGAACGACGGCACCGACAGCTACAGCGAGCTCGTCACCATGAGCGGCCGCGATGTGGAAGTGGGTCCCGCGTGGCGCGGCGACGCCGAGATCGAACTGCTCCCGAGCCCGGTGGAGGAGGTGGCGAGGTTGGAGGTGCGCGAGGTGATCGGCGGCTACTTCCGACAGGTCGGCACCACGTTCGCCGGCGGCACCACCCTGGAGGGCTGACATGTCATCTGGACCCGACCCCACGCTCGACCTCGGGCCCGACGACCTCGACATCGTCGACCCCGACTCGTACCGCAACGGTTTCCCGCATGCCACGTTCCGCCGCCTGCGCGACCACGACCCCATCAGTTGGTGGCCCGAGCACGACGGCGGCAAGGGGTTCTGGGCCGTCACCCGCTACGAGGACCTGCTGTACGTGAGCCAGCACGTCGAGCTGTTCTCCAGCGCGCAGGGCATCACGCTCGAGGAGATCGAGGGCGACGACTTCCACCTGCGCCGCAACATGCTCGAGTACGACCCGCCCGAGCACACCCGCTACCGCCGCCTCGTCAGCAAGCCGTTCAGCCGCCGCGAGGTGTACGGCTACGAGGAAGGCATCCGCGAGCTGGCGCGCAACGTGGTGCTCGACGCCCGCGAACTCGGCTCGTCGTTCGACTACGTCGACCGCGTCGCCAAGCAGTTGCCGATGAAGATGCTCGGCCGTCTGCTGGGCGTGCCCGACAGCGACGGCGACTGGTTGGTCGAGCAGGGCGACGCGTTGCTCGGCAACCTCGACCCGGAGATGACCCAGTACCCCGTGGGCCTCACCGACACCGACGAGTTCAAGCACATCCCGTTCCGGTCGCCCGCCGCGCTCGAGCTGTACCGCTACGCCGAACAGCAGGCCGAGCTGCGCAAGGGCTGCCCCGCGCACGACGTGATCGGCAAACTGCTCGAACCCACCATCGACGGCGAGCGGCTCACCGAGCTGCAGTTCAAGAACCTGTTCGTGTTGATGGTGAGCGCGGGCAACGACACCACCCGCTACACGATGGCCGGCGGCATCAAGGCCCTCGCCGAGCACCCCGAGCAGTTCGCGGAACTGCGCCAGGCGTGCATCGACCGCAACGACGAGGTCGTCGAGCGCGCCGTCGAGGAGGTGTTGCGGTGGACCTCGGTCACCATGCACTTCCGCCGCACCGCCACCCAGGACGTCGACCTGCGCGGCACGCACATCGAGGCCGGCGACAAGGTGGTCATCTGGTTCAGCTCGGCCGACTACGACGAGCGCCAGTTCCCCGACCCGTTCCGCTTCGACATCCACCGCACCCCGAACGACCACGTCGCGTTCAACCTGCGCAGCCCGCACCTGTGCCTCGGCGCACAGCTGGCCCGCATGGAGCTGAAGGTGCTGTTCGAGGAACTGCTGCCGCGCATCGAGTCGGTCGAGATCGACGGCACCATCGAACGGCTGCGCAGCAACTTCATCTGCGGCATGAAGCGCCTGCCGGTGAAGGTCGCCTGGGCATGAAGCTGGCACCCGAGGCGCGGCCCCTCATCGGGCTGTCCGGTCGTCGTTGGCCGGCCGAGTGGATCCCGCTGTTCGACTACACCGCGCTGCACGGCGAAGAGGTCGACGTGCACCTGAGCGAGTACCCGAAGGTCATCGAACGCGCCGGCGGTCTGCCCGTGCAGCTCACCCGCAACACCGACCCGGTGGCCGTCGTGCGCCGTCTCGACGGTCTGGTGATGACCGGCGGCGCCGACCCAGACCCCGAGCTGTACGGCGAGGAACCGCACCCGCAGCTCGGCCAGGTCGAGCGCGGACGCGACGACTGGGAGCTCGCACTCATCCGCGCCGCGCTCGACGCCCGCATCCCGATGCTGTGCGTGTGCCGCGGCGCGCAGCTGCTGAACATCGCGCTCGGCGGCACGCTGGTGCAGCACCTCGACGCACCCGAGCACGCCCGCTGGGACCACCCCCGCATCGACCGCTGCCACACCGTGCGCGTCGCTCCGGGCAGTCGTGCCGAGGAGCTCTACGGCCCCGAGACACCCACCAACAGCCTGCACCACCAGGCCGTCGGTCGCATCGGCGACGGCGTGGTGGTCACCGGCACCACCGACGACGGTGTGGTGGAGGCGTTCGAGGTCGACGGTCGGCCCGAGGTGTTCGCCGTGCAATGGCACCCCGAGATGCTGAGCGACCAGACCGACCCCGCGTTCCTCTGGCTCGTCCGCGAGTCCGCTGCCCGCGTCGGCCGCTGACGGTTCAGAGGTCGATGGCGTCGACGGTGCGGAGCACCACGCGCAGGTAGCGCGCCATGTCGTCGAGTTCCTGCTCGGTGAGCGCCTGGGTGACCAACGCCTCGTGCTTGTTGAACGCGGGCATGATCTCGTCGACGGCCTGACGACCCTGTGAGGTGATGCTCACCATCACGCGCCGACCGTCGATGCGATCGTTGCGGCGCTTCAACAGGTGTCGCGCCTCGAGCGTCTTCATCACGCCCGTGAGCGTGGCCGCCGTGACGCCGGCCTCGGCCGCCAGTGAACGGGCGTCCATCTCGCCCCACACGCGCAACACGAACAGCGTGGTGAACGCGCTCCACGACAGCTCGTGCTGGCTGAGGATGTTGTTCTCCATGTGGTTCCGCACCGCCGTGGCGGCACGGAAGATGTTGCTCACCGCGGCCAACGCGCCGAGGTCGAGGTCGAGTCCTTCGAACGTGGCCCGCACGTCGCGCTCGGCACGCACCAGGTCGTTCTCGTCGTGGCTGGCGAACAGCTTCGGCATGTCAGGCCCGCATCGCCGCGAGCTCGGCCTCGATGATGCCGCGCACCTTCTCGCGCAGCTCGGGCACGTCGGCCTTCGTGAGTCCCTCGGTGCTCACCGGTTCCAGCACGCGCACCTCGGCGTCGGTGGGATTCATCTTCCAACTCCCGGCCTGCAGCGCCTCGTAGGTGCCGTTCACCACGAGCGGCAGGATGGGCACCTGGTGGTCGATGGCCAGCCGGAACGCACCGTCCTTGAACTCCCCCAACGAACCGTCGCGGGTGCGGGTGCCCTCGGGGAACAGCATCACGCTCGTGCGCTTCTCGAGACGATCGGCGCAGCCGCGCATGGCCGAGACGATGCTCTGCTTGTTGCCGCGGATGAGGCGGATGTCGCCGGCCATCGACATCAACCAGCCGACTGCCGGGATCTTGAAGATGCTCTCCTTCGACAGCCACTTCATCTCCCACGGCAGGTGCGAGATCAGCAGCATGTCGACGAAGCTCTCGTGGTTGCTCACCACCACGTACGGGCGACGAGGGTCGTGGATCATCGTGCCTGACGTACGGAACTTCCACAGCGGGTTGAACCAGTTGTGCACCACGCACAGCTTGCGGAACAACCAACCCGGCCAGTAGCGACCCTTGTCGAACGGCACGGTGGCGAGCCACACGATGCCCACGAGCGGCACCCAGATGGCCACGATGATGCCCAGCACCAGCCACGCCCACAGCGAGAGCACGGTGCGGGCGACGGTGTTGCCGAAGAGTGTGGTGCGCCAGGTGGCCTTCGCCATAGGGCCACATCGTTGCACGCCACACTCGCTGCGCTCGCACCTAGGGTGCGGGGCGTGCGTCGGCTCCCGCTGCTGCTCGTGCCAGCAGTGTTGCTGGCCGCCTGCGGTGGCGACGACGCGCCCGACGAGCCCACCGTGTTCGACGCGTACGTGGCCGAACGTGCCGGCGGCCAGTGGCGCGCACAGGGCGACGAGACCGTCGAGGTGTGGGTGTGCCGCGTGCCGGCCGACACCACTGCGGCCATCTACGGCGACCTGCCGCTGCGCGCCCCCATCGCGGCGCCGACGCTGGCGAACGTCTTCCAGCAGCAGGTGTCGCGCTACTTCCACCGCATCTCGCACACCGTGTACTCGCCGTCGTTCGTGGCCGGCGGCGATGTCGCCCTGGCGGCCGATGACGGACCGGAGCAGTGCGTGTCCGCCGCCCTCGACCAGGCGAGTGCCCAGGCCGACGTGGTGCTGGCCGTGGCCGACGCCGAGCACGTGGAGGGCGAGGTCGGTGGCATGGGCAGTGGCGGCGACCCCACGGCCATCGACGCGGCCGCCGGCGCCACCCGCCGCTACGCCTACGTGGGTGCCGCCGACTTCGACCGCGCCACCTGGGGTGACACACCGCCGCTCGACCTGGTGCAGCACGAACTCGGGCACGCGCTCGGGTGGGAGCACAGCGGCGTCACCGACGACGACCAGTACCTCAGTGCGCTCGATCTGATGAGCAACAGCGCCGCGCCGCGCGACACGTTGCCCGACCGCCGCGACGCCCCCGACGTGATCGCCATCCATCGCGCGGCGGCCGGCTGGCTCACCGACGCCGACATCACCCAGGCCGATCCGGAAGGCGCCACCACCGTCACGCTCGTCCGCTCCACCCGCGACGACGGCATGCGTCTGCTGGTGCTGCCGGTGGACGCCTCCTCGTTCCTCACCGTGGAGCTGTTGGAGCCCGAGGGCTACGACGACCACCTGCCCGAGGCGGGCCTGGCCGTGCACCTGGTGCACCTCGACGGCGGCATCGACCCGCAGATCGCGGCGCCGCCGTTCACCGACCTGCTCGGCCCCGGCGACACGGCCAGCGTGTCGGGATGGCGGCTCACCGTGGCCGCCGACGGCGCGGTCACTGCCACCCCCGCGCCCTAGTGTCCGGGCCATGACACCTTCGCAGCAGGAACTGTTCGACGCCGCGGTCACCGCGATGGAACGCGCCTACGCGCCGTACTCGAACTTCCCGGTCGGTGCGGCCGTGCGCTCGGCCTCGGGCGTCGTCTACGCCGGGTGCAACGTCGAGAACGCTGCGTACCCGCAGGGGTGGTGCGCCGAGGCCAGCGCCATCGCTGCGATGGTGTCGGCCGGCGAGCGCGAGATCGTGGAGGTGCTCACGGTGTGCCGCAGCGAGCTGGTCGGCACGTGCTGCGGCGGGTGCCGGCAGAAGCTGCGCGAGTTCGCAGCCCTCTCGGTGCCCATCTACGCGTGTGGCCCCGACGGCATCCGCGCGACGTTCACCCTCGACGACCTCTTGCCGCACTCGTTCGGCCCCGAGCATCTCCACTCCTGACCCGTCAGCCCGAGGCTTCCGTGTCACCCCGGGCGCGCGTAGAAGCCTCGGAAACGGGCCAGGTGTCGCGGCGGAGGCGGGCGCGGCGGCCGGTGAGCACGGCGAACAGCAGCACCACCGCGATGCCGACGAGGTCGATGAGCACGCACGCCAGCACGTACAGCCCGGCGTAGGCGACGGCGCGCAGGCCGCCCTCGTCGAGCGACCGGAACAGGCTGAACGACACCCACGCCATCAGCGCGAGGCCGGCACCCACCAGCAGCGCACGCGACGGCGGTCGGTCGCGATCGCTGGCCATCCCGTACCGGTACGGATGGGCCACGTCGCTCCACACCAGCACGGCGTGGCCGGCGGCGAACCAGGCGAGCGCCACGCCGTACGCACCCAGCGTGTCGCTGGGGCGGTGCCACCCGGTGGCCAGCACGGCGGTGCCGAACGCGGTGGCCAGCAGTGCCGCGACACCGGCGGCCACCTTGCGCCACCGCGACGACGACACCATCACCAGGCCGAGCGACAGCACCATGCCGATGGTGGCGTGGCCACTCGGGTAGCTGTTGTTGGCGATGCCCTGCACGTCGGAGAACGACGGCCGGGTGAGCAGATGCAGCTTCAGGATCTCGGTGGTGACCACCGCGCCCGACATGCTGACGCCCACCACGAACACCAACCGAAGGCGTCGCTGGGCGAGGGCGATGAGCACGATGGCGCCGCCCAGCACGAACAGTGACGTCACGCTGATGACACGCAACATGTTGTCGAGTCGCTTCGTGGCCTGCGCCGACACCGCGGCCCGGCCCTCGAACGCGAGGTCGTCGATCTCCTGACCCCACTGGGTGCGCACGAACACGACGTAGAACAGGGCCACCGAGATGGCCGACACGATGCTGATGATGACGGAGAGGCGGATCAACCGCTGCTGGTCGGTGCGATCGGAGGACGACACGGCCGTCAGCGTAGGTGGCGCGGGGCGTACGCTGTCGGCCGATGTCCGCCAGAACGCCCCACCTCACCGCCAAGCTGCAGGGCTTCGGCACCACCATCTTCGCCGAGATGTCGCAGTTGGCCGTGGCCACCAACAGCGTGAACCTGGGGCAGGGATTCCCCGACTCCGACGGCCCGCGCGAAGTGCTCGACGCGGCGATCGACGCCATCAACGGCGGCCTGAACCAGTACCCGCCCGGCCCCGGCATGCCCGTGCTGCGCGAGGCCATCAGCCGCCATCAGCAACGCTTCTACGGTCTCGCCTACGACCCCGACACCGAGATCCTGGTGACGGCCGGGGCCACCGAGGCGCTGGCCGGCGCGCTGCTGGCGCTGCTCGACACCGGCGACGAAGTGGTCACGCTCGAGCCGATGTTCGACAGCTACGCGCCGTGCATCTCCATGGCGGGTGCGGTCACCAAGCCCGTCACCCTGCGGCCGCCCCACTACGGCATCGACCCCGAGGCGCTGCGCGCCGCCATCACGCCGAAGACCAAGCTCATCCTGTTCAACACGCCGCACAACCCCACCGGGCGAGTGTTCACCCGCGAGGAGGTGCAGTTGGTGGCCGACCTGGCCATCGAGCACGACCTGCTGGTGATCACCGACGAGGTGTACGAACACCTGGTGTTCGACGGCGTGGAACACGTGGCGTTGGCGTCGCTGCCGGGCATGCGTGAGCGCACGCTGGTCGTCTCCAGCGGCGGGAAGACGTTCAACACCACCGGGTGGAAGATCGGGTGGATGTGCGGTCCCGCCGCGGTGGTCGCCGCGGTGCGCACCGCGAAGCAGTTCCTCACCTACGTGAACGGCGGCCCGTTCCAGCCCGCCATCGCCGTGGGCCTCGACCTGCCCGACCGGTTCTACGCCGACCTCGCCGCCGACCTGCAGGCCAAGCGCGACCGACTGATGCCCGGGCTGCTCCGCGCCGGGTTCGAGGTGTTCCCCACCTCGAGCACCTACTTCGTCACGGTCGACATCCGGCCGCTGCAGCCCGACGGCGACGGCATGGCGTTCTGCCGGGCCCTGCCGCATCGCGTGGGCGTGGTGGCCATCCCCACCGAGGTGCTGTACCAGAACAAGCGGGAGGGCCGTCACCTGGTGCGGTTCGCGTTCTGCAAGCGGCTCGACGTGCTCGACGAGGCCGTCGAGCGACTGCAACGCCTCGGCTGATCGCCCGGCCGACCGGACCGGCTGCTGAAACGGTTCAGATATGGCGCAATCGGTGTTCGACGGAATGCGCGCAATGCGGGTCGCAGGAATGTCGACAATTGCGGCGCATCGACCGCGGTGATTCAGCGACGGTCGGGAAGGAACCGGAACCGGTCGCGCACCTCGGCCACCTTGGCCGGCTCGATGTCGGCGAACAGGATGGTCTCGCCCTGCGACCCGGTGGCCAGCAGCTCGCCGAGCGGATCGACCACACGGCTGTCACCCACGTACTTCAGCCCGCCGCCCTCGCCCACCCGGTTGCAGCCCACCACGTAGGCCTGGTTCTCGATGGCTCTGGCCTGCAGCAACGCCATCCAGTGCTGGCGACGTGGTTCGGGCCAGTTGGCCGGCACCAGGTACAGGTCGGTGGTGGTGGCCAGCCCCCAGAACTCGTCGGCGAAGCGCAGGTCGTAACAGACGAACGGGCTGACGCGCACGCCCTCGATCTCCACCTGCACCAGACGGTCGCCGGCCCGGAAGTGGGCGTCCTCGCCGCCGAACGTGAACGGGTGGATCTTGTGATAGCGGTGCACCGTGCCGTCGGGCCCGGCCAGCACGAAGCTGTTCGCCGGCCGCCGGTCGGCCGGGTCGCTGTCGGCGGGGATCTCGGGGCAACTGCCGCACACCCACACCCCGTGCAGGGCGGCCTGCTCCTGCAGGAACTGCGACGACGGCCCACCTTCGGGCTCACCGAGCGCCGGGTCGTCGACGGCGAAGCCGGTGGAGAACGTCTCCGTGAGCAGCACCAACCGGGCACCACCTGCTGCTGCGGCGGCGATCATTGGCGCCAATCGACGGAAGTTCGCCGCTCGGTCGTTCCAAATGATGTCGTGTTGTACAGCCGCGAGGCGCATGTTCCGATACTACTCCCGGACCTCGAAAGGGCGTAGGGTGACAGCGATGCAGGAACTTCGGACGGAACCGCGTCAGCGGCGCAGTCAGCAGTCGATCGACGCGATCCTCGACGCGGCCGAACAACTCATCGCGGAACAGGGCCAGGTGGGCTTCACCGCCAACGAGCTGGCGGCTGCTGCCGGCATGTCGATCGGTCGCGTGTACTACTGGTTCCCCGACATCCCGGCCGTGGTGACAGCCCTCGTCGAGCGCAGCGCGGTGCGCATGGCGCAGGTGTTCGGCGCCTCGGTGCAGGCGGCGCACGGCACCACCACCCCGCTCCTGCTGCAGCGGGCCATCCGCCAGATGTGCGTGTACGTGGAGGAGAACCCGGCCGCCGTGGCGCTGTGCCTCACCGGCGGCAACGACGGCCCCGGTCGCGTGATGAACGAGCGTCTCGTCGAGTTCGCCACCTCGCTGGTGCGCGACCGAGTGCCCGGCATCCCCGACCACGAGACCGAGATCGTGGCCCGCACCGCCGTGGGCATCACCCTCGGCATGCTCAACGGCTACAACCAGGTGGCCGCCGAGTTCCGGCCGTACATCGAGCAGGAGCTCGTGTACGTGCTGTCGGCCTATCTGTACGCACGGTTCCCACCGCCCGACGACTTCACCTGGACCGCGCCCGAGCGCGCCGTGCAGCCGTCGCGCCCGTCGCGACGCGACTTCACCGAGTCGGGCCGCGTGTGGCCCGCACTCGCGCCCGATCAGCCCGGCTGATCCGGCACCGGGCTCAGTCGAGCCGCCACTCCATCAGGCACACGGTCTTCTTGCCGCCGTCGGTGTCCTGCTGACCCACCTCGCGGAACCCGACGCGCTGGTGGAACGCGAGCGACGTCTCGTTCGGCGGCCGCAGGTTCACCTCGCACAGCACCACCGGACGGTGCCCGGCCACCGCGTCGTGGAGGGCCGCGTAGAACCCGCGGCCCACGCCGAAGCGGCGGAAGTCGGGATGCACCGCGATGCGGTCGAGGTAGGCGAAGTCGGCGTACCGCTGGCTGAACCACGCGTAGTTGAGGCTCTCGTAGTCGAGCCCCGGCCCGAAGGTCCAGCAGAAGCCGGCGAACGCACCGTCGACCTCTGCCACCAACGCCAGCTCGGCCATGCCGGTGAGCCGCACCACGTCGTCGGCGTCGAGCTCGTTCAACTCGGGCACGTTGGCGTTGTTCAACGCCAGCACGTCGGCCAGGTCGTCGGGGGCGTAGGGGCGGATCAGCACGTCCGCCGAGACTACCCAGGCGGCGCGACGTAGCCTTTCCCCATGCTGTTCCGTCACAAGACCGAGATGGTGTCGCCCGACGATGCACTGCCGGGTCGCACCGACCAGACCATGCCGGTGCCCGAGCGGCACTTCGTGCTCGACGCGCCGCTCACCGGCCCCTGGCCCGAGGGCATGCAGACCGCGGTGTTCGGCCTCGGTTGCTTCTGGGGTGCGGACCGCAAGTTCTGGCAGACGCCGGGCGTGTACTCCACCGCCGTCGGCTACGCAGGCGGCTACACGCCCAACGCCAC
>SXGU01342786.1_pt1 | contig 23335 bp, 15 predicted proteins | sample 3174531 | NCBI WGS metagenome assembly SXGU01 (sample SAMN11356863, study PRJNA531348) | freshwater metagenome | isolation source: freshwater sample F1-140 | place: China: Fuxian Lake, Yuxi | collected 2017-12-25
CTTTTCACGGATGACCTCCAAGGCAACCCTGGCCTTGAACGATGCGTCGTATTGCCGCTTCCTGATGACCATGACAAAACCCTCCTTTTACTAGAAAAGAAAAGCTTAGCTGTCTGTCCAGTTTTTGGGGTCCACTACAGACCGGCGGCGATGGCGTGGAAGTCCGGGTGCAGAACGAAACGATCTGGCTTTCGCAAAAGAACATGGGCGAGCTATTCATGACCTCCAGCGACAACATCGGCCTTCATTTGAAGAACCTCTTCAAGGAGGGTGAATTGACCGCCCGTTCAGTTGCCGAGGAATTCTCGGTAACTGCGGCGGATGGCAAAAACTACACCGTCCGGCATTACCACCTCGATGCGATCATTGCCGTCGGTTACCGCGTGAACTCAAGGCGTGCCACGGCCTTCCGGCAATGGGCCACGGGTGTCCTCCGGGACTTCACCCTCCGGGGCTATGTGATGGACCGGAAGCGCATGGAGAACGGTGCGTTTCTCAACGAGGATTACTTCGAGCGTTTGCTGGAGGAGATCCGGGAAATCCGGCTGTCTGAGCGGCGCTTTTATCAAAAGATCGCCGACATCTATTCCACGGCCATGGATTACGACCGGGATGCGCCGATCACCCAGGCGTTTTTCGCCAAAGTGCAGAACAAGATGCATTACGCCGTCCACGGCCATACCGCCGCCGAGTTGATCGTCAAGCGGGCGGACCACTCGAAGGAACGCATGGGGTTGACGACCTGGGCCAAAGCCCCTGGCGGCAAAATTCTCAAAAGCGACACCGTGGTGGCAAAGAACTACCTGACAGAGGAGGAACTTGCGGACCTGGGTCGGATCGTGAACGCCTATCTCGACCTGGCGGAAAGCCGCGCCAAACGCCGTGTGCCCATGACGATGGAGGCTTGGGCGAAGCGGCTCGACATCTTCCTTGCAGCAGATGAGCGGAAAGTTCTGCAAGACGCCGGGCGCAGAGCAATCGCACCGATTCTTTGCGGCCGTGCAGAATAAGATGCACTGGCGACGCACGGCCAGACTATCGTGCCCGAGGTGGCGGCCGATTTCCTTCGTTTTCTGGGGAACACGGGCCAGAACCGGGTAGACGGGGTAACCCTTGGCCGGGATTGGAAAGCCAACCCGTCTTGGGAAAGAATTCTTTGGAAAATGAGCCACAATAGTCAGGGTTAAAGGACTTAAAAGGTTTCCAATTAGATCCTTTTTTGAAATGGGTAATGAACCTTTCGCCACGGGCACCGAAACTGAAAAAAGGGGGCGCACTTTTTACCGGCCTTTTGGATGGTTTGAGTCATAAATAAACCGACCGATCCAAAACCGCAAATTACAACCCTGCTCCGGCTAATCCTGGCCCTCGGCATTTTTGAAAACGCTTGAGGAATGCCCCAATCAAAACTGCGGCCAAGGCCGACCCAGCAAGGATCATCGTTGAAGGTTCCGGAACGGATGTTGTGTAAAGATTGATCGCCGGACCCCCTTCATTGTTTAAAATAGGGTTAGTCCAATAGGCAGCCATGGCATCTTTCACCTCATATGAACCAGCTACAGCTGCATAAAATGACAGATTAAATTCATCTGGGAATGTTATTGCTGCTGAATATGTTCTGCCTGCCAACAATTCGCCCGTACCTGATGTCCAGGTAATTCCCAATTCCTGACCATTCGTATTTGCACCAATATTAAATGTTCCTATATGTTGATATATTCCTGAGGTAACCATAATAGTCATACCATTAAGGGCACTTTGTCCAGATTTCCCAAATAAGCCAACGCCTTAAAAATTGGAAGTTAGCCCAGTGGTTGTAAAAGATAAATTACTTTTACTCCAAGTAACATTTGTTTCGGTGGGATTCACGGGTGCAATCCCTACTACCCCAGCGTGGACCATTGCACCCATCAATACGATAACAAGGATCAGGAAATGCCCCGTATTGCTTTCATAACAAATTCCTTTCAAACTGTTTGAGGGACTTTTTGGTATATCTGTTGCCAAAAATTTTTTCCATTAGATACCCATGCCAGTCTTTATACTGGTGTCCGGATAAAATTTCCATAACATGAAGCTAGGATTATAAATTTTTCCTATGTTCAGACCACGATTTAGAACTCAAGCCTAGGAAGGGCCGACGGACCCAAAGGTGAAATTCAAAACTGTCCACCAAAAATTGGGCTTCACCGCAGGTTCAAAGTCCCTTCCCCCGAATACAAAACATCCTGTTGTCAACCATTTTGGCTAACCTTATTTCTAGGACCGGGTTAGCCCTAAAATACCTTAGGTAAAAAGGAAGACGCCTTTTCCCCCAAAATGCAAGAACTGGATCACCATCAGGATCCCAAACTGCATAATAGACATTATGCGTTTTCCCCCTCCAAAGGGCTGGGGAAAGGCAATGGCCACAAGGTACAACAGCGATGAGCGTACAAAAGCGTACGGTTTGGTGGCGATGGTTGGGTTTGGTATTAATCCTTGTCGTGGGAATTGTCACCATCGCTACCGTATACATGAATACGGAACTCGAAGCCAACATGCAGGGAATCATTTCGAGTGGAATCGGGACGCTCACTTTCTTCTTTTCGTTCTTGTGGTCTCTAATATTCATTGCCCCCAACCTGAAGTGGCGGTTGATTGTTTTCGCCGCCCCGTTTGTGGTTGGTGGTGGGTTTTTCAGCCTGTTCAAGCCGACCGGTTCGGATGGTAGTGGAGCATTGAACTTTGTTTATCGTTGGACGAAGGATCCGGAAAATTCCTTGGGAAAGATCCAGCTCATTGACAAAAAGGACAAAGTCATCGTGCCCGAGGGGGCGGCCGATTTTCTTCGTTTCCTGGGCAACACGGGCCAGAATCGGGTGGACGGGGTAACCCTTGCCCGGGATTGGAAAGCCAACCCGCCCCGCGAGGTATGGCGACGCGAAGTGGGCCCTGCCTGGACGGGGTTTGTCGTGGCAGGTGGCCTTGCCCTGACCCAGGAACAACGCGGACCTGAGGAGTTTGTCGTGGCCTATGCCCTGGCAACGGGCCGACCCGTTTGGAGCCATGCAAGGTCGGTCCGATTTGTCGAATTCCAGGGGGGCGATGGCCCCCGGGCCACACCTACCATCATCGGCGACAAAGTGTTTGTCATGGGGGCAACCGGCTGGCTGGCTTGCCATGAACTTCTTACCGGAGGGCTTTTGTGGGAAACCGATGTATTGTCCGAACCCAAGGCGAAAAATCCGACCTGGGCCAAAAGCTGCTCCCCCCTTTTCATCCCTTCCCAAACCGTCCCGGGCAAGGACGCAATCGATCGCATCATTGTCACGGGGGGCGATGCACCCGGGCCAACCCTGTTGGCTTACGACGCCAAAACGGGTGCAAAAATTTGGCAGGCGGGAACCGATGGGGCGAGTTACGCCACCCCGGTCCTCGCCAAGCTTGCCGGGCGGGAGGTGATCCTTTCGGTCAACGCCACCTCGGTCACCGTTCACGACATTGCCCTCGGAAACATTCTGGGCACCCACCCCTGGCCCGGAATGTTTCCCAAATGCTCGGATCCCATATTCGTTTCGGGAGACAAAATCCTGGTCACGGCGGGGTATCAGATGGGGGATCATTTGCTGAAAGCCCAAGCCCAGGGGGATAGCATCCAACTGGACCTGGTCTGGTCGGGCAAGGGGATTCGCACAGGCTTTTCCAACTGTGTGATTCGTGACAATACGGCCTATGGGATCGACGATACCATCCTTGCAGCCATCGACTTGAAAGATGGCAAAAGGCTTTGGAAGAGCGAGCGGGTTGGATCGGGTCAGGTGCTGATGGTGGGAGATCTGTTGTTGGTGCAAACCGAACCGGGTCCGATCCTCCTTGTCGAGGTTTCCCCTGAGGGGAGCAAAGTTCTGGGCAAACTCAAGGCTCTTGATGGCAAGACCTGGACCAATCTCTGTTTGGCGGGAAAATGGCTGCTTGCCCGCAACGACCGGGAAGCCGTTTGCTATGAACTACCGGTGAAATAGTCAGGGAATGCCGAACAGGGCAAGTTTGAACGCCTGGCCTGGTCCATGGATTGGTGGGAGAACGGGATGTTCAAGGGCAAACACCTTTCGATGGACAGGGACGCCGATGGGGCGGTGCTATTGCGCCTGGACCCAATAGGGGGCAACAAACCCTTTTGTCTACCTTTCATGTGGGAGGAAATGGGCCTGGCCCTGGATCTGCTCAACCGGGAGGGGCGGGCGCCGCTCCTTTTGATTCAGGGATCGAAACGGGGATTCCTTTCCGGATGGTCCCCTGATTGGCTGGCCGGGGAGCGGCTCATTACGGTTTGGCCCGAGGCCCATGCGACGCTACGAACGGTATTACGCAAACTTGCCAACCTCACCATTCCCAGTATTGCCGTCCTTCATGGTCCCTGCCTGGGGGAAGGACTGGAGCTTGCCCTGGCGGCAGATTATCGCATCGCCTGGGACCAACCAAGGCTTCAGCTTGGCTTTTTGGTTGATGAGAGGGGGTTGGTCCCAGAGGGAGATATGCTCTTGCGGCTTACCTCTCTCGTGGGCTGGGAACATGCGGCCCATCTGGTCTCCGGGGGGCAATGGTTGGGGGGTCAGCAGGCCAAAGCGTGGGGATTGGTCGATGGTTTGGCCCAGGATGATGCCACCCTCCGGGGTTTGATCCATCTGACCATGGGACAGGCTATCAGTCGAGGCAAACGGGTCCTTTCGGGGTTGCCCCTGAAGGGCTGGCGGCAGAAAATCTGGGAAAGCCATCCTCCTGGCAGGGCGTTGCTTCGCCGAGCCATGTTTCGGCGTGTTTCTTCCCGGTTGATGGAGGACGCCCCCGCCCCAAAGGATGCCTTGACTCTCCTGTTTCCAAACAAGGGACAATTGGCATCGGAATTAAACCTCAAACTTTTTGGTGGCTTTGCCCCCAAACACCTCCTTGCCTTCCAAGCCACTTATGAACGATGGCAGCGATCGCGCCCGGCCAAAGCGGCTTTGAGGGGAAGGGTGTTTTTGGCAAGCGAATCTCCCGCGGCCATTCGGATGCTTGCCCGGCACGCCCAGAAGGGGGGACAGGGAAGTTTTGGCGAATCCTTGCTGAAAGGTGCTACTCCCGAAGCCCTCGGTCGGGTGACATTGGGGCTCAAAATGGCCCTTCCCAAGGGACAGGCGGCCAAGGCCCTCGCCCGCATTGGGCCGACGGAACCCACCGGCGAGGCCGCCCTGATTTTGGGCACCGAGCCCTTGCACCCGGGATCTCCCATTCCCCTGCTTGCGTTCAACGAACCGCTCGATCCGGAACACTTCACCCCGGCAATTCGGGCGGGAGCGGTTCAGGTAGGGGAACGGCCTCCGTTCATTCTTTGCGAGGACACTTCCCAAGCGGCAGCAACCGCCTCGTGGTTGGAATCGACCGGATCCATGGTTCGCTTTGTCCCCTCCGGCAAGGAGTTAATGTGTGGGATGTTGGCTTGGGTCCTTTGGGATGAGATCATCCACCTAGCCGCCATGGGCCTGGATCCCATGGCACAGGAAGCCGACTGGAAACGCTTTGGTTTGCGACCAGGGCCATTGGAAACCCTGGATCATCAGGGCCTTGGTTTTGCCAAACAGATGGAACAATCCTGGCCCCGGCTTGTCCCCTCCCTATCCTTTGCCACCGAACTGATTGAGGCGGGGTTTACCGGTTGGCCGGGCCGCAAGGGAATCCTCATTCGCCTGGCCGGCCGCCATGTCACCAACCCCCTTGCCCTTAACCGGATTCTCAAGGGCTATCAGGAAACCAGACCCGCCCCCGACCCCCTTTGGCAGGCCTTGGCGAAGGTCGCCAAACTTCGTGAAGCCAGGGAGCGGGTGTTGTTGCGATTGGCATCCGCTGCCGCGACCCTTTTTGAAGGTTCGGGCCTCGGCGAGGCCGAGTTTGATGCCTTTGCTGTGGCGGGATTGGGGTGGCCCGCCCACCGCCCGGGATTCCTGGGTTGGGCCCGCATGCGAGGCTGGAAAGGGGTCATCGAAGGCCTTGACCGTTTGGCCGCCACCGGGGCCGGTCGCTACCTTCCCTCGCGGGAAGCACTCCATTTGGCCGGAAAGGCGTAAGCCTCACAAGACCGGTTGGAAAAGTCCTTGACCCTGCCACTAGCGCAGGGCCCTGGTAAGAAAGGTGATCGAAGTTTTCGCCGCGGCCAAGGCATCATACCCCTTGGCTTCCCAGATTTGGCGACTGACCTCGACACAAATCGGGCCGGAGAAACCCGAGGACCGAAGGGCTTTGGCAAAGGCAGGCCAGTTCAGCTTGCCCTGTCCGGGAAGGACAAACCGGGCGTCCTTTTGCGGGCTTATCGTCCAATCAACATCTTTTATGTGGATAAATGCCAATTTTTTGGCAACACTGGCAAGGGCCGAAGCAGGGTCCACCCTTGGGTCGGGTTCATGGCTTGGGTCAAAGGTCGCCACGATTTGGGGCGAGCCAACCTCCTTCAACAGCTCCGCCAACAGGAGATGGGTGTTCACCCTTTGAAACCGGTGCGCCTTGAGGGCGATCTTGGCACCGGCCGCCAGAAGGGGTTTTTCCCAACTGCGAAGCATTCGAAGCATGCCATCATGGGCAGCAACTCTCCCGCCGACTTTCCCCCCAAGGATGGTTTCCAGCAGCGGTGTGCCCTCCGGGGACACATCCCGGAAGAGCTCCACGGCCCGTTGGATCCGGTCGGGATAGGAGGCAAGGACTTTGGGATCTTCGGGATAGGGAAGCGACTCCATCACCGATCCCAAGGTCAACCCGGTGTCCGCCAGGGCCTTTCGGATCTCCCTTCGTGATTCTTTGGAACAAATGAGCGGATCCGTGGCAAAGCCGGCAAGGGCCGGGAGCTCGATTCCCTGGTAACCGATTTGGGCCAATGACCCGATCGCCTTTACCGTCGGGAGGCTCCTTGTGGCATAAAGACTGAAAGAAAGGGGAATCGGGACCGGCTCCCCGGCTTGAACCGGTCCCATCAACAGGGAAAAGCCGGACCAAAGGGCCTGTCTACGGTCGGGCATGGGGTCACTCGATGATGGGTGCATAACCAAGCTGTTGGTTCAGGACATAGGCCGCCCATGCCGTCCCCGAGTGGGTCATGTAGTGAAACTTGTCATTGGAGGGGGATCGAACAAACCAGCGGCCCGAGGTTTTTTGGTGTTTGGCCAACCACGACCGCCCTTCCCGGGCAAGGGGTGCGGCCCGGTTGGAAGCCTCGGCCCCAAGGCCCTCCAGGGAAAGGATAACGATGGCGGTTCCATAGCCGTCCGCTGCCGCCTTGGCCAAGTCATTGACCTCGCCGCTATGGCGCTTCCATTGGCCAAGGGAAACAAGGGACCAACCGCCATCCTTGTGTTTCGCCTTTTCCACTCGCTCAAGGAGGGATTGAATGGCCGCCTTGTCCAGGGATTTTCCCAGTTGGCAAAGAACCCAGCCACGAAGCAGTTCGTGATGAAGGCTTGAGAGCTTCAGACCTTGGATATGGGCGATGAGTTTGTCGATGTTGGCTTGGGCCTCCTCGCGCCACGCCTTGGGTGCCTCCATGACCGCCATGGCCGCTACCAGGGCGCCATAGTCATCATCATGTTCGGCGGGGGGCCAGTTGCATTTGAGCCATTCAAAGCCGCCGTGGGGTTTTTGCAGCTTCCACATCCTGTCCCAGGCGACCTTGGCCGGTTTCGAGCCAGGTTTTTGGGCATGCTTATCATCCCAAAGGAGGGCGGTTGCGGTGGAAACCACCTCGGCATCCCAACGGGGCTTCTCCTTGTCCCAGTTCAGCGCACGCTCTTCAAAGTGGGCCCGGACCTCATTGAGGGTGGCGGACTCGGCCCCGCCTGGCAGCAACCGCCTCGTCATCAGGTAGGGATAGTTGGTGTGGCAGGTTCCACATTTCCGGGCCTTGGTCCAATCGGCGTTGATCGGGTCGAGAAACTCAACGGCCTTTTTCAAAGAGGCTTTGGGAGCTTCCGGTTCCTCGGGTTTGTTCGGGGCCAGTTTGGTTTGGGCGAAAAGGCCAGGAGCCACAAGAGCAAGAAGGACAAAGGAGGGAAATAATCGCATGGCCTGATTCCTGGGAAAGGTGGGTACCCATTAGCCTAACAGACCCGGGAAAAAATCCCAAGCCTTACCCACCATTTATAAGGCTTCCTGAAGCACGCCAATGATAGCCGATGCGACCCGCTTCAAACCCCTCTCCCCAATTGGTTAACCCCTAGGTTCTGGGCCCCATTCTGCTCACCCGGAAATATTGCCAATACCCCCGATACTTGAGAAAGCAGACCTTTGAGCCTGAACCCGGATAATCCATTGTCGCGCCCCCTTTCCGGCTTCCCCTTTCCAATAATTCCAGCAAGGATCGGCAAGATGGGGGATTTCTCATGGTTTCTCCCTCGGTTTGGCCTGCTTCAGACCCCTGTTTTCGGCTATAATGGCTAGGCTTGCCATGCGTGGGATGCGTCACGAAACGGGTGCCCGGGTGCCCCTTGGGCCGCACGAACAGCCCCCACAAAAACCGTCCAGGAGTGGATTGTGCCTTTGCGTTTTGCGCCCTTTGCCCTATTTGCTTTGACCCTTGTTCCCTGGAATCCCTCCCGGGCCGAAGATGCTGCCAAACTGGCCTTTTTTGAATCCAAGGTCCGACCGGTCCTCATTGAGCATTGCCACCATTGCCACGGTCCCAAAAAACAGCAATCGTCGCTTCGAACCGACAGCCTGGAAGCCCTGCTCAAGGGGGGCGACAATGGTCCTGCGGTGGTGGTGGGAAAACCGGAAGCCAGCCTCCTCGTGCGCGTCCTCAAATATGACCACGACATCAAGATGCCCCCCAAAAGCAAAATCAAAGACCAGCTCATTCTGGATGTCGAAAGATGGGTTCGTGATGGTGCGGTTTGGCCTGCCGAAAAAACAAACCTTTCCTCGGGTCCCATGAGCCCCACCGAGGCCCGAACCAAACACTGGGCCTTTTTGCCCGTCAAAAAAACCAACCCCGCCCCCATCATCGCCCCGGTTACCCCCCCTTGTCCCGAGGCATTGCTCAAGACATGGAACGCCGGCCCCATCGACCGCTTTGTTTTGCAACAGATGACCAGCCATGGACTTTCCCCCTCGCCCGAAGCGAATCGTCGGACACTCTTGCGACGAGCCAGTTTTGACCTGACTGGCTTGCCTCCCACCCTGGAGGAGGTCGCTGCCTTCGAGGCCGACCCCTCTGCAAACGCTTGGGAAAAGCAGCTAGACCGGCTGTTGGCGTCAAGCCATTATGGCGAACGATGGGGGCGGCATTGGCTCGATTTGGCCCGCTTTGCCGACACCAAGGGCTATGTCTTCCAGGAGGAAAGGCGCTATCCCTTTTCGTGGACCTATCGGGACTATGTGATCTCGTCATTGAACGCAGACAAGCCGTATGACCGCTTTCTCAAGGAACAGATCGCTGCGGATTTGATGGATTTGGGGCAGGATAAAAAACCCCTTGCCGCCTTGGGATACCTCACGCTTGGACGGCGTTTCCTGAACAACATCCATGACATCATCGACGACCGGATCGATACGGTGATGCGGGGTTTGCAGGGGATGACGCTTGCGTGTGCCCGTTGTCACGACCACAAGTTTGATGCCCTGACCCAAAAGGACTATTACGCTCTCTATGGTGTCTTTTCCTGCAGCACCGAGCCGGGGGAATTGCCCCTGATCGGTCCACCCAAGAATATCGAGGCATTCAAGGCCTATGAAAAAGGGATCGCCGAGCGGGAAGCCAAACTCGAGGCCTTCCTGGCCAAGAAACGAAAGGAAGTGCCCGAGCGGGCCCGGATTGAGGCGGCCAAATACCTGGTGGCCGCAAAGGACGCAGGCCCACCCGGCAGGGTCCGTTCCTTCCCGGCCCTGTTGGCATTTACGCCCCAAAGGCAGGTGACCGAAAGGTGGCGGCAATACCTCGCCAAACCTGGGCTCGATCAAGACCCTGTCTGGATGCCATGGTTTGCCTTTGCCAAACTCAAACCCGATGAGTTGGCCGAGCGGGGGGGCGAGATCCTCTGCGAATTGGCCAACCAACCCCCCGACCGGGTTCACCCCGAGATCCTTGCGGGCTTGCTAGCAGGGTCCGGTTCCAAAACCCTTTACGAAGTTTCGGAAGGATATGGCAGAGCCTTTGCACGGGCCCTTGCTGCCAAGCCCACAGATCCTGCCTTTGTGGCGATTCGCAAAGTCTTCTTTGACAAGGATGCCCCCCCAAATCTGCCGGGTGACAAGATTGAACAGTTTTTCAACCGGGCGGACAACAACGAGGTTCGTGGGCTCAAAGCGTCCATCGACAAATACCGGGCCATTTCCCCCGGTTCTCCGCCAAGAGCCCATGTCCTGACGGAAACCGCCAAGGCCAACAAACATCGCGTTTTCCTGCGCGGCAATCCGGGAATCCCTGGTCCCGAAATCACCAGGCATTTTCCCGAAGTCCTTTCCGCTCCCAATGCCAAACCCTTCGAAAAAGGGGGTGGCCGGCTCGAGTTGGCCGAGGCCCTTGCCAGCCCGAAAAACCCTCTCACCGCCCGTGTCCTGGTGAATCGGGTCTGGATGATTCATTTTGGCGATGCCCTTGTCCGGACACCTGGCGATTTTGGCGTCCGGGGAGATCCCCCTACCCATCCCGAGTTGCTGGATTGGTTGGCAGCAACCTTTGTCGAGGAGGGTTGGTCGCTGAAAAAATTGCACAAGCAGATGTTAATGTCGATGGCATGGAGGCAGTCGGCCGAGGTGTCGTCCGCCACGGCCAACATCGACCCGGAAAACCGGTGGTTGTCTCATGCCAACCGTCGACGCATCGAGTTCGAGGCCCAACGGGATGCCCTGATTCATGCGGGAGGTCAACTTCAGGAGGGGCACGAGGGGGCCTCGGTGGAGCTACTTGTTTTGCCCTGGTCCACCAAACGGTCGATTTACGGATTCATTGATAGGCAAAATCTGCCGGGCCTCTACCGGACCTTCGACCTTGCCAGTCCCGATGTAGCCACTCCAAGGCGACACAATACCACGGTTCCCCAACAGGCCCTCTTCTGGATGAACCATCCCTTGACGCTGGAGATGGCCCAAAAGCTGGTCCGGCGGCCGGAAATCCTGAATCAGGTCGACCCCGCAGCCAAGATCACTGCGCTTTACCGGATCCTTTTTGCCCGAAACCCATCCGCCGATGAACTTGCCGATGGATTGGGCTTTGTGGAAGACTCCTTTTCGATGGGACCCCCACAACCGGTTCATTTGGGCCCCTGGGATCAATATGCCCAAGCCCTTTTGTGCTCCAACGAATTCGTCTTTGTCGATTAACGAAGGAAATTTGATGACTCCTGACCCGGATCACTTGTCGCTTTTGAGCCGCCGCCAATGGCTTGGCCGGATGGGTATGGGTATGGGCGGATTGGGGCTTGCGCCCCTTTTGGCCACCCACCAGGCCCGGGCCTCCAACCCGCTGGAACCACGGGGACCCCATTTTCCCGGCAAGGCCAAACGGGTCATTCACCTGTTCATGAACGGGGGGCCAAGCCATGTGGACACCTTCGACCCCAAACCCGAACTGAACCGCCAGCATGGCAAGCTCCTCTCCCGACCCAATCTGGGAACCGAACGGAAGACCGGAGCTGCCCTTGGATCCCCTTTTCCCTTCCAAAAGCATGGCCAATCGGGTCTGGAAATTTCAAGCCTTTTCCCGCATGTAGCAAGGATGGCCGATGAGCTTTGTGTCATCCGCTCGATGCACGGTGATGTTCCGAACCACGAACCGTCATTATTGCTGCTCAATTGTGGCGATGCCCGACAGATCCGCCCAAGCATGGGAAGTTGGGTGACTTATGGGCTTGGAGCGGAAAACCAGAACCTTCCCGGCTTCATCACCATGTGCCCGGACGGTTATCCCATCCAGGAAACCCAGAACTGGCAATCGGCGTTCCTGCCGGGTGCCTTTCAGGGAACCTACATCAACACCCGGCAAACCGACATCGACAAGCTTGTCGAGAACATCAAGAATGCGAAAATCCCCCTGTCCCAACAGCGTCGGCAGTTGGATTTGGTGGCCAGGCTCAACGCCAGGCATTTGAACCAACACCCAGGGGACGCCGCCCTTGAAAGTCGTATCCAATCGTTTGAATTGGCCTATCGCATGCAGATGGATGCCACGGATGCCTTTGATGTCAAACGGGAGACCAAACAGATTCTGGACCTCTATGGCCCGGGAGTACAGGGGCGTCAAATGCTCATTGCCCGCAGGTTATTGGAACGGGGAGTCCGGTTTGTGCAGATATGGCACGGGGCCGGACAGCCCTGGGACAGCCATGATGATCTCGAATTCAATCACAAAAACCTTGCCAAAGAGTGTGATCAAGCCATCGGGGCCCTGCTGGTGGATCTGAAACAACGAGGTATGCTTGAAGACACTCTTGTCTTGTGGGGTGGAGAGTTTGGCCGCACGCCAACCGTGGAATTGCCCACGCCGGGCGCCAATGCGGGGAAAATCAACGGGCGCGATCACAACCATTGGGGTTTCACCATGTGGATGGCCGGTGGGGGGGCCAGGGGGGGATATGCCCACGGGGCCACCGACGAGTTCGGGTTTCAGGCGGTAACCAACAAGGTTCATTTTCATGACCTCCAGGCGACCATCCTGCACCTGCTTGGGTTCGATCATGAACGGCTTACCTATCGCTTTGCGGGGCGGGATTTCCGTTTGACGGATATCCATGGGCATGTCGTTCGGGACCTGATCGCCTAGGCAACAAGAAACTGAATGGCCAAAAGGAACCATTGCCATGCCCCCCTCCGAACCTGATCCGGTCACTCCTTCCGAAAAGGATCCCAAAGGGGACCTTGCCCAAAACGATTCCGCAGATTTTGAGACGAAAGACGCCGAGGATGTCTTAAACCGCAATGAAGTGATGCGGATGAGCCTCATCATAGAGGGGAGTATGGGTGCCTTGGCACTCATTATTGGTTTTTACCTTGGCATCCCCTTTGCCAAAACCATCCACTTGAACCCCATCCAGTTTCCCGAAATGGGGGTCGGCATAGCCGCTGCCATCGTGGCTGCCCTCGCCGCCTTGTTTGCCCAAAGGCTGCCCCTGCCGTTTGCCCGTCGGCTCAAGGAGGACAGCCAAACCATTGCCACCAAGCTATTGTCCCAATGCACCGTTCCCGACCTCATCGGTATTTCCCTTTTGGCCGGGGTCGGCGAAGAGCTACTCTTTCGTGGCCTGCTCCAACAGGGGCTTGTCATGGTCATCCCCGATCCCTGGGTGGTAACGGGAATAGTGGCCCTGTTATTTGGACTGCTCCATAGCATGAGCCTTCCCTACATCTTTGTCACGGCCCTCGCCTCGGTTGGACTCAGTGCCCTTTTGATCTTTACAGGGGATTTGGTACCCTGCATGGTTTGCCACGCCGTATACGATCTGATTTTGCTACTTGTTTTGGTGCGCCCCAGACACATCCAGGATAGCGACTGAACCGAGGCACATTGGTTCATGCGGAGCTGCAGAACCGCGGAGAATGAGAAGAAAAAGACCTGAATAGGGATCGGGCTTTCCTTCTTTCCCTTCCGGGTCTCTGAGTGAGGTGTGCCTTGGTGGTTAAAGAATTTTGGAAGGCCATGACCGAATAGTTGAACCGAAACCTCACAGGCCCTTCAGATATTCCACAAGATCCAATCTTTGGGCATCGTTCAGGGCTTTGCCCCCCAGTTTTTCGGGTTGGTGATAAAGCCTGAGGAATTCAATAATCGTTGCGGCTTTGCCCTCATGTCCCAACGGGTTCCTGTCCGCCACACCCCGAAGGCTTGGAGGATTCCAGAATTCATAGGGGCTGCCATCCGCTTCAAGCCCCACCTCATAACTCTTTGCAGTGGTGAATGTTTCACCCTGATGACACCGGACGCAATTGGCAATCCCCCGAAAAATTTCCCGCCCTCGCAGGGACGCCTCCGTGGCTGGTTTCGGATTTTTCGGATGATCCAGGGTTTTGAGAAAATTCACCAGGTCACGAACTTCATCCGCCGATGGCTTTTTGGGGCTGAAAAGGGTTTCATTGAGGGAATCCTCCACCGATTGGGCCAGGCTTTCCTTGGCACCATGCCATCCCCAGGGGGCAGTAGACCCAACCCCACGAAGTGTCGGGGTCATTTTGGCGTTGCCAAAACTTTCATCGGCGAGCGTGTCAAAAGTCCGACCCGAGGTGTGCCCATCAGGGTGGCAGGTGTGGCAACTAAACCATTGATGGTGACTGCGCCTTGCATCGTAGAAAATGACCTCGCCACGGCGTTCGGAATCCTGGATCAACTCTTTTCCATCGTAAAGCGGAATGTTCCGGACGATTTTGCCCGAAGCCAGGTCAATTACCAGAACACAATCCAAAAGTTGGTTGGCGACAATTGCAAAGTGGTTGGCCTGCGATTGGCTAATGGCCACGGCAACCGGTCGTCCCCCCAGGGAAATCTTCCGGAATTTCCGTTCGGGATACTCCAGGTTTACATCAATAAAATCGCCAGGATCGCCCGCACTCCAGGGCAAGTTTCCCGGCAATACAAAAAGTTCCTGGGTCCCCGATCCACACACTGCCAACCATTTGCCATCGACCGAAAGTGCCACCGCCCCAAGATCACCAGACGCTTGGCCCCGCATATCCAGGGACAATTGCTCCTGCTCGGCGAGTTCCGGGCTACCCGAAGTGGTATCAATCCGACCGTCCATCCTGAGCCGACCCAAGCGATTGTCGATGGCCCAACCCTGTTCAATGTTGTGCTTGGCAATGGAATGATGGCGATCGTATGCCTGACAGGTGACTATTTCTTTTTCTCCCGGACCAAAAGCCAAACCTGCCATGTTGAAGGCACTGGGAAAGGGAGCAACCCAAACCGTTTTGAGATCGGGAAGCGAAAGTTTGCTGACGGTGGCCAAGCGTGAGGAACCAACGAGAACATTTTTCCCCGTCCTATCTACCAGGACCCGTCGTGGTTCCTGGGCCACCGCTTTTTTGGCGAGGATCCGTTTGTCCTGGAAAGAGACCTGGGCAATGGCATTCTCCCCGGCAAGAGCCACGACAAACAGATCTGAACCAGGCACAAAGGCAACGCCTCGTGGCATATGACCCACGGTAATTGCTCCTTGCGAAAGGAGTGTTTGATTCCTGATTTCAATAAGGGTTACCGAACCGTCCCAGAGATTGGCCACCGCAGCTCTTTTGCCATCCTTTGAAACCGCCACCCCGGAAGGTCGCCTGCCGGTGGGAAGAGACCCAACCCTTGTTCCCATGGCCACATCCACAAGCGTTACGGAATCGGTTCCCTGATTGCAAACAAGGGCAAGGTCGGTGCCAGGAACAAGGGCAAGATCCGAGGGGCTGGGATAGCGGTTAGCCTGTGGCGGAGGTGATTGGGCGGAAAGGGCATCGGACCAAAAAGCCCCGGTCACAGGATGGTCCGAAACCGTAAAGACGAGGCCTGCAATCAGGGAAAGCACAAATCCTACCCAAAAAGTACGCATTTTTGAAGGCCATTCTGCCATGACAACTCCTGGGGTACGGGCCTTGCCTAATCCGGGCAGGCGCAGCAATATTTGGGGCCCATTGCCAGGGACCGGGGGACAAGCACATGGCGGCAAACCGGACAGCGGACCTGCCCCATCATCTCGCCACAGCTCACCGCCCTCTCCCAATAGTCTTCTCCTGATTGCGGCCAAGGCAAGCCCTCCTCCGCCTGGGATTCCCCGGGCCAATCCGATTCCAGACGGTGCAATCGACACCGGGCTCCCATCCATTTTCCCGTTTTTCGTAGGATGGGGGGTGATGGATCCTCTCGATTCATGGGCGAATACCTCCATTTTATGGGTTTTACCGTGGGTGGGTTTTTCAAAACCTTTGGGGATCATTTTCTTTTGCGGCGGCGCTTGAACGGCAGCAACAACTCTGGGTGGGGATCTTTCGGCAAAAAAAGCAATTCCTCCGCTTGGGCCCGCTGGGTCAGGATCCGAAGGTGAAGCTCCCAACCTTGGGTCCAGCCAACCCTTTTGCGATATAACCGCCGGTATCCAGGCACCCGGCGACATTCCGGACAGAGCACCTGGGCAAAGGCTCCAAGCAACGGATCATCCGTAGGAACCAAGGGTTCATCACAATGGAGACAATGGGTTTCGGAGGATTGTCCATTCAGGACGGGTACCGGGCGAGGCACGGGAAACTCTCAATAGGAGGCTGGGAAGAATTAGTGTACATGTGTACATTATTCCTGCTTTGGCACCAAAGACCAGTCCTATTTCCGCTTTCCCGATATTTTTCCCATCTGCTTTTTCATCGCCGATTGGGCCACCCGGTCACCAAGGGCTTTCCGGGCCTCGGGAAACGGCTCCAACCCCTCCATGCACCATGCCAAAAACTCTCCCACCCCTTCCCAATCCTCCGGACCTTTTCTTGTCGAATTTTTCCCTTTGGCAGAGCTGCCCATTTGCTTCCACCGCCCAATTGCAAACGCTTGGCCAGGGCCATTTTTCAGCCACTCGATCGGTTTTTCTTTATGCATTTTCACATCTCCCGCAAGGCGGGCTACCGCCCAAGCCGCCTCCACTTCCTTCATGAAAATGGTCCTCTCATTTTTTCTGGCCGATCTTTTCCCAAGAATCATCACTTCGCGAAAGGTTTTGACATCCAACCCCACAGCAACTGCGGCGGCCTCCGGGTGGCCTCCTCCCCGAATGAACGCAAGAAGTTTTTGACGAACGAGAGGATCGAGGCGAAACGGTCCCATAGGGTCTCCCGGCCCGACTATACCAAAGGGTAAACGGAGGGTGCACAAGGGTGAAGGGCCTGTTTTGGCAGGCACCACCCCCATTTTCCCCGGACCCCTTAATTCAGAATGTCAATAAAGGTCGCCGACTCGGTCAATTGCCACCCCCTTTGATACCATGAAGGAAAAAGGGCCTTGTTCCCTGGAGTGCCCAATGCCTACAACCACGGTCAAACCCCTCCCCCTTGGCCCCGCCGTTTTGGATCCCAACCTCCTTCGCCAAGCCAGATTAGCGGGTATCGAGACCTCGTTCACCGATAACCAGGGAGCCATTCATGCGGCATCGGCGGAAACCCTGCAAAAACTTGTTACGCTTTTGGCGCAGGGCAAACGCCAAATCGAACCCGTTGAGGTGGTTTGGCTGGAAAACACTGAAGAACTCGCCTCCATTCCCGTGCGCACCCAAGGCTTCCCTCCCTTTACGGTCCATTTTATCCTTGAAAATGGATCCGTCAGGGAACCCCTTGTCGAAGAAACGGGTGGACCATCTGGCTGGATTCACCTGGGACGGATCGGCCCAGGGAGACATCGGGTCGAGATCCTTCATTTGGGAATAGCCCGGGAAGTTTGCCATGTTATTGCCGCCCCGGTCCACCCCGGTCACCTTGCTGATGCTTTACACCTTCGTGAAGCTGTGGAAGAGATGCCCCATGGGGTGGCCCATGGAATCTTCCTGCCTCTCCATGCCGTCCGGTCGTCAAAAAACGCTGGTATTGGAGATTTTGGCGATCTGAAAAGTATGTTTCACTGGGCGGAAGAAAAAAACCTGGACCTTGTGGGAACCCTCCCCCTTTTGGCCTCTTTTCTGGAGGAACCCTGCGAACCTAGCCCCTACTCACCCGCCAGCCGCCTCTTTTGGAACGAAATCTACCTCGACCTTGAGGCCATCCCCGAAGTGTCCCAATCCCCCAAAGCAGTATCCCACCTTAGGGATCCCTCATGGCTAGCCGAACGGGAACTGTTGAGAACGATGCCCCAAGTCGATTATCGCAGAGTGATGCGTCTCAAACGGAAGGTATTGGAGGCCGCCCTGGCCGAGGGCTTTTCCGCGGATCCAGCCCGCCTCGACTCGTGGAATGCATTTGTTGGACAACGCCCCAGGCTTCAAGCCTATGCCCGGTTCCGTGCTACCCAAACCAGGTTGGGCCACTCCTGGCAAGCGTGGCCCGAGCCCATGCGATCCGGGGACCTTTCCTTTCTGGAAATAGACGATCCTGTTTATCGCTATCACCTTGCGGTACAGTTTTGGGCCCACGAACAGATGACCGGGGTAGCCAAGGCTGCCAAGGCCACCTCCTGGGGACTGTACCTTGATTTGCCTTTGGGAGTAAACGGGGACAGTTTTGATGTGTTTGCCCATAGGAACCTTTTTGCCCTGGGAATCTCCGGGGGAGCCCCTCCGGATGACTTTTTCACCAAGGGCCAGGATTGGGGTTTCCCACCCTTTCATCCTTTGACCCTGCGGGAAGAAGGCTACTCCCTTGTCTTTGAGGTGTTGGCCCACCACCTCCAATTTGCCCGAGTGCTTCGCATTGACCACATTATGGGTCTTCATCGCCTTTGGTGGGTGCCCCATGGATCCAGGGCAACGGATGGCGCCTATGTCCGCTACCACGCCAAGGAACTGTTTGCCGTGTATTGCCTTGCTGCCCACCGCACCGGAGCCCTCATGGTGGGTGAGGACCTGGGCACAGTACCCCAGGGGATCCGGCCAGCCATGGCTTTGCATGGCATTCGTCGCCTTCATGTAGTCCAGTTTGGCCTCAATCCAACCATGAGGCAACTCCCGGAATCTCCCGACGGTTCTTTTGGTAGCCTCAACACCCACGACCTGCCCACTTTTGCCGGGTTTTGGCAAGGGCTCGACATTGATGACCGGTTGGATCTTGGCTTGATCCAAGCCGGGGAGGCGAAACTCCTGCACAAACTCCGAGCTCAAACCCGCCTCCAAACCGTGACCCTTTTGCAAGAAGCAGGACTGATCCCAACCGAACAACGGCTGGACCTTTTGTTGGATGGGGACGAGGTGTGGTGCGCTTTGCAGGGTCACCTCGCCAAGGGCCGGGCCGGCATGGCCCTTTTAAACATGGAGGATGCCTGGGGAGAGGACCATCCCCAAAATGTTCCGGGAACTTGGCGGGAAAGGCCCAATTGGCGACAAAAGGCCAAATACTCCATCGAAGAGTGGGAGGCCGTTCCAGGCATTACTCACCTGTTGGAGTTTTGGATCAAAAAAGAGAAGGGAGAAATTCAAGGACAATCCCATAGTGGTGGATTAGGTAACAGACTTTCTTCCGAAAGATCCTAAACTCAAGCCAAAGGGCTTGAGTCGATTCCAAGGCTCACCACCCTGCTTTGACTTTTTCATTCTTCGGTTGGGACGGTACCTGGCCATGACCCCTGTCTCCGGGGACGATCCTTCCAAGGATAACCCGCATGGCCAACATGGAACATTTGCCACCTTTGAAGGGAACCAACCATTCCGGAAATTTTTTGGCCCCTTGTTTCCTCCGCTTCTTCCTCCATTTGCCCCAATAGTCATACCAAATGAGGAGGAAATGAACCATTAGTGCTCCCATACCACCGGAAAACGAAGGTACCTATCCTGGCGGTTCCTTGGCTGATCCGCTTTCCGAACAAACCGTAGACTTCACCGCCAGCGGATCGACCTTGGGGTTAGCCGCCCAAGTGCCAACCCTTGAATTCAAGCTTCCTTCCTTCCCCGAGATTCCAGGTTTCAGGATTCACCGGGAGTTGGGTCGGGGTGCCATGGGTGTCGTTTATGATGCTTCCCAATCCAACCTTAACCGACCCGTCGCCATCAAGCTTCTTTTGATCGACTCTCCCAACCTCCTTAAACGATTCCAGTTCGAGGCCAAGGCACTCGGTCGCATTCACCACGAGGGGATCCTCGAAATCTATGATGTCGGTACGGTAAACGACCGCCCCTTCCTGGTCACCGAGCTCATGAAAGGCGAAACCCTGGGAAAAGCCATCGCCGGACTGCAGGTCGATTCCAGGGAGGCCGCCTCCCTAACCCTTCAGATGGCCCGGGCCCTTGCCGCCTCCCATGCCGTGGGGATCCTCCACCGCGACCTGAAACCAGCCAATGTCATGCTCGTTAACCCTCCTCCCAAACCCGATGCCAATGGGCACATTCGCCTCGCAGGAATTCAAGTGAAATTGTGCGACTTTGGCCTCGCCAAGGACATTGATGACAATGAACAGAATCTCACCCAGACCGGCATCGTTATGGGGACGCCTGGCTACATGGCACCCGAACAGGCCACAGGGAATCAGAAAGACCTGGGACCGGCTACTGACCTTTTTGCCCTCGGTGCCATCCTTTATGAGCTTCTTACCGGCCGACCCCCTTTCCGGGGAGAAACCCAACTGGAAACCATCCGCATGGCCTCCGAACAGGATCCGGTGGTCCCACGAAAAATCCGCCCGGGCATCCCGATCGACCTGGAAACCATCTGCCTTAAATGCCTGCAAAAACCTCCCGCCCGACGCTACGCGACTGCCCTGGACCTTGTCGACGACCTTGTGGCCTTTCTGGAAAACAAAACCATCCGGGCCAGAAGGGCTGGCCGTTTCGAACGAGCCTTGAAATGGTCGGCCCGAAACCCCGTCCTGGCCGTTAGCGGCGCCTTCATCGCCACCGGCCTGATGCTGGCCCTTACCCTTGCCTATTTCATGGCCGAGACCAAATTTCGCCGTGATAACGAAAACCTGGCAAGCCTTCAAAAAAACCTTGGCTTCGAGCGGCTCCGAGCCAATGACCTCACCAAGGCAGCGGTTTGGTTTGCCGCCTCTCTCTCCCGTGAGTTCCGGACCGAACAACGATGGATCGACCGGCTTAGAATGGGGGCACTTATCGACGGTTTCCTCTGGATTCGCTCGTATGTCGTCCATGATCGGTCGGTCCAAGGGGCCGAGTGGTCCCCCTCGGGACGGTTCTACCTCTGTTTTGGAGATGATCGCTCCATCAGGATCCAGGACCCAACCCAATTCCCCCCGACAATTGCCGAACTTGTCTTGCCACGAGGCTCGCTTGACCTTGGTATGCGACTCCTTTCGGTTCGGTTCCTGGACGAGTCTAAGGTGCTGGCCCTGGACGAGGAGGGACAACTCTTTGAATGGCAATGGAAAGTCCAAAAGGAAGCCAAACGGATCGGCGACGGTTTCACAGCTTTTTCTGTGGACCCCACCAAGGGCCATGTAGCCTTGGCCCGAAAGGACAAAGTTTACCTGGACCGATCGGGGCGGGCCCTTTTGGACCAGTGGGCCGCCCTGAAACCGATCGCCCTTGGGGGCGGGCAGGCTATCGAACTCCTTTTCATGGCAGACCCTTTGGGCGTGGTGGCCCGCACCAGAACAGGGCTTGTACTCGTGAAACCGCAAGGCGAGGCACTACCGATGACCGGCCTGGATGGCCACATCACCTGTATGGCGAAGTGCCCCCTGGGCAAAAATCTGGCTGCCGCCAACGCCAAGGGGGATGTTCGAATCTGGCTAAATGGCCAAAGCATGGCGGAAAAATCTTTCTTGAAACATCCTGAAAAGGTCCTCTGTCTGGGTTTTAGCCCGGACGGCAAATTCCTTGCCAGTGGTTCAACGGACCAGCGGGTTTCGGTCCATGAAATCTCTTCCGGATTGCTAAAATATCAGGTACTCCATGACGGGGATGTTACATGCCTTGCTTTTTCTCCCACCCAGGGCTGGCTCTATACGGGAAGTGAAGACAACACGGTAAGGATTTGGCAACTGGAATCGGGACAACCTGCCTCCAGCCAACTCGTTTATAACGCCACCCTTCGGACCATTGTCCCCCACCCCACAGCCCCCTTGGTCCTTGCCGGGGGCGATGATACGGTTTTGTGCCTTTGGGACACGACCCCAAAAAACCGGATTCAAATTTCCCTCGAGGGATCCATCGACCAGTTTGAAAGCCAGGGAAATGGTCTTCTTGCCCTTCGCCAAGGCGAAAAAGTCCGCATCGGATCCACCGCATCGCTTGCCAATGCCATGGCAACATCTGACGGTGTGAGCCGGGTTGTTCCCTTTGAACCTCCAGGTTTTGTATCGGCGTTGGCGACCCTTCCTGTTCGGGCCAAACACATTTCTCTCCTGGGCAAGGAAAGGGTCCTGGTGCTGGAATGGAACGGTGCGGTTTCCTGTTGGGATCAGCAGGGTAGGTCGCTTGGCATCCTTCTCCCCTCCCGGAAAGCCCTGGCCGAGGCAACTTCCATCGTGGGCGATCCCTCTGGTGCCTACTTCATTATTGAAACAGCAACCAATTACCTGAAAAAAATCCAACTTTTCACGGCCGATGGTGATGCAATTGCCTTGGCTGATACACAATTGGTCCAGGCGTGGGCATTTGGGCCTGACCCCGGCGTATTGGCTTGGGGTGATCCCAAAGGGTATCTCCGGGTTGCGCACATAGTTGGTTTACAGGCAAGGGTGGTTGGTCCTGTCAAAGCCCACCAGGGAGGGATTAGCGCCCTTGCCCTTGCCCAAAGCAAGGTGGTAACCGGTGGGGATGATATGCGCTTTCGCATTTGGAATATCCAAAACCCCGACAAGCCCCTCTGTCCCGATCCTAAAGAGCCCCAACATGCCTCCCCCGTCTTCACCATCGCCTTCACCTCGGGTGGCACACAGTTCCTTACCGGGGCGGAAGACAACACCCTTCGCTTATGGGATGGAATGACAGGTAATCCTATTAACGATCCAATGCTCCATGCCAGCTCGGTCCTTAGTATCAAAACCATTCTTCCAGGAAATTCTGGCTGGAAGATAGCAGGCTCCATAAGTGCTGAGGGTGCCGTCTACACATGGGACCTTGTCAACGGGAAAAGAATTGCCCCCTTGCTCGTTTCTCCAGGATTCGTTGTGCGGGGATTTGCCTTTCTTGAAAATGCAGGAAACGATCCTGTGTTGATCATGGGCGGTTCCAAGGGTGGGATCCTTGTCCAAAAACTGATGCCGGCCCCGGCTTTTGCCACCGATAAAGACCTTTTGGCTTTCGCCGAGTACCATCCTGCCTTTGCCATTAACAAAGAAGCAACCGATCTTGTTCCCATTCCCGGATCGGAGATCCTGCCTAGAATGAATACGGCTTGGTCTACATTTGGCCGTATGTTCCCTCCTCTTCCCCCCCCATTCCATTCCCCCGAAATACCCAAGGCAAAACAACCATGAAACCGACCATCCATCGGTGCGATTGGCTTGCAGACGCCTTGCATATGGCCTCAGCGACCAGTGCGGCCATTGCCTTGGGCCTTCCCACAACCAGGGCAGCAGCCCCTTTTGAGACGATTCGTCTGGCTGTTCTAGGTTCGGGTGGCAGGGCCAGACACCCAAGTGTTCATTAACCCAAGTTACGCAGTTGGAGTGATTTTTTACGATTTTTTGGTCTTTTTTGGGACCCTGATTGATGTTTTTCCCGGGAATTTGGAGTATGTCGAGTTCAAAACGGCATGTAGTCCCGACCAAGTTACTTGATATTTC
>SXGU01414108.1_pt1 | contig 23332 bp, 15 predicted proteins | sample 3174531 | NCBI WGS metagenome assembly SXGU01 (sample SAMN11356863, study PRJNA531348) | freshwater metagenome | isolation source: freshwater sample F1-140 | place: China: Fuxian Lake, Yuxi | collected 2017-12-25
GGCAATCCTGCCAACATTTGATCCGCATGCGCGATGGACATGCGCCAATCCAATCAGAGTCCACAGCGGCGCGCCACCAAATTCATTCCATCTCCTTGCCCTCAAACTTCATTCCACCCTCCTTGTCGAGGGCCATGGTTAACATGAACATTCAACTCATCCCGATTCTTATCCTCGCGCCAGTGGTGTTGGAGCTTTTCATTTCTCCCGCACTCGCCGCTGATCCGTTGGCGACCTGGCATGTCCGACAATCTCCGATCGCTCCCACCACAGAAGATTTCGAAGGCGTCGCTTACGGCAACGGCCGCTGGGTGATTGTCGGCGGCAAAGGAACCCTTCTCAGCTCGCCCGACGGCGTTCAGTGGACGGCGGAGGTGAATCCATCCGGAGCGTTGAGATTGGATGATGTCGTGTTTGCCAGCGAGCGTTTCGTCGCGATCGGCTCGGGTAACAATCTTGTGCTCACCTCGCCGGACGGACGGCGATGGACGAAGCAAACACCCAAAATCGGCGGCGGCGGAGTGGAAATCATTCACGACGGCAGCAGATTCATCACCCTGCTGGCGGGCGGCTTCCTCACAACCTCGATCGACGGTGCTGTTTGGGAATCCGCAGGCCGCGTGCCGACGCGATACACCGACATCGGAGCCATGACGTTTGGCGGCGGCACCTATGTCGAAATCGGCTACAAGCGAACGGGGCAGCCGACAGATTTGTATTCGGCAGCGAGCCTCTCGGACTGGACATCCCGCGACGCGGCGTCGAACGAGAACATGTTTGGTGTCTGTTATGGGTTGGGTCAGTTCGTGGCGGTGGGGATGAAAGGTACGTTGATCACTTCTCCCGACGGGGCCACTTGGACGCCGCGCAGCGTGCCCCATACCGGCTTCATCTGGGATGTTTGTGTCGGAGGAGATTTCTTCGCGGCGGCGGGGCAATGGGGGCGCGTGCTCACCTCGCCCAACGGTGTGGATTGGGTGCGTCGTGAGACGAGCGCAACGGATCATCTTACCGACATCGCGTTCGGAAACGGAATGTTTGTCGCCGTCGGTTGGGACGGACAGATCGTGCAATCCGATCCCATTGCTGCCGCTCCGGTCGGCTTCGAACTGAGCCAGCCCATGAGAATGGGCGACCAGTTCCAGTTCCAGTTCACCGGCACGGTCGGCCAGAGCTACCAGGTCCAAGCCACAACGGACTTCATTAACTGGATCCCGATGACCGCTGTCACTTGCACCACTTCCCCGATGAACTGCTCACTCCCTGGGCAAGGCATGTCTCACCGAATTTATCGTGTGATCCAACAGTGAACCAACTCCTGAAACTCAACCTCCAATCAAAACTCAACGTATCGCAATCATGAAACACAAGTGTCTCCTCTTTCTGCTGGGAATCCTCGGCGCACTCACCCTCACTGCCGCGCCGCTCGGCTCCGCGTTTACTTACCAAGGCAAGCTCACGCAGATCGGGCAGCCCGCAAACGGTCTCTTCGATTTCCAGTTCATGCTCTACGACGCGGAGACGGACGGGAATCTCGTCGGCAGCACCAGCCAGGCTGGAGTCCAGGTGGCCGATGGAACATTCATCGCGCAACTGGACTTTGGCGCAAATGCGTTTGCTGGTGCGGCCCGCTGGCTCGGCATCGCTGTCAATGCCGTTCCGGACGGCGCACCAGTAACCTTGGAGCCACGCCAACCATTCAACCCGGTTCCGTACGCGCTCTTCGCCGCAACAGCCGCGAAAGCGGACGGGGTGGTTGCCAACGGCGTGAACAGCGCCGCGCTGCTCAACCACTCCGTCACCGCCGACAAACTCGCCACCGGCGCGGTGGTGAAATCGATCAATGGCAGGACGGATGCCGTGACAATCACAGCCGGCGCCGGCGTCACGCTGGCGGCGAGTGGTAACGAGTTGCAAATCTCCGCGACGCCCGGGAGCGGCCAGTTCGGCGCATCGTTGAACGGCACGTCTCATGGAAACGGTTTCACGGTCCACAACGCCGCGCTCGATGGGTTGGGCATCGCAACTCGGCAAGGCACCGGCAACGGGTTTCTAACGCCCTTGGGGGTGACCGGCGGATTATGGGCGGATGCGAGCAACGGATATGGTTTGCTGGGTACGACCAAAGGCTTTGCCGGCGTTGCCGGCGTTGCTCAGGATTCCCCAGGGCAGAGCTACGGTGGCTATTTCGTGCATCACGGAACTTTCGGCGCTGGCGTCTATGCGAGGAGCGATCGGTGGAAGCCGGCCTATTTCGAGATCACCAATCTGAAGAACCCATACATCGCTCTGCACGCTTACACCGCCGGCTCAGGCATGGCGTTGTCCGCGGAATCCGCGGGAGCTGGTCACGCCGGAAATTTTTCCATCACCAGCCCGGACAACACGAAGGACGCGGTGCATGCCGTCACGGGTGGCAACGGCCATGCGATTTTTGCCGAGGCTCACGGCAGCGGCAGCGCGATCTATGCGGCCAATACCGACGCCGGCACAGCCCTCGAAATCGGTGAAGGCACCCTCAAGGTGAAGGGGGCAGGGCTCAACACTCCCACTTCGGTCTTCATCCATCGTGCACAAAAGGGGAACATCACCACTCAAAACCTCTGGACTCGAATTGACAACCCACTGACCAACGGAGATCCGGGTGCCATCTTGATTGTAACAGGAAGGATGATCTGGAACTCAAATACCGAGACTCCCCGAGCGGTCAGAGGCACCATTTACCACGAAGGATTTTGGCACATCCAAACTGCGGATGATGAAATGGATCCAGCCTATCAATACGACTTCAGCGTGCTCGTCATCAAACGCTGAACACCGCATGGCTCTGATGAATCAACGCCCTTCTCTCCTATCATGCAAAACACCTTTTCCAGACTATCGCTGCTGGCGGTCGCGGTCGTCCTCACGGTTGACTCCTGGGGACAGTCAGGTGCTCCTTTCTCCCTTCACTCGTTCACCGTTTCTCCCGGCGGTGGTGTCAGTCGCGGTGGGGAATTCAACCTGGCCGGAATCATTGGGCAGCAGGTCGCCCAGCCCGTGCTTACGGGCGGCGCGTTCAGACTCGAACCCGGCCTCTGGAGTGTGCCTACAATTGTGCAAACGCCCGGTGCCCCATCGGTGAGGATTCGTCTCCACACGGCGAACCAGGCGATCCTCTCGTGGCCTGTCAGTGTGAATGGCTTCACTCTCGAAGCGTGTGCCGACCCTGGCCTGGGTGTGTGGACACCAGTGGATCAAGCTGTCCAGGACACCGCGACCGAACACACTGTGACCGTTCCAACGATGGGGAATCAGTGCTACCGCCTACGAAAATGAAAGGCGTGTCAGCTCGCAAACTCGAACCCAAAGCAGTGGCGCGCATTACTGAGGAGACCGTAGGCTATCCTGCGGTGTCCTCAGTAACCGCCAGTTTCAGCACAGACATTCGGGGAACACAGAGAATAACTGCATCGTTTCCTTCCTGAACTCTCTGTGCCCTCCAAAACTCGGCCCTGAAGCACGGGTGCGCCCTTCAGCCAAGGAAGTTCAAGGTCCCAATGCATCCGCCTTTCGGAAGACAGCTCGATTGTTCGTCAACCGGCGCTGGCTTTTTCAGGCGTTACCTTGTTACCATCTTCACCTGAAGAACAATCTTATGCCCGACGAAGATCAGCAGCCCAATCAGCCGCAGCAACCGTCCCAGCCCAGCCCCGAGCGCAAGACACTTGAAGATCGCAACAAGATGTCCGATCTCGAACGACTCAGGCATTCGTGTGCGCACGTCTTCGCGACGGCCGTCCTCCGCCTATGGCCTGAAGCCCAACTCGCGTACGGCCCACCCGTCGAGACCGGCTTCTACTACGACCTCGAGATGCCGCATCGCATCACTCAGGAGGATTTCCCTCGCATCGAGGAGGAGATGAAGAAGGAGATCAAAGCCAACAACGTCTTCCAGAAGCTCGAAGTGCCGCGTGAACAGGCCATCAAGGACGCACAGAGTGGTCGCCTCGGCGGTTTGACCGAACGCCCCGGCAACGTGAGCAAGTTCAAGCTCGACCTCATCGCGCAAATTCCCGGAGGCGAAGCCATCTCATATTTCCAGAACGGCGACTTCCTTGACCTGTGTGCCGGGCCGCACGTCATGCGCACCGGCAACATCGGGGCCTTCAAGCTAACGACGGTGGCGGCGGCCTACTACAAGGGCGACGAGAAGGGGCCGCAGCTCCAGCGCATTTACGGAACCGCGTTCAAAAACAAGACGCAGCTCGACGAGTATTTCAAGATGCTCGAGGAGGCGAAACGCCGCGACCATCGCAAGATCGGCGCGGAGATGGGGCTGTTCGCGATTGATACCGAATTTGTCGGGCCGGGCATGCCGTTGTGGTTGCCCAAGGGCACGGTGCTCGTCGAGGAACTGGAGAAGCTGGCCAAGGAAACCGAATTCGCCGCAGGCTACGTCCGTGTCCGCACGCCGCATCTGGCGAAGGAGAAGATGTATAAAACCTCCGGTCACCTGCCGTATTACGCGGAGTCCATGTTTCCAAAGATGGAAATGGATGAACATCGTGTGGGCCGCCAAGGAATCGAACAACGCATCGCGGAACTGGAGAAACAACTGGCCGAACACGCGAAGAAAACCAGAGACGGCAAAGCGGGTGCTTGAGTGAGTGGCGACTGGGTAGTAAGGCGTGATGGTCGCTGTGTTCCTCCATCCCCGGCTAATCTTCTATCAGCCCTTCGAGCGTTCACTACCCTCCGAGAATTGCCGGTTATCCCATGGTCTCCCCGGCATGGCAGGTTCAAGTCTCGCCCGACACAGGCTGCCCGAAAGCTTTCTCTGGTTCGCGCAGGGCGTCGCTCAACGCTTCCGCCAGGATCGCATTGGTGAATGGTTTTTCGATCGTCATGCACGCTCCCAATGACAGGAACTCAGCCGCCTGACTATCGCTCAACGATCCGCTGATGGCGAGGAGTGGAATGTCCGGGAGGATTTCCCTCAGGGCTCTTGCGAATGCCAGGCCATTCATTTCCGGCATTTCCACGTCCGTGATGACGACGCGCAGTTCCGCGGCGTGTAATCCAATCATGCGGAGCCCGTCCCGGCCATCGGATGCCGTCAAGGGATTGAAGTTGAGCTGCCGCAGGATCGCTGTCGCAACATCTCGTTGTGCTTCTTCATCGTCCACATAAAGGATGCACTCACCGCTGCCTTGGTAGGCGGACACAGCGGGAGGTGCTGCCAGTTCTTCACGCGAAGTCTCATCGATGGGTAAACTCACGGCGAAAGTTGTGCCACTCCCGGGTTGAGTATCCAGCTGTATGAATCCGCCATGCCCCCTTACGATTCCCAACACAGTCGAGAGGCCGAGACCAGTGCCTTTGCTGGGGCCTTTGGTGGTGAAAAACGGATCGAACACCCGATCCAGAATTTCCTGGGGAATGCCCGTGCCAGTGTCCGTGACGCGGAACATCACGTATTGTCCGAACCTGGCAGTCCCGACGTGGGCGTTGGTGGCTGAACTGGCGTTCACCAGTTCTGTGACGGCCTCCAGGGTGAGTGTGCCGCCATCAGGCATGGCATCCCGGGCGTTGACGCAAAGGTTGAGCAGCACCTGATGAAGCTGGGTCGGATCGCCGCGCAACTTCGGGAGATGGGGCTGAATGCGCGTTCGTAGTTGGATGGTCTTGGGGAAAGTGGCCTTGATGATCTTCTCCATCTCGGTGATGAGCTGGTGAGGGTTGATGGAAATATCGACGCCCTCCGCTCCTTTGGCGAAGGTCAACAACTGGCGCACCATGCCCGCCGCGCGCTGGGCGCTGCTCTGGATGGTATCAAGAATTTCCGATTCGCCTGGGAACAACTCGTGAAGAAGCCCGCCAGCCATGGTGATGGGGGCAAGCGCGTTGTTCAAATCATGCGCGATGCCCCCAGCCAACGTGCCGATGGATTGCAATCGCTGCGCACGGTTGGCCTGCTGTTCGAGTTCCTCCGCTCGTTTGCGGGACGTGATGTCCGCGGCCTGCATCATTGCCAGTATCCCGGTGGGCAACTGGACAAATTGGGTCGAGAGCGAGATGTCGTGCTCCTGCCCGTTTTTCCCGCGGAACCGGACTTCAAAATCGCGCACATCAACCCCTTGTTTCATAAGAGTCAGCAGGCGGGTTCTGGCTTCAGAATCACACCAGATGCCCAAATCCAGACTGGTGCGGCCGATCACTTCATCCCGGGTGAACTGGAGTAGCGAGAGGAACTCTGCGTTGACATCCATGATTCGGCCGTCCGAGGTCGAGTGAAGCGTGGTCGCCAGCGGACTGGACGCGAAGACGTGCTGAAATTGTTCCTTTAAGCGGCTTTCATTCTTAAATCCACGGAGGCGCCAGGCGAGCAGCGCAAAAGCAGTCACGGCGAGTAGGCTGAAAGCGCGGCCCACGGTCCACCACGGGGCGGACCGAAGTGTTTGAATGTCGCGAGGCGAACGCAGGATCAGCGAGAGAGACGTAGGGCGGTGCTCCTTGTCCACTTCCAGTGAACAAACTCCGGAAACCGTCAGAATGCTGCGGGGCTCGAATCGCTTGAGTTCCCGAGTTGCATTCGTCCCGGCCAGCCTTGCAGTGAAGAATTCCGTTCCAGTGTGGAGTACGAGTTCTACGTGATCACCGCGAGGAACGGTCTCCACCAGTTCACCTTCGAGGGCGACGAGGCGAGAATCCGACTCCTCCCTCAACATGTTTGTGGAATGAATCAAAATGGCCGCCGGCTCAACTCCTCGCCCAAGCCGGCGAATTACTGATTCTTCAAGCAGGGGAGTCACGGCATCGACGCGTGGAAAGCCTGCCACTTCAATTCGCTCACCGGTTGCAAGCGGGGATGGGTCTCGCGTGTGAATGCGTAATCCGCCGGCCGAGTCCTGCAAATAGACAACTCCACCCAAGCCGGTAGCTGTCACAACCCCGGCCACTTTGATACGATGACCGAATTTGCGAGCGTTGAAAAAACTTAGCGCATTGACTGTTGGTTGCGTCGGAAGCGTGAAAGGATCGGGGTGCGCTGGCACCGTGACGGCGACATCCTCCAGCGATGCCACAAACATTTTGTAACTCGGCAGATGCTGGGCCTTGTTGTTGAATTCACTGCCCCATACTCCGCGGAGACGAACACGGGCATCGACAAGCTGGGTCGGCGCGGGCCGGTTGGTGAAGCCGGGAATGAAGGCGGTGATGCGGTATCCCGGATGAAGCTCCAGATGCAGGTGACCATCCTGGATGTACGCCGCCTGGACAATGGCTTCGATCTCCACCCGCTGGCAGTCCTGCGCGCCACCAGCCAGTTGATCAAAAGAAAAAGCCCTGGCTTTCGGCAGCGCAGCCCGGCCTTGAAGAACTACATCCTTGCCAACAATTATGGGGGCGAAACCACCCGGAGCCGCAGTGCCTCTTGCCCGGATTTGATGACCCGTTCTCAGTTCCGGTTTGCTCTGGGGATAATCCATGTAAATCCCGGAGGTCTCGTCCTGCATAAACCAGATATTCCACTGCGGATCTCCGTAGGTGACCACGCCTCGGAGATCGACGGGCGGAGCCGCGCCAGCCTGGTCCCGCGTCAGTTGAATCACCTGGATTGCTTTCGTCAGAACCGGTGGGACGCCGGCTTGAGCGCCGGCAGCATCAACTCGGAAGAATCCGAAGATGCTCAAACAGAGCCATGCAAGCTTGGTGAAGCACATGTGGCTGGACTTTCTCAGCCGTATCGCTGCGCTTCCTCCTCCTCCGGGAGCTTCGTTTGGGTTCACACTACGAAGATGATTAGCCTTGGAAGGCTTTGCAAGCTTCCCGGCAGGGCAGACGGATCTAAAAAACGGGTTTCTCGCTGTTTTACTGAGGAGACCGTGGGATAGGCTACGAATGATGGCGCGCGCCACAGATGCAGATGCGAGGCGCGAACGCGGGAGGATGCCCGCAGCAGCCTCTGACCAAGCGAGCAACGAAGCAGATGCGTCTGTGCCGCCGTCAAGATTTTTAGCCTATCCCACGGTCTCCTCAGTAGGGGAGTGCTTTTTCCCGGAGCGCGACGGGCGATCTGCATCACGGCGAAGCCGTGACAGACATTCGCCGGGGGTTGAGCGAAGCGACACTCCCCGGTTCACTCGTAAATCATCCCTCTGAAGATCACGGCGCGGGTTTCTCGATGAAGCCGTGATACAATCCCATGTAGTAAGGGAGGAGAAAGACGGTTCCTGCAGCGAGCTCATTCCCATTGCCTCCGTAATCCAGATCCCACGGATCCGTGTTCCAATGATTGAAATGGCGGTTCTCGACCGGGACCACCTTGCCATTGAACAGATGGCCTCGGCGATAGCGGTCCGGCGAAGATAGATCGCGAGACTGAACCGGCGAAAGCGCGACGATGTCGAGGCGGTGGCTGTTCTTGTGCGGCCAGTTCAAGCGGTCCAATGGAAAACCGTAGAGCGTGCGCATCGAATCCTGCTGCCAATCACCCCACGGATTGAGAGAGAATGTGCCCCAGGGATTCACCGCGCTGTGGTCAAGGTTGTACCCCGCGTAGGCGAAGTTGAAGAATGGATTCATCTCCGGCGCTTCGTTGACCCAATATCGAAAAAACGAGTAACGGATCATTCCTTTCAACGCCTCGTCCTTTGAGCACCTCAGCAGCGAGTAGTAGCACATGAAAGCCATCTCATCATCGGAATGATTTCCCGACCCCGGCCCGTGCTGGACTTTGGGATACATCGCGTTGTGCTCGTATCCGTGCTGATCGATCAACTCGCGGGAAGCTCGCTCGTATTTGGCGTCTCCCGTGAGGTGCGCCGCGACTGCCAGATAGCTCAGAATGCTCAAGGAGTTCAGCCCGCGTTCGGGCCACCACATCGGGTCACGATTCAAAAACTGCGGACCGTAAACAGCCCATCGAGTCGGCTTGCCATCGTGATCGATCAAAACGAGCGCGTGCTTCAACAGATGATCCGTGATGCCACGGACGACTTCACGGACCCGTTCCTTTTCCGCCTCGGTGTCCGCGCATAGATCATGATAAAGCGCGTAGAAAAAATAGTGCCCGTCGAGTTCGTCACTGCTGGTGTCGGATTTCCAGAACCATTTGCCATCCGCGCTCCTGGGCCAGCGCGGGTCGTAAGCTTTCCAGAGTTTGTCGTGCTTCTGATCCTCCCGGTCCCGCTCCAGCCGGCCTATGTTCGGGTCCGGCCATTCCACCGGACGAATCGTTCGAGCGATGTATCCGTGTGGCGGTGAGTGCGCTCCTCCTTGAGTTACTTTCTGCAAGAAACGCAATGCTTCGAACGCCTGCTTCGCCCGTTCTTTCGTTTTTGGATTCTTAGTGGAGGCGTGGGCGAAACACTCTCCAGCTCCGTACATCGCCGTCCAAAGACCGTCGTTGTCCGAGTCCTGCGGATCAGCGGTTGTCTTGTCCGCCGGTTTGCGCAGGTGAGCTTCAGCCACAAATCCGAAAGGCGTGCGCTTCACGTAACGCTCGATCTCGTCCTCGTAGAACTCCGCCTTTGCCGCCAGCGTCATCGGTCGGCGCTCGATTCTTCCCAAACCTCCGGCTGTGGCGCACCAAGCATCGCCCTGAGCATCGACGAACGTTTCCGTCACGTCGTCATTCGGGAGCCATCGCGGCCCCTGGCGGTAATGCCATTCCTTCCCGTCGAATCGGATGAGGCCCAGTTTCGTTGAGAACCACATCTCACCATTTTGGCCGGCCGCGATTCCGTTGAAGTCATTCCAAGGGAGTCCATCCTTGCCTTCGTGAAAACGCCAGGTGGCATTCGCGCCTACTCCGTTCGCCGCAGCCACGCCAGCCTTGGAAGCGAACCACAGACGACCATTGGAATCGAAAGCGACGCCCAGCACATCCTTCACGGACCAGATTCGTCCCACAGCATCCGACACCCTGATCTGCTCCCAACTGCGATCCCGCTGCCGGAACAAGCCGGCGCTTGAAGCGATGATCAGTTTGCCATCGGATGCCACCGCGATCTGGTTCACACGATAACGGCCCGGCCAGCCGAGTGATGAGAGCTTACCGTCCACCACAGCGTAAGGATCTCCGGGCGTGGCGATGAAGTTGGTGGTTCCAAAACGAATCAACTGGCGAACCTCTTTCCACGGCAGAGCCACGCGGACCGTCTTGAGCTCGCCATCAGCGAAGGCGAATTCCTTTTCCCCGCTCGCCAGATCACGATTCTCATTCCACCTGCCATCGCGAAACTCAAACCAGCGCCCGCTGGCGAATGCACGAACGACACCTCCTGGGGTGGAGTCGAGCAATTGGATGGCACCGCCCGGCAGTCCACTTCCTTCAGTAAAATGACGCGCGGTCTCTTGCCGAAACTTTTGTGTGCCAGGAGTGAAGTCAGCGGCGGACAGTGAAGCTGCCACCGAAAGCAGAATGAGAAGTTGAAGGGGTTTCATCTTATTGAGGGAGTGTCAGTGGGAAGTTATTTCGCCGTTGGTTTGAATTGAGACTTCGCCTCAGGCATCCATTGCTGGAGCTGTTGAATGCGTGTCGCGTCGAGTGGATGAGTTCTTAGAAACCAGGGCGTTTCTCCACCGCGCTGTTTGTTGTAGGCAGCGAAGCGCTGCCAGAAGCTGACAGCGTTCTCCGGCGCGTAACCGGCTCGCGCCATGTAGAGCAGGCCAATGTGATCCGCTTCCGACTCTTGCGAACGGCTGTGTGGCAGCGCGACACCCAGTTGGGATGTCATTCCGTAGGTCTGCTGGATCGCAGTCGCATATTTGCTCTGGGCTGTTGCCGCGCTCAGCACCTGACCGAGCACTTGCAGGCCGATGGCTTCACTCATGCGTTCACCACCATGCCGCGCGACCGCGTGCGCCACCTCGTGACCAATGACCGTCGCCAGGCCCGCTTCGTCTTTCGTGATCTGCAGGATGCCTGTGTAAACCCCCACCTTGCCTCCGGGAAGACAGAACGCGTTGGCCTCCTTGCTGTCGAAGACCACGAATTCCCATTGAGCGTTGGGAAGTGTGGCAACCGCCGCGATGCGTTTGCCCACGCGTTGGAGAAGTGCGTTGAGTTGTGGGTCCTTGCTGATCAGGGTTTCCTTTTTCATCTTCTCGAACTCGGTGAACCCGAGTTGAGTTTCCTGGCCTTCAGACATGAAGTTGAACTGCTTCCGGCCGGTCTCCTGCACAGTCTGGCAGCCGATGATGACGAGTGCGATTGCCAGCGTGCCAATTGAAACAGTCTTGCTCATTTTCATTTCAGCATCTGATCACATAGCAGGGACGGCTACAAGCAGCGCGTAGGTTTGGCAGGGTCCTAATCTTAATCTTGCTCATGCTCTTAATCCTTTTCTCCGGGAGATTACGATCATGATGATGAGCACGATTAGGACGCATCCGTGGGTTTTCGGCGGCATTAAAGCCGCTTGCCCCGTGACCCCGTGTGGCTAGGGTTTGATGCGCAGCACGCCCTTATGAATGTTCGACTCGCTTATGGACAAGGCCACCTCACGGTCGATTTTCCAGCCGACCGAACCACTGTCATCGAGCCCGCCCATGTCCCTGGCCTGCGAGACGAGCGGGAGGCTGTGATCGCAGGGCTTGAGCAGCCGATTGGCGCCCGTCCGTTGAGTGAATGGGTCCGACCGGACAGCCGGATCTGCATTGTGTTCACCGACAGCACTCGCGCCACCCCGAATGAGCGGATCATCCCGTGGCTGCTGCATTTTCTGATCACCAAAGCTGGCGCATCGCGCGACCGCATCGTTCTGTTGAATTCGGTCGGGACGCATCGTCCCAATTCAAAGGCCGAGCTTGAGCGCCTGCTGACGCCGGAAGTCGTCCGCGATTACCAGGTCATCAATCACGAACCTGAGAACCCTTCGGCCCTGGTTCAGTTCGGTGTCACTCACGACGGAACTCCCGCCTTGCTGAATCGCCATCTCGTGAATGCTGATGTTCGAATCATCACGGGTTTCATTGAGCCGCACTTTTTCGCGGGATTCAGCGGTGGCCCAAAAGGGATCATGCCGGGCTGCGCAGGGCTTCAGACGGTCATCAGCAATCACGGCGCAAAGCACATTGCTGATCCACGCTCCGCGTTTGGCATCACCACTGGCAATCCCATCTGGGAGGAAATGCGCGCCATCGCGCTGCGTCCGGGGCCGAGCTTTCTTTTGAACGTCACCCTCAATGAGGCTCGTGAAATCACCAACGTTTTCGCCGGAGATTTGATCGAGGCGCACCGGGCTGGCACTGAGTTTGTGCGCCGGTCAGCCATGCAGCGTGTGAAGGAACCGTTCGAGATCGTTGTCACCACGAACAGTGGTTTCCCGCTGGATCAGAATCTTTATCAAGGCGTCAAGGGAATGAGCGCCGGGGCGCGCATCCTGCAAGAGCAGGGGAGCCTCATCCTTGCCTGTGAATGTCGGGAAGGTGTTCCCGCCGGGAGCCCAATGGATGAATTTATGCGCAGCACGTCCGGTCCCGATGAGATTCTCGCGCGGCTGGCGACACCCGGCTTTGTTCGCCCCGAGCAATGGCAGGCGCAAATCCAGGCGCTCATCCAGCGCCGCGCCAGAGTGCAGGTTTTCAGTGCCTTGCCGCCTGAAGTGATTCGCGCCTGTCATCTCACGCCATGCATCGACATCGGCGAGGCGGTCCGCTCCCGGCTTTCCGAACTTGGCCCGAACGCGCGAGTCGCTGTCTTGCCCCAGGGGCCGCTGACCATTCCGTACCTTGCGTAACGGTTCGATCGAAGTAGCGACCGGTGAGGGGGGCGCCGAAAAGGAATTTCGCGCTTTTAACCCCTGAGCCGGCAAGCTGCCCTTGGGAGCGCCGACGCCTCGCCGGCGAGTTGCTGCGGCGAGGTCAGGCACGCGCCGGCGAGACGCCAGCGCTCCCGGGGGCAGGTTCTTGGGGAGCCTCCACGATTTCGAGATCGCGCATTGTGACCATGAACCTGAGCACCTCCTCTCCCGCCCTTCGGGCACCCTCTCCTCCATTCCGAATGGATGAGAGGGCTGGGGAGAGGAGGCACGGTTCATGGAAAGCCTCCACGATTTCAGAATCGCGCATTGTGACCATGAACCTGAGCACCTCCTCTTCCGCCCTTCGGGCACCCTCTCCTCCATTCCGAATGGATGAGAGGGCTGGGGGAGAGGAGGCACGGTTCATGGGGAGGGGACGTCTGAGCGTTGCGCCAGACAAGCATTGTGACTTTGAAGAATACGTGTGCATGTGTGTGAGACTCCGCGCACCCTGGCGCTGTGGTGTCCGTTTGAGCACGGCGTTGCGCCCTCTTTGTCAGCGGACATTCTCGTTGATCCAACGAAGGTAAGCTTCCGAACCACCGGTAATGTCCAGAACCACGAACTCGGGTGTGTCGTAAGGATGTTCGGCCAGAACATGCCGCTTGAGACCCGGGATGATTGAGCGCGGTGTCTTGAAAATCATGAGAACCTCAGAACCGGACTCGAGCTTTCCCTTCCACCAATAATACGATTCGACCTTTGGGAGCAGGTTGACACACGCAGCCCGGCGAGCCTCCAGAGTGGAACGGGCAAGTGCGCGTGCAGTTTTCAGATCTGGCGCGGTGACCAGAGTAATGGAGAATTGAGAAGTGGCTTTCATGCTGGAAGAAGACGCAGTTCCGTCGGGACACGTCAAGGGGTGTAAATCCCGAACCATCTCTGGCTCCCGCTGGCCGAAGCGATCACTTCCAACGTGGCAGACTGCCCTGGTTGCAGGAGGGCTGGAGAAACAGCTACCTGGAAGACGCCATTGCTATCCTCGTCGTTGCTTTCCATTACGACGTAGTTCGCCCGGACACTGCCGTCCGCGCTCTGCCACTCTTTGTCGTTCAGCGTGGCATCGAACTCGAGCGCGGGGCGGTCGTTCAGTTTCAGGGTAAATTTGCCTGCCGGTTGCGAGACGAATCCCATCGCCGCTGGCACGCGGAAGACGTGTGGGGAATTGCTGCGGAGATCATGTGGAACTGGCCGCGTCTGCCATTTGACGGCGCTTCGGCCGTCCGTCTGTCGGCAAATCGCCAGCGGAGACGTGCCGATCCAGCTTGGGTAAGGCAGCTTCTCGGCGCTGGCGAATAGATACATGAAACCGTTGTTGCCATCGGCCACAAAACGCTCGCGTGCCAGTGAAGCCATCTCTGTCGTGGCACTGCCGAACTGTGCAGGTGTGCTGCGCAAGTAAACCAGCAAGTCCACCATCTGATCCGGTGTGATCGTCTGTTCCAAACCTTCGGACATGAGAGACAAACCTGACGCGCGAATCTCTGCCAGATCATTTCGAAGTATCTGCTCTTTGATGCCGTTTGCCTGTGCGAGCGTCAGGCTGGTTGAAGTCTCCGCCTGAACAATCCCGCTGAGTGAACGTCCGTCACGCGTCTCGATTTGATAGGAGACGAAGCGTGGTTCGATCACCGCGTTCGGGTCGAGGATGTTCTTGATCCAGTAGGCTGTGTCCTTGTCGCGCAATGCGGCGAGGTTCGGGCCGACTTCGTGGCCCCGCCCGCGCACTGTGTGGCAACTGGCGCACGCCGCTGCGAAGACTTCCGCGCCCTTGCCCGAGCTGCCGTTGGGTCCAAGAGAAGATGTATAGCGTTCGACTACTTGTGAGCGATCCGCAGGCGCGATGGACAGGAAAAACTTCCTAGCCTGAGCCTGCAACGATGAGTTTGAGTGCTGAAGCAATCGCTGGCGGTCGGGTAACGAGACTTCCTCCGGCCGGATGGTCTTTCGTTCGATGGAGGCGAACAGTTCAGCGACCCAGATTTCACGACTGAGCAGCAGTGAAAGGATTTCTCCTCGAAGCGCTGGCGAATGCTGGGACCAACTTTTCAAAACCAGCGCAGTCGTGACTGGCGTGTCGATCCTTCGCAGCGCTTGCAGGGCTGCTTTGCGTGCGGATTCTGATCCAGCGGCAGAGACGAATGGCGCGATGATCTGTGCTTCGCTGCTGCTGGATTTCGGATGCTGTCCGAGGAACATAATCGCCGCGGCAAGCGCGGCAGCGGAGTGCTCCGAGGCTCGTACATTACGAACGCTTTGCGTGCGTTGCTCGTGCTGTTTCCCGTCACCCCGGCCCTCTCCCTTGGGGAGAGGGAGCGTCTTCGTCGCCGCTTCTTGGTTCGACGGCGCGAACGTCGATGGCTGCGTATTCGATTTCTCAACAACCGGACTTTGCTTCTCCCTCTCCCTGTGGGAGCGGGCCGGGGTGAGGGGAACAGGTGCTTGAGACGTTGCCTTGTCAAAGCCGAGAGTTTCCCTCCCGACCTCAACCAGTCTCCGCGCTTCAGCGAACGCATCATTGAGTGTTGGATACTGCAAGCCGAGCCGGGTGACTTCCGCTGCATACCCTCCGCGTTCTGGCTCTGCGCGTTCAACAGCGCGGAGCAGGGCCGTCAAGCCTTCCAATTGCCAGGAGACAGGAGCTACGCCAGCTTTCGGCAGGATGGCTGCCAGGGTTGGCTCCAATTGCTCCGAAGCCGCCGCGCCGGTGGCGATCAGATGCTTGGTCAAGTCGGAGCGCTCGGGTGACTCCGGGAGCGCGATGGCTGCGTTTAACAAAGCCGCACTGTGATGCGTGGCGGAACTGAGGAGCGCGGCACGCATCCATTCGTCCTTAAAGTCATGTTCAAGAAGCTTCGCAAGAATCTTGCCGTGGTCCGCCTTCTTGGATTCGCCGAGCATCAACGCAATTTGCGTTCTGGCCGGCAACTCAAAATGAAAGACAGCATTGGGATCAGGGAACGAAAACGCGCTATCCAATTCTTTTTCGAAAATCTGAAACCCAAATCGTTGCAGTTCGGTTTTTCGATTGAGCATGAAAGTCGAGGCATCTTTTCCGTGCAATTCACCCACAGTTTCCAAAACAGACGCGACCTGCGCGATGACCGCAGGTCGGTTCGTAGCATCCAGCATCCGGGGAAGGAGGATGTGGACGATTTCCTTGCGGGTCGGTTCAAAGAAGAGATCCAAGAAGAGATCCGATTCACCTTCCTTAATCCTCAGCAAGAACTCCAGATGCACCCGATCCCGCTCCGTGCCGTTGGGTGAATCCAGAGCAGCGGCGAGTTGTTTTACATTCAACTTCGTCAGGTCCGGCACTTGGCGCAGCGTTACGTCTTTACGCTTCACACGATAGATCCTCCCTTTGTCATCGCCAGCACGTTGATCAATCTTCGCCAGACGATCGGCAGGAATCCAGCGCGGGTGTTCGATCAGGAAACGATACATGTCCACAACCCACAACCCGCCGTCTGGACCGGTGCGGACTTGAGCCGGTCGAAACCAACTGTCCGTCGAGGCAAGAAACTCGGAGCTTTTCTCGTCAGGCGCGCGGTGACTCTTGAAAGTGATGCCCTCGGGTGTGAGCACTTCCCGGTGAACAAGGTTGTGGACCGGTTCGCAAATGAAGGCGTTGCCATAAAACTCCGCCCCCAGCAGATCGTCCCGATAGATTCCAAGCCCGCACGCGGATGTGGTGCGGTTGGCCGTGTGCAGATCGTTGAAGCGGGCGAGCGTGCAGCTGATCGGGAACAGTTGATTCGGATCGGCATCACCAGGAACGAACACTGCCGGATCAGGAGCGGGCACATGCGGGTTACGGCGCAGGTAGTGGTCGGGCAGGGGATAGTTGCGGAGGAGGGTGCTGTTGTCGCAGCCGAACCAGTTGTCAAAATCATCGCGCACGCGGCCCTGCTGGGTGACGCCGCTGGCGGGTTCGAATTCGCGCGTATCCGGCTTGAAGCGAAAATCCTGTCCACGAATGTTCACTTCCTTGCCGTTCGCCATGCCGCGAATCACGCCGCCGAGCAATCCATTCGCGCCGTAAAACCAGCCGTCCAGGCCGAGCTGGAGACTGTTCACGCGCGCCTGGTAATTGTCGGTGTAGAAACCGCTAAAGAGCTTCTCAACCTTGTCCGCCTTGCCATCTCCGTTCGTATCTTCGGCATAAATGATGTCCGGCGCGGCGCAGACGAGCACGCCCTTGTTCCATGCGGTGACGCCGGTGGGGAAGGGGAGATCATCCAGAAACACGGTGGCACGGTCACTCGCGTCGAACTTGCCATCGCCGTTCAAATCTTCGAGAAACTTGACGCGCCCGCCGGGTTTCCATTTGCCGTCCATGCCCATCGGATAATCGCGCATCTCAACGACCCAGAGTTTGCCATCCGCACCCCAGTCGATTGCCACGGGATCGACAATGAGCGGCTCGCTGGCGACCAGTTCGACTTCGAGGCCGGGCTTGGTGCGCATGGAAGCAAGTGCTTCAGCGGGGGATTTTGGCGGCGGAAACTCCGCACGCTTTTCATCGAAGAGAAAACTCTTCGGTAACAATTCGTGAACGGTGGCAACGATCAAATCCTCGGTCTCAGGGGCGAGCTGTTGGGGACGCCCGTAATACCAAAGCGAATCCACCGCCTCGTAACCGCCTTCGGTGAGAATACGCTTCGACGGGATGTAGCACGGCACGTCGTTCGCGTAAGCCGTGACCCAGAGCCGTTTCGGATCGAATTCGCGCTTGAGTCGAAGCGAGTAATCCACGACCACCTCGCCGCCGAGGAAGACCAACGCGAGTTTATCTCCGAAGTTCCAGGTCTGCACGAGATAGGGCAGGGTGGCAGGGAGCTTTTCTCCGCGGTCAAGTCGCGCGAGATACTTCTTGGCGTGGAATCCGACGATGCCGGAATTCGTCGCGCGCTTCTCCCATTGGTCGCGCGTGAAGTGCGGCTGAAACGGTAGCTCGATGCGCTTCGTGCGAAACTCAGGCTTGGCGTTCAGCGGCGTCATCGGATTTGCAAGCAACAGGGAAGCCTGTGCCGCGAGCGCCTGACCGTGCTGCTTGGAGAAACCGAGACCGAAGTCCGCCCCACCGCGAGGGGAGGGATTCGAATCCGCGCCGCAACCGATGGTGACGAGTGCCACCGCGCCGGAATTGTCGCGTTCGAGCGCTTCACCGGCAAAACCAGCCCAATCACCGCAGGTCTGGTTGAACTCACCGCCGAGTGTTGTGCAGTGGCAGGCATAGTTGGCGACAACAGCGCGAAGCTTGCCATCGAGATCACGGGCGCAAAGCACGGGAACGCTGTGATCGACCGGACCGCCCTTCGTTCGCCGGTTCGCCGCGAAGCCAACCTGGCCTTCGCTCCAGAAGAGGCGTCCGGGTTTTCGATCCTTGAGCGCATCGAGGGCGACTTGCTCGATCTTGTCGGTCAACTCGCGGGTGTAGCGTTCGATGGCCGCTTGCTGATCAGCGGGTAAATCCTGTACGAAAATGTATTCGGCAAAGCCTATTGTCTGCGGCGCGTTATGACTGTGTGATGAACTGACGGCGATCCGTTCACGGGCGATGTTGGCCTTGCGCTTCAGGCGCGCGGCAACTTCCTCGACCACGTTCCGACCGACACCGCAGTTATCCACGGTGATCAACAGCGCCGGCCCATCCGCATCACTGCCAATCGCCAGAGCTTTGGCCCAGATCTTCAGACCGGGCAACACCGACGGCCCTTTCCGGGAGGCGTAGCCGGTCAGACGGACTGGATATTCCGGCGTGATGTCCATTTTGGCAGCGCCAATCAGGATGAGTTGATCGGCTGTAGCCGCCAGCGGACGGGTGGCAGGCAATACAAGATTGAGACTCGCGAGAATCAGGAGACAAATCAGAGTGCGCATCGGAAGAGAAGGTTATGTCGCGAGTCTCCGCGGCAACTGCCGTCTGTCAAGCGCGGCAGTGGGCCAAAGTGCAGGCGCGGTTGGAGGCCAAGTCGGACAAGCTGTGGTCGCTCGCGGAAATGGAACGCACCGGCGGCGAACTAGATGTGGTTCGGGTAAAGTCGGGTGAATTCGTTTTCATGGATTGCGCCGAAAAGCCCGGCCGGCTGGCGCTGGTAGGTGTGGTGGGGAGCTTGCCTTGGGGGCTGGCGTCCCTCCGGCTCAAGTTACGCGGCGCGGCGCCCGAGGTGGTGGAAAATGGGCTACGTGATTTTATCCAGCATTGACCATTTGAACCACGCAGGAATTTGGTCAGTCTTCAGCTCCAACGAGCTTTTGAATGTCTTGATCCGACATAGCGTTGCGAACTTTTCTTCCAGCAACATAAATCACTCATCGGACTGCGGCAATCGCTAAGCCATGTGTCGGATTTTGCTGGTGCATCCATAAGTTGTCGGTGGAGCGCGACTGTGCTGAAAGCCAGTCTCAGCAGCATCACGAGCTCGCTATCACGTCAAACCTGCTGCGGCTGGTGCTTCGCACACAACCGCGCTCCTGGCTGACAGCCAAATTCACCGACAACTTGTGGATGCACTGGATTTTGCAGATGATGAGAAATTGGCTTTTAGAGGCCGCACTGCCACGTTTTCGCGGCTGGATTTGTTCGCGTTGAATTCGACAACGATTGAAGACGAGAAGCCTCCGGCTTTGCCGGAGGTCGCTGACTTCAACCACGAATGGACACAAATAAACGCTAATAAAAATTGACGTTTTGAAGATTGGGCACCGAGCCTTCAAACAGAGAGGGCCATGCACCAAAGGCAAAGCCTTGCTGTGTGCCCTTTCGATTCGTGTCCATTTGTGTTCATTCGTGGTTCTTACTGCATCTTCACGGCTAAGGTTTCGTGATGTCCACTTTGAGAAACTGGTTTGGCTTGGACGAGGCGCTGGCATTCGAGCGGATGGTCACGCGTTCTGTGCCGTTGCCCAAATCCTCTGTCGAAGCCGATGTGGAACCCAGGTCGTCTGTGAACGCGATGCTGGAGGACACGGTCACGTGCACGCTGACTCCTGGGGCGAATTTGCTCCGGATGAAGGTCACGGCTGGATAGGTTTGTCCGCCCTCTGAAACAACTGTGTTCTCGGGGCTTTTGGCGCTGGTGGCCTGGGTGGGATTGGTGCCAAATGCGAACTCCGCGATGTTTGGCAAACGGTCGCCATCGCCATCCGCGTCTTCCTGATCGAGTCCCGCTGGTAATGTGAATTGCGCTTTCCACTCCTCAAAGCCGCCAGGCCCACCGCTTCCGGAACTGCCATTGATCCGCAAAGCCGCCGCTGCGCTGGTGACTGTCTGTCCGCCCCCAGAAACTACAACGGCGTATTTTCCCGCGTCCGACTCGGCGATCGACTTGATGATGAATGATTGTCCTTTTGCATCCGTGATGTTTTGGCCGTCCTTCGTCCATTGATAAGTGGCTTCGCCGCCGCCTTTCCACGCAACGGTGAAGGTGGCCGATTCACCAGCCTTCACATCGGTGCCAGCGGGTTGGCCGGTGATGGTGAGGGCGACGTCCGACTGCACGACCGCGTGGGCGAGGTATGCAGGCGGCCGGCTGAATGATCCTGCGAGGAGCACTTTGCCGCCACCGGTTGGCGTGATCGAGTTCACGCCGGAGTCAGCCAGGACAGGGCCGAAGGTTGGATCAATCACCCCAGTCGCGCCGGAAACCTTCACGATTCCGCGATAGTTCGCTCCATTGATCGGTCGGGAGAAGTCGCCTCCCACCAGGACGTCACTTCCCAGAAGCAGGAGGGATCGGACCTGGCTGTTCAGTCCCGCATCCGGCAGCGATTCGTCCACGCTGCCGTCCGCATTCAAGCGGGCAAGGAAGTTGCGCGGTTGTCCACCTACGCTTGTGAACAAGCCGCCTATCCAGATCAAGCCATCCTCAGTCACTTCGATGGCATAAATCGGCCTCGCGCCACCGCCGCTGTAAGCGATGGCGGGGGGGGTGAAGGAGGCGTCCGTTGTCCCGTCCGCATTGAGGCGGCGGATGCCGTTCAATCCATCACCCACGAGCACGCGGCCATCGGAGTAAACGTGGATGGAGAAAGAGGACCAGCCGATGATGGCCGTGGCGTTGGCCGCGAAGGTCGTGTCCGCAGCGCCGGTGGCGGTGTTGAACTTCTTCACTGAAGGCTTCTGGCCAGAATTGCTGCTGAAGTACCCTGCGAAGTAAACGTGTGCTCCCTGCAGCGCAATGGCCATGCCCTGCTGGCCAATCACTGGAAAGGTCGTGTCGCGGGTGCCATCTGCGTTGTAACGGGCGATCTCCGAGAATGTGGCGACGTAGAACCTGCCGTCCGGCTGCGCTGCGATGGCGGTGACTTGCTGATTGAATGATGGATTGCTCGTCAAGTTCACGAGGGCTCCATCGGCGTGCAGCACGGCGAAGCGGGCACGAGGCTGGCCGTTGACCGCCGTGAAACCGCCTCCGATGGCCACGTTGCCGTTCCCGAGGACAGCCGAGGCAAACACCGTGTTGTTCGGGCCGGTGCCAGGATTGAAGCTTGGATCAATTTTACCGGCGGTCACATAGACTCCAAGTCCAGCGGGTGCGCTTGAGGTCGTGCCAAGCGCGTTGGAAATCACTGCATCGTAAATCGCCGCGTCATCGACGCTCGCACTGGCGATCGTGAAAGTGTTTGCGGTCGCGCCGGCAATGTTCACGCCGTTCTTGCGCCATTGATAGGCCAGCGTGCCTGCACCCTGCGCCTTCGCTTCGAAGTTCACGCTGCTCCCTACAGCGACGGATTTCGCAAGCGGCTGTAACGTGAGGACGGGCTCGGCGAGGATTGTGAGTGTCGCGGGGGGGGCTCGTGATCGTGCGTGTGGCGTTCACGATGCGGACGGCGTATTGGCCCGCATCGGCTTTGGTGAGGCCACTGATCACCAGCGATGGATTCGTGGCTCCAGCGATGATGCTGCCGTTCTTCAGCCACTGATATGTCGCCGTGCTGGCGGTGAATACGCCGACGGAGAGCGTCGCGTCACCACCGAGGGCCCCGGTCACCGAAGCGGGCGATTGAGTGACGGCGAGGTCCGCCTTGTCCGTCGTGACCGCGGCGATAAAGCGGCGAGGTTGCGTGAAACCGCCTGCCAGGTACAGGCGGCCTTCGGGCGTCGCCCGCGCGAGGCCGATGCTGCCGTTGAAGCCGCCGGGAAGTTGGAAGTTCGGATCGAGAGCACCTGACGGCAGTAGGCGTGCAATTGAACCGTTGGCAACGATTATCTTGCCATTGAGCTGCACCTCGATGGAGGGCGGCACGCTGCCGAAGCTATTGGGCGGAATAAATTCAAACGTCTCGTCCAAAGTCCCATCCGCATTCAGCCGGGCGACTTTTGCGCGTGGCACTCCGCCGATATTGTTGAACAAACCTGCGATGACGACGCGTCCCGCGCTGTCCAGTCCGATGTCGTAGATGAAACCGTCGATCTCCGGCGGAACGAAATTCGTGTCCAACGAACCGTCCTGGTTCAAGCGCGCGATTCTCGAACGCGGCTGGCCGCCGACGCTGGCGAACCGGCCCGCTATGTAGGAACTACCATCCGTCAGGACTTGGATCGCAAACACATAATCGTTCGGAGCGGTTGTGAACGATGGATCGAGCAGGCCATCGGCATCCACACGCGCGAGCCCTATTCGTTGATCCGTGCCCCATTGGGTGAAATTGCCACCCACCAAAAACTTTCCATCCGGCAACGGCTCGAACCTATGAACTGCGGAGTTCGGGCCAATGGTTGCATGACCGAAACTTTCATCAACGGTTCCGTTGGCGTTCAAGCGCGCGAAGCCCATGCGTTGAACTCCCGCGATGCGGCCGAACTGGCCTCCGATGATCGCCTGTCCATTCGCCAGGGCCTTCACGCTATACACGCCGATGCCCGCTGTGACACCACCGGGCGGATCGTTCGTCCAGCCTGGCACGAAAACGCCGTTCGTATCGATGCGCGTGAACCAGGGATGATTCCGGCCTCCGGGGCGAGTGAAGGTTCCTCCGAGCAGGAGTGAACCATCCGGCATGATTTCCATGAAGCCGACGCCACCACCCACGTCCTGCGGATTGAATGAAGAAATGAGACCGCCGGTAATTTCAAAGACGGTCAATGTCGCGTTGTCGCTCGTGAGCGAACCAAATGTATTGCTCACAACCACCGAGTATTCGCCCTCGGTGTTGAACTCGATGTTTGTCAGCGTGAGAGTGCTGGCGGTCGCTCCGGCAATCTCCACGCCGTTCTTTCGCCACTGGTAATTCAACACACCGGCCCCTGCTGCGATCACGCTGAAGGTGTGGTTCGTGCCAGTTTGCTTTTCAAGGCTCGCCGGTTGTACGGAAATTTCCGGTGCGCCCACCACTGTCAGTACGCTGGGCTGGCTCATCACGGTGGCGGAGGCGTTCTTCACTTCGACGGTGTACATGGCCCTCGACAAGGAGGGTGGAATGAAGTTTGAGGGCAAGGAGATGGAATGAATTTGGTGGCGCGCCGCTGTGGACTCTGATTGGATTGGCGCATGTCCATCGCGCATGCGGATCAAATGTTGGCAGGATTGCCC
>SXGU01408298.1_pt1 | contig 23327 bp, 28 predicted proteins | sample 3174531 | NCBI WGS metagenome assembly SXGU01 (sample SAMN11356863, study PRJNA531348) | freshwater metagenome | isolation source: freshwater sample F1-140 | place: China: Fuxian Lake, Yuxi | collected 2017-12-25
GGGTGGCACGATCTGGTAGGCCACTTCCTCGAACGAGGCAATGGGCGTGTCTTCGATACGGAGTTTCTCGATATCGTATTCGCCCAAACCGATGCAATGCAGTTGGTGCAAGTACTGCTCGTTGCCCTGGTACTCGCCATAAGGCGTGGCGGCCAAATCCGGATAGACCAGATGGCGGCCATAGATAACGGGAATGGGTTGGGCCAGCCGCGCATAGTTGCCCTGGCCTTGCAGGCTGTAGGTGGGCGACGGTTGCGCCAAGCTCCCGCCTGAGCCGGCAAAAGACGGCATATTGGGCGTGGGCAGCGGCACCAGCGCACTGACCAGGGCCGAGCCCGCCGTCATGATGATGGCCGACCCGACCGCTGTAGCCAGATTGCCGCTGAAGCCCAAGCTCGCACCCAATGGGCCGCCGTAGACGGTCGCGACCACCATCACCGCAATCATCAGAACAGTGCGCAGCGGATTTTTGCCTCCGCCATCACTACCTCCGCCGCCTTGCGGCAAGGTGATGAAGAGCACAACCCCATCGATGGGTGTGACTGCCCATTCGGAACGCAGTACAGGGGCGCCGTTCTTGATGCAAATGGTGGGCTGATCGAATTCGGCAATGCCCTGACTGCCTAGCCACTGGAGGATGGTCTGACCGGGGCGGGCCACCATCACCTCGCGTTGGCTGGGCTGGAAGGGGTTGCGCAGCGTGACAACAGCGCTTTGCTCGGCGTGAATCACAGGTTCTCCACAAACTGGTAAAAGCCTTCCACCCGCCAACCATGCAGCAGGAGTTCAGGCAGTTTCTGGAAGACAACGCCTGCGTCCTTGACCGCGTGGAGCACACCACCGCCATCGACCGCGAGCCATACGCCGACATGCACCGGGTGACGGGACTGGCGCAACAGCACGGCATCGCCCTCGATAGGGTTTGTAACGGTTTTCCAGCGTTGTCGCTCGGGGTGGTTGCGGAAGGTGCTGACCACGGTGCGCAGATCGTTGGCGTCGACCGGGATTTCCGGGAGGTCCCGGCCAAACTGCTCACGCTGGATGGCGAGGAACAGGCCCCAGCAATCGAACGCATCTGGCCCGCGCGCACCGGCGTACCAAGGCAGCCCGATGTAGTGGGTTGCCCAGTGGACGGACGATCCCGTATTAATTTGCATGTGATTTGACATGGAATCACTATTTAACTAATATCGACGCATGCAAACCAACTTCAAACGGCCCTTCGCCCAGTACGTCAAGAAAGCGCACAAGCCCTTACGACTGGCAATTGAGGACGAGGTGGAGGTGGTGTGCGTGGCGCCGGAAGTGGGCGAACTCAAGGTGGGCGACTTGGCCGGCATCCGGGTTCACAAGTTCCGATTCAACCGGCAGGAGTACCTGATGGCCTACCGGCCACCGGATAAGAACGCGCCTGTGGAGTTTTTGATCATCGACTTCTACCAAGTCGGCGTTCACGAGAACTTCTACGACGAACTGAAACAGTATTTGCGACACGAGAAGCCAACGGGAGAAACATCATGAACCACGCGCTCACTGCCGAGGACCTCTACACCGAGATGAAGCGGATGCCGACCACCGAGCGGGTTCGGTTTTTTTCTCAGTTGGCCAGTAACGCCTTCAGGGAAGACGACTTCACCCATGACCAAGTGTTTGGCGAAACACACCAGGAACCGTTCTCAGCCTGGGAGGCCGCCGAGTATCTGGAAGTGTCCGTGCCGACGCTGCGCCGCTATGTGCAATCGGGCAAGCTCATCCCCAGCCACGTGGTGGGGCGCAACCAGATGTGTTCTGCGCAAACCCTGCGTGCGTTCACGCGCAGTCGCGGATCGCGCGGATAAGCACGGCGACTTTGCCGATATCCCCTATCAACGGGTCAGACCCGGGAAGGTCTTGGCGGTGTAGCTGATGCCGGGGAAGGCTTTGTTGCCCACATCCAGCATGCGGGCCCGCCCGGTCACCCGGAATATGTCGGCTTCCACCTCGGTCAGCACCAGGTGGATGGGCGGGTCCATCTGGGGCCCTTCTAGATCGGTCGAGAGATACGGCCGGTAAGTCACCTCGATCACCGACTGCGACTCGGCGGCTGCGTCCAGATGTCGGACGATTTCGCGCGACACGTTGTCGAGCGTCACGGTGATTTCCGGTACCGGCATGGTGTCCACTGGCGGCAAATCCAGCTCAAAGCCCATGGCCACGAATTGCACGCGCTCGCCGGCTTGCAGCGGGGCTTGCGATTCCAGCCGAGCCCACAGATCACTTGTATCGCGCACCACCCGTATGGCGACCTGTTCGCCTGCGTCATCGACGAAGGCGGGATGGCGCAACTCCAGGGTATGCAGGATGATCTGTTCCGATGGCGCGCCGGCATAGGCTTCCTTGATGGCCTCAGATAAAGCAGCGTTGGGCATCAGAGATCACCGCTTACAGGATGATGGGGTATGGCACGTAGCTGGTTTCGCTGTCGTCCTCCGGCAACTGCGCTTCACCCGCATAGCCACTGGCCAGCACCTGCCCATCATCGAGCAGAAACACCAGGCCCTGCTCAGAGCTCCAGCCGTAAGAGGAAATGTCCACCACCTTGCGTTGCGCGATGCGCACCAGTTCCACGCTGCTGCGGTTCGTCGCATCACCCAGGCCAAGACCGCCGTTGCCGTTATAGCCCCAGGCGTAAACGGTGCCGTTCTCCATCAGTGCCGCGCCATAGTTGTAGGACGCGGTGCCGCCATGAACCGCCTTGACCACGGCATTCCCCAACGGCACCTGATTCCAGTTGCCGCCCGAGCTGCCATTGGCGTTGCCCCAGTAGCCACCATAGCCGCAAGCCCACAGCGTCTTGTCCGCCTTCTTGAGGTAGGTGATCGGGTAATCGTAGCTGCCGGCATAGACATCCACCACATTGGTGGCCACCTGCACTGGGGTGTACTGGTTGGCCGTGTTGCCATTGCCCAGTTGCCCGTAGTCGTTGACGCCCCAGGCGTGCAAGGCGCCCGTGCTGTCCAGGGCGAAGGCATGCACATAAGCACCGAACACCTTGACGATGGTTTTACCGGAAAGGCTGCCACCAGCGCGCGGCATGGCGACGTTGGCCTGATTGGTCGTGCCATCGCCCAGCTGGCCGTTGCCGTTGTAGCCCCACGAATACAGAGTGCCGTCGTTCTTGACCGCGTAGTAGGCGGTGTAACGCTCACGACCTGCGGCAATCTGCGTGATGCCAGCGAGCACCGGCAGTTGCACAAAGTTGTTGCGCTGATTGGTGTCACCCAAGCCAAGTTGACCGTAGCCGTTGTAGCCGCAGGCGTGGACCGTGCCATCGCTGCACAACACCAGGGTGCTGTTGTAGCCTTCGCCGCCGCAATTGAGCGCCAGATCCACGACCATCTTGCCGGCGATGGAGTTGCTGGCATTGGCGCTCATGTTGACCGGCACGGGCTGATTGGCCGTGTTGCCGGTGCCCAGCTGACCGTACCCGTTGTAGCCCCAGCCCCACAACTGACCGTTCTTGTCGATGCAGTAGCCGTTGGTGTCCTGGCTGTAATAGAGTATGGCTGCCCCCGGAAACCCGGGCGGAAACGCGGTGCGCGCTGGGTAGGAACGCGCATAGGTGGTCCCGTCGCCCAGCTTCCAGTTGGCATTGCGCCCCCAGGCGCGGATGCTGCCGTCGGTCATGATGAGGCCGAACTGGCGATAGCTGTTGGGCTGCGCGCCCTTGGCGTTCTCCGGCAGTTTCAGCACCTTGGTGCCCGAGCGCACATCGGGTGTCTCCCAGACCGGCACGCCCTGCGCACCGATGGTGAGCACCTGCCCGGATTGGCCGACAGGCAAAGCGACCAGCTGATTGCCGTCGAAGTAGATCACCTCGCCCGGCGCACTCGACACGCCTTGCGTGCCTTGGGTGAACAAATCCCAAACCGGGGAGTTGGCGTGCGGCGCCACACCCGTGGTGGCATCCGTCAGACAGACAAAGCTGTCGCCATTGTGGCCCACCACGTCCTGGCGGGCGTAGGTGGCGCTGGCGTCAAATGCGCCGCGCCAAGTGAAGGCAATCTTGCCCAGAGAAATGGTTCCCATGGAACGCTCCTTCAAGAAACAGGGAAATGAGATGCGGGAGCTTCAGAACAGGATCGGCGACGGGGCGAATCGATGGTCGCTGTCGTCGTCACCCGTCTGGCCGTATTGACCATGGCCTGTTGACATGACCTGTCCATCAGCGGTGAGGAAGTGATAAGCAGCGTTGTGGTATTCCCCGCCCTCGCCACAGCCCATGGTTCCCGAGCGCGAGAAATCCACGATCAGCCGATCGATCAGCACGAAGCGGTTGGGCGAGTTGCCCGAGTCGGCGTAGCCATTGCCGCATTGACCGGCTCCACCCATGCCCCAGCCCACCGCCTTGCCATCGGCACGCAGTGCCATGGCCGAGGACCCATAGCTGCTGCCGTACATGCGCAGCTTGGTGACTTGGGTCAGGAAGTCGCCACCGATGGTGGCCCATTGCGTGCGATTGCCGCTGCCACCACCCAGGTTGTAGCCGTCGTAGCCCGTATGTCGCACGGTGCCGTCCTGCATCAGCGCGAGAGTACGGCCATAGCCTCCCGAGATGGCATAGGCATCCACCACGCCGTCGAGCACTTTGTACGGGAACAGAGGATGGCCGGTCCAGATGGTGCCGGTGTAGCCTGTGCCCCAGATGCCGGAGGTCTGCCCCTCGTCGTGGCCCCAACGGTAAAGCGCACCATCCTCAAGGAGTACGCCATAGCTGCGGTAATACTGGCTGCCCGCCACCCAATGGGCATCGGACTCGGAACAGAACACCTTCTTGACGCGCTTCTCCGTGCCCCAGGGCATCCATAGCCGGTGTGTGTACTGATCGCTGCCAAAGCCGCAGGAATTAGACTCCCCGGCAACCCAGAGTTTGCCGGCGGTATCGATCAGGTAACTGGCCGCATAGGTGCCGCCCGACAGGAGCACCGCCTTGATCGGCGTGTCAGCCGTGAAAGGGACAAGCGTCGGCGTGGTGACCACCGAGGTGTGCCCGAGACCCAGGCTGCCCTGCTGGTTGTTGCCCCAGACATAGACGCGGCCCAGCGCATCCAGGCAGGCGAACATGCGGTAGCCGTACCAATCGTGACCGGTAAACATTTGCTTGACGACTGCATTGGCCGGCAACTGACCCACCCCATTGAGCCGCTTGGGAACTGGGTTATCCGATCCCCAGCCGTTGCTGCTACCCGCGTGCCATATGCCCCCGTCGGCATCAATGAAGTAGGTGGCATCCCACAAACAGGTCACGGACGCGATGCGTGGCGAGCCAGGCGGGAACGCCACCCGCGCCGGAAAGGTGCGGCCAATGTCGCCGGTATTGCCCGTACCCTGTTGCCCGACAAGGGCTCGCCCCCAGGCTCGCACCGAGCCATCGTTCATGATCGCGGCCATGAAGTAGTTCGAGCTGTGATAGTCCGCTGCCGCCCGATCGGTATTCATGAGTGCCGTGGCAATCGTGCCATTGCGGTCGGCCATGAAGCGAAACTCCACGCCATCCACACCGTTGGAGTGAAGCACCATGTTGCCGATGCCGCCCACGGATACACCGCCGGTCAGTAAATGGCCTTTGAGAATTGCGTCTTGCTGACCGAGCGCAAAAGGCTGCGGCTGGCCATGGCGAATGACCCAGGCACCACCGTCCTTGAAGACCACATCGCCCTCTTGATAGCTCAGGAACGGCGAGTAGATGCCTTTCCAGCGATAACCTAGCGCCGAGATATCGAGGTTCACAGTTGCACCTCCAGCGCGTTGTTGTGAATGGCGAAGGTCACGCCTTCGGCGAGGGTCCAAGCCTGGAAGTCGTTGGTATTGAAATCAGCATCACGCCCTTCGGTGAGCAGCAACTCCGAGCCGTCGCTGGAAAGCTGAAATCCATAGAAACACGGCAAGGCGGCGGTATTGACCAGCTCGTAGCCGGATTCATCGGCCTTGACCTTGAGCAGCATGCCCTGCGCGCCGGTCAGGGTGTCGGGCAGCCCCACAGCAAGCAATCGTGCGATGACCTGCTGCAATACACTTTCCGCGTCGACCAGGATCTGGTTGCCGCTGTTCTGAACCAGTTGCAGCACGGCATTGGTATCCGTGACACCTTCGTTGGCCACCAACTGGGCACGATCGGCTTCACTGGCAGCCATCTCCGCCGAGGTCAGCGCATCCTGAGCAGCCGACTGGCTTTGCGCGAGGATGCCTTGGGCCGCGAGATTGATACGCGCATCGGCATCATTCAATAACTTGGCCACCGTGACGACTGCACCACCTTCGGTGGTCACTGTCTCGAGTGGACTGCCATGCACGACGGCATGCAACAGCGCACTGTCGGCTGCCACCCGCGTGACGGCATCGTGCAGATCGGTTTGTAGGCTCATGGGAATTTCCGGATTTAGATAATGACGGGCAAGCGCACCGGCAAGGTGATGTGCACCAGTTGATGCAATTCGCTGCCCATGGTGAAGATGTCTTGGGCTTCCAGCTCCAGCAGCAGGTTGAGCGCACCTTCGTCGAGCGTGGGACGCTCACGGATTTCCAGTTCGCCCTTGACGTCCCAGCGCCGGGCCGAACGCAGCTGGGCTTCGAACTGGCGGGTGAAGCGGGCTTCATGGGGCAAGAGCCCTAAGCCACCGAGCAAGGTGATTTCGAACCACTGGCCACCTTCGTCGGCGTGATACTTGTACCAGGCCTCGAACAGAGCGAACTGGGTTTCGGAGAACAGCCAGCGCACGGTGATGCGCGTCGGCGTTTGCCGAAACCGGCGACGCTGACGCGCCGGGCCCGACTCCATGTCGGTGCGCAGCACCGCTTCCTGTGGGGTCAGGCCGTAGCCGTCGACCGAGGGCAGTGGCAGGGTGTTGGGCCATTGCACATTCATCGCATCGCTCCGGCGGCAGGATTGAGGCCGTAGCGGCGCTCCAGGGTCGGCGCCAACCCGGAACCTTGAGAGATTGATCGGCCCATCCGCGCTTCCATCTGCTCGACGATCACATCGAGCCGGGTGCTGCCATCCGCCTGCTGTTGCTGTTCGACCCGGGTTTCGACGCCACTGGCGCGGTTGATCACATTGACTTCCACATTGACCTGTGGCCGTCCTGCCACCGCACCACCCAGGGCACGCAATTGGCCGGGCGTGAACACCGCCTCACCCTGCCGCGCGATGATCGGCACCTCACCCGAGACCAGACCACCGGTATGGAAGCGCCGCGCGCCGGCGAATACACTTCCATCGACCTGCCGGGATGGCAGACCATCGGTGCCGAGCAAGCCGCCGCTGTGCACGACATTCGCATTCACGCCCATCAGGTCACCGGAGCCAAGTGGCAATGCGGCACTGGCTGCGGGGGTGAACAGGCTCATCGCCCAGTTCGCCAGAGGCAAGGTGATCGCGCGCTGGATCTGGATGCGGATCAGGTCGCTGATGATGGAATTGGCCAGGCTGTTGAAATCGACCTTGCCGGTCATCACGAACTGGGTGAGTGCATCCTCCATGGATTTGAAGGCCCCGGTCACGGCACTCTCAGCCTGTTTGGCGGCGTTGGTGGCGTCCTCGATATAGGTGCGCAGTGCCGATTTGGCACCGAACTCCGCACTGCGCTGGTAGTCGGCGTTGGCGCGGGTAAGGTTTTCCAGAATGGGGAGTTGGCGTGCTAGGGCATCGTTGATGGCTTCAATCGTTTGCGCCCGCAGGTCCGCATCCTGGATCTGGCTCGCCTCCTTGCGGGCGGCGGCAGCAGACTTCTCCAGTTCGGTACGGTTCTGCAGGACGGCGCGTTCGGTGCTGGAGAGGTCCAGCATCTCGCGCTGCAACTGCACGCCTTCGATGCGTTGGCGGTTGCCGCCGATCAGGGTCTCGACGATCTTGAGGGCGTTGGCTTCCTCTTTTTCGTAGGCCTCGAAGGCCTTGTCTTTTTCCTTCTGGCGCTCGATGGCTTCGAGCACCTGGATGTATTTCTCGGCTTCGACCGAGACACCCTTGTACCCCTTGGCTTCGATCTGCAGGGCGCGGGCACGCAGTTCAGCCGCTTCACCCTCTTGCGTTCGGGTCAGGCGCGAGCGCAGTTGATTGAGGAAGGCCTCGCCCTCGTTGAGTTTTTCTGCGGGCTTGGGTTTTTCGAAGCCGGAGAGATCCAGACTGGGGCGTGGCTTGCGAGGCAGTGTGGGTAGGAACTTGTCATAGATGGCCTGGACTTCCTTGGCCTGTGCCTCGGTGTCGAGCACGAATTTCTGGCCCATGACGCGCACCGTGCGGCGCTGCTCGTCAAAGAACTTGGCCACCCTGTCCACATAACCGGGGTTTTGGTTGATGTTGAAGAGCCGGTCATTGGCGGCACGCACATACTCGTCGCGCGCGGCTTGCAGTTTGGCGATTTCTGCATCGATGGCCTTGGGGTCCAACCCCATCGCCTTGCCCGAGCGCAGCATGTCCGTCTTGAACCAAGTCTCGATGTCCTTGCCCACCACCGACAGGCTGTCAAAGGGCTGGGCGATCACGCGCTTCAAAAGCACCGCCGACTCGGCGATAAAGGCCAGGCCCGAGGCGACGGATTCCAGAAAGGCGAGTGTGGACTCCCGATTGGCGGTGAAGCGCTGCAGCTCGTTGCTGAAACTGCCGGTCTCACCGTGTGCCAGGATCACCTGCTCAGTGAAGTCCGCCAGGATGGGAATGACCGCTGCACCAATCTGGCGCTGCACACCTTCGAAGATGGCCGACAAGCGCGTGAGGTTGTCATTGAAGGCTTCGGACGCACGCGCCACATCCTCGGACATGACCAAGCCCAGGCGCTGGGCTTCTTCCAGTAGCGCTGTGATGCCTTCTCGTCCCTGGTTGAGGAACGGGATGATGGCCAGACCTTCCTTGCCGAAGAGTTTGACCGCCAGTGCCGCTTTGTCGGCACCATCGGGCATGGTGGCGAATTTCTCGGCCAAATCGAGTAGGACGGCTTCGGTCGGGCGGATTTGCCCATGGGCGTCGGTAGCCGACACGCCCAAGGCTTTCAAGGCGGCGCTGCCTTCATCGCCATTGACCTGGGTGTCGAACATGGCGACCGACAGCTTTTGCAGCGCCTTGGTCAGTCCTTCGGTGGTGACATCTGACAGCTTGGCCGCATAGTCGAGGGCTGTGAGCGCTTCGACCGAGACACCGGTCTTTTGCGAGAGCTTGAAGAACTCGTCGCCCACCCGGGCGACAGGCATGACCAAGGCCGTGATACCCACACCCAGGGCTGCGATGCTGGCACCGGCGATCAGACCTGCAGGGCCGAGTTTGCCGAGTACGGATCCAAGGAGGCCAAGCCGCTCGGTAGCGGCTTCCAGCTGGAACTTGGCGTCATTGGCCGCGCTGGATAGCAACTTCAAGCCAGTCGATGCTGGCGTGGCCGCCGCCTCGATTTTTTTGAGCGAGCGCTCCCCCTTTTCGCCGATCTCGGACAGCTCGGCTTTGACCTTGCCGCCGTCGACCACGGACAGGCGAATGGAGAGGTTGCGTTCAGCCATGGGAAGGAAACCCTTGGATCAGGGTGAGGAAATCAGTCGCGCAGTTAATCTTCTGTTTGCAGAGTGCTCATCAGCCCCGCCTCGACCGCCGGGAACAGATCAATGGCTGTGGCCTTGTCCAGTCCGGTGCTCTCGCAGGCCAACATCCAGGCGTTGAGATCGAGCCCCACCACGCGGCCCTGTGCCATGCGCAGCTGGCTCGCGCAGATGTCAATCGCACTGGCCGCTTGCCAGCCTTCCAGACTTTCCGGGGCGTTCATGGTGTACGGGCACTCGGGGCACGGTTCGGGGCAGGCCTGGCAATAGCTCGGCCCGCCACCGAAGTGCCACGTCGTGCGGGCCTTCAGACGTTTTTTTCAGCATCCAGGGCATAGAGGCCGGCCAGGTATTCGCGCTCGAAGGCGTCGGCCAGAAGCCAGTGCTCCATCAGGGCGGCGACACCCTCAGGGGTGACAGCCGCCGGTTTGCCCTTGTCGTCGGCCACACCTTCCCAAGCTAGGACAGCCAGCTTGGCCAGTTCAGTGATAAGGGTGGCGGTGCGTTCACCAGCCGCAGCGGTGTCGGTGCCAGCCACTTTGGAGGCAGCATGGCGTGCGGCCATGACCAGCGCTGTGGTGGCGGGGCGGACCTGCAGACGCACACCGGCGGCTAGCGTGATCCAGTGCGGCTCACGCGGAAGGTTCAGTTTGATCATGAGAAACCTCGTGTTGGGGAATCAGGGAATTCAGTAAGCAGCGACGTCGTTCACCAGCTCGACGGTGAACATGCGCGCCACGCTGATGGCCTTGGCGGCTTGCCACTCGAAGGTGGCCTGGATGCCGCCGGGCCCGGAGATGGACAGCTTGGGTTTGGGCAGATACACCTCGTGCGCGATGAAGGTCAGTCGGTGATCAGCGTCGATGGCATAGCCAAAGGACAATTCCAGCGGCGTGTTGTTCGTCGCCGCATCGATCAGCGTGGTGTCGGCAAACCTCACTTCCAGGTTGCCGGTGAGACTGGCCACCGTGGGATCGGCACCATCGATCTTGCCGTCGGAGCGGATGGTCTCGATGCGCTCTAAGTTATTGGAGTACGTCAGCTGCGCCGAGACCACATTGCCCAGGGCTTGGCCATTCCGTAGGATTTGGCCCTGGAACTGGTTGAAACGCTGCAAGTCCAGCGTGCCCGGGTTGTCGTCCAGCGTGGCGGTGCGCCGCACCTCGCCCTGAGCGACCAGACCCACCGTGGCATTCGCCGCCCCAGAACGTGCGAAGCCCACCTGCAGGCTGTTGACCATGACGCCGGAAGCGACGAACCAGGCCGGGATGTCGGGCAGGCCCGTTTCCAGCGTGAGGCTGGGCAGGCTAGGCTTGCCGGAAGCAAAGGTGTGTGTGACCACGCCCGTCCCCACCGAGGAGGGATCTCCCAGCAGGGCCTTGAGCCACAGGCCGATGTGCCGCACATCCAGCGGCACGACCATGTCGCCCTCGACCTTGATCACATCGCGGATCGGCGCACTCGGGTCGCGTCCCAGGCCGATCAGGTCGTTGGCGATCAGGCCCTGTTCGGAGCCGAGCGAGGTGGAAACAAAGGGCAGCTGCCAGTAGCCATCTACCGGGGTGCTGCCATAGGTGGTTTCGAACGCGGCCAAGAGGCTGGCGTTCGCGCCGTAGGCACGGGCCATAGGTTTTCTCCTTGGGGATGGAATTCAGTTCAGTGGACCGGGGCTGCTGTAGTGCAGGACCACGGGCAGCAGGCAAGCCTTGATGCCGCTCGTGCCTTCGGGGGCCAATTCGTCGAATTTGGGTGGACCGATTTCGGCGTACTCGACGACACCAGCCAGCGTCCGGTCGGTCTCGATCAGGGCGGCCAACTCGGTGAGCAGGCCGTCCATACTGGAATCACGCGTGCTGGCATCCGGATCGGCGACAAACAGTTCGATCGCCACCTGGTGCTGCCAGTGGTAGGTCAGCGGCGAAAGCGACACCTCGGGTTCGCCCATCTCGCCGTCGCGCAGGATGGCCATGGCGTGGTCGGCGATGCGCTCGGGCAAGGCGGCATTGCGTTTGACCATCGTGCCCAGTGACAACTGGCCGAGCACGGCGAACAAAGCACCAATGGCGTTTTCTCTTTGGCTCATGACGCTGCCCCTTTGCGGTCGGCTTCATCGAAGCGGTTGGCAATGCGCTGGGCCAGCGTGCTGATCCACCGGCGCGAGCTGCTGTCGATGTCAAATTTCTTTTTCAGGGTCACTTGGGGAACCAGCAGGAACATGGGTACCGTCACCAGACCACGTCCCTTGGCTTGCGCCTTGGCAGAAGCTTGCGTGAAACCACCGCGCTGCCCCTGACGGGCGCGCTGGTTTTCTGCGACGAGAAGGGAGGGTTTGCCCCGGCGGTAGATGAAACGTAGGCGCTGGCCCCGGAGCTTTTCCCAAAGGCCTGGGGTCATGCGTTTGCCGCGTGGGCCCTTGCCGGCGGCGGGCAATGGAATGGCCAGCCAGAATCCATCCTTGGAACGGATGGTGGCGCCTTGGTCATGCGCACCGACGATGACGGGCGCTCGGCTATAGACCAGGCCTGCGGCCTTGATGCTCATCTTTCCCTTGGGGTAGACCTCGCCACGCCAGGTGTTGGCCAGACGCTGGCCGAGGCCGGCGCCGGTGATCTGGTTGCGCAGCTCGGTCTTGAGCCCATCGGTCGCTTCACGGATGGAGTGCGTCACGGCCTGTTCAGCAATCCGCACCTCATCGGCCAGCATCTGGTCTAGGTCGCCCGAGAGCGCAGCCAGCAACTTCATACCGGTGCTCCAGTGAGCGTCCAGACTAACCGATCGCGGTCTGCGAGTGGTTCGCCCACCACCTGGTAGGTTTGACCATCGAGGGTGAAACGATCCCCCGACTGCGGGTCCGGCACATCCCTTGAGAGAAGATCGAAACGATGTGTGGCCATCACCAACCGGGCATCACCGAAGGACTCGACGACATCCGGCGTTTTGGCAATGAAACGCGTGGCGACCTCCGCCCCATCGGTACGCCGGTAGGTGCCTGGCGTACCGAGGTGCAGGAAAGTACTGACCAACAGGTGAGCGAATGGTTTGATGGGGTTGGCCATCACGTCATGGTCAGCTTGACCAGCACACCCGGGCGGTGGCACATCGGCAGCGGGTTGCTCTGCGTGTGCAAATCGGTACCCCGATCGAACTTGCGCGGCTCCTGCTTGGCATAGAGTGGCTGACCGAGCGTATTGACCGTTTCGTTGAAGTCGGCCGGCGCGAAGTAGGTGCTGAAGGTGTCGACCGTCCCCAGCGGGAAGGCATGGGCTTCGCCCTCGGCAATGAAGTCGCGCGTCTGGGCGGTGCCGGCACCATCGAGATAGCTTGCCTTGCCCAGGTACTCCTCGAAGACGATGCCGCCAAACGCAAAGCCATTGCGCACGTCGTCACGCAACATGGCGCCCTGGGCATAGTTCTCATAGGCCTTTTCGACCTTGGCATGGCCGGTGAGCTTGGCAAAGAAACTGGGCGAGCACAGCACGCGCACGCCGGTCATGAATTCCCCGCGCAGGTTCTCGGTGATGCCGCGCACCACATCAGCACATTTGTTGCGTACATTGGTAGTGTCCGCATTGAGCTGGAAATTGACCGTGCTCGGGTTGAGCTTGAAGACCTCGAACAGGTCATGAAGCACACTGCCATCGGCATCGAGGATGACGCCTTTCAAGGCACCCATGCGCAGGTGCTCCAAGGTGATGGCGTGTTTGTTGCGCATCGATTCCAGATGCTGGGCCAGTACCTGCGCCACGGTGTCCATCTCGGTCTCAGAGCCGAAGGCGCGCACGCCCTGCACTTCTTCAGGCAGGACCACGTCTTCCAATGGAATGTGCGGAATCACGAAGGAATGCAACTGGCGCTTGTCGTGCTTGTTCTGCGTGGCGGCACTACCCACCGGCAGGCTGGGCAGCAGATTCAGCGTGCCATTGCGCGACTCGATCACCACCGAGCGGGTACGTACCGGCTTGGCCGGGAACAGATTGAGTTCTTCCAGTCGACCATAGCGGTTGGGGATGAGGTTGATGGCGGCGGTGAGGCTGGCCATCGAGAACCCGGGATTCTGGAAAGGGTTTTGCATGAGAGGCTCCAATAAAAGGAACGGCCCGCGGGGTGACCGGCGGGCCGATGGGATGTGAGGAAGGAATTTGTGAGGTAGCTGGGGGTCAGGCAGCGTCGCGAACCAGAATGCCCAGATCACGCAGTTGCGCGATGGCTGCAGCCTTCTGTTCGGCGGTAATGGTTTCTGGCCAGATCAGGGCATCGCGCAAGACGATGGCGTGACGGACCACCACCAAGGCATCCGGATTGTCGGCAGTAGTGGCATCGCAGTCGTTGAGAAGGACGCCTGATGCCTGGTTGAGTGAACCGGTGTCGGCTGGATCGAGCGGGGCGATTTTGCCGGTCGCCGTATCGGTGGCGATGACGGTACCCAGCGTCAGGTTGTGGCCTGCGGCGAGAGTGACGCGTTCGCGGGAATAGCGGTTTTCTGCTTCGAAGCGCAGCAGATCGGCCAAGTCGTTCGGTTGAGTAATGACGGACATGGGGGAGTTCCTTTCTTAAGCGGTGCCAGTGAGCTTTTTGACGGCGGCGACGATGGGCGAGGTGTCGGGCTGACTGGGGACGGCCGTGCCGGCCTCGGCGGTGATGGTCGAGCGAATCTCCGTTGCTTCGGTCTGAGCCGCCCGTGCATCGATCAGCACGCGGCGTACATCCGCCTCGGTCTTGCCGGTCGCGATGAACTCAGCCGCACGGTCCGGGCAACCGGCCAGCATGCAAACTTCGGCAATGGCCTGCGCGGTCTGGGTCACTTCTCGGCGGGCTTCAGCGACCAGGACCGCCGCCTCATCAACGCCGATGGTTTCAGAGAGATTTTTGGCGTGGGTGTCTTGTGGGTCAGACATGGATAACTCCTTATGAGGAAGTGCCGTCTCAGCACGGATCACGCCCCGCACCTGAGACGGCGACTGGGTAAGGGCGTTTTTGGAGGCGTTAATGAATTGGTGGAACTCGGTGAGCGTTGCGTCCAGCGTTTGCACGCCATCGGCCAGGCCTTGGGTCACTGCATTGCCGCCGAAGTACAAACCAGCTTCGGTGGCACGCACTGCCTCGAGGCCCAGGCCACGCATGGCGGCAACGTGTTCGGTGAAGATGGCGTAAAGCCGATCCACTTCGCCCTGCAACTCCGACTTGGCGGCATCCGACAGTGGCTCATGCGGCGAGTAGTCGTTCTTGTGCGCCCCGGCGGTGATAGCGGTATAGCGATAGCCATCGGTCGCATCCTTGACCGACTGATCCACATGCAGGGCGATGACACCAATCGAACCCACACCGCCGGTTTCGGTGACGTACAAACGCTGGGCGCTAGCAGCGATCGCGTAGGCCGCCGAGTACGCCGCGTCGTTGGCCACGGCCCAGACGGGTTTGACCGCCGCCGCTTCGCGCACGCGGCGCGCCAACTCGAAGCTGCCGGAGGCCTCGCCACCGGGCGAATCAATGTCGAGCAGGATGCCGCTGACCATGGGGTCGGCAAGTGCCGCATCCAGCATGGCGGCAATCTCGCTGTAAGAGGTGAGGCCCGAGGCCGCCTCCATGCCGATCGCGCGTTTGACGAGGGTGCCGTAGACCGGGATAAACGCGATGCCTGTCGGCGAAGCGGTTACAGGTTTGGGGACAGGCAAGGCCAGATCGACGGCCGGCGCAGCCAGGCCCAGGCGTTCGCCCATCACCGCCAGAATGACGTCAAGTTTGGCGCGATGGACGAGCAAGGGTGTCCCGAACAGGCGGGAAGCAAGGTGAGGCAGCATGGGCTACTCCAGTGAGGTATCAGTTGAGAGATCCGTCGGCGCAGCATCTCTGCCCGAGGGTGATGGTGTGTTGTTGGGCATCGGCTGGTCGTAGCGGGGGTCCGAATCGAAGACCAATCCCAGGTCATCGGCCCGAGCGTTGTCGGCGGCGATTTCCCGATCCACGTCCTCAGCGTCGTAGCCGTTGCCCGAGATCGCTTCCAAGCGACTCATGAGGCCCGCGCGAATGGCAAGCTTCATGGCGTTGTATTCCTTTTGCGGATCCACCCACTTCCAACCCTGGGGGATCCACTTGGCTGCCTGGTACTGGCGCTGAGATTGGCGATATCCAGGCAAATTGAGCGTGCCCTCGAGCACCGCCTGGTCCATCCAGGCCCGCCAGATCGGGCGACACAGTTGGTGCACGATCACACCGTGCTGCAGGGCTTCACAGCGGCGGCGAAACTCCAGCAGGCCAGCACGAATGGAGGAGTAATTCACTTGCGTGAGGTCGCCCGTGAGCATCTCGTAGGTGATGCCCATGGCAGCGGCCACCGCGCGGAACTGCTGACGCATGAATTCCGCATACGAGGACCCAACATCGGCCGGCGCTGAGAATTTGATGTCTTCGCCCGGCTCCAGGATCTGCAGCGTGCCGGGCTCCATACCTGCCATGGCCACGCCGTTGGCATCGGCCGCCGACTCACCCATCAGGTTGTCTTCCGGCGCCATACGGGTGATGAAGCCGGCGAACATGGCGGCCGTCTTCTTGCGCACCAGCTCCGCGTCGTCGTACTGGTCCAACTCGTTGAGTTTCACGAGCGCCCGAGTCAGCCATGGTTCACCCCGGATCTGGCCGGGACGCAAGGGGCGGAACAAGTGAATGACCTCACTGGCATCCACCCGTACGGTGTCCATGCCACCGCCGCCGACACTGCTGGACATCGGTGCCAGCAGTCCATCATTGGGGTGCGAGCGATACAGGTGATAAGCCACCCGGCGACCCAGCCGGTCGAACTCGATGCCTGAGCGGACGACATTGCCACCGGGTAGATCGCGGTTCATGGTGTTGGGTAGATGTTCGGCTTCCAGCACCTGGATCTGCAAGGCAACTGGCAGACCATCCTCTACACGCCGATAACGCAGCCTGATCAATGCCTCGCCGCCCTCAAGCATGGCGCGCGTGGCCAGCGCCTGCAGACCATAGAAGTCGGTCAGACCAGCGGCATCGGCTTGCTCACACCAGTCCCACCACAGGCTGTGGATCGCCTCGCGCGTGGTCTGGTCCTGCACCATGCTCTGGGGCTTAATGCCGGTGCCGATGGCGTTCGCCACAAAGGCTTCGATGCCAGCGGCCGCCCAGGCATTGCGCCGTACCAGATCCCGACTCTTGGCGCGCAGTTCATCTTGCGCCAGTGACAGTGCCGAAACAGCACCGGGATTGCTGGGCATCCAGGCCAAAGCACGGCGGCCGCCACCGGTGCCGTCATAGACGGGTGTGCCGCCGAACATGCGGCGACGCAGATTCTTGAGCCAGGCCATCAGAGCGCCTTGCTCGTGGTCATGCGGATCTGGCGCGATTTGGGTGCGCCGGATTCACGGGCGATGGTGGCCTCAACTTCAACAATCGCAGCCTTCAGATCGGCCACGCTGCGGTACTCGATGCTCTTGCCCTCGTAGGTCACGCGGTGTTCGCCGCTGGCCAGTGCTTCGCGCAGGGCCTGCAGGTGTTCGGGGGTGTAGGTCGTCATCAGATCATCCATCGGCTGTGCACCACCCGGCGCGTGGCCGATGGCGTGCTGCCAGAAGTGCTGAGGCCACCGTCGAACTGCTGTTCTCGGGTGGCCTCGGGGGTTGTGATTTGTTTGGCAACGACTGGTGGGTCGGTGCCGAGTTGTTTTTCGAGTTCTTGCCAGTGGCGGTCTTCGAACCGGTCCAGTCCAGCAGCGGCTGCAGCCGCCCGGGCATAGACGTAGCAGTCGAGTGCTTCATTGCGCTCGCGCATCTTTTGCCACTCGCGGTGGGCAAAGCCGTTTCGATCACGCCGGGTGATCAACTGCTCGGCACACAACTGCTGCAGGTACTCGGCATCGACCTTGGGCAGGTGCACAAAGCCTGGCGGGTATATCGGCGTGATGCCGTCTTCCGCCACCTCGGGGCTTTTGCGCAGGTTGTTGTAGAACTCCAGCTTGGCAATGCCGCCAGCCACTGGGAACACCTTGATACCCCGGCGCAGCTTCTTGCCACTGGCCGTGGCGTCTACCGCCGTGGGTGTTCCGATCAGAGCAGCACCACCGCCAATACCTTTGATCGGCATGAGCCTTGTGTCGCGCACACCGCGTACGAAGGCATAGGCCTCCTGGGTGGCATATCCGGTATCCAAGGCCAGACGCGCCAGGCTCAGTTGACAGCCACTGCTGTGAGTCCATGTTTCTCCCATCAACTTGGCCAGCGATGACCACACCTCGGTGCGGGCCGTGTCGCCCATCAGCACACGGTGCTCGATGAGCCAAGATTCCTTGCCACGCCCGTAAGCCCAGACCGACACTTCGATGCGGTCCTTCTGCACATCGGCACCGGCAGTCAGCAACAAGGCACCCGCGGGCACGCTACCGATGCGGTAATCCTCACGGCGCTCCAGCAGGCGCTGCCAATCCGGCGCCTCGCCTTCCTCGACCCAGGTCTCACCGAGCTCTGTGTTCTTGAAGGTCTTGATGGCCGAAGCCGAACGGGTGTCAGACATAGCCGCTGCTTCCCAGGCCCGGGAAATGTCTGCCCAACTGCGCCAACCCACCGGGCTGTAGAGGCTGGACAGATGAAACCCAGCGGTGCGCCCAGCTTGGTCTGGCGCGCAGGCCTGCCACTGGCCGTTTTCCAGCATCCAGGTCTTGTGGTGCTCGGCGATCGGTTCACCACAGCCTTCGCAGATGTAAGCGGCCGTTTCCGGCTGGCCGCGCTTCCAGCGCAGTTGCTCAAAGCGCAGCCACTGGCGATGGTCGCAGTGCGGGCACGGCACATAGTAGCGGCGCTGGTCCGATGCTTCGAACTCCCGATCCACCGCACTGGCCCCCGCAATCGTCGGGGTCGAAACGATCAGAATCTTGCGCCGGGCAAAAGTGCGGGTACGCGCCTCGGCCAGGGAAATCGCATCGCCTTCGCCTTCCACATCCAGCGGGTAGCCATCGACCTCATCGAGGAACAGATAGCGCACCGGCATGGAACGCAAGCCCACCGCGCTGTTGGCGCCGGTCATGACCAGCACCCCACCGTGGAATTCCTTGGCGAGGATGGTGTTACCCGAATCACGACTGCGTGCCGGGGCGATACGTTCCTGGATGGCCGGACTTTCTTCAATCAGTGCGTCGATACGCTGCTTGGATGCCCGCTTGGCCATCTCGACTGTGGGCCACACCGCCATCATCGGGCCCGGGGCGTGGTGGATCACATAGCCAACCCAGTTCAGGCCTAACTCCGTACCCCCCACCTGTGCCCCCTTCATGAACACCACGCGTTCGATCGGTGACATGGGCGACAAGCAATCCATGATCTCGCGCAGATAAGGCGTGCGGCTGGTGCGCCAGCGGCCAGGCTCGGAGGCCGCCTTGCTGGACAACACCCGGTGCTTATCCGCCCATTCGGACACGGTCAGCAGCGGATCGGGCGTGAGTCCTTCGCGCCAGGTACGCTCGATCGCGTCCCAGCCTTCGTAATACAGCTCATCCATGATCAGTCCACTTTTGGCTGCACATCGCCCAGGTCTTGCAACTGTTCCCGCACGGCGGCGTCCAGCGCCACGTGCAGCGCATGCGGTTCCACCCCTAGTCCTGCGGCCATCTGCGCGGAAATGCGTGCCGGCCAGTTGAGCCAGGCATCGCGTTCAGCCCGGGCCAGCTTGAACACGTGAGCCACGGCCTGGGCGCGGTCGACCAGTTCACCTTTGAGCTGAGCCAGTCGCACCTTGTTGGTTTGCGCCTTCACCACTTCGTTGACGGTGCGCGCCTGAAGCAGCGACGTGCCACCGGACGACAGTGCCGGGGTGGGTGGCTCAGGCGTTTCCCGTTGTGGCCTTGCGGCAGCTTGCGGCGTCTCGCGGGCTGCTGCGGAAACCTGCGGGGCTGGCTTCTCGCTGGCGGCATCTGCCACTGACCTACGGGTCGGCGTGGTGTTCGCCGCCCACTGGGCATCGGCCACCACCGGATCAATGGTGCCGTCCGGCAATTGGCTGATGCGCCCGGTGTCGATGGCCTTCTTGACGGCCACGTGCGACACGCCTCGCTGGCGCGCGTAGGCGCGAATGGACAGTCCCATGGTGTTGATCTACTCAGTGCAAGTGGGTGGCCTCCGATGTGCTGGGTATTGCGGCAAAGGCGAGTGAATCACCCGGGATTAAAAAGCGCTTGGCTTCTGTGGCGCACAGCGCGTGAATGCGAATGTCGATTGACAAGCAACCCACCAAGGAGCCCCACATGGCCAAACCCAAGCAACCCACCGCACTCTCCCCCGACGAGATCGAGCTGTTGCTCGAATCGATTGCCCTGGACCACCTGTTCATCGAAACCCTGCAAACCCGCCACCGCGACAGCCTGGATTTCCACGACGTCAGCGTCTGGGGTGTCAAGAGCGCCTTGCAAGCCGCGTTTGATGCGGGGTTGCGTGCCGCTGGAAGCGCGCCGAAGCAGACCGTGCACCGCGTGCGCAAAGTCAACGCAGCACATCAAACCAGCGGCAACGGCAGCGCCGCCACCCTGCAAGCGTGAGGGCACCATGACCATCTCACTCAACCCCAACCAGCAGGCCATCCTGGAACACGCCACGCAACACAGCGGCGGCAAGATCATCTGGTTCCCCGAGCACATCAAAGGTGGCGCCCGCGCCAAGGTGCTCGAGGGCTTGTTCAAACGTGCCCTGATCACACCCGATGGCGATGACTGGGTTGTCGCCGCCGAGGGCTACGACGCACTGAAACTGCCACGCCCGGGCGCTATCCCGCCGACCATCACGCTGGACGATCCTGAACTCGAATCAGCAGTGACCACTGCCGAGGCCAATTGGCAACCCGCCAAGGACAACACGCCTCGCATCCGCGCCGACAGCAAGCAGGCGCTGGTGATCGAAATGCTCAAACGCCCTGAGGGCGCCACCATCGCGCAACTGATGACAGCCACAAATTGGCAACAGCACACATGCCGTGGAACGTTGGCCGGCAGTCTCAAGAAGCGGCTGGGCCTGACCATCACCTCCAGCAAGGAGGCTGGCGGTCAGCGCATCTATCGCATCGAGTCCGCAACCAACAGTACGGAGGCATCATGAACATTCCATCGACCAGAACTCAGATGACGATCACGATTGAACGCACGCCGCGAGCCTTCACGGTCGACGGTCAGGACATCCAGGTCGAGGAGCTCGGCATTCGTCTGCCCTTCGCGCGCAAGCCCGTGGATCTCAAGGACATGTGCGCCACGGGCGACTACATGGTCTACATCACCGAAACACGGACCATGACCCCGGAAGAATTCGACGGCTTCGCCGCCAACCTGCTGACCTCGCGCGATTGGCTCGCGGGCAAGGGTGGCTATCTGGGCCAAGGCCGCTTGTGCGTGGAAATCCACGCACCCGGACGGCCCTACCTGTATGTGGATCCGAGTGGCAGCGACTTTTGTCGGTACATCGCGAGGCTTGGCTAGTGGCGGCACAGCCACGCTGTCCACGTTCTTCGATCAAAGCCTTGGCTTCTGTGTTGAACAGCGCGTCAATGGGGTCATCGCCAACACAGACACGGAGTACATGATGACCTCCACCAAGATTCCCTCTAGCCAAAACGTAAACTGGGGCTTCTGGGGCACGATGAACGAACACGCGCAAGCTGCCTGGCCAATCGCGATGACCGCGATTTCGGACGCTACCAATCAGCCCCTTGAATCGGTACAAGCCTTCCTTGACAGCCGCTATGGCCGCCACTTTGCCGACGACGTGCACAACGGCCTGTATGCCGGCGTCACGCTCAATGCTGCAATTGAGCAGGCCACCCAACAGTGGATGGGTTGGACGATTGGCCGCCAGTCCAGCAAGGATTACGGCATCCCGCGAGGCATGCCTTACTTGGTTGGCTTTGTGATTCACTGCGAAATCGTCGAAGCGCCCTTGGTCGAATAGCAGATACCACTCAATGAACGCCGCCGCCAGCGACCAACTCACGGACAGCATCCTCCGGAAAGCCAGCCCCTTTGGAGAGTGGCCCACAAGGCACTCCTGCCAGCTTCAGTGACAACGCCAAGGTATCTACGGGAGCACCTCGGTCGCGGAATGCCTCGGCGAGGAAAGCAAATTCGTTCATCATACCCACCACACTGCGATTCGCCGTCTTGGTATAGACCACTTCGCCCATACCCTCGACTTCGGCCTGAATGAATTCGGCTGGCAGGCCCAAACCCTGCAGCACTTCTTTCAGCGCTGCTGGAAATCGCTTGGCCAATGTGGCCGCCGGCGCCAGAGGCATCAGCACCGGCAACAGCGTTCGCTCGTTCACCAGCAGCGCCATCTGCGGCTTCCAGAACAATGCCGTGGCATACCAGTTGCCCAATCGCGTGTTCACGCTGCATGGCGCGGCGACTTCAGGTTGAACTCGGTCGAGCAGTTTCTTGGTGCAGTGAAGTGTGAACATGCTTGCCTGCGATCAGAGTTGATCGCCATCGACACCTATCAGCGTCAATTCATAACTGGTGCTGCGGCCACTGGCCTCGGACTTCTTCAGCGCCCCGCGTTCAACCAGATCGGAAATGTCACGCAGCGCCGTGTCCTGCGAGCACTTGGCAATTGCCGCCCACTTGCTGCTGGTCAATTTGCCGTCAAAGCCATCGAGCAATTTGTTGAGCAGTTTGATCTGCCGATCGTTCATCGGTATACCCGCCCAATGCTGCCAGAAGCGCGCCTTGGCCAGCACCGAAGCCAGTGTGTCCTCGGCTCCTTCTATGGCCCGCAGCAGACACCCCAGGAACCACTCCAGCCAGGCGGTGACATCCATGTCGCCTTTTTGCGTGGCTTCGAGGCGGTCGTAGTAATCCTTGCGCTCGTGCTGGATCTGGGCCGACAGGCTATAAAAGCGCTGCGCGGACTGTTCCGCTCGGGCCAGTGCCATGTCGCCAACAGCACGTGCGATACGACCATTGCCATCCTCAAAGGGATGGACGGTCACGAACCACAAATGCGCCAGACCAGCCTTGATCACCGGGTCGTCCTTCTGGTCCAGATTGAACCAAGTCAGGAAGTCACCCATCTCGGCATCCAGCAAATGGGCTGGCGGTGCTTCGTAATGAACCTTTTGGCGATGGACGGGACCTGAGACCACTTGCATGGGCCCCTGGGCATCGTCGCGCCATTGGCCCACGCGGATTTTGGTGAGACTGCTGTAGCCGGTGGGAAACATGGCCGCATGCCAGCCGAACAATCGCTCTGCTGTCAGGGGCGTATGGTGCCGTTGCGTGGCGTCGAGCACCATGTCCACCACACCATCGACGTGCCGGTCGGCCGGAGTCAGTGCGCCAATGTCGACACCCAGGCGGCGAGCAATGGACGACCGCACCGAGTCGGGGTTGAGTTTCTCACCTTCGATTTCGCTGGTCTTGAGCACATCCTCGGTCAGGACACGCAAGGTCGCCTGATCGCGGACATCCAGCCCCAGGTCGTGCATGCGGCCGAGCAGATGCCCTTGCGCCATGTGGACCTGGGCGAGCAACGGCGCCAGCCGCTGGAGGTCATAAACCCAGTGCGGCCAGTCGTTTTGCTGCCAGATGTAACGTTTATCTTCGCTTTTCATGCGGTGATTGTGGGCGGTTTTCACCGCACCGTCAAGATAATCTCCGCACCTATTGCGTCTTTAAACCGATGAATTTGCCGCATCAGCGGCTATCCGTTGGGCGCCCTGACGCACTCGCAGGGTTTCAAACCCCCGGCGCAGCGCATAACTGCGCACGATCGAAACGGCCGTGAAGATCA
>SXGU01269016.1_pt1 | contig 23323 bp, 20 predicted proteins | sample 3174531 | NCBI WGS metagenome assembly SXGU01 (sample SAMN11356863, study PRJNA531348) | freshwater metagenome | isolation source: freshwater sample F1-140 | place: China: Fuxian Lake, Yuxi | collected 2017-12-25
CCACCACGCTTTGGCTACCCACGCATTCTGCAGCTTGCGTGACAAGCTTTGGATCACCGACGACAGCTGAACTCACTGCGACTTTCTCAACGCCCAACGCGATGAGTCGCTCGATCTGCTTCACACTTTTCACACCGCCGCCATAGCAAAGGGGCATCCGGCATTCTGCGGCAATATTGGCAATCAAGTTCTCGTTCGGTGTACGACCAAGACGACTAGCATCGATATCTAACACCATCAGTTCGTCGACTTCCTTCTCGTTGAAAATCCGCACTGCATTGAGGGGGTCGCCAACATACTTTGGCTCGGCAAACTCGACTGTCTTCACGAGACCGCCGTTGTGGATCAGAAGACAAGGAATAATGCGCGGCCTCAACACGACGGCATCTCCGCGAAGTTACGCAACAGATCGATGCCCCACTGGTGGCTTTTTTCTGGATGGAACTGCGTTCCAAAAATACACCCGCGGCGCACGGCCGCTGTAAATACGGAACCGTATCGAGCCGTAGCCAGTACGTCCGCCAAATCGTGCGGCACGATGCAGTAGGAGTGAAGAAAATAGAACCGTGGCGCATCAATGCTGCGGAATAGGCCGTCCGACGATAAAGGCCGCACGTCGTTCCACCCCATGTGCGGCAGCGGAGTCTTGTGCATAGCTTCGGGCTTGAACCGCACCACCTCTGCATCGATCCAGCCCAACCCTGACAGAACACCTTCTTCGCTGCGCTTTGCCATCATCTGCATGCCAACGCAAACCCCCAATATTGGAATGCCTTTGCGTTGTACCAAGTCGTCCAGCGTATCGCGTAGCCCCGATTGGTTGAGGCACGACATAGCCCAGTCGAAGGCTCCCACTCCAGGCAGAACGATTCTTTCCGCGGCAGCGAGTTGGCTCGGGGTTGATGCGATCTCTACCGGGATATTCAGCCGATCGTAAATATGGGCAAACGCCTGGATGTTGCCCAAGCCGTAATTAACCAAAGTGACCCTGGGCATGGTCAGAACGCCCCTCCTCGCCGCGTTCCGGCGATACGCAGGAGAATCCGTTCTCCCCATTCGAAAATGCGACGCTGGTTGCAGTAGTCCCAATAGAATTTCTTGGGCATCTCGTGATAACTCCGCAGTTCATCGCTCGTGATACCGAGCTTGGTGGCAACATAGTCGAAATCCTGCTGGATCGTGGCCGAATCGTATGGTGGCTGCTCCAGCTTGGCCAATGCCTCATCGCGTGTCATCTGCCCCGTCAGTATCAGGCTGGAGAATTGAACACGACGCATATCGAAGTTGAAGCGCGTCGGTAGCCAGTAGCCCTCGAAAAAGCGGGTAAATCGCGATTCGAAATGCTTTTGCGGGTAAGGTTTCCAGCCATATTCGCGCTCCATCAGTTCCATCGCATCCTGCTTGACGTACGGCATGTAGTTCAACGGCTTGAAGACCTTCACGCCGCGCAAATAACGCAGGTACAGCTTGTGATAGAAGATCGAACTGAAGGGATAGGTACGCATGGGAACCGTACCGTAGCGCGAGAGGATATCGCGGACCTGCGCCATGTCCGTCCCCCAATAGAGTATCTCCAGCGGGATCTGAACGCACTCGGTGGAAATGTTGCCACCGTTGAGGATACGCTTGATGCCATGCTTCTCGGCAAATTTGTACAGGACGCCGATAAAGGCCATATCCTGCGGAATGTCGATATGAGGCACGCCGCTCTTGAACATGGCCAGCTGGAAATTGCGCATCTCTTCCCAGTTGATGACCTCGGTGTAAAGATCCAGTCCCAGCTTGTCAATCAATCCGTTGATGTTGCTGACCGCGATCTCCGAATTCCAGCCGCCATCGACATGAAAGACCAACGGGCGTAGGCCAAACTCAGTCACCATCACGTGCAGCATGTAGGAACTGTCTGCGCCGCCGCTCAACCCCATGATGCAGTCGAAGTCGCGGCCTTTCCCCGCTTGCTTGAGGCCGGCAACGGTTTGCTCGAGCTGACGCCGCCCTTCGGGGCCAGTGTGCCAGTTGGGCGCAACGTTCGAATGAAAATCGTGGTAACGGTCGCAGACGCCTTCCGCATCGAACGAAATGCCGGGATAGCTGGTATCCAGGACCAGTTTGGTGCATATTTGATAGGGCTTCGATGTCATTTCAGTCCTCATGCTTCTTGCGTCGCGGTTTTGGCGATGAAGGAAAACAACTCGTGGGCGCAGCGTTCCCACGAATATTGGCGGGAAAGTTCCTTGGCACGCATCGCCACCCGTTCCCGTTTGGCGGCGTCGCAGATCAGTTCTTCGATCGCCGCCGCGATTTCCGCGTGGTTCTCCGGATCGAAATACGTCCCGCCGTCTTTGAGAGTCTCTGGCAGGCTGCTGCGGTTGGAGCAAGCGATGGGGAGGCCGGCGGCCATCGCCTCCAGCAACGTAATCCCGAAAGCCTCGCAGCTGGATGCGAAGATGAACAAGTCGGCCTGGGCGAGGAAATCGGGCAGCGTATGTTGCGGCACGAATTCCCTCTGGACCACGAACTGACGGCCGGGATCGGAATCGGCGATTTCCTTCTCGAGCCGTTCCTGCGCTTTCCCGCTTCCGCCACCTACTAGTTCGAGCCGGACGTCGTGGCCTTTTTCCCTGAGCAGCCTGACTGCCTTCACCACGTTCCATTGATGCTTGTAAAGTTCGGCATTCGAGATGTAAAGGCAGCGGATCGGTCGCTCGCCGGGGAGCGGCCACGCGAACCTGGGTTCGATGGCCTGAAACGCGGCTCCGACACCGTGCGGTATCTGGGCAACGCGCTTCAGCGGTCCGCATGAATCCTGGATCGCCGTCGAGGCATAGCGGGTCAGAAACACCGCGCCGTCGGCGGACCTGAGCGAAGCGTTCTGCGCAAAGCGCAACGCGATGAGCCGAAGGCTCGCTTTGCTGAACCCGTATCTCGCAATTTCGCCCGGCTCGTAACAAAGCATGTCCCGGCTCATGGTGACGGCGGGCTTGAACCTGCAGATGGAGCCCGCATCCACGTTCAGGAGCATGGAGCAACCGGCGGTTTTCAGGCTGGCCGGCAGCGAAAAGCGCTCCCACAACATTTGCCGCAGCAGAGACTGCTCCAGATCGGCCGGATTGTGCTTGATGAGCCACGGCGCGCCCGGCAACGCCGCAAGCAACTTGCCGTAGCTCCATACATGCACTTCGGATATGCCAAAATCCGCCGGGTTCACGGCGTTCATGACGCCGATAATGTGCGCGACCGCCCCCCCTGAGCGGGCCCGGCCCGCGTTGATGCCAAGAATCATACGTACCTCATGAGACCGCGGCATGCCCGTATCTCTCCGGGCTGCTCGCGGTCGTTTCTCTCCCCGAAACCTGCCGCACGCGCCATATGTCAATTCCGGACCGGCATCTTCTTCAAGCCCGCCGTCTCCGGGGCCATCCCTAATGCCGCATCGATCATGGCCGCGTGCGCATAAATGAAGCTGGCTCGCAGATGATCCGCGTCCTTGTAAATCGGCACTCCTTCCTGGTCCAGCCTTGCGCACTCCGTTCCGGTGCATAACATCAAGTACGGATCCATTACCCTCACCCCGGATTCGCGAGCGATCCCGATTATTCTTTCACGCAGGATCAGCTGGCCGTCCGAAACTTTCGTCATTCTGACAGCATTTGAGGCATCGAAGCCTGAAAGTCTTCTTCCCTTCAATTCGTTTTCCGGCCGGAAATTATCTCCGATGGGGTTGTCGATCAGGATCCAGATCCGCGTTTCCTTCTTCACTATGCCTTGCAATTCTCTGATCAATTCCGGCAGAAGATGGCCCACGGAACCAGGATCGTTCATCTGCATCCGCACTCCGTCGTTGAACCAGTAAAACCCTGCGCTTGAGGCGTTCTCGACGCCTGGATAGTCGTTGGACAGATAGCAGGCCCAGCAGAATGCCACAACGACGTCCGAAATCCTGATGTTTCCGTCCATGACGTTCTTCAGCTTGATTCGTCGATCTTCGCCGCAGTTGCCCAGGCTGACGTCGATCTTCTCGCTGGCGTGCTTGAGTCCCTTGAACGGAGGACAGCCCAGTTTCGACAGAAAAATGACGGAATTCGATTTTCCCCGCGTGGTTTCGCGCAAATATGCGACCCGCGAATAATATTGTTCCGCATGGCTGTCGCCAAGGAATACCGTGTAGCGGTCCGGATTGGACACGATACGCTTCACGCTCTTGTCAGTGGCATCGCCCTCGACCGGCCACCAGTCGCTTTTTGCCTTTACGACCTGTTCGTAACTCTTGTGGAATTCACGGAATTCGAGACCGTTCATGCGGTATGTGCCATAGCCTATGCCTCCAACCGAGGCGACTATCACCAGTAGCGCGATTGCCTTCGCGCGTCCGTACCCCCCCCGCCTTATAGGCCATTCGATCAGCCTGTATGTCATCCATGCCAGAATGACGGACATTGCCACAAGAGCCAGCCGAACACCTCGCGTTGGGGTTTCACCTTCGATAATTTTTGCAAAAGACAGTAGCGGCCAATGCCACAGGTACAGCGGAAAGCTTATCAACCCGAACCACACGACAATACGGTTCGAAAGTACGACGCGATTTAGCCAGGCTTTTGGCCCTGCCGCTATGATCAACGCGGCAGCTGCGACCGGAATAGCCGCCCAAAGCCCCGGAAAAGCAAGTCCCTTGTCGATGCTGTAAAAACCGAATGCCAGCAACGACAGGCCGGCAACTGAAAGGATATTTGAGAACCCGGCGTCACCAATGCGACTTCCCTTCCTGTAGACCGCCATCCACGCCATCAGACTGCCGAACAGCAATTCCCAAAAGCGCGTTTGAGGCGAGTAGAAGGCGGCTATGACATCTTTTCGTACTTCCGTGGCGTTCAGATAGAAGGACGCTGTCCAGACGATCGCCGTAACCGCAAGCAGGTTGAATCTGCTCTTCCACGCCAACCAGAGCAACAAAGGCCAGACGAGGTAGAACTGTTCCTCAATGCCAAGACTCCACAAGTGAAGTAGCGGCTTCGTCTCGGCGGCATTGTCGAAGTAACCGGCTTCGTCCCACAGTACCAAGTTCGAAACAAACCCACTGCCCGCCGCGATATGCCGGCCCAGTTGCTTGTATTCATCGGCCAACAATGCGAACCAGCCGAAGGCGTAGCAGGCGATCAGGACCAGGGCAAGCGCCGGGAATATGCGCCGGACACGTCGCGCGTAGAACTCCGCAAAACTAAAGGATTTGTTCTCCAGATTCTCGAAAATGATCGTGGAGATCAGGTAGCCCGAGATTACGAAAAAAACGTCGACTCCAATGAACCCGCCTTCTATCCACGTTGGAAAGGCGTGAAATCCCACCACGGATAGGACAGCTATCGCTCGTAAGCCATCAATGTCGGGGCGATACTTGGGGTGCGAAAGATGTACCTGTGACAATGACATTCTGAAACGCGATTTTCCAGAAGCGCGACTCGCCTTGCTACCAGCCGCGACTTTTCTTTTCCGCGAGCATGATCTTGCGGACCTCGTCGCGGTCTCCGGTACCAGGCATGCAGTATCCGAAACCGAGCACGGCCTGTTCCAGGTTCATGCAACCACCCCCCATCGTCGCCAAGCCGCGCCTGGCGGCAGCCGCCAACAGAACGGTCGGCGCCGGATCGTAGATGATGTCGTAGACTCTCGCATCCGGCTTGAGCAGTTCGACCTGTTCGGCCAATAGCGGCGTCTGATTCCCTTTGCCGCTGCCGGCAAAGCCGATGTCGGTCGTATTGACGATGACATCCTGGACGCCCGCCACCCGTTCGAAGTCGTCCCAAGCGACCGCCGTCGCCGAAATCGAAGCCGCGAAGCCGGATACCTTGGCGACGTCGCGCACGCCGAGCGTCACTCTTGCACCAGCCGCGCTGAAGTAGGCCGCGACGGCCTTGCCTGCACCGCCGCAGCCGAGCAGGAACACCGCCTTGCCGACGACGCTGCCATAGCTGTCGACGAAACAGGCCAGAGCCGCCTCACCATCGGTATTGGTCCCGCACAGGTCACCGTTCGGCTTGCGGAATATGCAATTCACAGCACCGATACGATTCGCCTCTTCGGAGAGGCGTTCCCTGCCCAGCCATCGCGCGATCGATTCCTTGTGCGGCATAGCTACTGCGCCGCCCAGATAACGCGTCTCGGCGCACAATGCCGCCATTGTCGCGTCAAGATCGGACTCCAGAACATCCAGCGGATACATCCTAGCTCCGGTTCCGCTCTTTTCGAACACGGCATTCCACAGCGCCGGTGAACGCGCCCCTTTAGACGGGCTCAGGCCGATAATGGCCGCAAATCGTTCATTCAGCGAAATATCCGGTTTATTCTGGATGTACCGCATCACACTGATGGCGCTCATTAGCGTACGTGCCGCCCTATCGCCTTAGCGACGGCATCCATGTCGTTCATCAAGTCAGCGAACGCCTTGAAATCGATTGGTTGAAGCGGATCGACCGCGGCATTGTCCGGATCCGGATGCACTTCAATCATGACACCGTCAGCACCGGCTGCTATCGACGCCAAAGCCATCGGCTTGACCCAGGGACGCCAAAAGGTCGCGTGGCTGGGATCCGTGACGACTGGCAGATGCGTCAATTCCTGCGCCGCCGGCACGACCTGCAAATCAAGCAGGAAACGCGAGGAACTGCGATGGGTATGCGCCGTGGCGATGCCGCGTTCGCAAAGAATGACTTTCTGGTTGCCTTCGACAAGGATGTATTCGGCGGCACCCAGCCAGTCGCGCAGCGAGCATCCAAAGTGACGCTTCAGCATTATCGGCTTGCCTGTCCTGGCGACTCGCGTCAGCAGGGGGAAGTTCTGCATGTTGCGCGTACCGATCTGCATGATGTCGGCGACCTCGGCCACCGCATCTACGAAGCGCTCTTCCATGATCTCGGTGATGACGGGAATACCAGCCTCTTCGCGCGCGATCTTCAGCCATGCCAAGCCCTCCTCACGCGTTTCCGTGTATTTTTCGGAACGATAGGGGAAACTGAGTGGCTTGAACGCGCCGCCGCGTAGAAAATGCGCGCCGCTGGCCTTGACCGATTTGGCCGTGCTCACGATCAACTCTTCGGACTCGACCATATTCGGTCCGGCAAAGATCGGAACCAGGTCGCCACCGAACTCGACGCCCTGTACCTTGAAGCACGACCGGTGTTCGGGGTTTTTCTTCGCAACTAGGGGAAATTTGTTGTCCAGGTCCTCTGCGGACACGTCCTTCCCGGGCGCCTTGTTTTCGATGGCCATCGGCCTGCTCCTTCATATAAATAAAACGGGAATGGCCCGGCAGCACGCCGGCCAGAACTCTTCAGCGACGCCCCAGATTAGAGGAACGCGGGTTATCATCGAGCCTTACCCACGAACCGGTTTCGGCGCTGGCATAAAGGGCGTGAACCAGGCGCAATGTATTCAGGGCCGATGGAATGGTGACGTCGGGCTTCGTCCCGGTCTTGAAGCACTCGACCAGTTCGCGCAGATACAGCGAATGGCTCAGGCCGTAACCCGTCGGCACTTCAACGCTGCAACGCTCGGCGACCGACTTGTCCTCCTCCACCGCATTGACCAGGTCCCATTCGTCAATCTTGTTCATGGCGACGCCACCGACCTGGATCTTGCCGCCCTCGCCAACCACCGACAGCGACGCTTCGAAGTCCTTCGGCCGAGCAGCGGTCGTCGCCTCAATTGTGCCGAGGGCGCCGCTCTTGAATCGCACCACGGCGACCAGCGTATCTTCTGCCTCGAGTCGGTTCACCCGCCTCGTCGCGGCGGTGCACACGGATTCGACCGGTCCGCCGATCCACTGTAGCGCATCGACGTGGTGGATGGCCTGCTGGTTGATGACGCCGCCATCCTTCGCCCAGGTGCCATGCCAATCGTCTTCGTAGTAGCCCTGAAGCCGGCACCACTGCAACCGGACATTCAAGGTTACGAGCGTCTTCAGGCGTCCGCCGTCGACGGCCTTCTTGGCTGCGCGCAGCGCCGGGTTCCAGCGGTTCTGGAAAACCGTCGCGCAAAACAACCTCTTTTGGGCTGCCAGCGCGTCGAGTTCCGCCGCCTCTTCGGGCGTCATCGTCACCGGTTTTTCGCAGACGACGTTGATGCCTTTATCAAGCCCGAACCGGGCGTGCTCATAGTGGTCGCCCGACGGCGTCAAGACGAACAAGGCGTCGATCTTCACGGCCGCCAGCATGGCGCCGACATCGGGAAACGCAGGGCAGCCGAAGGCTTCTGCCATGCGAGCGGCCTTGTCGCGCTCGATGTCGCAAACCGCGGCTACTTCAAGCCCGGCGACGGGGTCAATCTCCAGCAGCATCTTTCGGTAATGCTCGGCGACACGGCCGCAGCCCAGCAATGCGATTTTCATTCGTTCTTACTCCGGAAGTTGAATTAGTTTCCCAGATGGTTCTTCAGCAGCGGCACACAACGTATCAAAGCCTCTACCGAACGGATCTCGACGCCGGCAAGCGGATGATGGACGGTGTGCAGGCCGATCTTCTGGCCGAAAATGGTTCCCTCGCGCAGCGAAGCCGGCCGCGTAACACAGCCCAGGCCCATGAGGCCGAGGTGGGCGCGCTCCTCCCGCAGGTCCCGCGGTACGAAATCATATTGGCCAACGCGGCGCACGTCGCCTCCGTCTTCGATCCACATCGGCCGGCTCTCCTCCTTCGCCGCGATCACGGTATCCAGACCTTCGTTCAATACCACCGAGACCATCTCATCGATCATTGCCGGATCGCGGAACTGGTAGGTCTCTTCGACCACCACGACAAGATCGACAACACCCGCGCTCTTTTCTAACTCGTTCAGGCTGTAGGACAGCACCTGGGCTATATCCACGTATTTCTCGGAAAGAGACGGCGGGCGGATGAAGGGCACGCTGGCCCCATGCCGGCGGGCAAGTTCGGCGGTTTCGGCGCAATCCGTCGAGACGACGATGTCAGCCAGCGACTTGCACGCCTTCAAGTAGGCGATCGTGTTCGCCAGCAGGCTGATGTCGCCGGTCTGCAGCGATTTGCCGCGCACAGGCACGATGGCAACGACGCGCGTCACACCCTCGGCGATGCTCGCCATGTCTGTGTGAGGGCCATGCAGGTCTTCCATGATGCGGACGATCTTCTGCGCACGCTCGAGATCGCGGCCTTGATGAATGCCATGATAGTGATAAACGCTGGCGGTCGGCTCGTACGCGATCTTCAGCCCCGCCCGGATGATTTCGACTCCCCAGACGCGGTCTTCGATGTTCGTGACCTTCTCGTCGAACGAGAAGCGCTCCCATGTCGCGCGACGCAAGGCACTGTTGGCGTTGTGGAAGAACGAGTCCTTGATCTGAATGCGGCGGTCGAGACCAAAAGTGATGGCGAGATCCCGCTTGTCGAGCGGCGAAGTGAACGAAAGCGGCTCCTGGCGCCCGTAGACGCCCGCAATTTCGGGGGCGTCCAGACCCGCGATCAGGTTTGCCAGCCAGTGTTCGTTTACCGGGATGCAATGGCCGGAGATGATGACGAGGACCTCGCCTTTGCTCGCGCGGATGCCGTCGTTGATCGCCTTGCCCGGAAGGAATTCATCGATCTCGACCACCACCACTCCGTATTGCCTGGCTTTGGAGACGGTCTGGTCGGTGGAGTTGTTGTCCACCAAGATGATCTCGTAGTTGGTATAAGTCTGTCGCGAGATCGCCTCAAGGCAAAATCCTATCCAGCGTTCCTCGTTATAGGTTCGAACGATGATCGAAACCAACGGCTTTTCGGCTAGCAGCGATCCCATCAGCTAGCGTCCTTGAATAGACTGACCCGTTCCGGGTAATGTTCGCCGAGATATTCGATTGCCTTTTCGGCAAGAAACAAGTCAAAATCGGTGTGAATGTCGATCGACGTTTCAGTAAGGCCGTTGGGAACCAGATGGACGCGATCCCCGATGCGCCGCCCCTCGCGCCAAAGCCAGGCGCGCGAGGCGCACGCCATCCCGGTGTCTTCCCGATAGATCATCTTTCTGACCTGACGCGATGAATATTCACGCATCCAAGGCAGCAGTCGTTCCCAGTTGTCCTCGCTGTTCTTGTGCCAGTAATTTTTCGTCGTCTGGTGCGCTGAAAAAGCGCTTTCCAGCTGCGGATCGTCCAGTAGCGCTTGCACCGCCTGCGTGATCCAGTCCGGGTTGCGGAAGACGTCGGTCGCAGTCAGAAAAACGCATATATCGTAATTTGTGCCCGTGTGCGCTTCATACGACTGCAACGCATGCCGGATCGTCGCCTCCGTCGTAGTCAAGTCTTGCGCTAGTTCGACCGGGCGCAGGAAGGGTACGTCTGCTCCGGCACTCCGGGCGCAATCGGCGATCTCGTCGTCATCCGTCGTGACGAAAATCTCGTCGATCAGCTTGCACGACAACGCTGCCTTGATCGGCCAGCTGATGAGCGGCCGGCCGGCCAGCAACCTGACGTTCTTGCGCGGCAAGCCTTTGGAGCCCCCGCGAGCGGGAATGATGCATAGCGTCTTCATGATCACATTTGGGTGGTTTCCCGGAATTTCTGGTAACCGGTGAGCCTGACAAAGAAATTAACAAGAGCCGATTCTCGCATCCGATCCCTCGCCATGGCGAGCACGATCCGCCACGCCTCGCTGAGACGGGAAATCACGTCGCGATGAGTGAACGGCCTCAACCGTTCAAGGACCGACCTGGCGGAGTTAACGGCAGGGTGCGCGGTTCGGACGCATCCGAAGATATGGATTGCCGGTTGCCTCCAGCTTGGCGTCGATATAGCGACGTACCAACGGTCGTCGTATGGGTAGTCCTTGATGCGTATGGGATAACCAACGGTCGATTTTTCGTATCGATTGACGCAATAGAAGAAGCCGTTCACCCTGAGTACGCGCTGAATATGGCTGAAATAGAAGCGGATGACTTCGAAATCCATCTCCATCATGGATCGAGTGTTGACCACTAGGTCCGCAGAATCGTCCGCGAACTCCTCAATCAGCCATCCCGGCAGGATGACGAAGTCGTACGAGGACAAGGTCATACTATCAAGTTTCGCCCCAGATCGTTTCAGTTCCTGGTAAGTCAGTATTTTCGCGTCGGGGAAGTTGCGGCGGACATAATATTCCTGTACTGCGTTTACTTCTGGAAGATCGGCGAAGACCAGCGTCGCCTGCGGAAAGAGCCTTTTCAGCTTTACTCCGAGACCGCCATAACCGCCGCCGATTTCTACGATCACGGCCTTTTTGTTCTGTGGTACGAATGGGCGAATCTGGCTGGCATAATAGACGAGGAACAAGTCGTTGAAATCGACATCGGCGCCGCCGATATTGACCGTGCGTGGTGCACCTATGGTCGATTCGGCGACTGCCCTGAAGAAATCGGGGCCGACCATCGCAATGAGCGATGCGTAGTAGTTGGCGATCTTCTTTTCGTCTATTTCTACGTTGTTATCGTCGAACCAATGGGACAGTCCGCTTCGGCGAAAATTGAACAAGTCATCGGCATTCTGCAATCTGTTGATAAATTGCTCGCCAAAAACATCCCAGTGACGACTGTGCAGCTTCAACTTCATATCTGTTTTCGCTTGCGTCAATGAGGCAAGCATGTCGGAAGCCTTGCTGCCTGCACTTCGTGATATTTGTGTCATTGCTTCTTTTCTTACCCTAAACAATCCGCTGGTCGCACCGAAATCCGACGAAGTGGTTTTCTCTATTCCCTTGACTCTAAGAGTTCGGTTCGCCACTCGAAGCCGAAGAACTTCGCGAGAGGCCATGTAACCATCCAGACGAATAGCGACCGACTCTTATCTAGTTTGGAAGCCCATTCCGTATCAATTTGTACTGGACGACTTTCACGACGCATACGATTCCCACCTATCGCGTGATTCGTCATTATGCGGAACCGCGCTGCACGCTCGGAGTCGAACTGTGTGCCAAGCCACGCACATATGCCACGTATTGTTTCTTCATAATTGACAGAAAGGTCATCGTAGCGGATAAAGCGCCTGCTTTCCCTTGTCCAGCACGATCGATGCAATATAAGGATTGCAAGGTTGGCGGATAGCCAGCGATATGCGAGCCTGAACGCACTTCGTGTCGCCTCTGGTTGGTTGCGTTTAGCATTCGCATATGCCTTGTCCATTGAATGTACATAGGCACGAGGATCTTTGACGAGATGGATTACACGAATATCAAATAGCCCAGACGCGTGCAACCACTGGAGATGCCAATGTGACTTGGTTGCATCCACTAACCACAGCACCCGCTCATCTGTCTCCTGTTGTTGTATGTTTATATAGCAGTCAAGCAAGTCTCTCATCTTGCGTGCATAACGGCGGACTATCGGATCGGAGCTTCGTCGCCCTCCCCGAAGAATCATGTAGAAATAGTGGTACCAACGAACAATGAATAAGCTAGATTTGAGGCGTTGCTCCAGCTCATTCTGCTGAATCAAATCGAGGAGCTTATTCGGCACGCTTGACCACACAGGGCATGTAGAAAGAGGCATTCCACAACCGCAAACATCGTTGTCAGACAGAGACCGTCCAAGAGCGCCGATCTCTCCTAGAGTACAGACTCCAGGCTGACTACCCAGCAACGCATCAAACAAGGTTGAGCCACTTGCGCTCGAACTGTTGATGACAAGGAGTTTTAAAGGTGCGTTGGTCACTTTGAATTCTTATGGCTGAGAGTTGGATGGATCGACAACGTTGTCGAGTTGACGCATAACACCCTCCAGCCCATCGCTCAGATTGAATGTCGACTGAGGCATCTGTTGATACTCGGAGACTGAATGTGCATATATATCAGCGAGTTGGTCTGCCTCACTTTTTTTAATTATACGGACATTGTGCAGACTAAGAACCTGTTCCAAGTAGTGGTAACTGGTCTCGAAGATCCAGACCGGCCGGCCGGCGGGAAGCAGGCTATACAACAGGCTGGTCTTGCAGCCCGCGATTACCGATACGCGCCCGAGCAATTCGCCGTCGATGCGTTCGGCGATGTCGACGTGCGCCATTTCATCATCTGTGAGTCCGTATTCTGCAGCCAGATCGCGTACCGTCGATTCGGGGCGCATCTTCATGGTGATATGGAAACCGGCCCGTATCAACGCCCTCAGAAAATAGACATACTCTCCGAGGTCGAGGAATCGTTCGTACATGCAAAGCACGTGGCGGTTGTCCGGATTGGGCGTCGGTTCGACGTCGAACTGCTCGCTGCCGATCCCCGCCAGAACCGATTCCGCCGGATAGTACGGATTGATCCGGCGATAGGCCTCCGCCCAGAACACGTCCCATACGACCAGCTTGTCGTACCACTCGAAACGCAAGCAACGACGGACCGCGTAGCCGAAATCATTTCGGCTGTAGAGGCCGTGCTGAAAGCCGACGGTCTGTACGCCGCAGCGATTCATCGCGAACAGCAAGGGGAAAAGATACAGCGGATCGTCGATGCCGTAGAAACGGGGCCCCGTCGGGCGTGCGCGGAATGTCTTCCGATACATCTCGGTCTGGCGACGCGCCTGCGAAACCACGGCATGCCCCAGGAACAGCAGAATATCCTCGTCCTTGCACGGACCCAACGGGTCATGCCGGGTGGTCGCCACCAAGAAGTATTCGCGGCTGAAAAAATACTTCAACGTGGTCCTGAAGTCCCCCCCGATCGCCGTCACGCCCTTGCGGCGCCTGACCATCTCCGCACGCAGCGCCTTCAGCCGCATCTCGTCCGCCGAATACTGAAAGAACATCTCGCCGTAGTCGCCGCATATCCAGCGGTTATGGAAGGCGATCAGGCCGCGTTCGATGCGCCATGCAAGCGCGAATACGAGCCGGTCGAAGACCGAATTGCGTTGCCGGATCCGGCACAGCACGCGGAGCCTCGTACCACCGCTGAAACGGGGCTGCAGACCGTTGCTCTCGATGTAGCGAAGCGCATCGCCGTACAGCACCGATGGCAACACGTATTTCTGGAAAAGAAAGTACTGGATCGCGGGAAACCAGTCTATGCCTTCGTCCGGATCGAAGAAGTCCTCGCCGTGGCGCTCCGAAAACGCCTCGAACGCCCGTACGGCCCGCGCGAAGTCGAACTGCGGCCGGAAGTGCCTCTCTTGCCCGGCGTGCGATATCAGCAAATCGCCGCTTTCCGACTCGTGGACGCGGGCACGTCGTCCGTTCATCCAGAACATCCGCTATGCCTTCTTCGCCATCGCAAAAATCGCATAGCGCCGCCAGCGACGGGGCAGAGGAAGCCTGAATACATGGTCGAATGCCCAAGTCCCCGCCAGCAACGATCTGACTAACAGGGCAGCCACGCGGCTAGATCTGGCACTTGCGGATGCGGGGCTCGATTCCGCATCGGGCGGTCCTCCCCCGGAGGCTTGCGGTTTGCCGCGCAGGCGGCGAAGCGCGGGCAGCACGGTCTCGACCAACGTGGCGCCCCAGTGGGGATAGGAGGTGGTGCTGACGGTCCGAAAACCCGCTGCGGCGGCGACTTCGCGCCAACCCGCCTCGTCAAACCCCGTATTGATGTAGCCGCCGCCTTGCCGGGACCGATAGACGTTCTCGAGGAGGATGAGACGGCCGGACGAACTCAGCAGCGCGGACATGCGGCCGAGGACCGCGGTGAGTCGGGCTGGATCGATGTGCTGCAAGACCGTAACGCACAGGATCAGGTCGAACGTTCCGGGCTCGAGCGGAGCCGTATCGATCTCGCCCGCCATGAGCCTGATGTTCGGGAGGCCGCGCAGTCTGTCCTGCGCAACGGCGATGACCCGATCCGAAAGGTCGATGCCCGTGATGCGGGCCTTCGGATATCGAATGGCGAGCACCGCGGCAAGTTCCGCCGTGCCGCAGCCGAAATCGAGAACAGTCGCTTCGCTGCCCATATCCACGAGTTCCAGAATGCGTGCGATCCGGGCACGCTGGTCGTACGCATACAGGGCGGCGTTCGACCAGCCGGTATGGCCGAACTGGACGACACGGCGGTTCCAGTATTCCGGACTACCCTGCAAAGCCGTCTCCCGATCAGACATGCGAAGCGCCCTCCTTCGCCAGGCTCGGCTCGACGGACAAGGCAATACCGGCGATGCGCCGCGCATCGTCGGCGTCAATCTGAAGCGCCGTCGGCAGATTCACGATATGCCGTGTCATCGCTTCGGCGCGCGGGCAACTGCCCGGTCGATAGGCCAGCGCCTCGATCCCCGGATCGCTCGGGTGCACCGGCGTCGAAAACCAGTCTCCGACCGCCACTCCCCTGGCCGTGCATCCCTTGATGAACGCACGCTTGTCCGGAACCCAGAGCGGATAACGCAGCACCGCAGCCCCTTCCGACACCGCGAACCGGGATGCAAGCATCGACGCATATACGTCCGAAAGGGTCCGTCGGTGCGCCACGTTGCCTTCAATCAGACGAAGCTGGTCGAGAACGCAGGCCGCCTGCCCCGCAGAGAAGCGCGTCAGGCCGTACGGCCTGAATAGGCCACGGCGCTCGTCCATGTCGATACTCGGCTCGAACCGGAGCAGCTTGTCGACGACACGCACCCCGAACCGGCCGATCCAGCCTGCCCGTTTGCGATACCCCCAGTAATGGCTGGCCAGTTTGGCAAAGAGCCGCAAGTCGCTTTTCAGACCGGCTGGTCGGCACTTCTGATGGGCTGCACGGACCGCATCGATCGCCATCCCGGCCTTCCCGACGACGACCCCTCCGGTCCAGGCCGTCACCATCTTCGACTGCTCGAACGAATAAAACGCAAAGTTGCCCGCCGCTCCGACGAATTGGCCATCCGGGTATCTGCCGCCAAGAGCGTGCGCACAGTCTTCGATGATGCTGACCGACGGGAAAGCTTCTTTCAACTGATCGACGGCCGCCCTGTCCGTCAAGCCGAAGATGTGCTGAACCACTATGGCGACCGTATTCTCGTCAACCAGCCCCCGCACCGCATCGGGCGAGACATTCAGCGTTTCGGGCGCTATGTCCGCGTAGCGGACTTCGCAGTGCGCCGCCCGGACGGCGTTCGATACCACGACGCAACTAAATCCCGGGATGATGACGTTCGCCCTGCCGCGCCCGGACTCGCGCGCCAGGTGCTCCAGTAACGCCGCCAGGCCGAAACGTCCGGAACCGACCGCAACGGCCCTGCGGCCGGGCAGTGCCCGCTCAAACCATGCCTCCAGTTCGGCGATCGCCTCCGGGCAGCTTCTTTCCAGCAGTCGGCGGATTGATTTCCGGCGCGCAGCGTCGATCGAATCGAGAACGAAGCTGAAGAACGGTCGACCCATCCTGGACTTAGCGCAGATATTTCGCCGCCATCTCGCCAAGCTTGCTGCGAAAGCCGAGGAAGTTGAAATTCCGCTCGACGTAGCGGCGGCCCGCTTCTCCGTGCTGCTTGCGCAGCTCAGGCGAATGGAGATAGTCGGTCAATGCGTTGGCCACCGCCGCGACGTCGGTCGGGGACACCAGGTATCCATTGGGCGTATCCACATCGTAGGCTTCTGCGGAACCGTCCTCGTTGCCGCAGATGATCGGCTTCGCGCACGCGGAACCTTCGATGAGTCCGAGCGGCAAGCCTTCGCCTTCGCCGCGACCGAAGGTACTCAACAACAGCACCACGTCCGCCAGGTTATAGACCGACACCAGGTCGTCCTCCGGAATCCTGCCCGTGAAAATGACCCGATCGGAGACGCCGTTTGCGCGAGCCCATTCGCGCAATTCTTCGTCCATAAAACCACCACCGACGACAACGTAAACAACATTGCGCGGGAGCCGGCCCAGCGTCTCGATCATGACCCGATGTCCCTTGTTGCGTTCGAGACGGCCGACGGTCATCACGATCATCGCATCGCGCGGAATTCCATACCGGCGGGCGACTTCCTCCGATGCCGGGACGGGCCTGAATCGGTCCATGTCAACCGGATCGTAGAGTAGGAGAGTGTCTCCGTGGAACTCGAAATTCTTTTGAACGTAGTTCAGCACGAACCGGCAATCGCCGATGAGATGATCTGACTTCAACAATCCCAACCGGTCGCGAAACCTGAGGTCGCCCCAGACTTCGATGCCATAAATATTTGTGGCATAGCGGGTACCGAACAGCAACTTGGCGACGTAGGCGATGATCGAGAGTTGCAAGTGTGTCGAAATGATCAGGGAGACGCGGTACTTCCGCACGAATTGCAGCACGTTCCACGCATAGCGAAGCTTGGACATTGTGGACAGTCCGCTCGCGACATAGACCACATCGACGCGTTCCTCGAACTGATTGCCACTTTTCGGCGAGTACAGCGAAAACAGGCCGACCTGCGCTGACTGAGTCGCCTGCAGGGCCGCGAACTGATAGCGCGTATAGCGCTGAATACCACCCTTGCTGAAAACGTCGGTACCTAGAATCAACACTCCAGACATGCAACCACCTCACGAATAGCACAACAGATTTCAATGACGTCCTGCTCGGTTAGATCAAAATAAGACGGCAGATTGACCCCTCTAGCCGAAACCGCCTGGCTAATAGGTGTATCTGCGGTTTCGTACATGGGCATAGTCGACATGCGATAGAAATAAGGCCTTGTTTCGATTCCTCGCGCCATAAGGTCGGCCATAAGGCGCTGGCGCAAACCAGCTTTGCGAGTGTCAAGCTCAAGGCAGATCATCCAATAAACGGGTTCTGCCCAGTCAGCCTTCTGGTTAAGCCGAATTCCTTGTAAGTCGCCAATCTCTCGGGCATACCAGCTAAAGATTAATCGCTTCTTCTCGATAATTTCTTTGGCTCGCTCAAGCTGAGCAACGCCCAACGCTGCCTGAAGGTTTGTCATGCGGAAATTGTAACCAACCTCCTCATGCCAGTACCGACGGGTCGGAGACATCGCATGATCGCGCAATAGCCTCAGGCGATCGGCGAGCACGGGGTCGTCGAGAACAATGGCCCCACCTTCGCCAGTGGTCAGAATCTTGTTGCCGTAGAAACTGAATACCCCTGCGGTCCCCCAAGTACCCACCGAACGCCCTCTGATCGAAGCCCCGTGAGCTTCCGCACAATCTTCGAGGACAGAGATTCCTCGCGCATCGGCAATCTCCACGATCTCGTTCATCGGTGCCGGGTGTCCGTAAATATGTACCGGCATGACAATCCGAGTGCGCACGGTGACTGCGGCATTAAACGCATCTGGCGCCATGCATAGAGTGTCGTCATCAATGTCGACAAAGACTGGGGTTGCCCCCGTGTACTCGACGGCATTGGCAGTCGCGATAAACGAAAAATCGGGGATGATCACCTCGTCGCCAGGACCAATGCCGAGAGCTTTCAAGATCAGGAATAAGGCATTGGTACCGTTGGAGACCGACACACAGTGCTTAGTGCCACAGAAACGAGCAAACCCATCTTCAAAACGTTGAATGTATGTACCCTGGGAGGAAACCCAGCCAGACGAAACAGCATCAGCGACGTAGTCCTTCTCGCGCTCTGTGATAGTCGGCTTGGAAATCGGGAAATGCATGTTAGACACCCTATATTGAAAGTGCTACTCGAAAATCAACGCCCATCTGATCAATTCTGGAGGCTTCAAAAACCCATCCCCGAACGCGAATATGTTGTACAAGAATGGAATGCTTTTTACAGAAAAATACCCCATCAGGACGTAAGCCAAGGGATGATTTATACGCCGCTCAGTAAGCAACAAATATAAAGCAACGACCACGGCAATTATGTTGACATGTGATCCGCCAAAAAAATACACAGCGACAAACAATGGGCAAAGTGCTAGCACTATGCGCAGCCGGTGGCGTGTTATGAATAAGCAGACAAAAAGCAGTAACGAAATATTGGAGAATTCCACGAATGAGATATCGCTCTTCAGGTAGTGCGATGCCTTGACCAAAAGGCCATCGAGAAGTACCACCCCAAGGAACAGAATCACCACAATAGCAACTGACAACAGCAGGAGATTACGCTTAAAGACGCTACCTCTTAATAGCAACGCTCTGACACTATTTTCGATGGAAAATGAAAGCGCGCTTGCCAAAAAAAGAAAGGATGTCAGGTGAGCAAATGGACTGACCAACAGAACGACACGTCGAGCATTTCCGTCGAGCAGCATGGCTAATACTATAAAAATGAATGCAATCTTTTGTCGTTCCGCAGCTGTAATAAGAACAAGCAAATAGAAATTTGTCAGGAGCAGTAATATTGCCGACCCCGGTGCTTTATGTCGGCGAGCCAGTACGAAAACACCACTGACCAGCAAAACGTTCAGGCTTGCGATGAAGATATCTTTGTCTATGCCTGATCTCGCTCCGGCCCAGAGGATTAACCCGGTCAATGGCTCGGAACTCGACGCGATCTCTCTGAGCAACATGGGCATTTCACTCAGGGGAGCCTTAGCGAGAGCCTCGTAAAGGTTTCGGTAATGGACTTGATCTCCGCCCGTATAAGCATCTAGCAGCAGCAACGACAGGCAAAACACAACTGGCGTCAGAGTCAGAGCATAAATAGATGTCTTCGATACCCTAAGCGGTTCGGAACGAGATTCGATGAAATCTATTTGCCGCATATAGGCGCCGGACTCTTCGCTACTGGACGGGGTGTTGAGGATGACTGGTCGAATCGACCATTCTGATCCGCCCGTTGTCCAGCCGATAAATCTTATCGCAGTGTTCAACAGTAGACATTCTGTGTGCGATCACGACCATTGTCTTCTTGCCGTGAAGAGCTTTGATCGCTTCCACTACGGCCCGTTCGGTATCGGTATCTAGTGCGCTTGTCGATTCGTCCATGATCAGCACGTCGCGATCATGGTAGAAAGCTCTCGCCAGCGCAATACGCTGACGTTGCCCGCCGGACAGCCGCGCTCCGTTCTCACCCAGCGGCGTGTCCAGTCCATTCGGAAGTGATTCGATCAGTTCCTTGAGGCAAGCCTGGTTAACGGCATCCCAAACGGCAACATCGTCAATTTCATTGTCCGGTATGCCAAGCGCAACGTTGCAACGAATGCTCGAGTCAGCGATAAATACCTGCTGAGGCAGGTACGCGACATGCGAACGCCACGCTGCCATACAGTTCTTAATAGACTCGCCATTGAACACTACTTCACCCTTATGGCACCTTAATAGCCCGAGCATTACGTTGACCAGCGTGGTCTTGCCGGAGCCTGAACGCCCGATTAGGCCTATCGATTCCCCACCAACAAGCGACAGCGACACGCCATTTAGGCTATCGACATGGGAGGTTGGATACCGGTAATGGACATCTCTGAATTCCAAGGTCGAAACCCTGCGCCTGTTTTCCTCAGCATGTATTGGTGCCCCGTCGGGAGGTTCGCTCGGATCTAGGTGCGTTTGAATTTCACTGAGATCGCGGTAAAGCATATCGGTTGAGTGGCGGCCGACGCGTAGCTTTGAGACTCCACCCATCATAGAGTTAGCTGACGGGATAAGACGCATGGCGGCGACCCCGAACACCCCTAGTACCGGCAGGATGTTGTCGGTTCTGCCCTCGAACCAGATTGCCCCTACCGTTAGTACAACTATGAATGAGACAAGGGTAAGTTCTAGAAGATAACGCGGTACCGTAATGATCGTCTTTGCTTTAGCAATGTTACCCGCATTACTTATTGCGCCTTTCTCGAACATGTCTCTGTAGTACTTTTCCACGCCGAGAATCCGTACTTCCCTTAAACCATTGACGCCTTCCTTAAGAGCTGTCAGCAACTTACCCATCTCTAGGTTAGCCATCTTGCCATGCATAAGCATCCGACTGCGGAATACTTTATCGTAAGCATAGAGTGAGGGGCTCATCAAAAGAACCATCAGTGCAAATGCGTAACCATGAACCCATGCCAGAAAACACAAAATTACAATGCTGATTACCCCCTCGCTAACTAGCCGAAGCATAGGGATCAACGTTTGCTCGACAAACTGAGCGGTAAAATCCTGTACTGTCTGTACCATTCGAGCGCTATTACTTTCAAGATGGCGCTCGTACGGCATGGCCATGTAGGCGCGCATCAGATCGATCCGTAATTGTGCTGCCCTACCAAGACTAAATCGAAAGATCGCACCATCGATTAAAATCCCAACACATGCTTTTAGTGTGAAAAGTAGAACCAACCCCCCACCGACAAAAACGATCAATGAATGCCTATCGGGGGCGAACCGCTTGGTCCATTCGAAGATTTCCGGTAACTTTTGATAGCTATCAGGATCGACGACTAAGGCGATGTATGGGCCAACTAGGCCAATGCCAGCGATATCGATAAGTGAAATTCCGAGAAAGAAAACAAAGAGAAATGGCAATCGCTTCCTGTCTCTTCCCATCAGGAACCATATCTCGTGAAAGTACGTGTAGGCGTTCGATACACTCATGGATGGATGATTGAGCGTAAGTTCGACTACGCGGCAATGCCTCTATTCGAAATCAATTGCAAGACCTGATCGACGGATGACTCTATGTCCTGCTGTCCTGTGTTCACCACCAGTTCAGGCGTTACAGGTTCTTCGTACGGTGAATCGATCCCCGTGTAGTTTTTAATCTCGCCGGATCTTGCTTTCTTGTAGAGACCCTTGACATCTCTTGCTTCACAGATCTCGAGACTAGCCTTGCAGTAAACCTCTAGGAAATCGCCATGTGGCATGAGGTTGCGTACGGCCTCGCGGTCGGCACGAAAGGGGCTGATGAAAGCGCTTATGACGATCACACCCGCCTCCATCATTAACTTCGCCGCTTCACCAATACGCCGTATGTTTTCGCGGCGGTCCTGATCGCTAAAGCCAAGATTCGAAGATAGCCCATGGCGAACATTATCGCCGTCAAGCACAAAAGTCCGGCAACCACGTCGATAAAGCAGCTCTTCCACAGCATGGGCCAAAGTAGATTTGCCAGCACCGGATAAACCCGTAAACCATAGTACGCAGGCTTTGTGGCCATTTAGTAGTTCACGGCGCGCTCTGGTAACCGTGGCATGGTGCCAGACAATGTTTTTCGATTCGGACACTAGTGTTCTTTCATTCGTGTCGTGCCACTAGCGAGCCACGAAGAAGGCCATCCATAGCGCAGTACGAAAACGATGACACCAGCCAGTATGCCGCCGACAAGACCTAAGAGAAGAATCTTGTATCGAGGTGGACTGATCGGCACGGCAGTCACGTTGATATCACCTAGCAGGCGGCTTGAGATGCCACCATCGGTGGCAAGCTCCTCGTTTATGGCGAACAATTGACGTTCGAGATCATGCGTACGTTGTTGGGTAGTCGCTTGCAAAGTGAGATAAGACAGGGTCAATAAATCCACCTGACTACCGGCTGGCAATCGATGGTCAAGCCTGGGCAAAGCACCCTGCTGTTTCTTTATGTCGTCAAGCTCTCTGAGAATATTGTCACGCTCGGCAGTTAGCTTGGAGAAGCTGGCTTTGTACAGTTGGCGATAGATTGTGTTGAGTTCATCAACGACGGCAGCGAGCGCCTCACGGCCATTGTCCGGAGTAGAGGCAAGCACACGGAGTTCAATCAGCTCACCTTGGAGTGATGTCTTGAAGCTAGAAAGGAACCGTGTAGCACGAGGATCGGCATGGCCGCCTAGACGGATAACTACTCTGCGCTGAAAATCGTCTTTGCGAACACGTGCAAGAGCATTCGAAGGTTGCTCCAAGTAACGCAGTCCCCCCCTCCTGTAACTCCCCAACTCGACCAAGGCCTTGGCTTCGTAGAAAGAGGGGGCAATAAAGAGATAAAAAAGTGCAGCGCCCAAAGTCAGCGCGGTAGTTCCCAAGATCCATAGCCAGCCTTCACGAAAGATCTTCAGTAGGTCTGTGAGCGCGATTTCATCATCATCCTCGGTCGGGTACCGCTGAGTTGATATTTTCTTCCAACGTGCAACAAGAGATTCGCGAGTCTTTTGGGTTTTCATTTATTTATTGCCTTGGATCGACTATGCCAAGCAAGCACTCTATCCATGACGATCAAGCACCGCATAGCCGTGCTTTTTTACCAGTTCGTCACGTTCCGCCGACTTGAAGTCTTCCAGTACCATTTCGGTGACCAGTTCATCAAAGCTCGTTTTGGGGATCCATCCAAGCTTCTCTTTCGCCTTGCTCGCATCGCCGAGGAGTGTTTCAACCTCAGTAGGTCGAAAATAACGTGGGTCGACCTCCACAATAACCCGACCATCTGCGCTAACACCCCTTTCCGAGATGCCGGTGCCTTCCCAGTGAATTTGCATGCCCAATTTCTTAGCAGCAGCGTTCACGAAATCACGTACGCTGTATTGGACACCCGTCGCAATAACGAAGTCTTCGGGATTCTCCTGTTGAAGCATGAGCCACTGCATTTCGACATAATCGCGTGCATGCCCCCAG